>UMKK01020861.1_pt1 | contig 27064 bp, 26 predicted proteins | sample 1966281 | NCBI WGS metagenome assembly UMKK01 (sample SAMEA4836175, study PRJEB28245) | human gut metagenome | biome: gut microbiome; material: fecal sample | place: Denmark | collected 2008 | reverse complement strand
CCGGCAAAATGGCTCTGCACATCCCGGATGAGCTGACGGTAAATTTCAATCGCCTGTCTGCGATTTCCATCTTCCGAGTAGGTAATCGCAATCTGGTTGATAATCTTTGCCTCATCCTCTCCGAGCAGGAAGCTGTCCAGGTTTTCCATGGTGATTCCCGGGCAGGTCAGTTCCAGTGCTTGAATCAGCATCTTCCTTTGAGTAGGATTGTCATAATCTAACCGTTCTCCATTTTCCTCATATCCTGCCAGCGCGCGCACCCTCAGGATAAACTGCTGCAAAAGTGGATTTTCCGCAGACTGGGAAAGTTCTTCCAGTCTGCGGATTTTTTTAAGCGCACTGGAAAAATTGTGCCGCACATTGTCCGCAACGATCTCCCTTTGCAACTCAGAAATCTCAAACTCCTGCGGCCCCATCAAAATCTGGCAGCGATCCTCTGAAATACCAAGGCGCTGCAAAAGTGCCTTCAAAATATAATAGGACGGTTCCTGTTTGCCGCGTTCAATCCGCGATAAGGTTGAGCGGTCACAGATACCATAACAGAGTTCATCCTGTTTGATTTTTTGTTCTTCCCGTTTTCTTTTGATATATTCCCCGATGTGATAGTTGTACACAAGCCTTCACCTTCCTATCATATTTCATTATACCATAACGGCAAGACCTTCGCCACCTTTGTCGTATAGCAAAAACACCCCACCGGAAAATCCGGTGGGGTGTTTGATTCTATTACGCCACGCAAACTTCTGTTCTTTCTCAAACGAGCGAGTCCAGAGGACGAACGACCTACGCGAGAGCGAAGCTTTCCGGTTTGCACTTAACCGACAACGCGAACTGGGTGCAGGCTCAGCCTGCTACTTTCTCAGAAAGAACTAGACAATCTGGTTGCCTCTGTCTTTGAGGACTACGTCGTGAGAACCGCCCTCTACGATGGAAACGGAAGATACCAGAGTGATCTTTGCTTTTTCCTGCAGTTCCGGAATGGTCAGCGCACCACAGTTACACATGGTGGAACGAACCTTGCTCAGAGAGAGGTATACGTTATCTTTGAGCGAACCTGCGTATGGAACGTAGGAGTCAACGCCTTCCTCGAAGGACAGTTTCTTGTCGCCGCCGAGGTCATATCTCTGCCAGTTTCTTGCACGAGCAGAACCTTCGCCCCAGTACTCTTTCATGTAGTTGCCGTTGATGTTAACCTTGTTTGTTGGGCTTTCATCAAAACGAGCAAAGTAACGACCGAGCATGATGAAGTCAGAACCCATAGCCAGAGCCAGAGTCATGTGGTAGTCCTGAACGATACCGCCGTCGGAGCAGATCGGAACGTAGATACCAGTTTCTTTGAAGTATTCGTCACGAGCTTTTGCTACTTCGATTACTGCAGTAGCCTGTCCGCGTCCGATACCTTTCTGTTCACGAGTGATACAGATAGAACCGCCACCGATACCAACTTTAACGAAGTCAGCACCTGCTTTTGCCAGGAAGAGGAAGCCTTCACGGTCAACAACGTTACCTGCACCAACCTTAACGGTATCGCCGTATTTTGCACGGATGAAGTCGATGGTGCGTTTCTGCCATTCGGAGAAACCTTCCGAAGAGTCGATACACAGAACGTCTGCGCCAGCTTCTACCAGAGCAGGTACACGTTCTTCATAGTCGCGGGTGTTGATACCAGCACCAACAACATAACGTTTCTGAGCATCCAGCAGCTCATTTGCGTTTTCCTTGTGAGAAGAATAGTCCTTGCGGAATACGAAGTATTTGAGTCTCTGGTTTTCGTCAACCAATGGCAGTGCATTGAGTTTGTGATCCCAGATAATGTCGTTTGCTTCTTTCAGAGAGGTGTCTGCGCTTGCCATAATGAGGTTTTCATATGGGGTCATGAACTCGGAAACAGGGGTGTCCAGGCTCATTCTGCTGACACGATAGTCACGGCTGGTAACGATACCGACCAGTTTGCCGGTTGCGGTTCCATCGTCAGTAACTGCAACGGTGGAGTGACCGGTCTTTTCTTTGAGTTCGAGGATATCTTTCAGTGTTTTGTCCGGGCTGATGTTGGAATCACTTGTAACAAAGCCTGCTTTGTAGCTCTTTACTCTTGCTACCATTGCAGCTTCGTCCTGGACGCTCTGGGAACCATAAATAAAGGAAATTCCGCCCTCTTTTGCAAGAGCGATTGCCATTTTGTCATCCGATACCGACTGCATGATTGCAGATACCAGCGGGATGTTCATGGTCAGAGGACATTCTTCCTGACCCTTTTTGTACTTAACCAGTGGGGTCTTCAGGCTTACATTTGCTGGAATGCACTCCGAAGAAGAATAGCCTGGAACTAACAGGTACTCACCAAAGGTATGGGATGGTTCATTAAAATAAAACGCCATAATCTCAACTCTCCTCGATCCATAATTTTCTGAAAAAACAATGTGTACACAAGGCTTATATTTCTAATTATGATACTATAAGGCATTCACAATTTCAACCACTATCGATACAAAACAGCACTGTGAATAAATTTGAGCAAAATTCCTGCCGTCAGTTCCATGAAAATGCTGCAAAATCTGACATTTTTCGGAATTTGTTTTTGGCTTTCTGCGTCTACTTTTTGCTCATTGCAGTCAGGACGTCTTACTCCTGTTTTGCACACGCGTCTACAAATGCTAAGAAAAGTTCTTCCGAAACGCTGTCGGAAATTCCCAGGATTTCCGGATGCCACTGCACACCGATTACAAAGTCTTTTTCCGGATGGTATACCGCTTCGATGATGCCGTCATCTGCTGCCGCCATGCTGCGCAGCGGTTCTGCCAGTTTATTAATTGCCTGATGATGCAGGCTGTTTACTCCGATTTGCAGCAAACCCTTGCTGAACTGATGCAGCGGTGTATCCCGAATAACATTCACTTTGTGTGCCGGATGCACTGCATCCTTTTCCTCCTGGCTGTGATTGATCTGCACCGAAGACTTATGCTGTTTGCCGATATCCTGGTACAAACTTCCGCCCAGCGCCACATTCATGATCTGGAATCCCCTGCACACTGCAAGCACAGGTTTGTTCATCCGGATTGCTTCCTGCATCAGCGGAATTTCCAGCGCATCCCTTTCTTCTGCAATCTCTCCACAGCAGTCCATTACATCCTCCCCATACAGGCCAGGATGCAGGTCAGGTCCACCGGTGAACAGGACACCGTCCACCCTTTCCAGAATGCTGTGCATATCCGAAACCTGAAAGGAGCCTTCCTGATTGCACAAGGTGATTGGAATGCCGCCGCATTCACTGATCATCTGAATGAATTTAGGAAAAACATAGCAATATGGGCTTTCTTCCCTTTGATCTTTTCCTGTTTTTGGGGTGATCGCAATGATCGGTCGTTTCATCTGTAATTCCTCCGTATGATAACTCAGGTTATTCTTCCAGAATAAATTCTTCTTTTGGAAGGTGTTCTATTAGATATAAAAAGATTGCTGCCACAAATTCTCTCCAGAAAGCAGAAGCAAACACCAGCTCTCCCAATGTTCCTCCACCCTGCAAATAGCGCTCGATTCGCTCCCGAATCAACAGCACCAGGAAAATTTTGTCGATTTTTTTGAGTTCTTCTCCAACCTTTCTCAGGTCAGAAAAATCCTGTGGGAATGGTCTTTTTCGATATTCTGCTACACGTTCCTGCAAAAGTTCCAGAAAATGTCCAAACTCATAGACTTCTTCCGGATTCATCCGGCATGCTTCGCCCAGATATTCCGCCGCCATCATCAACTGGCGGGACAGGGTGAAAGAATGCTGTGCTCTTGTATGCAAAGAGCGCCTGCGGAATTCCCGCAGCATGCGCCGCATCAAAACGGTGTGGATACCGGAAAAGATTTTAGGCTCCCTTTTTCTTGCCCTCTCAAACAGCTTTTCTGCTTCACTGCGCAAAGCGGAAGTATAGAAAAATGCACTGTCCTTTTCAAAAGCATACAGCTGTCCGTCTAAGCTTCCAAACGCTTTGAGAGTATCCAGATATCCCAGACGGATATTTTTCTTTGCAAGTGACCCGTCAAATTTTAAAAAGGAACCCAGTGGCCAAAGGCTGCGGATTAACGTCACCCGCTGATTTCCCTTTTTAATTTTCCGGCTGACACCCACCGACTCCAAATCCACCGCGATGATCTCATCCGCGCCCATCTCGATTGCCAGATTCACCGGCATATTGTCGTGGTATCCTCCATCAATGTATCGCTGTCCATTGATTTCCTTTGTCTGAAAGGCAGGGAAGCAGGCTACGGATGCCAGCAGATATTCTCCCAGCATTCCTTTTGGAATATCTTTCTTTTTCAGCTCCAGCGGCTTCAGGGATGGATACTCCACCGTCACCAGCGCAAAATCAATCTCCGAGTTCCAGAATTTTTCTTCGTCCAGCAGTGAATAGACAAACTTTTCCAGATATGAGATATCTGCTCCGCCTTTTTCCAACGCTTCTCTTGCAAAGATTCGATTTAACTGATGGTCATTGAGGTCCCCTTTTTCTGCCAGCATATCCCCGACAATATCTTCCGAGGTAATATTCTCCCATACCCGACATGCCTTTTCATAATCCTGCTGCACCATCAGCGTTCCGTTGAGCGCTCCAACCGATGTTCCGGTCACAAGCTGATAATCAACGCCCATCTCCCGCAGTGCTTTCCATACACCAAGCTGGTACGCTCCGCGGGAACCTCCTCCTGCCAACACAATTGCTGTTTTACTCATCTGCCTCACTTCCTTTTCTTGTTGAGACTATATCCTGTCAGGGTAGTGACAGGGAATTTTTATTCATAAAATTCTGTTTTAAAAAAGCTTTGGTCTGATACGGGGGTTTTGTTTGTAGCCCATCGTCCTTTTCTTTTCTATCAACAGATTATTTTTTATTATCTATCTTCTCATTAATACCATAAACCGCCCTGTTTTACAAGAAGTATTTTGGTTTTAACCTTTCCTTTATATGTTATACACAAAAAACCCCATTTTTTTATGGAAGCAAGCCGCCTTGTAATCAAAAATAAAATATGATATATTTAACACAGTAAATCGTTGTTTCGTGCTTTAGTTGTCGGGTCTGCATGAAACAACCATTTTTTTATTGTATTTTTATGTGTTTTCAGGAGGGTTTTATGAGACAACGTATGGTTTCTGTTACAGACCCCACCAGCAATCCGTTTTCTGTCATTATTACGCTGGCGTGGCCAATCTTTTTGGAACAGGTTCTGGTATCCCTGGTACAGTCGATCGATACTGCCATGGTTGGTTCCCTTGGCGCGAACGCTACTGCATCGGTCGCCATCAGCCAAAACCCCATCAACCTGATCAACTCGGTTATTCTGGCTCTGGGCGTTGGTTTTACCACCATGATTGCCCGGGCAGTCGGTGCAGGGCAGTACGATTACAGCAAACTGCTGATTCGTCAATCCATCGTGGTTGTTATTGCTCTGGGAATTCCACTTTCTGCTTTATGCTTTGCGCTTTCCCGACAAATTCCGATCTGGATGGGTGCTGCTCCGGAAATTCTGGACGATGCACAGATCTATATTCGAATCATCGCCTTTTCCATGCTTTTCCGCGGATTGCTGATGGTACTAACCGCAATCTACCGCGGTTTTGGCGACAGCCGAACGCCAATGCTGATTAACGTCGCCATCAACACTTTAAACGTTGTGGGCAACTACCTGCTTATCTATGATGTGCACGATGTCACCCTGTTCGGACATACCTTCAGCGTCTGGGGTGCAAACCTGGGAGTTGCCGGTGCTGCTCTTTCCACGACCTGTTCCCAGACACTTGGTTCCCTGACACTGCTGCTGATGTGCTTCCTGCCGCGTTCTGGTCCAATGCGCATCTCGGTACATGACAGCTTCCGTCCAAGTCGCGATACTTTACAGGAAGTGTTCCGCGTCAGCCTTCCGGTTATGTTTGAGCGCTTCACCATTTCCGGTGCTTTCGTTATGACCTCTTCGATCATCGCCACCCTCGGTACCGTATCGCTTGCAGCAAACTCACTCGCAGCACAGGCAGAATCTTTGAGCTTTATGCCGGGATTTGCTTTTGGTACTGCTGCCACCACACTGGTTGGACAGTCACTGGGTGCAAACCGTGAAGACCTGGCAAGGAAGTACGTCCGCCTTTCCGGTTGGATTGGTTCCATCGTCATGTTGTTCATGAGCTTCTTGCTATTTATCCTTTCGGAAAATATTATTGCCCTTTTCACACCGGATGAACAGGTTATTGTTCTGGGTGGTCAGCTCTTAAAGATTCTTGCCTTCATTCAGGTACCACAGATGCTCGCCATGGTTTATTCCGGTGCATTAAAAGGAGCCGGCGATACCAAGAGCCCATTCCTCATTACACTGTTTTCCATGTGGGGCGTTCGTATTCTCGGTTCCATTCTGGTGGTACGCGTTTTCCACAAGGATCTGCGCTGGGTTTGTGCAGCAATGTGTCTGGACAATATTGTGCGTTTCTTCCTTTATCTTTATCGTTATCTTCAGGGCAAATGGGTTACTGCCTATACACTCAAAGCTTCATCCGAAGAAAATACAGCCAAAGCTTAAAAACATTTGGGGCAGAGCGGAAACATTCCGCTCTGCTTTTTTTATATTCTCCTTTTTATTTCCATCATCAATTCCTCTACCCGATCCTTCTCTGTCTCCTGAGAGAAATATTGATCTGTCACACAAAACAAATGATTGATTCTCTTTTGAATTTCTTTTTGTGGCCTTCTTTTTCCCAACTCGTACATACTGACCGATTCTGCCGAGATTCCCAATCTGTCAGCAAGCTGTTTCTGTGTATATCCAAGCGAAATTCTCAGTTCCCGCAGCCGCTTTCCGTACATTTCATCCCTCCATCCCATGATCTCCTGTCATCTTTATTATAACACAATTTGTGTAATTTTCAATGAAATTTTCTTATATTTTGTGTGTTTATAATATTGACACTGCGGAGTGTATGTGATATCCTAAAATCAAATTCACATGATACACACAAATTATAGGAGGAGGGGGCAGAATGTCAAGAGAAATTGCCAGCTGCCACATTGAGCACTATCCGGATCTGATGACCTGCTTTCAGGGCCAAACCAACCGCAGAGAACGTGAAGAATACCGAAGATTCCTTTATCGCGCCATCAAAACTCAACTGACACATCGGCAGACTCAGGTCATGCTGTTATATTACTTCGAGGGAAAAAATATCACCGAGATTGCGCAGGAACTGGGGCTAAATAAATCCACGGTATCCCGCACCCTCCGGCGTTCTTTAAATCGATTGACCGACTTGGCGCGGCTGTATTTTGAGATCAAATAAAAAAGGATGGTCTTTTGACCATCCTTTTTACTATCGGATAAAGTAGAGAATCAATGCCGCCTGGACCAGAATAATCGCCGGGATACCCACTACAAAATACCAGTGTTTGGTCTTGTGGCGGAAGGTAAACATCCCAAGATACATTCCGACACTTCCACCCAGCGCCGACAACAAAAACAGCACCTTTTCGGGCACACGGCTTTTTTGGCGCTGAGCCGCAAATTTATCCGCGCCGCACACACAAAATGCCACAATGCTCATCACCAGAATATATCCAAACAGAATTTTTTGCGCCATATTTTCTCTCCTCTTGCCCTTTTGGCTTTGTCATGCCGTTGAGATGTTTACTGCTCGAACAGGCGACGGATTTTTTCGGACGCTGCCCTTGCGTCCTCATATCCATTTTCGTATGCCGCCTGCAATTTATCCACATCATGCTCAATGCGTTTGAGTACCATCGGTTTGCTTGGACACAGGATCACTGCCTGTCCCTTTTACTCCAGTTCTTTTGCAAGGCAAACACTCTGGTTATACTTTTCATGCCGATGCTCCATCGCCTGACACAGCTTTGGATAAGCCTTATATTTCCTGCGAATCATCGGCATCATCTTATTTGGCTTTTTGACATAACCATCATTTTGTGTCAATACAATCAGCTGTTTTGCATGCCCATCCTCCAGCGCTTTCTGCACCGGAATGGAATCGGCAACCCCTCCATCCAGATACTTTCTGCCGCCGATTTGCTGAATCACCGACAAAAGAGGCATCGAACTGGATGCAATACTGCTGCGAAGCATATCGTCCCCATTCTGATTGGAGAACCAGTGACAGTCTCCGCTCTCACAGTCGGTTGCTCCAACCCAGAGGTGCATCGGTGAAGCATAAAAGGTATCGTAGTCAAACAGCACATATTTTTCGCCAATTTCATAGAAGGAAAACTGCCAGTTAAAGATAGAACCGGTTTTCACCAGCTGCTTGATTCCCATATAACGTGGGTCATTGCAGTATTCCTTCGCCACCTTGATATATCTTCCCCGATTCTGCGACAGATAATTGAGTGCGTTGCAGGCACCGGCAGAAATTCCATAGACATCCGAAAACTGGATGTTCTGATCCATCAGATAATCCAGTACCCCAGCTGTATAAACTCCGCGGAATCCACCGCCTTCCAAAATCAAAGCTCCCTGATACAAACCCCGCACTTCCTTTCCCACAAGGAGTCTTTAACTAGTCGCCTAAGAAGGTCATACCGATAATCTGCGGGCCGGTGTTGATGGTGATTGCTGCGCCAATTTTGAAGACGCCAACCGGAGGATAACCTGCAACGTTCTCGCAAGCTTTTGCAAGCTCTTCACTCATCTCGGTATCTCTTGCAACCAGAATCATGTATGGTGCTTTTTCCTCGGCCTTGCTGCGCTGTTCCTTAAAGAATTTAACCATGGTTGTCAGGATTGCAGCATTGCCGCGCACCTTCTCCACAATGTTGGTTGTTCCTACAGCAGAAATAACCGGACGCAGGCCAATCAGTTCTCCCACAAAGGCTGCTGTACAGCTGACACGTCCCGATTTCTTAACGTATTTCAAGGTAAAGGGGCTAAAGTAAATTTTAACTCTGGAAAGATAATCCTTAATATAGGAAACAACATTTTCAAAGCTTTCCCCTTCCAGTGCTTTATGACAAGCCTGAATAATCGGATAGCCATATCCCATTGCATAGCAGTTGGAATCGATTACTTCGATTCTCATTGCATCCGGATGCTCTTCCAGAAATGCATTTTTTGCCATCAAAGCGGACTGGTACATTGCAGAAGCACCGGAATAAATGGTAACTACCACCAGATGGGTATAACCTTTTTCCCATGCCTGCTCATATTTTTCCTGAAAGGCGATTGCCGGAATGTGCGAAGTGGAAGGAATGTTTTCGCAGGAATCGATCAGATCATAAAATTCTTCCGGTGTAAAGCTTTCTCTTTCGTAGTAGCCTTTTCCGTCTGCTGTAACCGGAATTGGCAGGATGCAAAGATTCTCCAGTTCCTGCTCATCCTTTGCCGGAATATCACAGGCAGAATCGGTGATAAAAAAGATTTTTTCCTGATTCATATAATCTCCTCTTTATTCTACAGTTTGGTTTATTTGATCCCAGCTCAAGCGATGCAGCTGTCCTTCGTTCTGCAGTGCAGGAAATCCCCACTGACGCAGTGTTTCATACACAGCAATTGCAACCGTGTTGGAAAGATTCAAGCTTCTGACTGGCCCAATCATCGGCAGACGCAGACAGGTGTCCGGGTGATGAAATAAAATCTCCTCATCAATTCCGGCATCCTCCCTGCCAAAAATCAGATAGCTGTCATCCGGATAAGTTTGCTCCGAATAAACCTTTCTTCCTTTGGTTGTGAAGAAATACAGATGATCCTCTTTATGCTTTTCCAAAAACTCCTGGGTGGAGTTATAATAGGTAATATCCAGAAAATGCCAGTAATCCAATCCGGCACGTTTGAGCTTTTTGTCATCGATAGAAAATCCCATCGGTCCAACCAGATGCAGCCTTGCCCCTGTGCAGGCACAGGTTCTTGCAATGTTTCCGGTGTTCTGTGGTATCTGCGGCTCAAACAATACAATGTTGAGCCTTGGATTTTCTTTACTCAACTACACTTCCTCCTTTCAAAAATAGCTTGCAATACGACATTAAGTAGTACCGCCTGCTACATTTTTGTAACAGTTGTTATATTCTTTATATTAATCAATCTGACCTCATTTGTCAATCAAAACGCCCCGATTGTCGTCGTGCAATATTCGTTCCAATGCATTCACAAACTTTTTTCTTTGTTGCAATTGATTTTTGTCTGTGGAAACAGTATGCTGTTATTATAAGGAAAGGGATAGAACATATCATAGATTTTTGCATCAAAATATGATATACTAATATCAGTTACCATTTTTGTCGGAAAACTGATCAATCAAACGGCGATATTGAGCATAAAAAGGAAGGACGAACATCACACATGGGACAGTTCAGCAACGCAAAAAAACTCTTAAAGGATATTAACGCGATCCAGTCTCCGCAGGATCTGTTGGAAACCTTTGCGGACATGGAACAAGACATGGCTTTGTACGAATCCGGCATTCAGGAAGTACGGACAAAACTGGAGATTTTGCAGCGAGATGCCCGTTTTGGAGCAGGACATAATCCAATTGAATCGATCAAAAGCCGAATTAAAAAACCGATGAGCATTATCGAAAAGATGCATCGAAAAGGATATCCAATCTCTCTGGAATCCATGCGAGCTAACCTCAACGACGTTGCAGGCATCCGCGTCATCTGCCCGTTTATCGAGGACATTTATACTGTTGTCGAGATGCTCAGCCGACAGGATGACCTCACCGTTATCGAAAAGAAGGATTACATCCAAAATCCAAAACCGAACGGCTACCGCAGCTATCACATGATTTTGGAAGTTCCAGTCTTTCTTTCCGACCGCAAACAGCCTGTCCGTGTGGAGGTTCAGCTGCGCACCATTGCCATGGACTTCTGGGCAAGTCTGGAACATCAAATTCATTATAAGGCAAGCCGCGAAGTTCCTGACTGTGTTGTAGATGAACTCAAAGAGTGCGCTGACATCATCGCACACACAGATGAACGGATGCAGAGTCTTTCCAAGCAGATTCGATGCATTCGCGACACCCACGAAAAATAGAATCCTGCTAAAAAAGCGAATTTACATGAAAATTTGATTGTAATTTTCATCCGAATTGGGTATAATGAACCTATCAGAACCTTTTATGAAAGGAAATTCATCAACAAAGGAGTGTGCTCCATGAAAAAAAGCGTATTGATTTCCCTGATTGCATTGGGAATTTCTTTGATCGGTCTGGTCATTGCACTGGCAGCTTGGCTGCACAAGAAAAAAGACCTCATCTGCGATGATTTTGACGATGACCTTCTGACAGACGAGGATGAAGATGCCGAATACATCGCTGCCCAGTATATGGACCATCCTGCAAAAGAAGAGGCAGAAGAAGAAAACGAGCCAGAAGAACAGGAAGAAACATCCAGTGATGAGGATGATTCTCTTGCTCCAGACGTAGAGCTCTAATCCTTTTGGGATTTAGAAAAACTTCCTTCCCTAAAAGGGAAGGAAGTTTATTTTGGATTTAAAAATATATTTTTAAAAATTTCAAAAAAGCTCTTGCTTTTTTGAATGTAATATGGTATTATATTTAAGCACTCAAAATTATATATCGCGGGATGGAGCAGTTTGGTAGCTCGTCGGGCTCATAACCCGAAGGTCGTTGGTTCAAATCCAGCTCCCGCAACCAGGTAAGACTTACTATCGATATGATAGTAAGTCTTTTTTTGCGTTTTTTCTTGTTTTTCTATCACGGAAATAGTTGGAAAGAAACGGATTTCATCCGATCTACTTGGGCGGCGAGATGGGCGGCACAAATTGTATCACGACGACATATATGTCGTCGTCACATCAGCCTTGAAAAAATTTGACTGAATAGATACAATGTAACGGCATATCTGCATCTGGTACCTTATCGATAATTTAAATGTATATACGATAATCTATCAGCTTTTTCTATTTGAACATTTCTTTATTCAGTAGTAAAATAGTTGTTGATTTTGGGAAAAATGGAGGGAAAACCTTTGATTATCGATACACATATGCATGAACGAACTTTTTCCGGAGACAGCAAAATGAATCTCCTTGAGATTGTTGCAGAGGCAAAAATCAAGGGACTGGACGGAATCTGCATCACAGATCATGACCAGATGGGATTAACCCGTTATGCTGCAAAAATTTCCCAAGAACAAAATTTTCCGATCTTTGTTGGTACTGAATACTTGTCCTGCGAAGGTGATATTGTTGCATTTGGAATTGATAAACTTCCAGAGCCTCACCTTCCTGCACAGGAGTTTATCGATTATGTAACAGCACAAGGTGGCGTCTGTATTGCAGCTCATCCATATCGCAGCAACAGCCGCGGATTAGGAGATGGGCTTTATACCATTAAAAATCTTATTGGTGTAGAGGTTTTAAATGGAAGTAGTACACCAGAAGAAAACCAGCGTGCTTTAGAAACCTGTAAAAAGGCTGGCTTTAAACCATTTGGTGCCAGTGATGCTCACACTACCATTCAAGTAGGTCGCTATGCCACTGAAATTCCGGGTAACTTTACTACCGTTGAAGAGTTGGTAGAAGCAATCAAGACACAAGAGTGTAAACCGGTATATCTGTCCGGATTCCGTGAGCTTCCATTATAAAATTGTCTGTTATGTTTTAAACTTTCAGAGCATAAATGACTATTCAAGGAGATTTTGAACATGAAAATGAAGAAAATTCTGGCATCGTTCTTAACTGCTGTTATGGTACTGTCTATGGCAGGATGCGGCGGCACAGAGAGCACAGAAAAACAGCCTGAAGAAACCAAGCAGGAAACCACCGAAGCCAAAGAAGAAACCACTGAAACTGATGAAGCTTCTGCTGACTTGGAGGATACCGTTGTTGTCTACTCCACTCATGGAGAAGATATGCTGGATGTCATTGCCAAAGCATTTGAAGAAAAAACCGGTGTAAAAGTAGAAAGCATCAACCTGAAAGGCGAGCTTGCTGACCGTGTCAGAAGCGAAAAAGAAAATCCTCAGGCAGACGTTATGTTTGGCGGTGACAGTGCAACATACACACTGTTAAAAAATGAAGATCTTTTTGAAGCTACCAGTCCTGAATGGAAAGACGACTTAAACGACATGTATAAGGACTCTGAAGGATACTGGTATGGCACAATTAAAACCCCGGTTATGCTCTTCTACAACAAAGATCTGCTTTCTGCGGAAGAAGCTCCAAAAGACTGGTCTGACCTTACCAAAGAAGAATATAAAGATAAAATCGTTGTTCGTGACTCTTTATCTTCCTCTATGCGTTCCACTATCTGCTGCCTGATCGATAATTACACCAAAAACCAGGGAGAAGAAGCTGCATGGGATTATCTGAGCAAGTTGGATGCTAACATTAAAAATTATTACAACAGCGGAAGCATGATGTATTCTGCTGTTGGTAAAGGTGAAGCTGCTATTTCCTGGGCTGTACTGAGCGATATCATCACCAATCAGGTTGACAATGGCATGCCTCTGGAAATTATCGATGCAGAAAGTGGCTCTGTTGTTTTAACTGACTGTATTGCTGCTATTAAAAATGCTCCACATCCAAATGCTGCCGCTGCTTTCGTAGAGTTTGCTGGCAGTGCTGAAGCTCAGGCACTGGTTGCTAACGAATTTAACCGTGTTCCTACCTTGGATGCTGCACTGGCAGATTCTCCGGAATGGATGCAGACTGAATATAAAGCTATGGATGTTGATTGGGATAACATCAGCAGCAATCAGTCCGCATGGCTGGAAAAATGGGAAACCAATATTATTGATGCCAACAAAAATCTTGCTGCTAACTAACAAAACAAATAGATCGATAAAATAGTGAGGAAAATTTCCTCACTATTTTTGTATGGAGGAAAAATGGAGAACATTATATTACAAAACATTTCTCATTCCTATGGAGAAAACAATGTTTTAGATCAAATCAATCTTACCATTCATCAAGGAGAATTTTTTACTTTGCTCGGTCCTTCCGGCTGTGGAAAAACAACCTTGCTTCGTATCCTTGCCGGATTTATTCACCCCACCTCAGGAAAGATTTTCATCGATAATCAGGATATTACCGATCTCTCTCCCGAAAAAAGAGGAATGGGAATTGTATTTCAAAACTATGCTCTGTTTCCCAACATGACTGTTGAAGAAAATATTGCCTATGGACTCCAGGTTCAGCGTCGTTCCAAACAGGAAATCAAAGAAAAATGCAACTATTACCTCCAACTGACCAATTTAGAAGAATTGCGTTCTCGTAAAATAGATCAATTATCCGGTGGTCAGCAACAGCGTGTTGCTATTGCCCGTGCTCTGATTGTTGAACCTAAAATGCTCCTGTTAGATGAACCATTGTCCAACTTGGACGTAGCACTCCGTGTAAAAATGCGTCAGGAAATCCGGGAAATCCAGCAAAAAGTTGGTATTACCACCCTGTTCATTACTCACGATCAGCAAGAAGCATTGGGAATCTCTCATCGAATTGCAGTTATGGATCAGGGAAAGGTTCAACAGCTTGGTACTCCAACTGAAATCTACAACACCCCATCCAATGACTTTGTTGCAGAGTTTGTGGGTGTATCCAATCAACTCCATCCACAGGATGCGGCTCTTATGAATCTTTCCGGTGTTCGCCGCTACCTGAGACCGGAACAACTTGAACTAACGCACGAATCTTCTTCAGCTGTCCCTGTAACAATTTGCAATATTCAGTTTGAAGGTGCTGTGTACCAATACACCGTCAAAAGTTCTCATGCAACCTATCAGATTACCGTAGTCAATCGGGGCAACAACAGCTTTTTCCCAGAAGGTTCCAACCTTTTCATGAAGGCATCATTGTCATAAAAGGAGGCTATTGTATGAAAAAAATAAGGCACAGTACTTTTATGCTTCTTTTTTATGTTGTTATGCTTTTTCTCTTGATTGGATATATTCTGTATCCAATGTTCAATACCCTGTTTCAGGCTTTTTTAAAAGATGGTCAATTTACTATCGCTATTTTCCAAGAGTATATTACAAATCCAAACAATCTCCAAGTAATTAAAAACACCTTATGGGTTGGAATCGGCGCTGTATTTTGCTGTGGTATTTTAGGAACCGGACTAGCCATTTATATGACTTTCTCCCATCATCGCTTTAAAAAACTTCTCCATATTCTTTTGCTCAGTCCTATGATGATTCCCGGTGTTATTATCGTCATAGCATTTGTACAATTATATGGAGAAAGTGGCATTGTCACAAAAGCATTGGAATTGATATTCCATTTGGAAGAAGCCCCTTATCAATTAAGTGGTCTTCCCGGTATCCTTTTTGTAATCACATACACACAGTATGTTTATTTTTATCTTAATGTTTCGGTAGGTTTAAAATATCTGGATTATTCTGCGGTAGAAGCAGCCAGAAGTCTTGGTGCTGGAAAGCTTCGTGTTTTCTGCGATACTGTTCTTCCTACCATTCTCCCTGCCATTATCACTTCTTCCATTATGACATTTGCTTCCGGTATCGGAGCTTTTACTGCACCAAATCTGATCGGAAACGGCTATAAAGTTTTAAGCACACAGATAGTTAGATCCAAAGCCAATTACCGCATGGACATTGCGTCTGTTCAGGTCATGATTTTATTTGCTATGAGCATTTCCGTCATGTTACTGTTACAATACTATAAGAAAAAATATTCTTATACTCGCTCCATTCGTCCTTCCCCATTTCGTGTAACTTCCAAAAAGAATTCTCTATTTCAGATTGCTTGCGGCATGATCGTATTCGTCCAGCTTGCTTTTATTCTGGTTCCGATTGCAGGTATTATTTATTTGTCTTTTAACACTACCCATTCGATTATGACAACAATCTTCCCAACAGAATTTACTTTGGAAAACTATCTTGATATTTTCCGGAGTGACCGTGTTTTTCAACCTCTTCTCAATAGTTTGACTATGTCACTGATTGCCGTATTTGCCGGGCTGCTTTTAACGGTTCCTACTTCCTATCTTGCGTATCATCACAAAAAAGACAAGATTCTCTCATCAATTAAATATCTGACTATGATTCCTTGGTGTATGCCTGCCAGCGTAATTGCGATCAACCTTATTAACGCATTCAATGTAAAGAACTTCTTTGCTTTTGGTGAAGCTCTGATTGGCGGCTATGCGATTCTCCCTATCGGATACACCATTACTGCACTCCCATTGCTTCTCAGCTCAAATGATGTTGCTATGGAAAGCTTTAATCCTGCTTTAGAAGAAGCTTCCAGCAGTTTGGGGGCCAGCAAATGGCATGGTATTTGGCATGTTGTTCTGCCAAATATTGCGCCGGGAATCGCATCTGGTGCTATTCTTGTTTTTATTCGTACAATTGGAGAATACACCATATCTGCACTTTTATATGGTGTTCACAACCGTCCAATTTCTATTTCTATGATTACCAATATGCAGGAATTTCATGTTGGTATTTCCATGTCGTATGGTGTAATAGTAATTGCAATCAGCTATCTGGCACTTGCTCTCATCTTTAAATTGGATAAGCGTCAACAGATATAGTAAAATCTGTTGTCTCAAAAAAATTATGTTGTAGACTAATTCAAATAAAAACACAACCTCATATCCATTTCCCTATCCATTTCCCGCAACTAGGTAAGACTTACTATCGTATCGATAGTAAGTCTTTTTTTGCGTTTTTCCTGATTTTTCATAGGGGAAATATTTGGAAAGAGACGGATTTAATCCGATCTACTTGGGCGGCGAGATGGGCGGCACGAGCAAAAGCACTTCCTATAAAGTCGTCGACGTCGTCGCTACAATAGTAAGCAGTAATAAAATTAAAATAAATACCTATAAAACTTTATGTCTATTGTGATTAACCCTCTAAAGGAGTATAGTATTAATATAAACTTTATTCCATTAAAAGACATAGGAGGAATATATCTATGATAGAATATAAATTTACTAGGGATTATGAATCTAAAAACATATATATTACTTCCGATAGTATCTTACCTGGTAGTATACCCGTAAATATTCCTTCCTCTGACAAACGAAAAAAACAATATATTTCCTTATTCTTACATAAAGAAGATATAGATGAAGCTATTAGATTTTTAGAGTATGTTGTTGATATAACAAATAAATTTGATATAAAGCAGTATATAATTAATCAAGCTCTCTTCTTATCTTCCCTTACTAATTTTATAAAATGCTTTCAAACATCTAATGCATGTAGTGTGATTAGTGAAACCAAATTTTTAATGCACTATCCTGAACATGAACAAAACTTTAAAAAGTTTAAAAACTGGAGAAATAATTATTTTATGCATGATAGTAACAGAATGAGAGAAGGGATCGCGTTTCTGATAGTTGCACCTGAAGAATCTGGTCAAATATTGGGAGGAGCTCCCTCTGTAGTTTGGAATAAAGTCAATATAAATTACTATCATGAGAGCCAAATACTTAAACAATTATTATACAGTCTTAGAGATTTTATCTGCTCAGAAATCGACAAAAAGGGAAATTCCATTATAATCGATTATCAAAGTAAAAGTCGAGAAGAACTACTTTCGTATGGTGAAGTAGTTCTTAAACCAGCATCATCTGATAACCCTGAATCAACAAGAGAGATCTTATAATATCATTTCTAATAAAAAGCTCTCCGTCTCATTACGAGACCGAGAGCTTTTTTGTTATCTACAAAAAATATATCTCGATGATTTTTACAAATCATCTACCAACTACTTTAAATTAGTCATCTTTTGCAACATAGTCGCAGGAGCGCGCACCACAAAGATCTGAGCTATTTCTACCATATCTACCCATATTTGTAGTTATCTCTTTTTCTAAATAAATAACATATTTTTTAGAGAATATCGTAAAAATTTCTTTTTAGCGGATATATCTGTCTAACTCAGAGATGAAAATTTTCTTAATAAGATCAATTGGAATCTATAAAATTAAAGTAACCAAAAAAACACCCTGCCTGTAGAGGGCAGGGTGTACTATATGTAAACTATAGAAGACAAGAGAGCTTCTGTATTTTTCTGTTTTGAGAAAATCTTTTTAGGATACCGTTTGATCTGCTTTTCAATTACAAAAACAGTGGCATTCAGTTTTGCTCTCATATTATAACCCAAGGAGCTGTTTTTTCTTCGCATCAAATTCTTCTTGAGTCAAGATTCCCATATCAAGGAGTTCTTTAAACTTCTTTAATTCTTCTGCTGCAGATGATTGTTTTTCGACACCAGCAGCAGGAGCCTGTTTTATTTCATCGATTTGTTTTCTGATAAAAGCAACAATTACTTCAGCTTCTTTGTTGCTTTCTTTTCCGCTAAACTGAATTGCATTTTCGCCACCGTACTGGCTCGAGGAAGATGTCATACCTCCTGCTGCCGTTTCAATCTGAATATAACCATCTGCAATGGAAGAAGGCTTATACTGAACACCAATTGCATCCTTATAGTAAATGATTTTTTCGCCTTGTGTGAGAGATCTTCCCAAAATAAGCCCTGTAACAAGAGTGGAAGTTGATTGTGTTGAAGTAAATACGGCTTTATTATCATAAACATCCAAGATTTTGCCGCTATGGTTGACCATACAATACCGAACACCTTCCGGTCTCATCTTAACTCTTTCTTCCATGGAGGCTGCAGCCAGCTCTTTGTTTAGATTTTCTGCTTGCTTTAATCCATCAGTATAATTTTTAGTAGCTGTTTTTGCTTTATCAAACACATTCTGAGACTTATTACCGGCTTTTTCCGCAACAGATTTTGCTTTCTTAAAAAAATCTTCTTTATTTTTCTTGTCAAACAACGCCATACTTTTATCTCCCTTTCACTATTTTTATTATGTTACCTATCTCTTGTCTAAATTAGGTAACATTTTACTACTGTTAGTATACTGCTGATCTTGTACGAAGTCAACACTATTAGTGTTTTATTAAAACTCCTAAAGTGTTTTACACTTATCTACAATAAGTGTTGGAGGTGTATACAATGATTAACGGTTTGGCAGAAAGGTTGCGAGATTTAAGGCAGAAAAATGGTCTTTCTCAAAAAGATACGGCAAAATTGTTAGAGGTATCACCTTCTATTATCTCTGGTTACGAAACAGGTGAGCGCACTCCAAGTGTAGAAAATTTATTAGCGTTATCACGTATCTATCGTTGTAGCACAGATTATTTATTAGGAAAAGAAACCGCAACACTATCTGTTACTTTAGATGTGGGAGATCTTACCGATCAGCAGATACAGGTTCTTCTTGATTTAATCAGAATTTTCAGAGAGTGCCCAACCATCTCAGAGCATTAGGTACTCTTCGTTGTCTTTCCAGAAAATTTATACTCTGCAGGTTTAATACTGGTTGTGTTATATCTGTCTTTATTTTCTTATCAGTCCTAAAATACTAACCATGTCCTTTTTAATAAGTTTATATACCCTGATGAAGTGTATTCTTGCTTTATCAGGGTTTTTATTTTCATAACACTGCAAAAAAAGGGTCATAGAAACTTTCCTGTTTTCTATGACCCTAAAAATCCTCTCTGCCCCATTTGGAGCAGAGAGATTCTTTTTTATTTTTCCTTTCTTCGTAATGCTTTCTTTCCTTCTTGTTTTTCATCTGTATCCACTGGAATCAACTCATTTACTTTCAGTGATGAAAGATACCATGTACGAACTGCCGGTGATAATGGATGCTGCAACCTTGCATTGCCATCTTGGTCACACAAACAATATAACTTTTCTTCAAACTGACGAAGTATTTTAACTACCTGCCTCTGCCTTTTCTGGAACACTTTATTTTTTGCTTTTCCAACCCCTGGAGCATATACAATCGTATCAACCTTTTCTGCCTCTTGAACAATAATGTCAAGATTTTCGCTGTCGGTTTCCTCTGCCTGTTTGAGAGTGAAATCATTCAGAGTCGCAAAGAGATTGAGAACAGTTACACTTCCATATCCCAACCTTGATGCATTGTTTAATACAAGCAATGTAGTGCTATCCAGCTCAATGCCAGACGCTTCACTTGGTGCAAGCATAATGATTGCTAATTTAGGCTTTGAGCTATCCCATTCTTTTCTTAGCAAATACCTTTTTGCTTGATCATCCGAAAAGACTGCTTCTGTTACAAGATTTGTTCTTATTTCTTTCATTCTACTCTTCCTCCACTTCATCTATCAGTTCCTGCGGTGCAATTTCTGTTGGCATAAACACATTCACAGAATACTCATTGTTCATCAAATACAAACATAAAAGATATCCAGCAACTTGCTTTGTTTCCTCACTGAGGTGTACCGTATAATCAATAATACTTCTCAGTTCCAGCAAATCCTCTTTTGTTTCCAAAACCAAAGAACATCCATCAAACACTCCCTCATCCCGTTTTCTGGTATCAATGATTAATTTCTCATAAATTTCCTTTGGTAACTTGTCCTTTATTTTTTCAGCTCCATAGATATTTTCGATCCTATACATCATGAAATCCCCTCCTTTAAGTATAAAAAATAAGCAGATGAAACGTCATGTTTCATCTGCTTATTTTTATTAGAATATATATTTATATCTTAGTTTTATACGTTTACTTCTCCACAACTATCTTTGTAGACAAAGTTGATGAGAAATGATATAGTAATGGTTGAGGTGATGTACTTTGATCAAACTTTCAGAACCTTTTAAAGACTGGTTAAAACAATATGACATTTCAGAAGACTTTTTTTATGATAACCTTTTATCTCAACAGTCTTTTCTTATAGACCCTTCAAATGAACAACTTATACGGCACTTTTCTTCGATTCACGGTCATAATGTGCAGTCGGTTATCGTCTTTCAAGGCAAACATAAAATTCTTGAAAATGCAAAAGCACAAGTAAATTTAGACATTGTTTTTCCTTTTGCTGTAAAATTATTTTCTGCTTATTCTATTCCTCCCAAGGACTTTGTTGCCATCATTGACGCCTTTGTCTCTCATGATTCTAGCACCTATTATTCTTCTATTGTATTTTCCCAAGATTCTAAATTTACTCTGGATCCTAACAGAAAAAACGAAATTAACAAATGGACTTATCATATTATAGAAAGACTAGCAGATCCTACTGCTTCACCCAGATATGATGATAAACGTCTATCCTATCAACCTAAAATATGGGATAATAAACTTGACGATATTTCCTTATCTTTAGCTAAACAGTATTTTAAACAGCCAAACATGGATCATCATCATTATAACTCCCGACTTTTGATGGCTCACATAGAAGAAGACTTGCTTCTCGGAAAATACATTCTTATCTTTGAACGCTTATTACGAAAAAAGAAAAACTTCAGTTTCATTGAATTAATTCTATTTACTTGTCTATATACTAATACACATCACTCTTCCATTGCCACATTAAATAAGCCTCTGCAAAACCCTCAAGATATTAAGAGAGCCACTACATGGTTTAAAAAATTTGCTGACGCCTTTTTTTCAGAAAAACTAGACTATATCTTAAAAGAGGTAATGCTTAATCAGTTATTAGAAGATGCACAGTATATATGCAAAAACAAAGTAACATCATATAAGCAAAAACATCAACTACCTGAAAAATATAAATCTCGAGTAAATATAGCTCATGCCTGTGATAAACATTCGTTTGAGAAACCTTTTATCATTTCCACTAATGTACGGGACTCTATCATCGAACATCAAAAATATTGTATTGCCTTCTACTACATCGATATGGTTCTTCTTGTACATCTCATGCAACACAGTGTAATATCTTATAAAGATAAATTTTATGTCAATAATACCACCTATGATTTTACCGATATTATAAAAAATTATGATAAAACCCTTTTTTTATATAAAAAGTTATCCAAACTAGGTTTTCATTTCCAAATTCCTTGGAAAATATATTGTATGGCTTGTCATATAAACAAACAGTTTCAAATTATCTTAGAACTAATAAAAAAGGAAAGTGTTTCACTGTTAGAAGTTCTTCCTGAATCCGAGATAGCTAATGGACAGCCCTTATTTGAATTTTTAAAAAATTTACTATAAGATGAAGCCGCAAGAATTTATCAGTATCCCTGATAACTTTTTGCGGCTTTGTTTTATAGTAAGAGGGTATTTCAAAATGCACTTTTTTTAAAATTTTTTATCCGTATAATAAAAAGCACAGAAACGGAATCACTCGATGTCGACTAAGATTTGATCCTCTTTCTGCGATAATCTCAATCTTCCGTCCCGGGCAGAAGATGCGGAATCATCGATGACAAAATTACCTTGGAGGTTCTGTTATGTTAAACAAAGGCTTTAAAATTCATCGCAACCATCAGAATCAGTTTCAGTTTCCGCGTCCTGAGAACGTCCCTGCCGGAGTCTACCATTCTACAATCATCAATATTGATGAGGCGAGGACAAACTCTGGGCTTCCTGCAATCGAAATTCAATACGATCTCCTCAGCAAAGAGGAAATTCACTACTATGTGCGTCTGAGATACCCCCTCAACAGCTTTTTCTACAACCAGCTGTGCGAAAGGCTTCTAGATTCTGGTCTCCCAGAAGGTGCTTCTTTTGAAGAAGCTATTGGATTAGAAGAAACTGTAGAACTTTTTTATCCTGGGAATTACGGAAGCATACGTGCTTTCCATCCTCTTGACCAGAACGTTCAGAAAGTGTCTTCTTTTGCAGAAATCCTTGAAGAAAACTAGGTCATAACGGGGAGGTATCCTCTCCCCTTCTCTTGAAAGGAAGTTTTACATGCATAACACTGACGTTATTCTACAAATTTTAGATTCCGAGGTCTCTTATTACACAGATATCGACAATCCTCTCTCCGTTTATGTCGAATATAAGGGTAACAATGGTGCTCTTAACTTTTATCCTGTAGAGAGCCCCTTCTTTCAGTCCTTTCTTGCCTTCCGTTACCTCGCACTTACTAATGAGGCAACCACACCAGATTTCTCACCTTATCTGAATTTAAACATACAGACAGAGAGATTCCAACAAAATCACCCTGTCAAGATAAGAAAGCGTTTAGCCGGAAATTTGCATCAAGGCATCACTTACTTTTTAGCAAATAATAAATGGCAATCTGTTCAGATTACAGCTAAAAACTGGTCAATCAAGAATTCCGTTCAAGAAAAGTTTTTAAAATCCCCTGATACTGATCCACAGGTAACACCTGTTTCTGGCGGGGATTTTCTGGAACTTCTCAAACCATATGTGAACCTTGATTCAGATTCTTTTCTTCTGTTTGCTGTATATCTTCTTCAGTGTTTCAGTGAAAGAGATCACTATGCTGCTATTCTCTCTTCCAGTAAAGGCACTGGAAAATCCACTCTAACCAAAATTATCCGCTCCATTGTAGACCCTTCCAAAACAGGTGTCAGTTTAATGCCAAACAATGAACGAGACCTGAAGACTCTTTTAGCAGCTTCTTACCTTGTTTGTTTTGACAATACCAGCCATGTTCCGTCAAGCTTTTCCGATATTCTTTGCGGTGCTGTTACTGGCGTGAAAGCCCCTACAAGAACGCTGTACACAACGTGTTCTCAGACCATTTTAGACCTGCATAATGCTATTGTTTTAAATGGTATTGATGCTGTTCCTAAAAAATCTGACCTTGCTGAGCGTTCTCTCCTCTTTCAACTTCAACCAATCAGAATAAACAAGCGCAAAACATACTCTGATCTTATCGAAGACTTTGAAAGGGATCGACCCCATATCTTAGGTGCTGCCTTCGATATCCTTTCCTCTGCTATGTCATTGTTGCCTACGATTACTTCTAAACAACTGTCGCGCATGGCAGATGCCCACAAAGAAATGCTGGCGATTGCTTTGGCTCTCGGTATCAGTGAATCGGAATTCCAGAGGATCATAAAACAAAACCAACAGCTTTTGGAAAATGAATATGCACAGGACAACCATCTGGTCGAAATTATCTGTCACTTTATGGAAGGTCAAAATAAGGTTTCTGGGAAATCCAGTGATCTGTATCAAAAAATTTTGAACAGTATCGTTGGCGATTACCGAGACTTTCCAAACTCACCTTCTGCTTTAACCAAAAAGCTGAATCAGGAATCTGACGCTTTAAAGGCTTCCGGTTTTGTTATTGAGCGAGAAAAGAAAGCAGATGCAAACATTTTGACCATCAAACGGATTCCTTCCAGTTTTCGTTCAAAATCTGCCTCCAAGAAAAGATAGCTTTTCCCTTTTATTTCCATGGGAAAATGCTCCTGATAACAGGAGGCAAACCTTCAAAAACTTTTTCCTTCCAGTTTTATTATTCCATGCTCTGAACCGCAAAGAATATCATTTTCAGGTGTTTTAATGGTTTTTCCCTCTCTATTAATAGGGACAACCCATTCTTCCTAAAATCTCCTGTTAAAACAGGTTTTACACTCGATTTATATAAGATTTTTATCTACCGATCTATTAATTTCTCCATTTTATATTGTATTTTAGATTGTATATTATATTTGTAAATTATATTTAATATTTTAATTAATTTGCCTCCTGCCATCTTTACTCTTTTCCTTTGAAACACATCTCAAAAAGGGATCTTTGGCAGGAGGCAACTAGTTTTTTGGGAGGTATACCATGTTTGATCAGACTCTGCTAACCCCTCATGAGGTAGCCAGTATTTTAAAGGTTTCCTATGATACTGCTCTTGCTTTTATCAAATACAGCGGTATCGACTATGTTATGGTCGGGAGACAATATCGGATTTCTGAAACAAAGCTCAAAGAATTCCTATCAAAGGAAGGGCATGTTTGTGTTAATTTAACCGAAGAGTGCTGATTTATATTTATATATAATAATTAAAACAAAAAGGAGGTCACACTATGGCAACAGGTCATATCCGAAAACGCACAACCAAAAGCGGTAAAACATCTTACCAAGTGATTGTTGAGAGTGAACACGATCCTCTTACTGGTAAAAGGGAACGACAGTATAAAACAGTAAACGGAACAAGAAAACAGGCAGAAGCTCTTCTTCGCAAGATGATTGGTGAGGTAGAAGAAGGAAATATCATCACAACATCTTCTTTAAAAACAGGTGATTGGCTGATTCAATGGGTAAACACCTATCTTCCCAACATTGAAGAGACCACTCGAGCCGGATACAATGACCGTATTAAAAATTGTATCATTCCTTATCTTGGTTCTGTTCCTCTGAAATCTTTAAAAGCAAACAACATCCAGCAGTGGATTAATCAACTCCACATACAAAGAGGTCTTTCTCCTAAAAGTATTAAAAATATCTACCTAAACCTCAAGGCTGCTCTGGATAAAGCTGTTATTCTTCGGATGTTATCATACAATCCCTGCACAGGTGTTGAACTGCCCAAGCTGCAGAAGTATAAGGCTGAAATATACGATAAAAATGAGATTGCTTTTCTCCTTGATACAGCAAAAGGAACTGATATTTATCTGATCGTTCTCCTGACTGTTTCGATTGGATTTCGCCGTGGAGAACTGATTGCTTTATGCTGGGATGATGTTGACTTTGAAAACGGTATCATTCATGTAAGGCATAACACAGTATTAGCAGACGGTAAAACCATCCATAAGTCTCCAAAAACATCTGCAGGTGTTCGGGATATCAGTATTGGTGATAACCTTGTTCGTACACTAAAAGAAGCACATACTCAGTATCTTCTCAATAAAATATCGTACGGTTCTGATTTTGTTGATTCCAATCTGGTGATCTGTCAGAAAAATGGTAAACCGTATCATCCTGATTCGATTACACAGAAGTGGGAACGCTTTGTCGCAGAGAAGGGGCTAAAACATATCAGATTTCATGATCTGAGACATAGTTGTGCTACCGCCATGATAGAAGCTGGTGTTGATCCTAAAACGGTACAGCATCGCCTCGGACACGCTGACATCAGTATCACCATGAACATTTATGCCCATAGTACAAAATCCATGGACAAAAGTGCTGCTGAAAAGATGGAAGACATGATCTTCCATAAGGCTAGCGGAGAGTAGTTCTGAAATAACGATCTCAAAAGTTCGTTTTTTCACCCCTCGTCGTCATCTGGTCGACAGAAACAGATAAGGAGTGCTGGATTTGTTTTAATTAAACAGATTATTCTATCATATTAGTAGTTCTCATAACCCGAAGGTCGTTGGTTCAAATCCAGCTCCCGCAACCAAGTAAGACTTACTATCGATATGATAGTAAGTCTTTTTTTGCGTTTTTCTTAACATGCTCATAACATGAATGGGTAAAAAATGGATTAATTGAATTTTAATTAATCTGATTCGTTCTAATAATATATTTTGTGACAAATCTTTTATAAAACATATGCAAATACCATCGATTCTTTCTGGTCGCAAAATATAATTTGAATTTAATATTTTTAAAAAATATGTATTATTTTTTAAAAATAGGTTGAAATAATTACTAGTTTAAAATATAATATATGTATAACTTTATATTCTTATAAGGTTTACAAATCATCGTTTGTAATGAATCAAAATAAAACAAAAGAGGTGTGATGAATGAAAAAGGATGTAGTCCAAACTAAGTTTTGGAAACGTGGACTGGCAGCAACACTGGCTGCAGCAATGCTCTGCGGCAACTTCCTGGAAGTAGGTTCAAACCTGAAAGTTTTTGCTGAAGATGACGTAGCAAGCAACGCTGGTGTTACGGTAAATATCGATACCGATTTCAGTACACTGACACTGGAAAATGTTCCAAGTAATGTTGATATTCCACTTAATATCCAAGTGGATGAAGCTGAATTGACAGCAAAAACAGAAAACTTGGAAGAAGAACAAAAATCAGCTGCACAGAATGCTTATCAGGCTGAGATGCAGGCTGGATTCGAGCAAAAATTGAATGAACTGCTGGAAGGAAAATCTGTCGTTGATTACACAGGTGCACAGGATGCGCCAAACATTGGTGTAGTCACTGCGGTAAGCTTTGATGAAAATGGTAGTGTTGATGACATTTCTTTCATCGGAGTAAATACCGGTGCAGAAAGCAGAGAAATTACGGTTTCACTGACTCATCCAATTGAAGTTGATAAAGCTGCAAGCGGATTACAGACAGTTGAACTGGATGCTCAGCTCAATTTAGATGCATTTAAAGAGGAAGAAGCTCCGGATAACGGCGATCAGGCCGAAACCGAGACTCCGGACAATG
>UMKK01040460.1_pt1 | contig 29935 bp, 27 predicted proteins | sample 1966281 | NCBI WGS metagenome assembly UMKK01 (sample SAMEA4836175, study PRJEB28245) | human gut metagenome | biome: gut microbiome; material: fecal sample | place: Denmark | collected 2008 | reverse complement strand
TCCGGCTACGGCGACGGCTCCGGCTACGGCGACGGAATTAAGAGTTTCAATCGGGAAACGGTCTATCGAATTGATGGCGTCAATACGCTGATTCGTTCCGTGCACGGCAACACTGCGCACGGGGCAATTTTGAACGGCGATTTGACGCTCACGCCGTGCTACATCGTCAAGCAGGACAATGTTTTTGCACACGGCGAAACGCTGCGCGAAGCAATGGAGGCGTTGCGAGACAAGCTTTTCGAGGATATGCCGGAAGATGGGCGCATTGATACGTTTCTGCGCGAAACAGACCGCGAGAAAGCATATCCGACGCAGTATTTTTACGACTGGCACCACCGCTTGACCGGGTCGTGTGACATGGGACGAAAGCAGTTCGCCCGAAACCACGGTGTTGACCTTGTACACGGCATGATGACGATTACGGAGTTTTTGGAGCTGACGAAAAATGCTTACGGCGGCGATGTGATTCGAAAAGTGATCGATAGAATGGAGGCATAAATGGACGCTTTATTCCTTACTCGTGAGGAAGCGGAAGCTGCATTGGAGGCGATGAAGGATGAGTAAGGCTGTTATGCTGAGCATCCGCCCGAAGTGGTGCGAGAAAATTGCCAGCGGCGAAAAGACGATTGAGGTGCGCAAGACGCGCCCGAAGATAGACACGCCGTTTAAGTGCTATATCTACTGCACCATTGGAGGGCAGGACTTAAATATTCCGATTTCTCAGGAACGGCTTATGCGCGACTATCTGGAAACCGGCTCTATGAAATCATTGAACTGCCCGCTTGGGAACGGTAAGGTCATCGGCGAATTTACCTGCGACCGTATTTACGAGCTTGAGACCAAAGCGCGCGGCGGCAGCTACTACGTTAAGAACGAAGACCAGCCGACGACGAATTTTATCGCACGGCAGTCCTGCCTTGATCTCAAGGATATACACGATTATCTGCACGCGCAAAAGGGCTACGGCTGGCACATCACCGATCTGCGCATCTACGACGCGCCGCGCGAACTGAGCGAGTTTACCGGTCTGCGCAATACGAGATTCGGCGCAGCACCATATGACATCAAGCGCGCGCCGCAGAGCTGGCGCTATGTGGAGGAGGGTTGAACATGGCTGAATACATTGAGCGATCCGCTGCTGTAAAGGCGGTCTTGCGAGAACGAAGCCCAGCAAACAGTGTAGCGCAGAATCGCAAGTTATCTATTATTCAACGGGATTTGTTGACAATTCCCGCCGCTGACGTTGTGGTCGTGACTCGGTGCAAGGACTGCCGAAACCATCGGGAGCTGAATCGGAAAGACAGACTGGAAAGCGGATATGCCGAAGGCGTCTTATGGTGTATGAACCGTTCTGATGGAGTCTGGGCGGACGGTTTTTGCAGCGATGGCGAGCCGAAGGAGGTGTGACACATGGACGTTGTTGGGCGAAAGGTTGTTAAAACGCGGGCGGCTCATGTGTGCTTTGGTTGCGGGCGCAAATTCGAGCAAGGGGCTATGATGGAGCGCAGTTGCGTTTTCGATGGGACGCCGTGGACGTGCTATCTGTGCGAGAGCTGTCAGAAAGCGTCTTCTGAGTTAGGATGGCAAGACGAGTATGGATTTGGGGATCTACGTGAACGTGCGCTTGAGATAGAGAGCGCAAAGATGGACGACAAGGAGGGCGCAAATGCTGACGATCACGATTAAAGCCAACGTCCCCGCCGCTGATGCGCAGGGCATCAAGGAGCGCCTCGCCATGGATATTGAGCGATACGGAGACGTGAAGGTCGTGAAGGTCGAGAGCGACCGGGGGCAAGAAGAACAATTACGAATGAAATAATGCCTGCGGGCGAAAAAGAAAGGAATTTTGCTATGAAAAAGTATATCGGAACGAAACTCATCGAGGCGGAGCCCGCCTACCGTGTGGACGGCAAGGTCGTTGCGCTCGCAGAGAACAAAGTGCCGCGCGGCTACAAGGTCGAGCGCGGCTACAAGGTGCGCTATGCGGACGGGTACGAGAGCTTCAGCCCGAATGAGGTCTTCGAGCGCGCGTATCTGCCGCTCGAGGTGAACGGCAAGCTCAAGACTGAGGCACCGAGCATCAGCGCGGAGATGGTCGAGCGATTCATCGACCACCACGAAACCGTGGCGATGGGCGGCAAGACGACCGTTGTGCGCGCGGTGCTGAAAAACGGCTTCGAGATCGTGGAGAGCTCGAGTTGCGTGAGCGCGGAGAACTACGACGAGAAGCTGGGGGAGGAAATCTGCATGAAACGGATCAGAAACAAGGTTTGGGAGCTGCTGGGCTTCCTGCTGCAAACGGCGGTCGGCGGCGTGAACGGCGAGGCCATCAACAAGGACAACGAGATCGAGAAGCTGAAAGCGGACTTAGATTCAGCCAAAAACTCGGCTCAGCATTTGAACGATCAGAGGCAGCAGTATTGGAGAGCGTGGCAGGCATCGAAGCGAGAAGCCGCCGACTTGAAAAACAAACTCAATGACACCGAGGCGGCACTTGGGCGGGCGAATGCGTGCATTGCTACCATGCAGGTTGAAAAAGACCAGCAAACGAAAGAAATTTTCGAATGGCAGGGAAGCGCGCAAGCATTGCATGATGACCTTTTGGATGCTCGAGAGCGCGCCAATTACGCAGAAGCCCACCCGTGGCGAAACTTGTGGAAGTGGCTCAAACGGGAGGCGGCGCGCCATGAGTAACGATCCGTTTAAATGGAGTACACCGCCGAGAGGGGGCGCACCTGTCAATAGTCCGTGCATCGAGCATGACAATGTAAATCACCCCGCGCATTACACGGCGGGAGGGGTCGAGTGCATCGACGCCATTGCGGCCGCATTGACGTGCCAAAAAGACCCGATGCAAGCATGGCTGACGGGACAGGTGCTCAAGTACATGTGGCGCTGGCCGCTGAAAAACGGCAAGGAAGATCTGCGAAAGGCGAGATTCTATCTTGACAGGCTGATCGACAGCGCGGGAGATGATTGAGGTGATGCGATGAGCACGTTTGGCGGAGCCTGCGGGCGTGGCTCAAGAGAAAGCTCAAAATGGCATAAGAAGAGGCAGGGCGAAAGCCCTGCTTCTTTTTTTCCCGTGAGGGAGAACCCCTTTCTTTTCTTTTATATTTCTTTTCTTTCGGGAGAGGGTGCTATACGCAGGATATATCTATGTTGTGTGTATGTAACTATACAGTGGAGAGCGCAGAAAGGAAAGAGAAAGTTTCTGCGCCCGTGGTGAGAAATAAAAGGTGGCGTGTTACCGTCGGAAATAGGAAGCTCGGTTCTCCGAGCGGGGATAAGAATGCTGCGCGATAAGGCCGAGGACGGGGGGCTTGCAGCATAAAAAGAAAGGTGGTGGCGGCATGGCAAAAAATGGGCATCCTCCCAAATATGTGACGGTCGAAGAAATGCAAGCCGTCATTGACCGATACTTTGAGGATTGCAAAGGCGAGCCAATCATCGGGGACGACGGGATGCCGATTCTCGACAAATTCGGGCAGCCGTTTATCATTCACCAGCGCCCGCCGACGGTGACGGGGCTGGCGCTCGCACTTGGATTTACAAGCAGACAGGCGCTGCTGAACTATCAGGCGAAGAAAGGGTTTGTTGACACGGTTACGCGCGCGAAGGCCCGCATCGAGGCTTATGCCGAGGAACGGCTCTTCGACCGAGACGGGCAGCGTGGCGCGGAATTCAGCCTGCGATACAATTTCCGCTGGGTAAATGACGAGAAAAAGGACGACGGCGGAGAAAGCACGTGCGGTGTGGCAGAGCTGCCCGCGGTAATGCCTGTTCCGCAGGACGCGGGAGGTGATGCGAATGGCGAAGCGTAGCGTGGTATGGAAGCCGCAGCCCAAGCAGGCACTCTTTATGAGCCGCTGGGAGGACGAGGCTCTATACGGCGGCGCAGCCGGTTAGGCGGGGGGAAATCCGATGCGTTGGTCATCGAGGCGTTGCGTCAAGTAAATATCCCGTATTACAAGGCGATCATCCTGCGAAAGACCTTCCCGCAGCTTGCCGAGCTCATTGACAAGACGCTGAACTACTATCCGCGTATCTATCCGGGCGCGCGCTACAACGGCAGCAGCCACACATGGACCTTCCCGAGCGGGGCGAAAATACTTTTCGGCTCGATGCAGTACGCAAAGGACAAGATCAAGTATCAGGGACAGGCGTATGACTTTATCGCATTCGACGAGCTGACCCACTTTACGTGGGAGGAATACAGCTACCTCTTTTCCCGCAACCGACCGAACGGGCCGGGGACGCGTGTATACATCCGCAGCACGGCGAACCCCGGCGGCGTGGGGCACGGATGGGTCAAGGAACGTTTCATCACAGCAGCGCCGCCGATGAGGACCATCCGCGAGGATGCCGTCGTGCGCTTTCCAGATGGGCACGAAGAACATCGGCAGAAGAGCCGCATCTTTGTGCCGAGCACGGTATTCGACAATAAGATACTGCTCAAGAACGACGACAGCTATTTGACGCGCCTCGCGTCGATGCCGGAGGCGGAGAAGAACGCACTGCTCTACGGCGACTGGGACACATTCTCCGGGCAGGTGTTTACCGAGTGGCGCAATGACAGCAAGCACTACCGCGACCGCATCCATACGCACGTCATCTCGCCGTTTCAGGTGCCGAAGGAGTGGCCGATCTGGTGCGCAATGGACTGGGGCTATTCAAGGCCGTTTGCCATCGGCTGGTTCGCGGTCGACCAAGATAGGCGGCTCTACCACATCCGGGAATATTACGGCTGCACGGGCACACCGAACGAGGGCGTGAAGATGGAACCGACGGCAGTGGCCCGCGAGATGAAGCGCATTGAGGCAGAAGACCCGAATCTCAAGGGGCGGCACATCTTCCGTGTGGGCGACCCCGCGATCTGGGGCACGCAGGGTACGGAGAGCATCGGCTCGCTCTTTGAGCGCGAGCGCGTCTACTTCGAGAAGGGGGATAACGCCCGCATCGACGGCAAGATGCAGCTGCACAACCGATTCGCGTTTGATGAGAACGGCGTGCCGATGCTGTATATCTTCGATACGTGCAAGAATTTCATCCGAACGGTTCCAAACCTCGTTTATGACGAAAAGGACGTTGAGGACGTGAACACCGAGCAGGAGGATCATATCTACGACATGACACGCTATGTGTGCATGGAGAATCCCATTGCGGCGCGGGTAAATAAGCCGCCGAAGCCGGTCTTGTACGACCCGCTGGACATCAATACGCCGAGCTACGACAAATATGCGTGGTTCCAACACAACTGACAGGAGGGGGAAGACATGGCAGGAACGAGAAAATTCCCGCAGACGCAGCAGCAGGCCGACGCGGCTGGCGCTGCTGCGATGTTGGATGCAAAGGCAGAAGCGCCGCTTGTAGGCGCATTCCGCGACAGCGACGCGGCGATGAGCAGCGGCGCAGCCATCGGCAGCAAGGAGATCGGTGATGCCGTAGAAACGCTGCAAAAGTACAAGCAGGGCAAGAGCAACTTCGAGAATCGCATCATCAGCGAGGAGCGCTGGTGGAAGCTTCGGCATTGGGAGGATATCCGACGCGGGGCGAAAGACGCGGGGGAATCGCCCGAGCCTGCGAGTGCATGGCTGTTCAATTCGATCATGAATAAGCACGCCGACGCGATGGACAACTACCCCGAGCCCGTATGCCTGCCTCGCGAGCAGAGCGACGAGGAAAGCGCGCAGACGCTCTCGTCTGTGCTGCCGGTCATCATGGAATACAACGAATTTGACAGCACATACAGCTTCGAGTGGTGGGAAAAGCTCAAACACGGTGTGGCGCTCTATGGGGTGTTTTGGGACAAGGAGAAAGACAACGGGCTCGGCGACATCGCTATCGAGGGCATTGACCCGCTGAATATCTTCTGGGAGCCGGGTATTGAGGACATCCAGAAGAGCCGCAACGTGTTTACGGTGGCGCTCGTCGACCGCGACATCATCGAGGACGAATACCCGCAGTTTGCGGATAAGCTCAGCGGCAGCAGCATTGAAACGGCAAAATACGAGTACGACGACACAGTGGACACGAGCAACAAGGTCGCCGTGATCGACTGGTATTACCGCAAGAAGGCCACAGACGGGAGGACGGTACTGCACTACGCGAAGTTTATCGACGAGGAGCATATCATCTACGCCAGCGAAAATGACCCAGAATATGCGGAGGGCGGCTTCTACGAAGACGGCGAATATCCGTTCGTGTTTGACGTGCTGTTCCCAGAAAAGGGCACACCTGCGGGATTCGGATATACGGCCATTGCAAAGGATCCGCAGCTCTACATCGACAAGCTGTGGGGCAACATCCTCGAAACTTCAATGATGGGCAGCAAGCGCCGGTACTTTGCGAGTGAAAGCCTGAACATCAACGAAGAAGAGTTCCTTGACTGGCGCAAGCCGATCATCCACGTGTCCGGCCAGATCGACGAGAGCAGGCTCCGCGAAGTAACGACGCGCCCGCTCGATTCCATCTACGCGAATATCGTGCAGATGAAGATCGACGAGATGAAGGAAACGAGCGCAAACCGCGACGTTTCCAACGGCGGCACGTCCTCCGGCGCGACAGCTGCTGCGGCGATCAGCGCATTGCAGGAAGCGGGCAACAAGGCGAGCCGCGATATGATTTCGGCGTGCTACCGCGCGCAGGCGAAGATCGTGAAGCTGTGCATCGAGCGCATGCGGCAGTTCTACGACGCAGCGCGTACTTTCCGCATCACGAATGAAATGCCCTACGAGTATGCGCAGATCGGCGTGAACGAGCTCGGCGATCAGGTGACTGGTGTGGATAGCCTCGGCAATGACCTGTTCCGCAGGCCGGTCTTTGACATCAAGATCAAGGCGCAGAAGAAGAATCCCTTCTCCCGTGCGGAACAGAACGAGCGGGCAAAAGAGCTGTATTCGCTGGGATTCTTCTCCCCAGACAGGGCACAGGAAAGCATGATTGCGCTCGACATGATGGACTTCGAAGGAATCGACAAGATCAAGAGCCAGGTCAACGAGGGCGCGACGCTCTACAACGTCGTGCAGCAGCAGAGCGATCAGCTGCAAAAGGCGCTCGCGGTTATCCAGCAGCTTACGGGACAGGACATGGGCATCGGAACGGCGGGCGGCACGCAGAGTGGCGGCTCGACACGTAAGAGCGGCAGCGGTGGAATTGAGAGCAAGAACGCTGACGCACAGAGCGCACAGACGCCGTACATGCAGAAGCTTGCCGAACAGTCTAAGCCGAACATGGACACGGGAAGCAGCGCGGCAATGCCGGGGGTGTAAGTGCATGACGATGGTTCACATCGAGCACGAAATTGGTCGATACATGATCCTGTGCGAAGGACATTCGGCGGACGAGAAATGCTGCAATTACATCACGGGTGTGATGTATGCCTTCGGCGGCTATGTGAAGAACATGGAAGCTGAGGGAGAGTGCGAGGTCTATGGCTTCGAGATAGACGATGGTGCGCCGCGCTTCCTCATCCACTGCGGCGGCGACGAGCGCATCGAGGCGGCATTCATCGCCGCGTGCATCGGGCTCAAGCAGCTGGAAGACACGAGGCCGGACGCGATCTGCGTGCACGTCAAAGAGAATTAAAAAATTTTTCTCGCCCGTGGTGAGACGGAGGAAGCCGCATGTTACGCTTTAGGCGTGCGAGTGGCTTCCTCCTATTCATACGCCCGCGAGGGAGGGTCGTCGTTTTTCTTCATCTTTTCGCCGCTCTCCCCTCCCCTGCGGATGATGGGAAGCGCTGCACGGCCTACACGGAGGGCCGAATATCCGCGATTTGACAAGCAGGAGGGATACCATGAACCTCAAAACTACGCTTCGCGTGATCCTGAGTCTCTTTGATGGCGGCGCTGCCGCTGCGGGGGCCGCTGCCGGTGCATCGGGCGGCGCTGAGGGAGGCGCGAGCGCACAGGGCGAGACCACGAATGCAAGCTCTTCTCCCACCCGGAAGGGCAAAACGGGCGAATACGCCAACGTCGTGTTCGGCAAGCAGGAGACACCTGACGATACGGGGACCTCTTCTGGCGAGCCGAAGGGCGAGGGCGCGAAGATGCAGCAGCACGACGCCGGGGCTGCGGAAAAAGGCGGGGAAGACCTGAAAAAGGAGTTCCTTGACCTCGTAAACGGCAAATACAAGGACGTCTATACCGCGGAGACGCAGCGCATCATCAACCGCAGATTCGGCGAAGAGAAGGCCAAAGACCAGAAGATCGCAGATTCGCAGCCCATTATCGACACACTGATGCGCCATTATGGCGTGTCGGACGGCGATATGAGTAAGCTGCGTGCGGCTTTTGAGGGCGATGCGGCGCTCAACAGCGTGCTCTACAATGCGGAAGCGGAGAGCATGGGCATGAGCGTGGAACAGTACCGCGAGTATGCGCGGATGCAGCAGGAAAACGAAGCGCTCAAACGCCAGGAAGAAGACAGGCAGCGCCAGCAGAAAGCCGACGAGACTTATAACGACTGGATCCGTCAGGCGAGCGAGCTGGTCGGCACGGCGGACGCACCGGGCGAGTACCCTGACTTCGACCTCAAGCGCGAAGTCGCGGAGAATCCGCGTTTCATTGCGATGCTGCGTGCTGGCGTTCCTGTAAAAGACGCTTACGAGGTATCCCATTTAGGCGACATTCAGGCTCGTAGCGCGGCGAAAGCTGCGGCGGAGATGGAAAAGCGCGTGATGGACAATGTCCGCGCGAAAGGAATGCGCCCGAACGAGAATGGAACCACTTCCCAGCCGGGGGTCATTGTCAAGAGTGACCCGAGCAAATTCACGAAGGCCGACCGCGCAGAGATCGCAAGGCGCGTTCGGCGCGGCGAGCGCATCGTATTCTGATGCCCGCCTAATTTACCGACTGTAAGAAGGGAGACAAAACTCTATGAAGAAGTTCAAAGACATTTTCATTCTGCCCGTTATTCTGAGCCTGTTTGAGGGCCAGACGAACGTGACGACCGATGCCGGTCTCTCGGGCGAGATGAAGACCTACTACTGCGACACCCTGATCGACAACGCCGAACCCGAGCTGGTGCATGACCGCTTCGCGCAGAAGCGCAACATCCCCAAGGGCAAGGGCAAGGAAATCGAGTTCCGTAAGTATGATCCGCTGCCCAAGGCCTTGACGCCCATCACCGAAGGCGTGACGCCCAAGGGACGTAAGCTGTCCATGACCACGCTGACCGCGCAGGTCGACCAGTACGGCGATTTCGTCGAGATTTCCGATATCCTCGACCTGACCGCCATCGACAACAACCTGCAGGAAGCGACGGTGCTGCTCGGCTCTCAGGCGGGCCGCACGCTCGACACCATCACCCGCGAGGTCATCAACGGCGGCTCCAACGTCCAGTACGGCGAAGGTCAGGTGACGGGCCGTCATCTGCTCGTTGGCGGCGAGGCCGCGGGCAACCACTATTTCACGGTGCGCGCCGTCCGCAAGGCGGTTCGCTTCCTGAAAACCATGAACGCCCCGCGCTATGAGGGTTCTTACTGGGCCATCATTCACCCTGACTGTTCCTACGACATTCAGGATGACCCTGATTGGAAGCGCCCGCACGAGTACAAGGACACCAGCAACATCTACGACGACGAGATCGGCAAGATCGCGGGCGTCCGCTTTATCGAGACGACCGAAGCGAAGGTGTTCCACGCGGATGACCTGACTGAGGGCGCACGCGACCTGACCGTCAAGAGCGCATCCAGCAAGGTCTTGACCGTAAACGAGGCCATCACTACTGCTGACGCCGCAAAGTTGGCTGGCCGTGAGGTCGTCATCGGTGGTGCACTTCTTGAGATCGAGAGTGCCACGGCCGCGGGTGCTGGCAGCGCGACGATCACGTTGAAAGAAGCGCCTGCTGCCACCCCGACGGCGTCGACCACCATCTATCCGGGCGAAGCCGGTGCGAAGGGCCGCAACGTCTACTCCACCCTCATCATGGGCGCGGAGGCTTACGGTACGACCGAGCTGACCGGTGGTGGCCTTGAGCACATCGTCAAGCCGCTCGGCTCTGCCGGTACGGCTGACCCGCTGAACCAGCGTGCAACCGTCGGCTGGAAGGCGACCAAGGTCGCCGAACGTCTGGTTGAGGCGTATATGATTCGCGTGGAGACCACTTCTACGTTTGACGAGACCCCGCTGACCTAACCACCAAGGGGGCGGCTGTGAACGCCGCCCCCGCCACTGAAACGGAGGAAAGACCGATGAGCGAAGCAAAGAACGCCGTTGCGGCTGTGAACGCCGCCCCCGCGGGCGAGGAGTACGTCAGCGTCCGCCTGTTCAAGGACAGCGGCAAGTACAAGGATGACCTGCTGGTGTGCGTGAACGGCGAAAGCTGCCTGATTCAGCGCGGCGTGACCGTACAGGTCAAGAGAAAGTTCCTGTGGGCCATCCAGAACCAGATGAGACAGGATGCCTCGACCGCAAATCTCATCCAGACGATGAGCAGCGACTACGTTGAGAGCGCGAAGGCCCACAACGCGTAAGTGAATACGACCGCGAGACACGAAAAATGAGTTGCGACACGGCGCAGCAAGGGACGAAAAAGTCGCTCTTGCTGCGCCGTTTTCCATAAGAGAGGTGACAACATGGTTATTGAAAATGCTTACGCGCTCGAAGAGATCAAGCTCGGGCGCAGGGGCGAGAATCAGGCGCGCAAGGTCGTCTTTGACGTGCTGGGAAAGTGGCGCGAGGGCTATGGCGATGGCGTGGCGAGCCTGATCGTGCAGCGAAACGGCGATGCGCAGCCGTATCCCGTGACGGTGACGGAAGATAACGGCGCGCTCGTGTGGCTGGTATCGAGCGTTGATACGGCGGTTGCTGGTGAGGGCGCGGCAGAGCTGCGCTATACCGTGGGCGATACTATCGTAAAGAGCCAGATATACAAGACGCGCGTGCGCGAAACGCTGGAAGACAGCGGCGAAACACCGCCTCCGGGATACCAAAGCTGGGTCGATGAGGTTTTGCAGGCGGCGGCGGATGCGGAGACGGCGGTTTCCAAGATGCCATACGTCGACGAGACCACGGGCAACTGGTTCAAGTGGGACGCCGCGGCGGGCGCTTTTGCCGACACGGGCGTTGCCGCGACCGGGCCGCAGGGCGAGGTCGGGCCCAAAGGTGATACCGGCGCGACCGGCGCGACGGGGCCGCAGGGCCCCAAAGGTGAAACCGGCCCGCGCGGCCCACAGGGAGAGCAGGGCATTCAAGGCGAGACCGGCCCCGCTGGCCCGCAGGGACCCGTCGGCCCCAAGGGAGATACTGGTGACACCGGCCCGCAAGGGCTTAAAGGCGATACGGGCGAAACTGGCCCGGTCGGCCCGACAGGACCCATTGGCCACCAAGGAGAGACTGGACCGGCGGGTCCGCAAGGAGAGACTGGCGAACGCGGTCCAAAGGGCGAGACCGGCGATAAGGGCGACAAGGGTGACGCCTTTACCTACTCCGACTTCACAAAGGAACAACTGGAAGGCCTGCGTGGCCCGCAGGGCATTCAGGGGCCCAAGGGTGAAAAAGGTGATACCGGCGACACTGGGCCCCAAGGTGAAAAGGGCGACAAGGGCGATACAGGCGAGACCGGGCCTCGCGGCCCGCAAGGCGGGCAGGGCATCCAAGGCCCGACAGGTCCGCAGGGCGAAAAGGGCGATACTGGTGCGCAGGGACCGAAGGGTGCAACGGGCGACACGGGCCCGCAGGGCCCGAAGGGAGACACAGGCAGCGGCTTCAAGGTGCTGGGCTATTACGACACGGCAGGAGCGCTGGACGAAGCCAAGCTTGCAACTGCGCAGCCGGGTGACGCTTACGGCGTCGGCACGGCGGAGCCTTACGATATCTACATCCTGAACGGCACGACGGGCAAGTTCATCAATAACGGCCCCCTGCAAGGTGCAAAGGGCGATAAGGGAGACACGGGAGCCCAAGGCCCCAAGGGAGACCAGGGCGACGTTGGCCCGACCGGCCCGGCTGGTCCTACCGGACCGCAAGGCGAAGTTGGTCCGCAAGGTCCTACGGGACCAGCGGGCGCGGATGGAGCCAAAGGCGCGGACGGGGCTGCCGGTAAGGACGGCGTGACATTCACGCCGAGTATGAGCGACGACGGCGACCTGTCGTGGACGAACGACGGCGGCAAGGCGAATCCGCAGACCGTGAACCTCAAGGGCCCGAAGGGCGACACGGGCACACGGGGGCCTGCCGGTGCTGACGGCGCGAAGGGAGACACCGGCCCCGAGGGGCCAAGGGGGTTGCAGGGCAAGACTGGTCCAGCTGGTGCAGATGGCAAAACGCCGGTCAAGGGCACGGACTACTTCACACCTGCCGACGTCAACGAGATCGCGGCGGAAGCGGCGAAGAAGGTCGACATTTCAGGCAAGCTGGACAAGACCGGCGACGGCAGCAACGTCACGGCGGCGTTCACGGCAGCGAGAACCCGCGCAAATATTGCGACGGGTGAAAAGCTCTCCGTGCTGTTCGGCAAAATCGCGAAGTGGTTCGCCGACCTCGGCACTCTGGCTTTTAAGTCCACGGTGGCAAAATCCGACCTTGCAAGCGACGTGCAGGCGAGTTTGGGCAAGGCTGACAGTGCCTTGCAGAGTGCGCCGGTTACAAGCGTCAACAGTAAGACAGGCGCGGTGAGCCTTGCAAAGGGAGATGTAGGCCTCGGCAATGTGGACAACGTCAAGCAGTACAGTAAGAACAATCCGCCACCGTATCCTGTCACGTCGGTCAATGGTAAGACGGGCGCGGTCACGGTCAGTGTTCCAACAGTTCCATCCACGACCAACATTCTCAAGGGCAACGGCTCAGGCGGGCTGGTGGCGGCGACGCGCGGCAGCGACTATATCGCATCCGGCAACATTGTCAAGCAGACACTCGTGAGCACGGAGACCACGCCCACCGAGGACTACGCGATCAACTGGGTGTACGGCTAAGGAGGCGGAAATGGCTACATTTACTGTAGAGATAACGCCGGATTCTAGCAACGGGACTATCGCCCACGCAGTCGGAAAGTTTTCCGGAGGGTCAAGCAGCTATAAAGGTCAGCGGCGCATGGACGTTGCCGTCAGCGGCGTCGGGACATTTTCTGCGTTATCGCCGGAGACAAGCGGAGGCGAAAACACTTTTTCTCTCGACATCACGGGGCTGACGCCGGGGACAACGTACAACTGGAGCGCGTCACTCTACTACAAAAATACGTCCGGGGGTTGGGTGACAGCAGGATCGCAGTACGATAAATCCGGAAGCTTTACGACGAAAAGTAAAACCCCTACATTACCAAAAACGCTCGTCAACGGCACTGCTTACGACGTTAAGGGCGGGAAGTGCCTCGTCAACGGCACGGTGTACAACATCAAGAAAGGCAGGACGCTCATCAACGGGACGGGGTATGTCATCAACTTTGAGCCGGATGTGAGCTTGACGTGGTACTTCAACGAAACCATTGATATAACGTCGCAGCCAGACAACTTCTGGGGGTATAGTAGCGGGATTGCTGTCAGCTTTGTGTCTGGCTATTATGGCTTTACCTACGACCATCTTATCCGAGACTACGACGACACTTACGGTGTAAGAACTTTAATCTACTATAGAAAGAGTAACGAGACCAGGGAACTCGCCTACCGAAACGGCTGGCGGGGGGAGGTATACCGCACCATCACTTTTGATGAATTACCCACCGGTGATCTCTTGACGTGGCTGCAAGCCAACGCCACGCCGCAATAAGAAAGGAGCAGCACATGAGTATCTACGTAAAAGTCAACAACACGGAATATCCCGCTACGGTCAACGGCAACCTTGTTGACCGCAACTGGAACGGCCGTGATACCAAAACCATCTACCTCACCATGTCCCACGACGCCGTGGCGGCACTGCTGCCCGACAATACGCCGTGGAGCATTGTGCAGCGCGAGACGCAGGACGTGCTGGACGAGCAGGGCCAGCCCACGGGCGAGACCAAAGAGGTCGTCAACGAGTACGACAACAGCGAGTACAGCCTTGCTGGCGACATCACCGACCACCGCGACGGCACCGTCAGCATTAAGATGGGCAAGCCCACGGAATCCGAGCTTTCGGCGGCGACCGTAACGGCGCTGGTCGGTCAGAGCATCACGCCGCAGCGCGCGGCAAGGCTGCGACCGATGATCGAACAGGCCAGCGCGTCGCTCTCTGACGGCGAGGCGGCGAAGTCGCCCGAGCTGTTCCCGCGCTGGGCGGATCACATCGGCGAGACCGTCAAGCCCGGCGACCGCCGCAGTGATACGGACGAAAGCGGCGTGCTGCACGTCTACCGCGTCAACAAAGGTCAGGGCCACACCACGCAAGAGAACTGGCCGCCGCATTCCACCCCTGCCATGTGGACGATCATCAACGTCGACCACGCGGGTACTCAAGATGACCCGATTCCGGCCGCTCGCGGCATGGAGTACGAGTATGGTCTTTATTACAAAGACCCCGAAGACACTAAGCTATACCTGTGCGAGCGTACCGGCGAGGCCGCGGGCGGGAAGATCGTCTTGCAGTATTTGCCGCACGAGCTCGTGGGGCAGTATTTCACGGAGGTCTAATGTATGAAAATGCTGAAAGCTATCCGTGACGCGGATGCGCTGCGGCCTAACAAATTGAGCACGCCGCGCAAGGCGGAAATTCTCATGGTACTTGAGCACCGAATCGCCGAGATGATGGGGGAGGAAGCCCCCGTTCTCAAGGTGAGCGTGGAGGATGACACCGCGAGCGTTGAGGATATGGAATTGCTACTGCCGGACGGGCATAACGAGTGTTACCACCTGTATCTGGCAGCGCAGCTCGACGCCTACAATCAGGACAGCGCGCTCTATGCCAACGACCACGCCATTGCCAACGAGGCGGTGGCCGATGCTATGGCATGGTGGCGGCGCGAGAACAGAAAAGAGAGCAAGGGCAACTGGAAGGTGTGATGACAAGTGCCGACAACATTTCAGCTGGTGGAGACGACCTTTCCGAACGGCGAAGGCAAAGACACGCAGGAGCAGATCAACGGGGTCTATGACTACCTTTTTGTGCTTCTGGAACAGCTTCGGTATACGCTCTTCAATCTGGACGGGAGCAACATCAACCAGAATGCATTGAGCGAGTTTATCAAGAATATTTCCGAGCCGATCTACGCCAAGATCGAGGATACGGACAAGAATGTAAATGAAATTTCCATTACAGCGAAAGGATTAGATGCTCGACTTAGCGACGCCGAGGGGAACATCACGCAGCTGCAAGCGACGGCGACGGGGTTGCAGGCGAGCATTTCGAACCTGAACGGCAGCGTGACAAACCTGACGGCGGACGTGAACGGCATCCGCGCGACGGTGAGCACCAAGATCGACGCGACGCAAGCGCAGAGCATCTTTGACCAGAGCGCGACCGGCTTCACGCTGGGCGCGACGAGCGGCGAGAACGGCACGACCTTCAAGCTCAATTACAACGGCGTGCAGGTAGCGAGCACGGGCAGCATTGATCTGTGCGTGGATGCGGTGAACATCTATGGCACGCTGACAGCGGGCGCGCTGCGCGGCGGAAGAGTGAGCCTGCTGGCCGGAGATACCCCTGTCGGCAGCATGGATCTTGCCTACACGGGCACGGGGCAGGTCGGCGTCGGTCTGACGGCGACCTATGGTGGCATGAAGATGCACGCAGCGGGAAATATCTTTCTTGAATCCGAGCTGGGGCCGTTTGCATTGATCGGAAAAGACGATGCCAGCAACTACCCTATCGTCTCGCTCGGCGGCGGCTATCTGGTGCTGAGCGGCAACTACATGTTTGGGGCTTCGCCGCCAAGTGCCGCGCCGTATGGCACGGTGTTTTTCATCGAGGAGTAAGGCATGGCGAGCTTTTATTGTACGCTGTCACCGGTCGACGGAGACGGGACACAGCTTAGCGTCTACGCACGGTTTACTGGCGGCGCGTCGGATTACACGTATAAGCGCTCAATCGACATCCGCATCACGGGCGTCGGGACATTCTCGTTCGATTCGAGCGAGGTCGGCGGTGGGACGAGCACCTTTGTCGGCACGATCACAGGCCTGTCGCCGGGCACGGCATACGAATGGATATGCAACATGTACTACTGGGGCGGATCGTGGATCGTCTCAGATTACAGCGATTCCGGCACGGCAACGACGTACAGCGGCGGCGGCAGCGGAGGCAGCGCGAAGGCGGTCGTCAACGTCGGGACGTATGCCTATCCGAACTGGAAGAGATACCGCGCGATCGTCAACATTGGGACGTATTACAACACAAATTGGCTATCGGTTCGACCGGTCAACAATTACGGGAGCTATTCGCAACCCGATTGGAGGTAAAGAGCATGAATGAAAAGATCAAGCAGGAAGCGGCGCACGCGATGCGCCTGATCGGCATTTTGAACGTCAACGGCGACGCGGTGGACGTGGTGGCGGCGGTGCGGCAGTCGCTTCGCAATATCGCGATGATCTGCGACGGCACGGAAGCGCCAGAGAAGAAAGAAAGCGAGGGCCCGGATGAGACTGCCTGAGATCACGGCATATACGAACCGGCGCGTGCAGCAAGAGAAATTCGGAGGCATCAACCACACGTTCGGTGCGGCGGGCGGCGAGCTCTACGACATGAAGAACCTGTCGGCGCGATACTTCCCGCTTCTTTCCCCCCGTGCGAGGCGCTATACCGTCCGCAAGGATATGGGGACGGCAAACGGCATTTTCAGTGCAGGAAAGCTCTACGAGGTATACGGAACGAAGCTCTACGTCAACGGCGAGGAGAAGTCGACGGTCGCAGACAGCGAAAAGACTTTCTGTGCACTGGGCGAGCGCGTGCTCATCTTCCCCGACAAGATCGTGTGTGAAAAGGACGGCACGATCAAGCCGATGGAGGCGAGCTACGCCGCGGCGGGGCTGAAATTCGGGAATGGTACGTATGCCGACGAAAAGGCGGCGGCAAACAGCATCACGACGACCGGCGCGGCGTTCCCATTCAACGTGGGCGACGCCGTGACGATCTCGGGCTGTACAAAGGAGACCTACAACAACCGCACGCCCATCATCCGCGAGATCAGCGAGGACAAAAAGACGCTGCGCTTTTATGAAAACACCTTCCGCCTGCCCGACGGGCAGGAAAGCATCACGGAGCCCGGAACAGTCACGCTCAAGCGCATCGTTCCCGATATGGACTTCGTCTGCACGAACGAAAACCGCGTGTGGGGCTGCAAGGGCGACAGCATCTTTGCTTCAAAGCTCGGCGACCCGTACAACTGGAACGTGTTTGACGGACTATCCACGGACGCGTTCAGCGTGGAGAGCGGCACGGCGGGAGCATTCACGGCGTGCGTGAGTTATCTTGGCTACCCGTGCTTCTTCAAAGAAGACAAAATATTCAAGATGTACGGCACGATTCCGACAAACTTCCAGCTCATGTCGAGTGCTGTGCTTGGCGTGATGAAAGGCAGCCATAAAAGCCTTGCCGTGGCAGGTGAAACGCTCTATTACCTCTCGAAAGTCGGCATCATGGCATACAGCGGCGGTATGCCGCGCTGCATCTCCCGCGTGCTGGGCGACGATGTGCGGCTCTCTGACGCCGTGGGCGGCAGCGACGGTCTTAACTACTATGTGAGCCTGAAAGAGGATGGCAAAACTGCGCTGTACTGCTACAGCAGCGAAAACGGGACGTGGCATAAGGAAGATACGCTCGCCGTGGTGCAAATGGCCTATTCGGGCGGTATCATGGCCTTAGTAGACGGTGGGTGCGTGCTGCTGGGGAATCCGGCAGATATCCCGACCGGCGCAACACGCGAGGGAGCCGTCAGCAGCGAGGCGGAGTTTGCCGACTACGACGGCGGATCGTTTGACGCGAAGCACGTTCAGCGCGTACGGGCGCGGCTGGAATGTGAAAAGGGCACAACGGTCGTGTTCCTTGTCAAGTTCGACGGCGGCGCGTGGGAAGAGGTCGACCGCTTCGAGGGACAGGAGAAAGACGTTTTCACGCTCAACTGCCCGATCCGCCGATGCGACCACTTTAGATTAAAAATCAAAGCCACAGGAGAATACCGGCTCTATGCGCTCGAGTACGAATACGTGACGGGCGGCAGAAAGTGAGGGGACAATGGCAGATAATTTCAAACACAAAAATACAGACCTGACGCTCATCAACGATTCGGGCGACCTTGATCTCATCCGGCAGTATACAGAGGCCTACAACAAGGCCTATGCTGAGGGAGACAAGGCGGGCCAGCAGGCGGCGCACGACGCAGCGGAGAAAATCCGCGCGAAGTACGACTATTCCGGCGGCGTGGACGGCAGCGAGTACATCAAACTCGGCACGGGCGCGAGCCCTGCAAAGGCTGACACGAGCTGGCTCGATAAGCTGGGCGACAGCAACTACAACTACGATCAGAGCGGGCAGATCAGCGCAAAGCTCGACGCACTGCTGAACCGCACGCCGTTTTCCTATGATGCAGCGAGCGACCCGCTCTATCAGCAGTATCGCAAGCAGTACACGCGCGAGGCAGACCGCAGCGCTGAGGATGTGCTCGGCAAGGCGGCAGTGATGACGGGCGGGATGCCGTCCACGGCGGCGGTGGCAGCGAGCCAACAGGCGAGCGACTACCAGATGAGCCAGATGACGGACAAGATCCCCGAGCTACAGCAGCTTGCCTATAGCATGTATCAGGATAAATTGAGCGGCGACCGCGCCGACTTGAATACGCTGATTGGGATTGAGGACAACAACTACAACCGCTGGCTGGCTGACCGCAATTACCTCTATCAGCTCGCGCGCGATCAGGTGGGCGACCAGCAGACGGCGGATGCGCTGGCGTATCAAAAGCAGCAGGACAAGCTGAACTATGACTACCAGAAGGAACGCGACGCCATCGAGGACGCACGCTATAATGCGGAATGGCAGTATAAATTGCAGCAGGCCGCGCAGGAAGCGGCGGGGAAGGCAAGCGGCGGTGGCTCTCGCCGGACTTCCGGTGGCGGGGCACGTAGCGGAGCTACCGGCGGAGCGATGGACTACGAAGGCCTGTTTGCTGCGGCACAGGCGAGCGGGAACCCCAAGAGCTGGCTTGCGCAGAAGGCTAACTACCAGAAGTACGGCTTTACATCTTCGAGCGGGCTCTATTCCGACTATGAAAACTGGCTGGAAGGTCAGAACGGTGGAAGTTCAAGCGAGGGCTATAATTCGAGCAATTTCAATGCGGCTATGAGCAGTCTGCGCACGATGCTTGCACAGGGGCGTACCGATTATGCTGTCGGAGGTATTGATTCTTTCTGGGATAAACTGAGCGACGAGCAGAAGGCGCGCGTGCAGAAGATGCTGGACGAATACGGGCTGACTTACACGGAGGACTGATATGGGAAAGCTGGTAGCACTGAACACCAATAACGAAGAGAAGAAATTAAAGACCGAGCAGCCAATTGCGACCACTGTTGCGCAGGGGCGGCGCGGGAAATTGATGCAGACCGGGAGCGCGAGCGCCCCGGTCTCTTCTCCACCTACAGTATATCGCACGAGCCCGGTGAAGACGACGCCAATGACGCAGCAGAATGACGTGATGCCGAAGAACCAAAGCAGGCTTGGCAAAGCAACATTTTCAGGGAACAGGACACCCGGGAAACAGCAGAAGTATTCCGTTGGAAAGGGCATTGCCGGAGCAACTATGAAAGGCATCAACCAAGCCGCGCAGGGCATTGCCGACACGCTTGCGTTTGCGGAAGATGTTGCACTTTCCCCATTTGAGTTAGTTTCCGGGCAGCAGCTCGGCGATTTGTCGGATTCCGGTCTTGCAAATAAGTTACAGCGCCGCATTCGAAATGAGGGGCAAGAGATAGAGGACAAATACGCGGCGAATGTTGAGCGCGGCGGCAAGGCTGCGGAGATTTTTGACAAGTATGGCGCATTGACCGTCGCAGCAGCCCCGCAGGCGGTCGCAGCGGTGCTCACCTCAGGCGCGAGCCTCGGGGCGACGCCAGCGACGCTTGCGAAGACTGCTGCAACGGAAATGGCCCCGAGCATTGCAAACACGATCCGCAACAGCGTATTTGCGATGGGGAAAGACCCCCAGTATTGGCTTTCATTCTCGCAAGTCGTAGGTTCCAGTTACGAGCAGGCACTTGATGACATGGAGAAGGCCGGAGTGGATAACAACACCTCTCGCACGAAGGCCGCACTTTATGCCACAGGAAACGGCCTGATGAACGCTGCCGTTGAAGTTGGCGGCGGTATTCAGACGCTTCCAGAACAGTTGAAACACGGTTCCGCTGCGTGGAAAGCATGGCTTGAATCCGCCTTTGATGAAGGTAAAGAAGAAGTTGTGCAGGGCATTCTTGAAAGAGCGACGCAGAACGTCGCCTACAAGAAAGGCAATCCTCTCGCATCAATGAGGGATGAAAACGCCATTTTGAACCCGCGGACATCCGCAGAGAAATTTCTCGGCGGCGCAGTGGTCGGCGGTGTTCTTGGCGGCGGACAAGTTGGCGTGAATGCGGCGCTTCAATCGCTCGCGCGCTTTGATAACTCCCTCGGTGAGAGCGGGCGTAAGGCGATCCGTGGCTCGTATCAGGAGGGCAAGGACACGGCGGAGCACGTGAAAGACTTTATTCCTGCCTACAATGCGGGCGTGGAGGGCAAGGCGAACCCGAACCCGACGAATGAGACGGCCTATGCGGGGTATGTCGCAGGGCAGAACGACGCGAAGGCCGAGGCGCGCAAGAAGACCTTTGCGCAGGAGAGCGACGGAGGCAGCGGCCTTGTCTATGATGACTACGTTTCACGTGAAATGGACAGTGCGACGGCAGACGAGATCAACACCGTTGCAAAGGCGCTCGGCGTGCGCGTGCGCATGGCTGACGTGGTGCGTGGCGGCACGGCTAACGGCGTCATCGAGGGCAACGAAATCCGCATTGCAAAGGATGCGCAGGACCCCGTGATGCAGGTCGTCGGCCATGAGTGGACACACCGTGTGCAGGAGCTTGCGCCCGAGCAGTACACGGCGTTCCGCGATGCCATCATGGAAGACCCCGACGTTGCCGAGGCGGCGAACATTCTGCATGAGCAGTATAACCGCATGGGCGTTGAGATCAGCGCGGATGAAGCGCTGGACGAGGCCGCGGCGAACTACGCGGGCGAGATGATCGCCAATACGGACGTGCTGAACGAGTTTATCCGCAGGCACAGCGAAGACCGCACGCTGCTTGAAAAGCTGCGCGACGCCATCCGTGAGATCGTGGGCAAGCTGACCGGCAAGGCGAAACAGCAGGCGCAGACAGCGGAGGGGCTTTTACAGCAGGCATTTGAAGCGGCGGCGCAGAACAGCAAAAATGTCGCCACAGAGGGCGGCGCGCGGTATTCCCTGAATGAATTCGCAGACGGTAAGCGATTTGTCGATGTGCAGACGGAGCAAAGCCAATTTGACGGGCTGGATGACAAGCAGAAAACGAAGCGAGCAATCCAAGTCATCAAGGAAAAGTTTGCAGGGAAAGTCATCGGCATTGATAATCGCGTGTTCGTCAATGGCCGAAGTGCGGCAGAATATGGGCACCCGTCCAAGAATATTTCTTCCGATATCCGCGATGCGAAAATGAGGGCGTCTACGGAGTTGGACAACCTGATTGATGCAGGGACTAATTTCAGAACGGCCCCGGACGGAAAAGACGGGCATGTCCACCCCAACGCCGTAGGGGACTTTCAATACTTCGATACGACATTCAAGGTCGGGAACGAGTACTACAAGGGCACCGTTAATATCGAACCGGTTTCAAAGGGGCTGCTTCTGAAAGACATTACAAAAATAGAAAACATCACACAGGACATCAGTAGCTCATACGGGCAGAACCCGAAGTCTACATTCCTGCGTGATGCTTCTATGGATAGTATACGCACCGATGGCGAAAATGTCAATGGGGACTATTCCCTTGAGGGCGCGGAGAATGGCAAGAAGCGCTATTCACTGAAAGAGTATACCGACGAAGAGAAGAAGCAGCACCGCAAGGACGCGGACGAGTATTTCGGGCATACCTACAAGTGGGCGGAGACCGGATACATCCTGACGAACGGTAAGAAACTCGACTTCTCCGGCAGGCACGAAGGAGGCCCCGGCGGATATCGCACTGTTGACCACCGTGACATTCGTGACGCGCTGGGCGATGACTACGGCGGCAGCGATTACAGCGGGAGCATGGTTCAGTTTATGAGCGAGGGCAATATCCGCATTTCGCCGGAAAGTGGCGGCATTAACCTCTCTGTTATGCCGACAAAGAATCAGCTTGATTCTCTTTCTGATTTTATCAGCCATAATCGCGGTGAGGTCATTCTTGACCTTGATACGCCTGACGGGCAGACGGTATCAAGCACGGAATACCCGCGCGGCACACACGCGAACAAGGTACTTTCGGACATCAAGGCCTATTTTGAGGACGGCACGACGCCGCAGGTATCGAGCCTTGCACAGTTCCTATCCCTCAAGGGCACTGAGAACGCGCAGGAGATCGCGGCGCTCAAGCGTGAGAATGAGACCTTGCGTCAGCGCGTGGACTACTGGAAGGGACAGACGCGCCGCAGCGACGGTGTGCGCACCGACAGCAAGAGCGTGGAAAAGGCGGCGAAGGAGCTGACGCGCCGCTACGGGGCGGAGATCGAGGGCAGCGAGATCGCGGGCGACCTTGCGAGCCTGTATGACTACATCGCGCGCGGCGGCGACGAGACCGGCGATCTGACCTACACCGAGGCGAGAAGCCGCGCGGACGCCATCGCCCAGCGCATCGCAGAGAGCGCCATCGCAAAGGATGACGAGGTATACCGCGAGTATAGCGAGCTGCGCAAGTACCTGAAAGATACGAAGATCACGCTCTCCACCGAGGATGCGGCTGGCATCACGGACTACGCCGACTTCCGGCGCGGGCTTTTCGGCAAGGTAAATCTCGGCAAGGGCGAGCACACGAACGTCGATCAGGTCTATTCCGAACTGGCGGAAAGCTATCCCGAGTTTTTCAGCGAGACGCGCGAGAACAACGTGAGCGACCAGATCGCGCGCATTGCCGACGTTGCGGGCGAGCTTTACAACGTATCCGGGTACAATCCCTTCGAGGGGTACATGGGTCAGGCGGTCAGCTCAATATCGAATGACATTCTTGACCGCTTCTTTGACCTACCGCAGGCGAAGAAAACCTTTGCCGATGTGCAGGCGGAGAAGCTGGACGCGGCAAAAGCGGCGGGCCGCAAGGCGGCAGCGGATGCAAAACTCGCCGGGCAGATGGCACAAGGCCGCACGGATGCGGTGAAGCTGCGCCACACACAGGAAGCCCTGCAAAAGGCCCGCGCACAGCAGGCGGAGAAGCTGGATGCGCTGCGAAACCGTTACCGCGAGAAGGACGCGACGCGCCGCGAGGGGCAGAAGCGCCGCGAGCTGCGCGCGAAGATCACGCGGCACGCAAAAGACCTGTCGAAGAAGCTGCTGCGCCCGACGGACACGAAGCACATCCCCGAGAATATGCGCTCGGCGGTGGCGGCAGTGCTGAACAGCATCAATCAGGAGAGCGCCTACACCGTGGACGAAAGCGGCAAGCATGTCTATGACGGCAGCGGCACGCCGACGCAGCGCACGCAGGCATTCGAAGCACTCCGAGATCAGTATCAAGATATTCTTTCAGGGCGAGAGAAAGACGGCGACGACCTGGTCATTGACCCGTCGCTGCTGGGCACGGACGGCAAGGACGGCCTGCTTGGACAGGTTATCGGCATGAAGGACAAGCGGCTCTCTGAGCTGACGCGCGAAGAGCTTGGGACGATGTGGAAGACCATTCGCGCGGTGGAGAAATCCGTCTCGACGGCGGGCAAGGTGCTCTCCAAGAGCAAATTCGAGACCACAAAGCAGATGGCGGATGCCTTCAAGACCGACGTGAGCACGCGGCGGAAGAAGCTCGGCGGCAATACGACGATCAGCTTAGAGACGCCGTACACGTTCTTTGCCCACTACGGCGAGACGGGCAAGAGCATCTACCGGATGCTGCGCAATGCACAGGATTCTCAGGAGATCATGGCACGTGACATTGCCGAGAAGACGCGGAAGGTGCTTGGCGACGAGCTGGGCGAGGCGGGCTTCAAGGATATTGCTGGGAAGGCTATCCACGGCGACCTGAAAGGCGCGCTACGCGACGCGCGCGGCAGTGCCATCGGCAAGTGGGAGGCGGAGACGCACGACATCACCGTCGCAAACGGCGGTAAGCTGACACTGACGACGCCGCAGATCATGGAACTGTACCTTCTGAGCAAGCGCAAGCAGGCGCTTGGGCATCTGCTCGGCGGCGGCGTCATCCAGCCGGAGATCAAGAGCGCGGAGACCGGCAGGACGAAAGTGCCACGCGGCACGCAGCAGGTCTTTTTGACTGATGGCGATATCGAGCGCATCACGGGCAAGCTGACGGACGAGCAGAAGCGCGTGGCGGACGGCTTGCAGGAATTGACGGCGACTACGCTTGCCAAGTACGGCAACGACGCGAGCATGCAGGCCTACGGCTACCGCAAATTCACCGAGAAAAACTACTGGCCCATCAAGTCAGCAAAGGAAGCACTGCACAGCAACCTCGAGAAGGACAGTGGCAATGTGCGCTCCATCAAGAATATCGGCATGGCACAGCAGGTGACACCGAACGCGAACAACGCCGTGGAGCTGCGCAGCGTGTTTGATACGTTCGCCGACCATGCATCCGACATGATCGACTACGCAGCATGGCTCGCACCGATGGAGGATGCAAACCGTTTCTTCAACTTCCAGTACCGCAATGACGCGGGCAATAAGACCGGCGTGAGCGTCAAGGGCCTGCTCGACGAAAAGGGCGGCAAGGGCGCGCAGCAGTACTGGCAAAAACTGATGGGCGACATTCAGAACGGCATCGTTGTCAAGGACTTTGAACCGGGCACGGACAAGATGGGAAAGTTTGTCGGCAAATTCAAGGGCGCGTCTGTCGGCGCGAACATCCGTGTCGTCATCCAGCAGCCGACGGCGTTCTTCCGCGCGGCGGCGGTTCTCGATCCGAAGGACATGGCAAAGGGCATGACCGGCGGCGTGACGAAGGGGAGCGGCTGGGAGAAAGCACTTGAGCATTCCCCTATCGCAATGCGCAAGGACGTCGGCAGCTTTGATATCTCGTCACCGTACACGCTGAAAGACCGCTTCTACGGTAAAGAGGGCGTGACGAACAAACTGAACGACCTCGCTGGCGCTGCTGCGGGCAAGGCGGACGCCGCAACGTGGGGGAAGCTGTGGAACGCCTGCGAGTGGCAGGTGAAGCGTGAAAAGCCAGACGTCCGCGCGGGCAGCAACGAATTTTACAGCGCGGTCAACGATGTGTTCTCCGATATGATCGATCAGACGCAGGTCGTCGACGGAATCTTGCAGCGCAGCAACATCATGCGTGGCAAGAGCACCCTCTCGCAGCAGGCGACAGCCTTTATGGGCGAGCCCATCATGAGCCTGAACGTGCTGCTTCGCAGCTACGACAACTTCCGATATGAGGAGAACCCGGCGAAGCGCAGCAAGGCCCTCAAGACGCTGGGTCGCGCGGCGACGGCGCTGGTCGTTACGAATGTGGTGAATGCGCTGGCGCAGAGCATTGTCGACGGCCTGCGCGACGATGACCGCGACAAGGACTATTGGGAGAAGTTCTTCTCGGCTTTTACGGGCGTGGAGGGAGACGAGAAGAACGCGCTCGAGTTGATCGGCAACGTCGTGCTGAACGGCAACGTCGGCAGCAACATGAACCCCGTGGCGCAAATCCCATTCGCAAAGGATGTTCTCTCGCTTGCGCAGGGCTATGATGTGTCACGCCCTGACATGGAGGTCTTCTCCGATCTGATTAACGCGGCGAGAGTCTTTGTTGACAGCGCAGGCGGCGACGGCAAGAAGACACGCAAGGAGGCCACGCTCACGCTGTTGGCTGCGGCGAGCAAGATGTTTGGTCTGCCGGTTGCCAACATCAAGCGCGACCTTATGGCGACGCTGCGCACCATCGCACAGGCGAGTGGCAGCCTCGGCTTCCAGTATGAGGTGGAGAAGTTCAGTTACAATCTTGCCAGCAGCGACAACAGAAGCCGGTTTATCGGTATCCTCTATGATGCGCTGGAACAGGGCGATTACGCGACCTATGAGCACGTGCGCCGCGACCTGATGGAGCAGATGGGGCTTGACGGCGAGAGCATCCAAAGCAGCCTCAAGACCCGCTACAACAAGAAGGTCGAGAGTGAGGCCAACTACTTGTTCCCGCAGAAGTCGCTTGACCTGCTGGGCATTCGCGGGAAGTACGCCTACGACAGCGGCGAGGACGAGGAGGAATTCAGCGCGGCGGACCTGAACGCGAGCTCGTACAGCAAGTACGAGACGCAGAAGGGCGAGGCCTACCGCGCGCAGGCTGACAAGGCAACGAGCAGCGGCGCGTTCTCCCGCCTCTCTGACGAGGGCAAAGACAAGGCGCTCGGCTACGTCGAGAGCTACGCAGAGGCAGTGGCGCTGAAAGAAAATTCCGGCGGGAAGTACGAGATCACGACCAAATGGATCCAGAATGCGCAGGAGGCGCAGAAGCAGTATCGCATCGCCCCCGGCGTGTTCGCGGCCTGCAAGGCGGCGGCGAGCGAGTGCGAAATGCTGAAGGACAAGGACGGCGACAGCATCGACTATAGCAAGGGCTTGCAGATCATGGAAATGCTGTTCCGCTCTGGGCTTAACGAGCAGCAGCGCACGGCGATGTACGAATATCTGGACGTGCCGAAGAAAATTCGCCATTGGAACCGCGCGCGGGTAGACGAGCAGCTTGCAATCGCACGGAAGAAAGCGGTGTAAAGAAAAAGAGCCTGTCGGGAATCCGACAGGTTCTTTTTCCCCGTGGTGAATTTGCGGAGGCGGCATGATAGGCTCAATGAAGAACACCATAAAAATAAGGGGGCGTGAAAAATGGACAATGCAAAGCACTACGATGACGCAGAGATCGCGTTGATCGATGCACGATGCAAAAGCAATACGCACCGCATCAATGAGTTGCAGGAGCACCAAACGGCGCTTGACAGGCTGGCAACGTCGGTCGAAGTGTTGGCGACCAAGCAGGAAACCGTTGAGGGCGACGTCAAGGAGATCAAAGAGGACGTGAAAGCCATCACGGGCAAGGCGGGAAAACGGTGGGACGGGCTGGTCGACAAGGCTCTCGCGGCGCTGGCGGGCGCGTTTATCGCGTGGCTGCTGTCGGGGGTGGCCCTATGAAGAAGCTGAGAAAGCGGGACAAGTACGTCATCGCGGCAGTGCTCAACCTCTGCTGGTACTGTATTGCGGTGCTCGTATTGACCGCGCATGACAAGGTAGTGCCGGACAGCCTGACCGTCGCGTGGTTCGCCGCGTGGACGGCGGAACTGGGGCTGCTGGCGGGAATTAAAATCAAGGGAAAGGACGAATAACATGGAACTGATTCACAAGAGACTGGCAAACCTGATGAGCGTCAAGAGCATCGTAACGCTGGTGCTGACGGGCGTTTTCGCGTACATGGCGGTGACGGGCAACATCTCGCAGGACTTTATGACGATCTATGCGGTCATCATCGCGTTCTATTTCGGCACGCAGAGCCAGAAGACGCAGGACGTGATCGACAGCAAGGGTGACAGCGATGTATCACAGTAGGGACATTGCTGACCTGCGGGCGGACGTGCGCACAAACTGCGTCATTTTCCTCGACCTCTGCAAGGAGGCGGGGCTTTCGGTGCTCGTGACCGAGACAGTACGAGATGACGAGTACCAGCGCTATCTTGCTGCAAACGGCTACGCGGCAAAGACCGCGACGCGCCCGACGTTCCACGGCGTCAAGGCTGGGCTGGCGTTCGACATCTGCAAAAACGTTAAGGGGCATGAGTACGACGATCCGTCGTTCTTTGCACGCTGCGGGCAGATCGGCAAGCAGGTCGGATTTTCGTGGGGCGGCGATTGGAAGAAATTCCCGGACAAGCCGCATTTTCAGTGGGACGACCACCTCAGGTACACAGGGGGCATGATCTTGGCGGGCAAGTACCCGCCGGAAATGGAGGAGTACATGGACCAGGCAACGTTTAACAAGATGATGGACGCTTACCTTGCACAGCAGCGGACAAAACCAGTTTCGAGCTGGGCAAAACCTGTGTGGGATGCGGCAAAAGAGGAAGGTATCACAGACGGCACGGCTCCACAAGCGTTTATCACGCGGCAGGAAGCCGTGACGATGATCCAGAGAGCGACAAAATAACGGTGTCCTAATCGGGCACAGGAAGGAGCGGGCGGCGAAAGCCCACGCGCAAGCGCCTCTGCAAGCCCTACACGGGCATGGACAGTCAGCACAGGTCAATCCGCGCGCAATTATCCTCTATGGCCCCCAAGCGGGCCGTGGCGTATATCTTATCGTTTGAGCTGCCGCCCGATGAGGCGTACTGCCTTATTGAATGCGATGTGCGCGGGAAGAGCCGCGTCGAAGTCGCGGAGACACTGCACGTCTCACCGGAGTACGTGAAGACGCGGCGACGCCGGGCATACAGCAAAATCGCGGACGGCATCAAAAACACATAAAGAAGAGACCCTACAAAGACCTTTTTCAGGCTCTTTGCGGGGCCTCTTTTTCGTTATCATTGAGACAACAAAAGGAGGTGCGCGCATGGACCAGTTTGCAATTGCCGGATACAGCGGCGGAAACTGCATGATGTGTGTTATCGACAACGGTGATATTTTCCAGACCGACTATTTCGGCAACCGCCAGCAGCTCATCGGCAAGACCTCTTCGGCATACGCCGAGCTGGAAGCCACCACGCAGGAGTATTACGACAAGCTTGTTGAGCTGGGCGTCATCACTCCGCCCAAGACGCAGGAGGAGCTAATGGGCGAAATGCAGTCGGCTATGAGCGACATGGCTGCGGTCATCAAAAATCTGACCGATCAGGTAAAGGAGCTGAAGGAAAATGGACCTCAAGCAACTCTTAGCGGCAGCGGCGAGAATGTTTCCCAGCGCCGACCTGCAAGGCGCGGCGGAGAAAGCGGAGCAGGCGATCAGCGGGACGGTTGACACGCTGGAGGGCGTGCAGAGCACGGCGCGCAGGCTCGGCATTGATCCTGGTATCGCCGACAGCCTATATTCGCGCTACGGGCGCACAATGCAGGCGAAGGCCCTGTGCGGGCTTCTCGGCACGACCCCAGAGGCTTTGCGCTCTGACGCCAATAAAATACTCGGCGGCACACAAAACGGTTCACAGGCCCCGCAAAAGGGCAAAGCGGGGCACTCAACCAAATTCCCCCGGCTGAAATAGCTGTTGGAATAATTTTTGAGGAAAGGAGAATGCACCATGAACAACGATCAGAGCACCGGCATGAGCTGGCTCGCGGTACTGTTTATCATCATCGTCATCGCGGCGCTGTTTGGCGGCTTTGGCAACGGCTTTGGATTTGGACGCGGCAATATGCCGTATCCCGTCAATGACACCGGCTGCAACCGCGTGAGCAACTGCGAGGTCGAAAAGCAGGGGATCATCGACACGTCCCGCACGCAGTATCTCATCGAGCAGCAGAGCAACGACACGCGCATGGCAATCAACGCCAGCACTGAGGCGATCACCAGTCAGGCCAGCCGCATCTACGAGCAGCGCCTGCAGGAGACCATCTTCGACCTCAAGATGGAGAACCAGAACCTCAAGAACGGCATCTTCACCAAGGAGCAGACAGACGCCCTGGCGGCGAAGATCTCCGATTGCTGCTGCGGTTTCAACCGCCGTCTGGATGCGATCGAGGGCCGCATGCTGACCAAGCCCGCACTGTACGGCGTGGCTTCGACCTGCGCAGGCCAGATCATCCCCGCGTCTTGCGGCTGCAACGGCAACGTCAACCTTTAAGACCATATTCCCCGCTCGGGGGACATGGCAGGCCCCTATGGCCGGGTAACAGGCGGGGCTATAGCCCCGCCATT
>UMKK01043241.1_pt1 | contig 31899 bp, 44 predicted proteins | sample 1966281 | NCBI WGS metagenome assembly UMKK01 (sample SAMEA4836175, study PRJEB28245) | human gut metagenome | biome: gut microbiome; material: fecal sample | place: Denmark | collected 2008 | reverse complement strand
CGCCAGGTCCACCAAATAGTGCAAATCCGAACCCACTATTTTTCGTAAAGCATTGCTTCGGATTTGTTTTAGATACACAAGACGCAGACTTTTAGTTTGCGTCTTTTTTCGGTGTCTTGTAAGTGCAAGCCAACTTGGAATCCTGTACTCCGGCTGTAGTTGGGTCAGTTACGATACCAAGGATAGACAATACAGCAAACAAAGCGTTAATGATTGCCGCAAGCTGTTCATTCAAGATGCCAAAATCCCATTCATAGCCAAACGGAGCGGCTACAACCTGTGCCAGTAACAGCACCGCCGGAATCAAAGTCAGCCAAAAATTCTTATTCTTAATTCTTACTTCCCAGTTAATCATAGTGTTTTCCTCCTTATTTTGGGTGTGCGAAGTAGTTAAAGTAGTTCAAATCTTGATTTTGCGGTAACTTTTGCTATATACACGCATTATAGAGAAAGTTTACGCAAAAACCGATTTTCGACTACTTTTACTACTTCTAAAACAATTTGTTTACTTCTTTCTGCACCGCTACAGGGTCATAACCAGCCTGTTTCAATCTCTGAGAGCGAATAGATTCATTGCCCCAAGTAGACCAACGAGGGTCTGAGCAAGTACCATTGTAAATCTCTTTTGCGATTTCAGCCGCAGATTTCTTTACAGTTGGATTGCCCTGTGAAGCGGCTGTGCCGGACTGAGTAGTAATGAAAGCGTCGAAACCAGCGTTTTTCAGCTTTTTCATTTGAGCTTCGGCGTTTGCTTTTACGCTATAAGCTCCGACCTGTACTTTATACAGACCTCCGGCAACTACCATGTATGTATCAAAGCCTTTTGATTTCAGCTTTGCTACCAATGCGTCAGCATTTGCTTTCTTCGAGAAAGCCCCTGTCTGCACCCTGTACAGCGTTTTTCCAGTAGAGGGTGTGGTTGTTCCACCTCCGCTTGAAGTGCCGCCTGTGAGCTGTTTAGTGACCTCAGAAGCAAGGTCTCCAAGTCTCGCATACAACCAGTTTCCCGGACAGCTCTTATTTGCAAACCAACGATGTACAGTAAGAACCATTTCATCAGCTTTTGGATTGTAATTGAGAGACTTGTTTTTATCTGCAAACCATAATAGCTTTTTCTTTCCATTACGCTTGCAAATATCCACGCACAGCTTAACAAGAGAAGCATACACCTTACTATTCATTGCGTAAGGTTCGCTCTTATCAGAAGCACATTCAATGGTAACTGCTCGCTGGTCGTTTGCATTGGAAGAAGAACACCACGAACGGTTTTTCTCCTCAACAATCAATGAAATGCGACCGTCTGTACCGATACCATAGTTACAGCTCGCTTCTCTGCCAGCCGGGAAACACCCAGCGATACTCTCACAAGACAACTGACCTACCACACAATGAGGTGTGATTCTGTCAATGCTGTGGGTTCTTTTCCCGGAATGATTCGGGCTAAGTTTTGTGTAAGACACTAAAGAACTGTTACTCATTTTCGATTCCTCCCTTTCGTTCATAAAAATGTGTTTTCATTGGAACATTTCTGATATACACGCTTTATGTTTTCAATCGCAAGAACCGCCTTGTTGTTTTTATACTCCGGGTGTTCATGGCAGTATGTTTCGTAGCGAGTAATATCCTCAAGAACTTGGTCGAAATGTTCCTTTGAATGTCTTAGGTCGTGCAAAATTTCATCATTGAACCTTAAAATTCTGTACCTACAAGTTGTTGCTTTATTTTCTTCAATCAATTTTGTAAGTTGATTTAGACGCTCAAGATTGTTTCGTTGAGCTGTCTCTATCGAAGAAATGGTAGCGGAGAACTCTTTCTGAATAGAAATACTTTGTTCATGCCATTTCGGATAGAGGGCGGCTTGTCCAATGACTTCCTGTAATTTCTGCTCTTTTTCTTCTTCCTGTTTGTATTTAGAAATCAAATGTTCTTTGACGATTACATATATTTTCCATAAAAATATCAGAGCAGTAATAACCAGCACGACCGAAGCCAGCGTTATATCGCCAAAGACTTGTAAAAATGCGTCCATTCACATTCCTCCCCATTCGTAATAATGAAATGGGGAGAGCTAAGACAGCCCAACTCTCCCCGACGAACTTACCCGATGATAAGTTCTTCAAGTTCGAGGTCAACAAGCAGTTCACGAACTTTAGGTTTGATAACCTCTGGAACGCTTGCATAATCTCTTTTACCCTTGATAATAAGAGCTACATAAATCATTGCCATAGTGTCTACCTCCTTTCTTGAAATAAATATCAGTAAGTTCCCAAATATTTTAAGGAACATTTTACTGCACCTCCAACAATTTAGAGACTTCCTCTCTAATGTGTGCCGGAACATCGTCGATAGTCTTGATACCCTTTTTGATAAGAGCTACATAAATTTTTACCATGTTAGATTGCACCTCCTGTAATCATCATTTCGTAAACTTCCGCAAGAGCAACCTGTACATCTGTCAAGCTGTTTGCGTTAGCCATGATTGCCGCAGTAATCTTTTCGGTAGATGTTCTTTCTCTGAAAGAAAGGTAAAAAGTACCGTCAGACCATTCCATTTGCTGTACGAAAATCATGTCCTTAAAAGTTTCTGTGGTTTCTCCGTCAGAGACAGTCATAGTAGAGAGATTGTCTCTGAACATAGTCTCGTCTACTCTTGTTTTGCTGACGAAATTATCTCCATTCTTACCAAGTCCTTTTAGACTTCTTCCGTCAGCGAGTGTGATTGTGTACTGCATAGTGTTACCTCCTTTAATTTGTTAAATAATGTATCCATATTGCTTCGTTGTAACCTACTCATTATCTTGTAATGATTTCTGAACCATGAGGTGTACCAGTCGGTAAAGTCTTTTTCAGTCATTTTAGGGGCAAGCTTCTTCATTTTCCTACGCATGGCGGTAAGCCGCTTCGGATTGATTTTCTGAATAACTCTGCCAGTATCAGTAAGTGAATACTGTACTTGAAGAAATCTCCAATGCTCTGAAAGTTTACATATTCTCGTTTTACGAGTGTTGACTGTAATACCGATTTCTTTCGCAATTTCTATAATGTCCTCAAGCAATTCTTGTAAAAATTCTTTGCTTTCATGTATTGCGTAACTATCGTCCATATACCCAGCGTAGAACTCTACACCCTTGACAATCTTTACATAGTTATCAATAGGTATTCGATATGATACACCAGCGGATTGAGCCACTTGGTCTCCGATGTTTAAGTGCTTTCTCATAAACTTTTCTCCCGTAAGGAAAGATTTGTTTATGAAATTGTAGTTAAGCGAATTAAACAATCTATCCATGCAAGTCTCATATTCTTCATCAGTCATATAGGAAACATCAACTTTTGACTGGTCGATTGCTTTTCTCAAAAGCCACAAAGTATGTTCATCATCGACATATTTTTCAAACAGTTTGATAAGAACATCGTGCCGGATATTGTCGTAATACTTTGAGAAATCTATGAGGAGAATATACCCCTCGTTAGATTTGTGTTTGAAATAGTAGCGTCTTAGATGTTTCAGAAGCCTTTTACGAGTAAAATCTATCCCTTTACCTTTGATACTTGCCCCATTGTCGTAAATCAGAAACCGCTCCAACGCCGGGTTTAGCACCTCGTCGCAAACAGCGTGTTTTACGATTCTGTCGTGAATTTGTTCGCCTGTAATGGGACGAACTTTACCACGCTCATGTAGAACAAATTTAGTTGTGGGAAGAAATTCGTATGTCATATTTTCGAGGTCTCTCTGTATCTTTGCCAGTTCCATGAGATAGTTCATTTCAAACTTCTGAGTTTGAGGTTTCCAATCGCTCCCTTGCTTGGCTCTTTTGTAGGATTCATAAAGCACATTTCCGTCAAATATCTCACGCTGATAACAGGAACAGTCGTAACCGCCTGTGTCGTGTTTAGTATTTACCATATCGGAAGGACAATCTCTCCTTTCTCTGTCTGTGAAACGCTCAATAGGCTACTCAATCACAGAATCGAAATCCGGGCGAACGCCATCAGAGTTAGAAGCGTGGCCGTAGTCCGCATTACCGTTGTTGTTGACATTGGCGAAATTGGAAGCGGAATCAGAGATTGCCCTCTTGAATTTATTGTCAGATTTTCTCCAACCTTTGAGAAGATTTATCTCTGTCTGTATCATTTCAGCAAAACGAAGATATTTGTTCACATCAACCGGGAGAGTTTCGATAGCATACTGCAATTCCTGTGTGAGCCTATAGCACAACCCGATAGCTTTATCTTGACAAAGCCGCCTTTCAATCAATTCCTCCATGTAGGTAGGATAAATGCTGTTTGCGAGAAAAACATTCTCGCCTATGGAGCGTAAGCAATCTACTATGACTTTTCGTTCGTCCTCAATAAACCATTCATCAAACGCTCGGTTCTTTTCCATAAGACGGTCATATCGGGATTTTTCTTCGGGAGTGAGCTCGGTATAACTTCTACCGCCGAACATTTTCGCCACTTTATTTTCAGCACGATTGTAGTCATATCCGAAGTCTCTAAGCAGTAAGTCCGTTACTTCTTTCCGCATTTTATAGAAGTGGTGGAACACTTCAAACTGCGACGCTTTTCGTTTTGATTTTAATACTGACATTTAATAAACCTCCGTTCATGCGACCCACAAGGGGTCGCAGATTTAAGATATACAGAAAGCCGGGCGAACGCCACCAGAGTGAGAAGCGTGGCCGGAGTCCGCATCACCGCAGCTGTAGACACGGGCGAAAGCGGAAGTGGTAACTACATCTCTCAGCCACCATGTAGCTCTGTTACAAATTCTGCTCGGTTCATGTGCGAACAATGGCAACTGTGATTTCTCAACTCGATAGTTTGACGAAACATTTGTACCGTCAGAAGTTGGACGGAAAATACCTCCACCGTAAACCATTTCTTCACACATAAGGTCTACTTCGCTGTCACACCATGCACCAGCGGACGGTCTACCATTCGCAGTAGCGTTCGTAAGATACACTCTATGGCTAAGCACATGACCGCTGAAAGCCGCTTTAATAGTGTTTTTAGCCTGTGTCAGACCCTCTTTATACATCTTTGAACCGACATATCCACCTGTAGTAATGTTTGTGTCGTTCATCACATGGTTATAAAGACAAGTATCGGGAACAAGTACGACATGATGTTTGGTCGTGCTTGTATCTCCACAATTCAAGTAGTAATCGAAAGCGGCAATACGATAGTTCACGCCACCGATTGTCCAATAATCTCCGATATACAAGTCGGTAAATTTACCACTTGAAATAGCGGCGTACTGTGCGGAAGTAACAGAACTTCCAAGGCTTTTTCCTCTGTAAATTGCATTGTGAGCACCAGCGTTTTCAAACAACAGCGGAGCCACCGTAGCTTCAACAGGCTCATTTATTTTCTTTTTCAAGTTGTCAAAAGTAATGGTTTTCAACCCTGTACCATCGTGAATAGGAATCAGATTATCACTACCGGGAGCGGTAATCTTCAACAGCTCGGGTACTTTCTTAGTTTCAATACTAATTGCACTCATTCTTTATTCCTCCTTATATTTCCAATCTGCGACGATTGCATTTCCTAAATCGTCTGTAAGTAAGATAGTTCCAGCCCCCTCAAGTGCGATAGGTGCTGTGAAATCATTGTGAATCGTCATATACTCAAGACCGCCTAAACGCTGGTCTACTTCGGTAATCTGATTCTGTAAACTTCCGGCTATGTCAGAAGAAAGCTGACCTTTAATGTCGGCAAACCAAGCGTCGAATAGAGCTTTCTGTTCACTTTCATAGGTACTCATTCTTTTCTCATACCCGGTCTCAATGTCTGTAAGAGATTTGTCTCCTTTTGCTTTCAGACCAGCAAGGTAAGTTTTGAGAGAATCATATTCGGCATTTGATAACGCCCTTACATTCTCTACAACATCACTTGCTTCTTTTCTGAATAGTGTTTTCTGTTCAAAAAAATAAGTCTGAAATTCTTCATACAGATTTGTACCATTTTCCAACATCGACATGATATGGTTCAATGCTCCATTCATGCGGTTAGCGTCTTTTGCACCGAAGAAAGACTTCTCTTTATTGGTGTAGACGGTCACATCTTGGAAAGATACCGTACCGTCCGGGTTATTGACTTCTGAATATTTTTTCAATCCGTCCCAAACAGCGTCCGTATAGTTAGTGGGTAACAAAGTCCAAGCCATTTATAACCCTCCTTTCATTCCAAAATTCCATTGAAACATTCTCCTCCCCTCGCTTTGATTAGTGAGCTTGTTGTAAAGGTCAAGAGTGGCACTTTCCAAACGATTAAGTTCTTTGAAGTCCATAATGTTTCCATTATCCGCATATACAGGTGTCGCACCGTATGACCTTTTCAAACTCTTACTGTTGATAGTGTTCAGATTTTCTTCCAGCTTATTGATTTCATCAGCATAGAAGAAATCTTTCGGAGTACGGTCACTTCCAAGGGAGTGAATCGTAAACTCGTCGTATATTTGCACAGCAAGCTCATGGAGATAGGCGAGGTTGTTTTTTATACGATTGAAGTCTGCGGCATTGAATTTATCTCCGACATACACACCGTCGATAAATTCGCCCCTCCAATTCGTTTTTGGTGTAGTCCACATCGTTTTAACCTCCTATTCTTCGAGCTGTTACTCTGCCCGAAAACGATTGCTTGAAATTGATAGTGTGACGGTAGATATTTACTTTCATATCTTTGTAGAACTCGTTCTCTTGATACACAATGTCAGTAGCGTCGATTTCCGGGTTTCCTCGAGTATCATATTCATACTCAATACCAGCGGTATAATAGTCAGCCAGCCATGCGGCAAGCTCGTCTGCCATTCCTATATCACTTATAAGAGGGTTAGACCATTTGATAGTTTTACCTCTCGCATGAAGTGTTTTCGTGGCGTAACGCTCAACGATTTTATACCGATAACCTTGCACCTCAAGTCTGAAAGAGCCTGTCACTTTATATCGTAGAGTTACATAATAGTTACCCCAGTCAATAACTTCCGCTCGTCCCTCTTGTTCATCGAGCTTTGCAAAATATCCGTAAGAGGGGTCTTGAATGTAGTAGGTCTCCACCTGTCCGGCAGTAACGGTAACATCTTCATTTACCAAGTTCTCCTCTCGAGGGTTCTCTTGATAGCTGTAGCAAGGTACGACAATTTCTTTTACAAGCTCCTGTTTGATTGCTTTCGGAGAAGAAGTCATATCTTTTCGTGTCATTGTGAAATCAGCAACATCACTCAGACTGAAATAATTCAGAACAATACGGTTATAAGGTTCTGCTGTCTTAGTAAACTCAACTTTCATAACATCGAAATCGTCAAAATCATGTATGACTACTGTTCTTTTTTCGATTTCTTCGCTGGTTACTTTTAGCTCACTCACGAAAGCACCTGTTTTATAAGTACGGATAATGAACTCTGCCGGGAGAGCCTGTCCGAAAACAAATTCCATACCGTAATAAGCTCGAATAGCGTCCATACTTATTGTCACGATAGGGTTCTGTGAGAATCTACCGTCAGCATTTGAAATTTGCTGTGAAACATATCCTGTATTTAGGGATTTTCCGTTTCTTGGTATAAAGAACATCGAACCGTCAACAGGTGTGTAATTCCCAGCCAGCGTAGCATATTCGATTTTTTCACTTTCATTTAATACATTCGCTGACTTAGAGAATGTAGTTTCGCCATTCGTTGTAACTGTGGCTTCCGGCATGAAGCTCGATTTAATCTGAATATCCCCAAATCGTGATTGAGAAAGTGTACAACGACAGGCGTTTGCAATAATCTGCAATGCTTCTTTGTGTTTAACCCTTGGGATAGGGTTATGTGTGTAGAGCTTTTTCAATCTCGGGTCAATGTAGTATTTCTTCACGCCAGCGTCAGCAAGAATTTCTTCTGCCAGCGAGTAATAACTTTTACCTTTTAAACTATAAAGCCCTTTGTTATATTCGGAATCCATGTTTCGGAAAATATCTTGACATCGGATAATGGCGGTATTATCGTCACTTTCCCATTCGGAACAAAGTAAATGATTTCCTTGAATCCATTCGATTTCGTCTGAATCGGGAAGTTGATAGCCATACATAATGTCCATTTCCTGTCCAGTCTCAAGATAGTTAATTGCCGATTTCGGATTGTCCACATTAAAGTAATGGTCGTAGTTTTTAAGAGTTACAGAGAAATCAATCTGCGGCACATCAGCTCCGATAGGGGAAACATAGCTGTCCAATGAAGAACCCATTACAGAATCGTTGTAATACACAAGTCCATATCCAAAGAGGATAGAGTATATTCGCAATCTACTTTGAGGGTTTTTCATTCTGTAAAATTTCAACTTAATGTAAGTTGTATTTTCAATCGTTTCTTCTGTACTCCATTTTTCTTTATCGTTTCCTCGAAACTCTATAGTTTGTCCTGTGCTTCCGATTACATCGAAATCAACAGGATAATTTTCTCCGAAATTGATTGTAAGACCCTTGAAGTCAATCGCTATTGTATTCAGATTGATTACCACCTCAACAACAGCTTGTGTCAGTAATTTCTCACTTACAATCCCGGTATCATAATAGGATTTCCCCTGTGCCGGACGAGGTAAGAAAAACATCGAACCGTCAACACGAGTGAAATTTTCTTCCAGCGTGGCATAAATCGTATCGTCAGTATGTTCTCCGAAAATATTATCTTTGTTTGAATAGTAGGAGAACGCACCGTCAGCAATTTTCGCTTTCGCTTGTGCTTCTTGATTGACAAGCCCGAAAGAGAGCATGATATACGCTCTCTCTCGGAGAGAGGATTTCATACTTGCTTTATATTCTTTTGAAACTTTCTGCATAGAATCAATCCTCCTTACTCGCCAGTATCAATGAGATTTACTTTGCAATTCCTGTAATGTGTTGGAGTACCGTTTTTAGTAACCCAGTAGGGTTCTCCTCTACGGTCTCCACAGTACATTTTGATGGTTTTTCTACTGTTGGTTACAGGGTCGTTAAAGGTCACATAGACGAAGAAATTCTTTAGAGCAGATAAGATTCTTTCCCATTGCTCCGCAGTCAACCACGCCCACTCAAGACCGTCAATCTTGTATTGGTCTCGTCCGACCTTTTGTCCAACTACAGCACCGTTAGCGTCTCGCCCGGAATCAACAACTGTAGTTACGACCACGCTCACACCTCTTTTACAAGGTGGTAGCTCATAACCATTTATCTCTAAATATGCCATTCGCTACCACCTCCTTATCCTGTAAAACTGTAACCATTGGCATTTTTCTGACGTTCCACCGTATCGGTAATGGTACGATTACCAACCTGTACGATAGTCTGTTCGCTCTTATCAGCCTGTCTCTTGGTATCAGAAGCAATTTCTTTCAATGTAGGTTCTACATACTCATGGTAGAAATCTCTCATTGTACGAGACCAGTCATTGTCAGAGCTGTTGTTATAACCTCTCTGAGAATCTTCGTAAACCATGTGAGAAAGGTTGTTACCCGGGTCATATCCACCGACAGTAGCAAGGTTGGCGTTTATCATATCCGTACTCACAAGAATACTTCTGATAATTCCGTTCGCACATACGCTCATTTGACCTGTCATGTTACGCCAGTAGCCAGTAAACTGAGCCATACCAGCAACAATCGAGTGTTTCATAACCTGTGCCAACTGGAAGCGATTTAGAACTTCTGTAGTACCATTCACATGACCTACAAGCTCTGCACCGTCCTCGCCAGCTACAAACATAGAACCATGAGCACCAGCACTCGGAGTACCCTTGGCGTATTTTGGGATAGAACTCCACCAACCACGCCCCATGCTGTCAATCGTACCGCCGCTGGAAAAGAGTTTTACTCCTCCGTTAGCACCTACGATACCGCCGCTACTTAACCCAAAGAACTTTTTAATAGATGACCAACCGTCCTTGAACAGAGAGACACCTACAGAAACTTTGTTTCCAATCCAAGAAGAAAGAGAACTCCACCCGGATTTGAAAAGTGAAATACCAACGGAAACCACATGACTACCAATCCAGTTCTTTATGCTCGACCAGCCGGATTTAATCAGCGAAATACCTTGACTGATAACAGGTATATAACCAATCCACCCCTTGACTGTAGACCAGCCGGATTTCAGTAGTTTAATTCCCTGTGACAGTATTGGAATGTTACCAATCCAGCCCTTAACGGTAGACCAACCACTCTTAATAAGCTGAATAGCCTGTGACAATGTAGGGATATTTCCAATCCAATTCTTTACTGTAGTCCAACCTCTCTTTATGAGGTCGATACCTTGAGAAAGAGTAGGGATATTACCTATCCAGTTTTTCACAGTAGTCCAGCCCGATTTAATCAAGTTGATACCTTGGGAGATAATTGGTATGTTACCGACCCAGTTTTTAACGGTTGTCCACCCGGATTTCAATAAGGAAATCATTTGAGGTAAAGTAGGAATGTTGCCAATCCAATCCTTTACCGTTGTCCACCCGGACTTAGCAAGACTTACAGCCTGTGATACCCCCGGGATTTTTCCAATCCAATCTTTGACAGTAGACCAGCCGGATTTTAGCAGTCCGACACCTTGTTGTACGATAGGTATATTTCCGACCCATTCCTTAACGGAAGTCCAGCCTTTTTTCAAAAGCCCTACAGTTTGAGATACGGTAGGAATGTTACCAATCCAGCCCTTAACGGTTTGCCAACCCTTTTTCGCAAGTTCTACACCTGTTTCGAGAGTGATACCGTCTTTTGTTTCCTCCTCCCACCAGTTTTTTGCTTTAGTCCACCACTCAGAAGCGGTGTTTTTTAGTTCAATCGCCATTTCCCCAACAGGGCTTTTTTCAATGGCTTTAGTCAGAGGAGAGGTAATATTTTTGCTTACCCAGCTCTTAGCGTTTGAGAATTTTTCAGATAAACCCTCTTTGAATTTATTTCCCCATTCGCCAGCCGCTTCTTTGATATTATCAAGAGCGTTCTTACCGTCAGCTCCTTTAGTGAAAAACTCTTTACAGTTACCAGCCCAAGTCTGAATAGTTTCTTTTGCTCCCTCGAGCTTTTCGCCTACCCAGTTTTTGAACTCCCCGAACTTATTAGCAACACTTTTCAAAGCACCGCCAACTTTATTCGTTATTGTGTCCCAGTTAATTGCTACAGCAGTTCCAAGAGAAGCCGCACCAGCAAGAATAAGACCAATACCAAGAGGAATCCCGACACCAGTACAAACAAGGATAAGACCGATAGCAAGGGAAGCCGCACCAGCAATAGCAAGTATCTTTGTGGTAACACCTTTTAATTTGTTTACCAAGCTATCCCAGTTAAGAGCAACCGCAGTACCGATTGAAGCCGCACCAGCCAACATTAAGCCAACACCCAACGCTGTTCCAGCACCAGTAAAGGCGAGAATCGCACCGATAGCAAGTGCCGCCGCTCCTACGATAAGCAAGATGTTTGTTACGGTTTTTCTAACCTCATTTGTCATAGAGTTCCAATTCAAACCTACTGTAGCCGCCAATCCAACAGCACCAACCGCCAGCATACCAATACCAAGACCAGTAGCAACACCTGTTAATGCAAGAATCGCACCGATACCAAGTAAAGCACCGCTGACAATCGCAGTAAGGCTTGTGATTGAACTTGAAAGGTCTCCTGTCAGAGAATCCCAGTTAAGGGCAACCGCAGATACAAGAGACACAGCACCAGCGGCAATCATACCCACACCGAGCGGAATATTTACCCCTGTGAAAGCCAGTATTGCACCAAAGGTCAACAAAGCACCTCCGACAATGCCCTCAAGTAAGCCGATTGTATTTTTCAGCGGTTTAGACATAGCGTCCCAGTTCAAGCCGACAGTAGTTGCTAATCCAACAGCACCAGCCGCCATAAGAGCGATACCAAGTGGTACGGAAACTCCTGTAAAGGCGAACAATGCACCCATAGCCAGCAAGCCACCACTCACGATACCTGTAAGAATTGACAATGTGTTCGACATATCTCCGTTAAGGAACTTCCAGTTAATCGCCGCCGCAGTAGCAAGCGAAGTAGCACCAGCCACCATAAGACCAGCACCAAGAGGTACATTTACTCCCGAAAATGCAAGGAACGCACCAATGGCTAACAAGAATCCTCCTAAAACGGAAGTTACCGTTGTGAGTACCTTTGCTAACCTTTCCGACATAGCGTCCCAGTTTGCAATTACAACAGAAGCCAAGCCGACAGCACCAGCCGCCATTAAGCCTAAGCCGAGAGGAATGTTTGCACCTGTGACAACAAGAATTGTACCGATAGCCAACATAAACCCACTACAGATTGCTGTAATTTCATTCAGAGCGTCAGTAATCATTTTTACAATTTCATCGACCTTAGAATTTACAAGGTCTCCAATGAAATCGTATTCCGGCAGTTCAAAACCTAAGTCACTACCACCGATACCGCCAGCACCTCCACCAGCACCGCCGCCACTTCCAAGACTGGAACTATCGTTAGGAGAAATGATGTTTAACTCGTCGATACCCAGTAGGGCATTTTTAAGTTTCTTCGCACCTTTCGCCGCATTACCAAGACCCTTTCCAGCGTCCCCGGCGTTGTCAGCCAAATCCCTAACTGCACTCGCACCAGCACTTACACCGCTGTAATCAATTTCCGGCAATTTGAAACCGAAGAAACTTGCGATTGTATTTGCCAGTATTCTGATTACTTTAGCAAGAGCGATAGCATAAGGAAGTACCGCATTAAGAATCGGGATAAAGATATTACCTAAAGCTCGTGCCGCCTGTACAACCTGTGACTGTAAAATACGAAGCTGGTTCGCCGGAGCGTTCAATGTACGAGCCATATCGCCTTGAGCAGTTGTTACCTGTGTCATAATGGCATAGTAACGAAGCTGTGCTTTTTCAGCCTGTGTCATATCGGTAATGTTTCTTTCGATACCAAGATTCCATGCTTCTTGCTGTAACCTTGCCTGTGACAAGTCATAACCAAGTCTACGAAGCGGTTCAAGCTCGCCGGAGATACCCGATTCGAGTTTCTGCATAGCGTCAGCAAAGGAAATATTGAAGAACGAAGAAAGGTCATAACCAAGCTGTGTGAGGTTCTTACTCATTATGTAAGCCCTGTCACTTGCCACCCCGAATCCCTCGGTAATCGTCATAAAGATACCTTGGTTTCTCATAAACTCGCCGGGGTCAATACCCATAAGTTCTCCAACTTGTTCGGCGTAGCGTCGAGCTTCTTCTGTATATTTACCCATTGAAGCATTGAACAAGTTCAAGTTTTCGATATAACTGTTCGATTCAGTTATCCACGAAGCGATAACTCTCGCACCTGTTCTTACAGCTTGTATAGCCATTGTGAACTTCGCCCACAGATTTACATAGCTCGTAGCGGCTCTGTTGTTTGCCGCCGGAAGTGCGTTTGTGGCAGTAACAACTCGTCGGATATTTGTCGGTAAACGACCGAAAGCGTTCGATACCGTATTGAGCTGATTTGCAAGCGGAGCAAGTGAGTTTGATAACTGCTGTAATTGACTTGTAAGTGTAGCCCAGTTTATACCGTTGAGCGTTTGTGCCAACTGTGGTAATTTTTGTAACTGTGTAATGGCAGACTTCAACCCGGAAGCCTTACCAATATTGTTGAGCGGTTGCAATGCCGCAGAGAGCTTACCAAGACCCGAAAGGTCAGCGGAGTTCAAAGCAGAAGCGGCACTACTGATATTTTTAAGCTGGTTTCCGATAGACGAAGAAAGTTTGATATTTCCAAGTCCTTTCAGTTTAGACAAACTGTCAGCCAGCCTATTTATCTTGTCCGCAGAAGAACCGTCAACCGATTTAAGGGCGGTATCGAGATTGCGTACTTGATTTGCTACGCTGTTTAACCCAACACCACCCTTGACTGCATTTTTCAATCTTGACAAAGAAGCGGAAAGAGCGTCTATACCACCGACAGCCGAGGTTGCGTTTTGCTGTACTTGCAATTCGAGACTTTCGATTGTTGTAGGCATATTTACTCACTTCCTTTCTTAAATCGTTCATTGTTTGAAACCATATAGGCTTGCATATATCGCATACCTTTTTGTGATTTTGCTTTTTCCTTTTTACGATTTGCGTCCTCAACCGTTTTCTTATTGATAGGGTACGCTTCCTCGACATAAGGTTGAGCTTTTGTTCCTTTTTTGGCGAAAGCGTGTAGGATAGGAGAAACACGAGCCATTGCGTCATAGAAATACATACCTTGAAGCCATGCTTCTTGATTGAATCTTTCTTTTCTCAGTTCTTCCGCTTCCCGGTAATATTTAACGAGAGTGGAATCTCTATCCCAGTATTGCTCCTCCGTCATTCCTATTGATAAGTAATAGGGGAACTTTTTATAAAAAATCTCCGTATAAGGAAAAGGGGAAGCGAAGCGATTATTACGATCGCTCCCCTCGTCAGCGGAATTATCATTAGGTAACGAGTTACTTACCAGCTCGCTACCCAGTCCACGTTTCCCTCAGATTCTTCGGGTTCTTCCACAAGAGCCATAATCGGTTCATTGTACATTTCTGCCAGCTTACCGATAAGCTCCTCCTTATTTGTCATACGGTTAAAAATTGCATTGATAGTTTCCTTTTTCTCAAATCTGTGGTGTGCAAGAAACGCACCCTCAAACAGAGCCGGAAGTGTAGACATAGGCTTATTCTCAACTTCTGCGGCGATAAAGCCCTTTTTCTCCATTTCTGTTACGGTTCTACGAGTAAACTCAAGAACATAATCCTTTTCGTTATAAGTAAACTTCAACTGCTTTGCCATAATAATTTTCCTCCTAAGATTTTATGAATACCGCCTTTAACGGTCAGTCCTCCTCGAAGATACCGGGTTGATTTCCACTTCGATACTTCTTACTACTCCTCAACTATAGTGATAGGAGTAGACGGAGCGATAGAAATTTTCATATCTACAACTTCGTTTACACCTCCACCGACAGGGTAAACGGAAAGCTGTCCTTTGAATTTGAACTTACCGTCTGTACCTGTAGGTGTAACAGTATCACCGGATTCAGTACCTCCGAACCAAACTGCAAAATGCTTTTCAGTACCTTTCATACCTTTCAGCTTCTTGTAATCTTGAAGAGTGTAGTTCGATGTGAACTCAAGTGCGTCCAAAGACTGAATACCCGGAATATAAGTCTGCATACCGTCAGAAAGAGTGGTTGTCTCCAACATTTCCGGCGTACCACCTAAGTCCGGGAAGTCCTTAATATCAATTACCTTTGTCCATGTAGTATTCCCATCTGTACTTTCCATAAGGAAAACCTTGTATGTGCTAATAGCCATGATTTTTACCTCCTGTATATAACTTTGTTTTTAGATACAATAGCTCGATAGCGAGCAACCATGCGATAAACCGTAGCGTCCTCCTCATTCGGAACAGGGTTCATCATTATTCGTGTAAATCCGAGCTTCTGCATTTGCTCGTCAATAATTGCGATAATCGCCTTACATTCTGCTTTTTTACCGACTTTTTTGTTGGAATACACATTTGCTTCGTATAGAAGCTGTGCATGGTTTTCGATACATTCTGTTGAGCGAGTATTTCTGTAAATTTGATTGTCTGCTTCAACAAGAGACGCACAAGGGAATGACGGTGGAATTTTTACATATTCGCCAGTCATATAGATTGAAGAATACTTCTCACGCACCTTTTTTGATACGGTATCAAATACTTCTGATTCAATATCAATCATGCGAACACCTCCCTTGCTATCTCTGAAATTTCATTACAAACGGTAGTGACAGCTCGAGCCATTGGCATAACCGCCGGAGTACCATGAGTGAGCTTCAATGTACCCTCCTCGTAATAACCCCAAGTTTCTTTTTTACCGTTGCCCTTACCAAATCCACCGATTGTCATACCCAACTCTACACCATGAGGGTGTGGGGACGAACCGGGCGAGCCATTATGATAGACACCAGCTCCAAACTCAATCCATACAGCGTCCTGTCCGTCGGCAATAACTACGGTCATATCTCCTCGATTGTCTACCGTAACTCTAACCTGTGCGAACTTTTGTCCTCCTCGAACCAAATCGTCAACAACTGCACCGTTGAATCCGCTTTGAGCTTCTACACATAATCGTTCAGCAACTCTTTCTCGGAGGAGTTCTGTCTTTTTCAGAATGTCTTGTTTGTAATCAGCGAGTTCTTTCATAGCTCTGTCAATGTCTTGTACCGATAAACCAAAAGAAATAACTCGTTTACCCATTACGACACCTCTACTTTTGTGATTGCAATAGAAACGCTGTTCAAGCTCTTGGCAACTTTCTTCACAATATAATCGTGAGGTGTAAGAACATTTCCGTCCTTATCTGTTACTAAAGCTCCTGTTTCATCAATCTTGGGTTCTTTATCAACCCAAAGTATCGTATATTCGTCAATCGGAGGAGCGGTATTATCCATGACAATGACCTTGTCGTAAGATTCACTTTCTCCAAATTGGCGAGTGGTAGTTTCTCCTTTAGCGGCAGAGATATTAGCAAAATACTCTACCGGGTTATCGTGAATAACATTGTATTCCCCTGTATCATTTCCGTACTCGTCCTTGACAGCTTCTTTTCCTACAAACATTGCGTAATAGAATCTGCTTTTATTCCTCAACATTGCTCTCATTTGATTACCCCCACATTCGGAGTAATTGACCTCAACATTGATTTAGGAATGTCTGCATTTTCATACGAACGAGAAATACCATTTTCTGAGTGAGAAGTTTGTCCCTCTGCACCTCGCTTATTAAGCATATAAATGGCAATTTCGAGCTGTAAGTGTTCATATTGAACTGGAACTTCTGTCACATCGGGGTTATACGGATATGCTTTTGCGATAATTTTTCTACCAGCAAGCATGAGATAGGTGGATAACACTTCGTCTGTGTCAGAGCCACCGACCATTGCTTTGAGAGCGGTAAGTTTTTCACTCTCTGTCATGTTAGCCACCTCCTGTAATCACTTAGCCGATTTCGTAGAATCCCTCAGTCTTAGGGTTAGTCTTAGGCGTACCTACTACATAACCGTTGTTGAAAGGTTTGTAGTAAACCTTTTGAGACTGCTTAGTTTCATCGGTAGTAGGTTCAGCCGCACCTTTCACAATCTTAACCGCCTTAGTCTGGTCGGTAAGAGCCGCAAGATAATACTTACGAGAAATAATTGTGTTCTTTCTGATATTTGCGTCAGAAGAATCACGAGGGGGCTGTTCGACTTCTACACCCTTTTTGTTGAAAAGAGTAACCGCTTCACGAGTAGCAATAACGATTTCTCCCTTGTTTGCGTCTTTCTTGGTATAAAGGTTTACACCAGCAACCGTACCAACATAGCCGCTTACCGCAAACTTCTCGACATACTGTAAAGTATCTTTAAGACCCTTACGAATATCTGCCATATCAGCCGCAGAAACAAAAGCAAAAATAGAAACGCCCTCTAAGTTCTCAAGATTCAAAACAGACTGTGCGTCTGCGAAGCCCTCGAAGCCGAAGCTCGTAACAGGAACAACCTGTGTTGCCTTGTTAAACTCTGCGAAAATGTCAGCATTTACCGTATTGAACATATCCGTACCCATGTGGCGTACACCAACAGGAACAAGCATAGGGTCAGTCATTTCCTGTTCGTCGAAGTATTCAAATCGGTTCTGAGCTAACAGAATCTTGTACTCCTCCGGTGTGTAAGTAACTTCAATGGACTTAGTGTTACCCTTACCCATTTCAAGCTTCTCCGTACCGTCAGTAGCCTTATAAACATTGATTTTTCTAACCATTCCAGCAGTACCCACAAGAGAGTTATCAACAGTACAGAACTGCTGTAAATTCAAATGGGAATTATACTGGTCCTCTACCTCATTAGAGAGATAAAAGTTATCATAAATTTTGTGTGCCATTATTCTTTACCTCCGTATAATTCTTTGTACTCGTCCGGGTGTTCAACAGAGAATTTGTAGCGTTCTTCTGCGGACATACCTCGGAATTTTTCAAGTGTCATAGTTTTACCGTCTCCGTCGGGAGTTGGCTTCGGTGTTTTCTTGAGGGCTTCCGCACGAACTTTCTTCTCAAAAGCGTCAAGATGTTTCTTCTGATTTGCGAAAACCTTATCCATTTCGCCACTTGCCATAGCTTCGGCGGTTTCCTCTGCCAGCTTTTCGTCATAACCCATACCGAGCAACTTCGCTTTATGCTTAGAAACTTCGCTCTCGTGAAGAAGTTTGTTATACTTGTTTTCAAGCTCCTCACGCTCCTCCTGTTCCTTGATTTTCTTCTGCTCGTCCTCAGTAAGTTTTTCAGTTAATTCCTTTTTCTTAGCCGCCAGTTCAGAAGCAGTCTTATCGAAAACCTCTTTCTTGACATATCCGCTCATGTCCGGGTCTTCGGTCTCATACGCTTCGAGAGCTTTAATTTTTTCCTCGGGGGTCATTTTGTCGTAACCCTCGATTTTGGTTACATCAACCTTTGCCATGTTTTAGTCCTCCTTGTCTTTTTAATTCTTCTGTGAATGTGTTTGCGATTTAAGGCTTCTCTGCCTGTCTGCGTTTTAAGGCGTTCTCTCGCCATATTTGAAGCGGAAAACCGCTTAAACATCGTCGTTATCTGCCGGAGGGTCGGTGTTCTCTCCAGCAGACTTATTCAACTTTTTCTGTTCGGCAAGCTGTTTCGCTTGCTGTTCCTCGTAATACTTCATACTCATGGTGTAAGCACTCTCTGAATCAGAGAACATACCCGAGTGCTGGAAAGCAAGTTGAGGGTGTATCTTCGGTTCTTGAAGCATAGAGATAAGAACCTGTGACTTACTTTGAATAGCTTCGTAATTCCTACGAGTGAACTTCATATCAATGTCTTTAAGGAAAAGAGTTAAACCTCCAATATCCCGGCAGATACGAAGTACCAGTTTTAACATTTTCTTCTCGGAACGCTTGAATACATTTTCGCTATCCTTTGCCCTTGCTTCTGCGTCAGACCAACCGTCACGAAGAAGTACAGCAGAACCAGTATCGGAAGTAGAAGAACCTCCGTTACGATTCGGCATACCGCAAATTGTCAAAACTGCATTGTAAATATCTTCTTTGAGTGTCTGAGATTGTGTTTGATTAAGCTCTTTCACAATCAAATCCACATCAATATTTCCTCCGTTGTCGTTCGGGGGAACAAGAATCGCACCCATTTCCTTGAACAGCTCGAATTTTTCCTTGTCGATATTGCACCCGATAAATTTCCAAAACGCCTGTATGAACTGTTCAATACCGTCCATACGGTTACTTTCCACATTGTTGATTGCGTCCAGCAAAGGAAGAACAATCTCAAACGCTCCGAGCCTTGCATTGTTCGCTGGATATTCAAAAATAGGAATCATATCGAGAGCATGAGGTGTTGATTCAACCAATAAATCTCCGTCGATAAGGTAATAGCGATTTTCGGTATAAACTGAATAGTGAGTGACTTCGTTCTCGTCCACGCTGTACTTAACTGCCATTAAAGGCTTGTTACCAATTTCATTTGAATAGACAACAAAGGTGTCTCTCGGGTCGAGAGTGTAAAGCTCGAAAGGAGCTTCGTCCTCCTCGTTCGGTTCATCGGGAAGCACAAGACGGAAAGCTGTTCCACAAATCATCTGCCATTCGACAAGTTCTTGGTCTTGGCTTGCTTTGTCCTCCGCAAACATCATTTCGTTTAAGGCGTTAATCTGCTTTACGATTTCCTCGCCACCATTTCGACTTACATACTGAATCGGTTCTCCGCAAAGATAACCAACCTTGAACGAAACAATTTCATTCGCCCTGTTTTCTACAATCTTGTTACAGATTTCGGGTCTCACATCTTTCACACGATGTCGGATAGGTTGTTCGCCACGATAATATTTCCACAGGTAGTCAATTTCGCTACGGTTGAGATTGTGAGTTTCCATAGCTCTGAAAAGAACTTCAACCACATTCTTATCAGTAACTTCTTTCACGCTCGATTTAATCATTCGCCTACCGTTCATAAATCGGGTTTCGCTCATAGCTTTCGTTTCATCAACTACATTCGCCACGATAATTCCTCCTTTCCGACAAAAATAAAAATGGGTGCATGACTGTTCGAGAACTCAATCTCGTGCAATCATGCACCCATAAAAATACATATACTCATTTTTACCACCTTATCATAACACTATATATTGCGATTGTCAATAAGTTATCCACTATATATTGTGCATAACTGCAAAAAATGTGGAAAACTAATCTGATTACTGTTACCAAGGTCTCTGAAAAACTTCTATTTTACTGCTTGTGAGACTTTGAGCGTATTCTGCCAGCATTGCCATACCGTCGGGAACATCATCGTGTTTGTTTTTTCCGGCAACGGTGTAGGAACAAAGCATTTCCATCATTTTTCCGTAATCAGACTTTTTCTTGTAAAGCGAAGCGTCTTTGAACAGGCAATGTTCTTTGACCCAAGCACTATTGACAATGATTTTGGTTTCTTTGTTGGCGGTAGTGAACTTGGTAGTAATATGAGTAATGCCGCCTTTTTTCTTAACTTCCTCCTGTATCTTTTCGGCAACTCTACGCCCGGCAGAGTTACTTTCAAAACGACACATTTTAACCTTGTCTCTCAGAAGAATTTCTACAAGCCTTGCGTCAACGATATTCGGTAGACCATTATCACACACGCAATCGTCAATGTAATAATCTTGACCGAAAACATACGCAACAGGGAGGAAAGCGTAGTCAGCACCTTTGTCTTTCGTATCGCAAATTCCTATAATACCGTCCGGCTCGTCTCCGGGAAGCTCAAAATAGCGGCGAAGTTCGTCCTCTGCATAAACAAGACCCTCACGCTCAATCGGTTCGTTCATGTACAAAGCTCGCCAGCTCACATCGTCCATAATGTTTCGTTGCTCATGGTAAAACCTTGTAGAGAATCCGACACCGTAAGCGTAATCGAAATTCGATTCATCGTTTTCGTCAAGTGCCGGAACAACGATAAATTTCGCTCTGTCACTATTGGCGTATTCTCGCTCAAGTCTACCGATTACATCGTGAACCGACCAGCGAGTAGCGATATGAAGTTCCTTACAATGGTCTCCGATTTTACGCTGTCTCAAGTCAGTAGTGTAGGTTTCCCACAACTTATCAAGTCGTTCCTTAGACAAAGCCACTTCAATACCCGATACTAAATCGTCACAGTAAAGTAGGGTTGCCGCACGATACAAACCAGCATTACCAGTACCGATAGAAGTAAATTCCAAGGTTTCAAAACGCTGTCTCTTGTCAATATCAATTCGACAATCCTTGGCGTTTGTATTTGCCACTTTGAGTGCCGGAAATACATCGTGCCACAGATAATCTCCGTCCTTTGCTAAGATTCTCAAACACTCATCATAAACACCTCGAATGAAAGCGTTAGAGTGAGAGCCTGTAAGCATTGGTTCATTCGGTAGTCTACCAGCAAGCCATGTCAGATAAAAAATAGCAAGAGTGGTTTTACCGCTACCGGGAGGGAGAGAGACCGCCAGCAAGTCCAGCTTATCGTCAGCGAGTTCCTGTAGTGCGTCTACAACCTGTTTCAGCACCTTTCTACGAGGTGGGTAAAACTTCTTATCGGGTTCTCTGTTCCACTCCACATATAACAAGTAGGAATCGAAATCATGTGGAGCGGCGGCAAGTAATACTCGCTTATGTAAATCAAAAAACTTATACATTTCTTTTGCGTCTGATAGAGAGGGGACAATTCTCTCTAAATCCTCAGACAGCAATTTCAAATATTTCACACCGAGCGAAACATCTGTTTTCATAGCTTCTTTGCACATATAATACAAATCTTCACAGGGTCTAAATTCCCCGGTTTTTGCCTGTGCGTGAATCTGTTTCAATAACTGTTCCATAATACCTCCTGTAAACAAAGAAAAGGTGCGTTACCGTTCTGAGATTTAACTCATTGCGATAACGCACCTTTCAAATTCATTCCATTATTTTATTTTTGATTTATATTTTCGTTTAGAGCCGGGAACATTGCACTTTTCAGTTCTGCGTTGAGCTTCCAGTAAATAACCGAAGAAACCTTTCGTTTTTCTCCTCGACCCGAACATAGATTTTCTACGAGCCATTATTGTTCCTCCGTTAAAGGAATCTCTACAGTTTCAGAACCCGGTATCTCCAAAGACACCGCAGAATCATCGTCCAACTCAAAGAACCATACCACATCAGCAGTTACACCGCTTTGAACACTTGCGTCACATTGAATGTAACCATTGGTTCTTTCTCCTGTAGGTACGATAGGAGGAAGCTCTACACCATTTTGATATGCTTTCACAGACACCCAGTCTGCCGGAATAGCACTTTCAGAGCTTCCATTCGTGTACTGCGTGTAGACAGCAATACAATCAAATTGTTCGGCTACTTCCATTCTTTCAGCCTTTTCATACACAACGGTATGTTCCGGCTCGCCGCTACAAGCAGTTAGTCCTAAGACCAATAGAGCGGCACATAAGGTAGTAAAAATCTTTTTCACACTCACACCTCCGTAGATAGGATAGGGGTGTGTACTCCTTTTACCCAGCCCATATCCCCATATTTGTAGTAACCCTCATAGAATTTCTTATTTGCAAGAATACTTCGGACAGTAGAGGGTTGAAATCTTTTGTCCTTTCGAGTGCGATACCCTTTGTTATGAAGAATCTCGCAAATATCAGCCAATGGTGTTCCTTTATCTCGCTCAGAAAATACGATTTCTACAATCGGGCGTTCTGCCGGATTGAGCAACAACACACCGTCTACCACATAATAACCATAAGGCTTGTTACCGCCGGAATAACCGCCGCATTTTGCTTTGAGAGAACGACCTTTGCCTGTACGCAAAGCAATGTTCTTTCGTTCCTGTTCTGCAACGAACATCAGAAGTGAGCGGTAGATATTGGCAAAATCGTCTCCCTCAGAGAAATGTTCCTGTGTAGAGAGTAAGGCTACATTTCGTTTCTCTAAGGTGTAGAAATAGTAGAAATACAGCTTCGTATCACGAGCGATTCTGTCATTCTTGAAAACAATAACTGCGTCGTGGGTAGGCAATAGCTCGGGCTGATAGAGAATCTTATCCAATTCCGGGCGATTATCTTTTGCACCGCTCATTACATCAATGAACCATTCTACAATTTCATAACCGTTTGAGCCAGCATAAGAGAGAATCGCCTGTCTTTGCACCTCAACACCGTATTTATCGTCCGCTGATTGTTCTTCTGTAGAAACTCGGATATATCCTATCGCTTTTTTCACAATACACCACCTCCCAAGTAGTTAAAGTAGTTCAAATCTTGATTTTGCGGTAAATTGCCCTTAATATGCGTGTATATAGTAAAAGTTACCGCAAAAACGACTTTTCCACTACTTTTACTACTTCTCACGCTTCACATAGGTTAATTCAATATCGTAACCAAGAGCTTCCAACATTTCAACAAAGGTTTTGTTCACGAGACCGTCTTTTTTCTTGATAATACGGTTCACATACTGACCTGTTGTGCCGATAGATTCGCCTACCTGTTGCTGGGTCATTCCGGCTTCGAGACATTTCACTTTTACATCGAGTTCGATATTATTTGTTACCATTTTAGATACCTCCTTGTTGTTTGTGATTAGAGTATAGCACGAGAGAGGGTAGAAGTCAATACAAATAGGATAATAAATTATCTTTTAATAAATAGCCTTTTTATAATTTTGGGGAATTTAAGCAACTCCCTCCCCAGGTTTCGGCTGGCGTATATCCCCCACCGGGGGACACGCCGCAAGCCCTCAGACAAGCCCCACAAGCCCCGGAAACAATACAACCCATACAAGAACACGCCCAACAAATAAACCAGCTTAAAACGACGCACACAAGCCCACACGATACCAGCCACACAACCGGGACACAATACACCAGCACCAGCACACAAGGAAAGCCCGGCAACGCTCCACAAGCTCCACCAACCGGAACAAATAGAACGCCGCCGGGCGTTTAATCTTGAATAAATTATACACGAACGCCGCCGGGGTAAATGTAAAAATAGGGCTGAAAAAATCAGCCCTATAATATTACTTATTCATTTTCATAACTTCCCATAATACGACAGCCGGAAAGATTAAAACTATACATAATGCAAACAATCTTTACACCTCCTTACAATGACAACAATTATGTTTCTTTGTTTGCTCCCAACATTCCAGCCCACGCCCGGCGTATATATCGCAATAATCGCAACCGTTCCATTTCGGCAAGGCTTGACAAATGTTTTTCTTGCCCTTGCGTGGGGTACGACTTAAATATAATTTTCTCAACCTTTCGGCATTTTCAAAATTTGTCATAATACAACCCCCCTTAAAGAACTGTAAAACGCTTGTAACTTGTTTCTTTGCTGTATTGCTGGAATACTTCCGGCAATTCTTTTTTAATTGCGGAACTGTCAAGGCGTGAGCTTGTGACCGTCTTAAAAGTAGCTTTTGCCGCTCCCTCTGTCATTGTCTCAGCGTCCCCCATAATAAGCAATATATTAGCTTTTATGCTGTCGTTCATCGCTTCCAGCTCCTCAATTAAACGCTTGTTTTCTCTGTATTCATTGCATAGCTTTTCAAATCTTTTCATTGTGCTACCTCCTCCAATTTATAAAAACCTTGCTTTATTGGTGTAATATTCCAATTTTTAGCCCACTTTTCCAACTCCTCCAAACATTCCAACACCGAACCCCGGAAAATATAAGGGTTTGAACCGTTCACAAATTCAAAATGAATTGCTATTTTTTCACGCTTTACATAAAAGGCAATATATAACCCGGTTTCACTGGTGCAATTATAATATGAAAAATTATTATATAACTTTTCAAATGTTTCTTGCTGTCCTTGTAAATAGATATTTTCCCATATACCCAAATTATAAAAATTGTTTTCCGGGTTCAGCTTGCAAGGAATGAAAAGCACATCAAACCCGGCACTATATAACTTTTTCGCTTTTATTTTGCTGATTCTTTCCAACTTGTCAAAATTGTATTTATTCATATTCTTACCCCCTCCAATTATTGCGGCGTGTGTCAAAAATACCGCTTGCGGTGTCCCCGGTGTCATTGGTGTAAAAGTAAATCATTTTCGCACCGTCCACATATTCAACAGCGAAACGCCTTGCATTTTCGATGATTTCTTTTTCACGATACCCGGCATTTAATAACAATGTTTCTTTTTTGAAAAACCAAAAACGGGCTACTTTTTTTGTTTCCTTAAATGGGCTTATTGTTGTTACTGTTGTCGGTAAGTAACCCGGGGCGTTATAACTGAACACCGCTCGACAGCTTGCACCCTTTCCGAAATTGTTAAAAAACGGAATTGATGTTATATAATTTGTGTAATACTCCGGCTTTACAATTTCATTTTCTATTGTATCCGGTTTGCTTTTCCAGCTTTTACCGCTTGCGGTTCTGCTAAATGTTTCAATAGTACGAAAAATCAAATAATTTTCGTTTGTGTACTCAAAATTTCTATAATCTCTTTTCATTGTGTTACCTCCTATATAATCTTATTTGTGTTGTTTCTTGTCCTTTCGTGATTATAATATAACACTCAAAAGATTACTTGTCAATACTTTTTCTATTATTTTTCAATCTTTTTTGTGTTATTTGATTATCTGAAAAGTGTTGTTTTCTATATAATAGGAAGAAACACAACCAACGCCGCACCAGCTCCACCAACAACCCCGGAACACCAAAACGGAAAACCGGGGGCTTTTTCTGCTGATTTTCTGTAAAAATTTGTACAAAAATACCGCCCCAGCACCCGGAAAGAGCCGGACGAAAGGGCGGTATAGTTGATAGTCGATAGTCGTTTGACAGTCGAAAGTCGAAAAGCTCCCGGAAAGTCGAAAGTCGTTAGTCGTTCGTGTCCTCGTCAGAGCTTTCGGAAGTCGTAAGTCGGTGCTGTTGGTCGGCGGCAATGTAGCGTTCTCTGATTTCATCAGCGTTATAGTCGTTGTCTGTCTGCTGGTTCGGTGTAAGCACATACTCGGTCTTATCTTGATAGCCATAGTTGTTCTTTCCAAGGAAGATACCAGCTACCGGGTTGACCTTGCCGGAGTTCATGTAGTTTTCCCATAAACTTTCGAGCAAAAAGTACGCCTTTTTTATGGTGTAGGTCACGTCCGGCGGCAACGTAGATTCATTTCCACGCCCACCTAATGGAGCGTCATGTGTAACAGCCCATAACCATTGTCTACTATGTCCATTCAATGCAATAGCCATACCTACCACCGTAGGCTTCACATCATACCTACCGTACAACTCAAAATACTCTGAAAGTCGTTTCTGAACCTCCTCAGCATTTTCCATGTCGATACTCGGCATATTCATAAGCTCAAGATTGATGTTAAGAAACTTCGCATTGTCTCCCGGTTCAAGGTTCAACCCATTAGTCCCAATCACAGGAGAGTTACCACCCCTCGGTTTTCCTTTCTTCTTTTTCGTAGTCGTAGGAGCTTTCTTCTCGGCTTTCTCAACAGGCAAAGTCGTAGCAGTCTCCTTGATTTCCTTACTGTCTGCTTCCGAAACAGTCTCCTCGCCTAACAGCTTATCTAAATCCAAACTCATTTTTGGTCTCCTTTCTTCTTATTCTTATTGCAGTAGTAAAAGTAGTTGAAAATCGGTTTTTGCGGTAAGTTTTATATATAGGTAATTTTCTATACAGAGGAAGTTACACGCAAAACCTTAATTTGAACTACTTTAACTACTTTCATAATAAGAATAATAATTGAATACAATATGATTACTTTTCAACACTTTTCGGACTATTTAACAAATGTCGTTTTTGATAATTTTTCAATCCGATTTGTGTTAAATGAATTTCTTAGTTTCGTAATAGTCAAAAGTTCTCTCGACCTTTACTTTTTCCAGCACCACAATACGATAGTCCTTACCGCATTTTCTCTTTACCCAAAAGTCGTGAGCGGCTTCTGCAAGAGAGCTGTATGTAAGCAATTTTGTCTTGCTTGTACGCTGGTGTGGAGGATAGAAGCGGTAGTCTGTACCATATACAAACTTACCTGTTCTGATATTCTGAATCGCATACATTCGCATTACCTCCCTCGATAGAATCTTTCAACTTTCTCTCGTAAGTTCTTGACGGTCGTTTTCAAGCCGAAGTTTTCTCGCTTCAACTTCTGAAATTCAAGCTCGATGATTTCCATTATCTTATCAAGTCGAGCTTCTGCGTCGTAACCGTCTCCGCAGATAAGAGGTCTTATTTTATCTCGCATGAGTTATTCCTCCTTAATACAATGCTCGTTGACCCATTCCATACCCGATACCAGCCATGAGAGAACCTTGCGTCCCTCTGAACGCTTACGATATTCTTCAATCTTTTCTCTGTTTTTCTGATACTCGACATTGATAAATACCGACTTTGTACAGTCTAACCATACGGGTGGCTGTGTCTGACCGCTGAGTACAGAGAGCCACACCTTACCGAAAATGAGAGCAGACAATCTTTGCTTCCAGCTAAGTTCCCAACAACTGATACATTGCTTACCGTCTGTAAAAATCCATAAGCTGGAACATTCTTCGTCAGTCATGCTATCCGGCTTAGATAAGTTCTTATTTGCTTGTGAGAATTTAATTGCTTTCATTGTCATTACCTCCCTTTTCAAAATCTTCGGGTGTTGGTTTGTTGAGAATACAGGCGTACCATTTATCGTATGGAGGACAAGTACACTCAAAGTCCGGGTCGTAAAAATCACAAGAGAGACATTTTTTATCAATCATCAGCCAGCACCTCCATGATTTTGTCCAGTAGAAACGATACATTCTCAATTTGAGTATCGCTTTTTCGGAAAAGAGAATCGTCTCTTTTCATTTCTCCAAGCTGATACAATTTATTAGAAATGTTTCCGGCACACTCAGCAATATGTGATTGATGTTTGACTTCCTTATCAATCTCGTAGAGCGGTTCTTTTCTGTCAATTTCTCTACCGTTTGTCATTACGATTTTAGTTCTCGCTGGTGTAATACGAGCTACAGTCATAGGTACGATTTTCTGATACCTAAAGCGTGTCCAGCCAATAGTGACAGGGAAAGGAACTCCCACTATATCTCCAACTTTAATATCTTCACGATTTAGTCTGTTCATCATTTATACCTCCATTCTCCGTCAAAAGTATCGTCAACAGGATAGGTTTTACCGCAATATTCACATACTAAATGCGAACAGGCTGTACGCTTTCTGCCAGTCTTGATACCTTTGTTTCTCTCGTATTCTGTAAACCATACAGGTTCGAGAGGGGCTTCACATTCACAAGTTCCATATATATTTTCCACCTCGACACCTCCTTAATCAGATAGTAAATTATCCAACCAATCGCTTTTGATTCCTTTGAAGATATGAGCTATAACATCAACTGTCCAGCCATTTCCAACAGCATGAAATCTCTTTTTTGGAGGAATACAATCTGTATAATTATCCGGCAAAGTTTGAAGTCGCTCTGCTTCGATAGGAGTAATGCTGTAAAATTTACCGTCTCCGTGGTCGATTATCAAACCAGTATTATTCCCATAATCTCCACAAAAACACCCTAAACATTTACTCGTTTCATCAAAGGTTTTGATTTTCGCTCGGACATTCTTTTGTATTTTTCTTCCGTCATATTCCGAAGAAAGATACTTTTCAACCTTATCTGTAATATCATAGTCAATTTTATCTTCAACAGGTTCGGCAATGTCTTTAATAGAAAAATGTTTCGGAGACCATTCTTTTACAGGTATATTTGTCCAGTATAGTCTCTTTCGATTTTGAGCTGAAAAATCAATACTATCAATGAATACAGGTTCAACACCCATAATTTTTGTGATAATATCTTTGTTTTTCTTACTCATAGAAGCGTTGTTTTCCAATAAAAAGTATTTCGGTTTGACTTCTTTTAAGGCTCTGACATATTCAAAGAATAGAATACTTTCGTCTCCCCAAAGCCCCTCGCCATTTCCCATTCCGCTTAGATTCTGACAAGGAGAACCACCTATCAAAAGGTCGAAACCCTCATATTGCGAAAAATCAGCGTCAACAACCGAACCCATCTGTTCAATCTGTGGATAATTCTTTTTGCTTACAGCTATTGCGTTATCATCTATCTCGTAGGCAATATAACGTTCGACAGGCAGTCTCTCTCTAACGCTATCATTCCACATGATATACCGTCGAATAAACTCAAAACTTTCATCGTTACATAACCTCCTTGAGCTTCAATCCCCAATAGATTACAAATCCGCTGGAAGTTGATTTTCTCTCGAACCATTCCGGGTGTCGTTCCATTTCGGAGTTGAACTTACGAGCTGACAGAACATAAGCCCCCTCAGATTTCGCCCATACTTTGAACTTTTGATACAGGTCTTTTGCTCTGACATTCACACCGTCGGCTTTCTCACAGCGATTCTCAAGGAACTGTAATACAAGGTCGTTATCACGCTCGTATTTACTTACTACCGCTTTAAGTTCATCACTCATAGTAAGCCCACGCTCTTTGTAGCGGATATACCCACGAACCAGCCACATGAAGATACCGCTCATACTGGACTGTTCACACAGCTCGTCTTTCAAGTGTGTGTCCTGTTCCTGTGGGGTAAAGTGCCTGTTAAATTCCACAACCTTGATACGCTCGGAAGCGAACAGGGATTTATCTGTTACCATAGGTAAGTCATTACAGGAAAGCCATAATGTAAACTGCGGCTTATAGGTAATAGCTGACTGGTACAATGCACGAGCTGAGATTTCCTCGCCGCCAGTAAGCTGTTTGATTTTTTCCTCATCCAGCTTACCGTATTCGTTACTCTCTGACATGGTAACGAACCTTTTACCTTTTAATCCGGCAAGAGTAGGGGAAGCGGCTTCTGCGTCTTTCTGACGGTCTCCTCGGCATATCATACCGACAGGAGCAACCTTGGCGTAATCTCCAAGCATTGTCTCAATCGTATTGAGTAAGGTCGATTTACCATTTCGAGTAGTTTTACCATGAAGAATAAACATACATTCCTCATTGCTCATACCCAACATGGAATATCCCAACGCTCTTTGTAAGAAGTCTGCCTTTTCTTTATCTCCCTGTGTGACCTCGTCAATGAATTTCTCCCAGCGTTCACATTTCACATCACGAGAAATCGTATGATTGAAAGCTGTTTGCATAGTGAGAAAGTCCTCGCAGTTATGTTCTCGGAAAGAATAATCTCTGAGGTCGTATGTACCATTGAGACAATTTATGAGATAAGGGTCATTATCGAACTGGACAGCAGAGATACGAAGTTCCCCGGTTGCGTCCTTTAAGATTCTGTCCCTCATGCGTCTATCGCCCATTTTATTGACGAAATTCGTATAGGATTTACGCAAATCATCGTCCTCGATTTCTCCACAGTAGAGAATCATCAAACGGACAAAATCTTTAATTTTTTCAGACACAAGGATTGTTCCCTCGTCCTTACGCCACGCACCCTCGTAGTAGGTGTACCAGCTCTTGTGTTCCGGGCAGTAGCGAGCTTCTTTGTTATAAAGAATACCGAACAGGTTTGCCATACCCATTTCAGACCATTCAAAGCCGGAGGAAGTCTCGTCCGCTTTTTCCGGGTGGTATTGTTTAATGAGATACATCTTTGAAGAAAGCTCCTCGTCCATGATGATACGCCCATTATGTAATTCAAATAATTCTTGCATTATTCGCCACCTCCCAGTAAGACCTCTGCCAGCTCCATGATTTCGTAGAGACAGTTAAGAACACTATTGAATCCGAACGAATGACCTTGTTCATAAGCATAATTCCAAACAGCTTGTGCCTGTTTTCGATTTATATTATGACCCACTTCGTACTGAATAGCTTTATAAATATCCTCAAGAATAGAATCTCTACGCTTGTTTTTCTCTGTGTTAAGGCGAGCAACTTCTTTCTGATAATTTTCATTGTTAATTGCCACCTGTTCTTTGTTCCATTTCACAGATTTATCTTCGTCAAAAACATAATTGCCGGGAACTCTTTTCAATCCAACTGGAACACACGACATTGAACTCATGTCGTTAAAATCGGACTGTAGTTCTTCCCAACTTTTTACAGTTACTTTTCCCATATTTACTACCTCGCCATTACCTTATTGAGAAGTTCCTCATACAAGCTCTTGTAGAGGTTTCTTTCAACAATAATCGGGGTTTCAACAGGTTCTTCCTCTCTCTCTATTACAGGTTCATGTGAGATACCAAGAGAAGCGAGAAGTCCCTCGTTGAGAACTTCCATTTCCTTATCGGTACAGGTGCGAACAAAAGTACCCAGTCTATCTTTAGAAATAGTACAGATATTCTCACAAATCGCAGTAGAGGGAACTCTACACAAAACCTCTTTATGTGTTGGCATATCTCTTTTTTCTTTCGTAGTTAGATAGACAACTTCAACTACTGTAGAATGTTCATTCAATTTGTCACTCGATACAATAACACCGGGTCTCCCAGCTTCGAGAGCTGGGTCTGTAGAATAGCATTTCGCATTTGATATATAATAAATATCTCCTCGCCTTACATCATTCATTACTTTTTACCTCCTAACGCTTTAATAGCACATTTCTGTTTATCCTCAATCCACCACGCACATTGTTCTTCAACACAGATAACAGGCTGTGTACCGATAGACACTTGACCGTTTTCTCCGATAACCGTATTAGTGGTAAGGAGAGGACATATCGTTTCTTTCTGATTCATTTTCCATTAACCTCCTGTATCTGCCGCAGTAACACTTTGAGGATTTGCATTTCAAAGCATAGCGGCACTCATTATGTAAAGGGCATTTCCGGCAGACACATTTCTTTTTACATATTTCACATCTTGTCTGCACAGTCTTACCTCCTTATAGTCTCAACTCGCCCCACAAGGGGGCGAGACTTTAAGATAAGAGAAAGACCGGGCGAACGCCACCAGAGT
>UMKK01013896.1_pt1 | contig 34913 bp, 30 predicted proteins | sample 1966281 | NCBI WGS metagenome assembly UMKK01 (sample SAMEA4836175, study PRJEB28245) | human gut metagenome | biome: gut microbiome; material: fecal sample | place: Denmark | collected 2008 | reverse complement strand
ATATAGGGGTGGAATTTAAATTTGCAATTGAAGAATAAGGAGGAAAGTAGTCGGAAGAGTAAAAAAACCTTGATTTCACAAAGCTTGTGTGATACAATATTCTGGCGAATGGAAGTAGGCTTTTTTTTTATGCCTAAAAATGCGGCGGTCTCGCAAACTGCCAAGTAACACGTTAACTTAAGAAATATAAAGCGAGGTGGAAGTTGTGCGTACAAGAATCACATTGGAATGTACAGAATGTAAGCAGCGTAACTACAACATGACAAAGGATAAGAAGACTCATCCGGAGCGCATGGAAACAAAGAAGTACTGCAAATTCTGTAAGTCACACACACTGCACAAGGAAACAAAATAATCGCCGTAAAGGAGTGAAGGTCATGAGTGAAAAAACTCAGAAAAAGAGCTGGTTCAAAGGTCTGAAAGCTGAATTTAACAAGATCATTTGGCCGGATAAGATGACTCTTGCGAAACATACAGCGGCAGTTGTTTCTGTGTCCGTAGTGTTGGGAGCAATCATTGCACTGATTGATTTCCTTGCCCAGTATGGTGTTAATTTCCTGACAAATCTGGGTTAATTGACTGACGAACAAGAAAGGTGAGTTTATGTCAGAGGCAAAATGGTATGTAGTTCATACTTATTCAGGGTATGAGAACAAAGTAAAAGCCAATATTGATAAGACAATTGAAAACAGACATCTGGAAGATCAGATCCTGGAAGTTCGTGTTCCTATGCAGGATGTTGTGGAACTTAAAAATGGAGTGCAGAAAGCAACTCAGAAAAAAATGTTTCCGGGATATGTGCTCATTCATATGATTATGAATGATGACACATGGTATGTTGTGCGGAATACAAGAGGAGTGACTGGATTTGTAGGTCCGGGATCCAAGCCGGTTCCGCTTACAGATGCAGAGATGGCTCCGCTTGGAATTCAAAGAGACGATATTGTTGTGGACTTTGAAGTGGGCGATACAATTCAGGTAATCGCAGGTGCATGGGCAGATACAGTCGGAGTTATTCAGACGATCAATGTTCAGAAGCAGAGTCTTACGATCAATGTTGAGCTGTTCGGTCGCGAAACACCGGTTGAAATTAGTTTCGCAGAAGTGAAAAAGATGTAATTGCTAAAAGTAAAAAATCGTGGGAGGAGCCAGAGAGTTCCGACATCACCACAAGGAGGTAATTGAAATGGCAAAAAAAGTATCAGGTTATATTAAATTACAGATTCCTGCTGGAAAAGCTACACCAGCACCACCGGTTGGACCAGCACTTGGTCAGCACGGAGTAAATATCGTTGAATTTACAAAACAGTTCAACGCCAGAACAGCAGACCAGGGAGATCTTATCATCCCTGTAGTTATTACTGTTTACAATGACAGAAGCTTCAGCTTCATCACAAAGACACCACCGGCAGCAGTTCTTATTAAGAAAGCATGTAAACTGAAATCTGGTTCAGGCGTGCCGAATAAGAAAAAAGTTGCTACAATCACAAAAGCTCAGTTACAGGAAATCGCTGAACTGAAGATGCCAGACTTAAACGCAGCATCTGTTGAGGCTGCTATGAGCATGGTAGCAGGAACATGTCGTTCCATGGGTGTAACAGTTGAAGAATAAGTGGGAGGGGTATCCCGATATGACCACAAGGAGGTTTATTTAGAATGAAAAGAGGAAAGAAATATGTGGAAGCTGCAAAAGCAATCGACAGAGGAACACTCTATGATGTAGCTGACGCAGTAGCATTAGTTAAGAAAACAGCAGTAGCAAAATTTGATGAGACAATCGAGGCTCATATCAGAACCGGATGTGACGGACGTCACGCAGACCAGCAGATCCGTGGTGCAGTTGTACTGCCACATGGAACTGGTAAAAAAGTTCGTATCTTAGTATTTGCAAAAGACGCAAAAGCAGAAGAAGCAAAAGCAGCTGGAGCAGATTTTGTTGGCGGCGAAGAGCTGATTCCAAAGATCCAGAACGAGAACTGGTTTGAGTTTGATGTAGTTGTTGCTACACCAGATATGATGGGTGTTGTTGGACGTCTTGGACGTGTACTTGGACCAAAAGGTCTTATGCCAAACCCAAAAGCTGGTACAGTAACAATGGACGTTACAAAAGCGATTCAGGAAATCAAAGCCGGTAAGATTGAGTACAGACTTGATAAGACAAACATTATCCATGTGCCAGTAGGTAAAGCTTCCTTTACTGAAGAACAACTTGCGGACAACTTCCAGACGCTGATTGATGCGATCAACAAAGCAAGACCAGCAGCAGTTAAGGGTCAGTTCTTAAAGAGCGTGACACTTACTTCTACAATGGGACCTGGTGTTAAGATCAACCCATTAAAATTAGCTTAATCAGATCGCAGATATAATGAAGGCCGTTGCCTTAATGAGAGATCATTAGGGTAACGGTCTTTTTTTGGTTAAGTTGTTTATTTTTAGCACATCATTCTCGGTTTACTATTTACCTTTTAGCACATCATTCTCGGTTTACTATTTACCTTTTAGCACATCATTGATGTGCTAAAACATGATTAAATTCATGCAAATGTATTGAAAAAGTAATAAATGTATATTATAATCTAATAAAAACAGTAAAATGGAGGTTTAAAATGTCAAGTACAATTCAAATTCGTGTTGATGATGAATTAAAAATAAAATCGGATAAACTTTTTAAAGAACTTGGAACAGATACAACTACTGCGATTAGAATGTTTTTGACTCAGGCTGTGGCAAATGATGGGTTCCCGTTTGAAATTAAAAGAATAACTCGTAATCCATATACTGCCATGTCTGAAGAAGAACTTTTGGAAAAACTTGAGAGATCCAGAGAATCGGCTGCACAGGGCAAATATAGATCCGCAGAAGAGGTCGTTTCAAATATGAGGGGAAAATATGGTTTATAAGGTTGTTGTCACCAAGGATGCGGAAGAAGATTTAGATAGTTTTATTAGATATTTGTTGCTTGAAAAGAAAAATAAGCAAGCAGCTCAAAGTGTGCTTGATGATTTTGAGGATACAAAAGAGTGTTTAAAAAATGTTGCGGGTGGCTTGAAGTTGTGTGATAATCAGAGACTCAAAGAATTGGGGTATCAACGTATCAATTTTTTGAGACATAGATATTTTATGTTATACCGAATAGAAGGAGAGTTAGTATTCATAGATAAGATATTTCACGATCTTCAAGATTACGAGGGGAGAATGATTTAAAATAGGTATTTATATTTAGGGGAGGATTTTCGCTGTTCTTTTACAATTTTTACCACTGGTTCTGTTTGTGGTTAAGGAAGAAAAAGCAGTAGAAGAAGAGATTGACAGAGAACGCGAAGAGAAAAATAATTGTAGCTGCGATTGAGCAGATAAAAGATGTTAGAAAAATAAATCAAAATGCCACTGAAGAAAAGAGGGGAGTTTTTCAATTTTTGGATGATATAGATTCCAAAGAGTAAAATAAGCATGTTAAAAAAAGAAAACTGCGAAGGGTATAAGCGTATAACGTCGCTACATCTTTCGCAGTTTTTTGCTTGTTAATGTGAACTGAGGAATCCAGAGACATTCTTACTTCTTCGGCAGTGAGAAGATAAATTCCGTCCCCACTCCTTCGGTGCTCACCACGTTGATATTTTCATCGTGAGACTGGATGATTTCCTTTACAATGGCAAGACCAAGTCCGGTGCCTTTCTTGTCTTTTCCTCTTGATAAATCGGTTTTGTAAAAACGTTCCCATATTTTGTTCAAAGATTTTCGCGGGATTCCGATGCCGTAGTCTTTTACGGATGTGTAGACCTTGTCTCCGCGCTCGGTTGTCTCGATCGTAATGACAGAATCCAAATCACTGAATTTGATCGCATTGTCGAGTAGATTATACAGTACCTGCTGTATCTTTCGCCTGTCAGCGACAACTTCCAGATGTTTTGTGGCAAATACAAGCTCGATAGAAATCTTTTTCTGAGTGCAGACGCCTTCGAAGGAAGCGGCAACATTTTTTATTACTTCGTGGATATCAAAAGGTACTTTATTAAGAAGAAGATTCTTCGTGTCAAATTCGTTGAGTGTCAGGAGATCTTGGGTAAGATCGGTAAGACGCTCGGTTTCAAACAGAATGATTTTCAAATATTTTTCCTGCATTTCCGGCGGGATTGTTCCGTCCGCCATAGCCTCTACATAACCCTTGATGGAAGTTAACGGTGAGCGGAAATCGTGGGAGACATTTGCCACGAATTTTTTCTGATAGTCTTCCATATCCCGAAGCTGAGACGACATGTAATTCAGAGAAGCAGAGAGATATCCCATCTCATCCTCGGTGTTGACGGGAATCTCGTATTCCAGATTGCCGGAAGCATACTGTTTCGCGGCTTCCGTGATCTTGCTCAGCGGCCGGTATACAAAGAACTGGAAGGCAAGCAGGATCACAAAGGATAAAACGAAGATGACTGCCAATGTAATATAGGCAGAGTGCATCAGAATATCGTGAAGCTCCGTAATATCATCCATGCTTTTGTGAATCAGAAGATACCCTTTTGGAGCGTAGTCATAAATGACGGGAGCAATGACGGTAATTACATCTTCGTTAAAATATCCGTGATAATCTCCAATCTGATACTGATCACTTCCGCTTTCCGCAGGGTTAAAATCAGCGACACTGTAAGGGGCTGCCGGAAAATCATCTGCCTGCGCAGATGCGATCATAGTTCCGTCACTGTCTACAAACCAGATGGAGGCATTCAAATGCTGTTCCATGCCGGTAAGCTGCATGTTGACATTGCTCAGAGAAACCTGACCGGAGAAATATACGGGCAGATAATTAGTTGCAACCATGTTGGCATCCTTGTAGACGGCGGAAGAAATCCCTTTGGTCAAAGGAGCATTTACCAGGCCGGAAGTAAGGGTTGCCACGGTGAAAAGGCTTAAAAAGCCAAATATAATATAAATAATAATAAATTTCAAATACAGTGTGCTTTTCATAGTTATTTTGTTTCGAATTTATATCCGATTCCCCATACGGTGCTTAGTTTCCATGTGTCGTGATCTTTGATCTTCTCTCGGAGCCGCTTAATATGTACATCTACAGTACGGGTGTCTCCAATGTATTCGTATCCCCAGATCTGATCCAGGAGCTGTTCTCTTGTAAATACTTGATTCGGAGATGCGGCAAGGAAATAGAGAAGTTCCAGTTCTTTTGGCGGCATTTCTACATTTTTCCCGTCTACTATGACAGAATAATTCGTCAGATTAATCGTGATACCTGCATATTCCACGCATTTTCCGCGATCCTCGGAAGAATTTTCTTTTTTGGGAATCTCGTGGTAACGTCGAAGGACAGCTTTCACACGGGCAACCATTTCTTTGGAATCGAACGGTTTAATAATATAATCGTCGGCGCCTAATTCCAGACCGAGTACCTTGTCGAATACTTCGCCTTTGGCGGACAGCATAATGATCGGTGTGTTAGATATGGAACGGATCTCACGGCATACTTGATAGCCGTCAATGCCCGGAAGCATTAAGTCCAGCAGAATGAGATCCGGATGGTAGGTGTCGAATGCAGTGAGTGCATCCTCGCCATTGTGTACCATTGTCGTTTCGAAACATTCTTTTGTTAAATACAGAGAAATCAACTCTGCAATATTTTCGTCATCGTCTACAATTAAGATTTTTTGCTTATTTACCATATTACTCCCCTTTATCTATTTTAATTCTGCAATGGTTACGCCGGCATCTCCCTCGCCGAATTCACCTAAGCGGAAGGAGCGGACATGTTTTTGTCTTCGCAGATATTGATGGATTCCTTTGCGAAGCGCTCCGGTTCCTTTTCCGTGTACGATTCGTACAGAACTTAGATGTGCGAGACTGGCGTCGTCCAGATATTTGTCGAGCTCTGCGACTGCTTCGTCTACGGTTTTTCCAAGCAGATTGATCTCTGTGCTGACGGAGAGAGATTTACTCATTTTAATCTTGCCTTTTCCACCGGCACGGGTCGTTTTCTTAAGATAAGCAGGTGTCTCATCAATGATCTCTAGATCAGAAATATTTACCTGTGAGCGGAGAATACCCATCTGTACGGTAAGATTTCCCTTGTTGTCGGGAAGGGAAGCAACGGTACCGTTAATGTTCATGCTTAGAACTTTGACAGATTCTCCCAATTTGAAATCGGATGGTTTATATTCTTTCTTCGGTTTTGCCGGTTCCTTCATCATACCGCTTCTGGTTGATTCCATTTTCTTGCGGATTCGTTCCCGCTCCCGCTCCATTTCGGCAGCGGAAATATTTGCCTTGCCGAATTTGTGGAAGTTACGCATAGTTTCGTCAGCAGTTTCCTTTGCTTCTGCAAGGATAGCATGCGCTTTTTCATTTGCTTCTCTGAGAATACGGTCGCGCTGTTCTTCCAGTTTTTCCTGCTTTTTCTGCGTCTCTTGTTTGAGACGTTCAATCTCACGTTTGTAAGAGGCGATAGTTTCCTGCTCTTTCTCGATTGTTCGGCGGCTGGTCTCCAGATCGGTTAAGATATCTTCAAAAGATTCGTCCTGTTCGGTAAGTCTTGTCTTAGCATCCTCGATAATAAAATTTGGAAGTCCCAGTTTTCCCGAAATAGCGAAAGCGTTACTTTTTCCGGGGATTCCGATTAAAAGATGGTAAGTAGGGCGAAGCGTTTCTACATCAAATTCACAGGAAGCGTTCTCAACTCCCGGTGTGGAAAGTGCATATACCTTTAATTCACTGTAATGAGTGGTAGCCATTGTACGGATACCGCGCATGTGAAGGTGATTTAAAATAGAAATCGCGAGAGCGGCACCTTCGGTCGGGTCTGTTCCTGCGCCCAGCTCGTCAAATAATACCAGCGACTGATCATCTACTTTCTTTAAGAAAGAGACGATATTTGTCATATGAGAGGAAAAGGTACTCAGGCTCTGTTCGATACTTTGTTCATCTCCGATGTCTGCGTAAACTTCCGTGAAAACAGCAAGCTCGGAGCGGTCAAGAGCTGGAATGTGAAGACCTGCCTGACCCATTAATGTAAAGAGTCCGACGGTTTTTAATGAGACGGTTTTACCTCCGGTATTCGGACCGGTAACGATCAGAAGGTCAAACGTATCCCCAAGAGTCAGTGTGATCGGAACAACACTTCTCTTATCCAGAAGAGGGTGCCGTCCTTCACGTATGTGGATGCGACCTTCGGTATTGAACAGAGGAAGGGATGCATTCATATCAATGGCAAGTGATCCCTTTGCAAAAATAAAATCCAGTGTTCGAAGTACCGTGTAGTCGGTCTGGATGTCGGAAATGTATTCTGCAGCATCCGCACTTAAGCGCGCAAGGATTACCTGAATCTCTTCCTGTTCTTTTCCATAGAGTTCTTTTAAATCATTATTTAATTTTACGACAGCCATTGGCTCTATAAAAAGCGTAGAACCGGTGGAGGACTGATCGTGGATCATACCGGGAACCTGACTTCGGTATTCAGCCTTGACCGGGATACAGTAACGGTCTCCGCGCATGGTAATGATCGGATCCTGAAGGTAGGTACGAAGAGAGCCATTTACCATACCGGACAAGGTAGCGTGCACTTTGTCATTGATCTGTGCCATCTGTCTTCGGATATGTTTCAGTGCAGGACTTGCCTCATCACTGATTTCATCTTCTTCGATAATACATCTTCGAATCTCAGTTGTCAGAATAGATACCGGATTTAACTGGGCAAAATAGCTGTCCAGACAGTCTTCGGTATCATCGGCGTTATCGTGACGTCCGTATGCTTTCGCACGTCCGGCAGTTTCTAACAGCTTGCAGATACGCAGAAGCTCTCCGCTTCCGAGAGAACCGCCGATCTCCAGACGGCGCAGAGAATCATTTACCGGATTACAGCCACCAAAAGAAGGCCGTCCTTTTTTGACGATCCTTGTGAAAGCGGCGCCGGTCTCCTCCTGGGCAATCTGAATGTCAGAAAGTGAAGTCATAGGCTTTAAACGGCGGCATAACTCCTTACCACTGAATGAAGATGCATGGTCTGTTAATAATTCTATAATTTTGTTGTATTCTAATTTTGCTAATGTTTTTTTATTCATAATCTCACCTAGACCTATTCTAACCTATTTGGACGATAAAGAAAAGGATAAATATTGAACATTTCCCATGGATACGCTATACTGTAGAAAGGATTGTAAAGGAGAGCGGACCACTTATGGATGAGCAAAAGAATCAAGAACAGCCGGAACTTAATGAAGCGCCGGAAGAGTATTCTTTTTTACAGGAAGTGATTAAAGATGAGGCAGGCGGCCCGAAGAGGTTAAAAGCTAAGATTCTGCGTATGATCGGTTTGGGATTTATATTCGGAATAGTCGCCTGCTTTAGTTTTTGTCTGCTTTATCCGGTGATTTCCGAGCATTTATCAGGAAATCCAGAGGAAGTTACAATTCCGAAAGATACGGAGGAAGAGCCGGAAGGCGAAGTGACAGAAGCAGAGAAAGAAAAACCGGAAGAAGAGTTCGCCGTGATGATGGATCAGCTGGATGAAGCCGCAAGAAAAGTTCGAAAGAGTGTGGCAGAGATCCGGGTTATTTCTCCGGAAGGAAATAGCGAGAAGACTGTAGACAGCGTGGAGAAGTTATCCGGTGTGATCATGGCTGATAACGGGCAGGAACTTTTAATTCTCGGGCAGGCACCCGGCGGAAAGAGCGGGGAGAAGATTGAGATTGTTCTTGCTGATGAAACACTACATCCGGCAGCTCTGAAAATGGAGGATGTGAATCTGGATCTGTGTGTATATAGTATTAACCGCGCAGATATTTCAGAGAAAACATGGGAGAAGATCAGCGTGGCGGCGCTTGGAAGCTCTTATGCCGTACAGACAGGAAATATAGGCATTCTGCTCGGAAAACCATTTGGAACGGAAGATGCAGTAAGCTATGGAAAAATCATTTCCTATGAGGAGAAGGCAAAAAAAGCAGATGGAGAATACGGTTTTATCGGCGTAGAAGCGGCCGGTTTTAGTGGGGGAAGCGGAGTGATCGCGAATCTGGAAGGGCAGATTATCGGAGTGATTTCGCACAGCATCTTCTCAGATGGAACCGGTGCGAATGACGGACGCATTTACGGATATGGGATTTCAGATATCAAAGGCATCTTAGAACTTCTTTCTAATGGAAGTTTGATTCCGTATGTAGGAATTCTCGGTACAGATGTGACAGAAGAGATGTCGGAGCAACGGGGAATTCCGTCCGGCGTGTATGTAGATGAAATCGAAGCAGATTCTCCTGCAATGGAGGCAGGGGTTCAGTGCGGTGATGTGATTACTTCGATCAATGGGGAGTCTGTCAGCAGGATGCAGTTCTATAATAATCAGCTGATGGATCAGAAAGAAGGAGACACTTTGCGGCTACAGGGATTCCGCAAAGGAGCAGGCGGCGAATATGTAGATATCAGTTTTACGGTGACCGTCGGAACCAAAAAATAAACAGACAAAAACAATAGAAAGAGGCAGCAGGGAATATGAGATATATTAATACATTAGTAGAAGGCGAGACAATACGAAATATATATTTGTGTAAAGGGAAGAGAAGCGCAGAGACAAGAAACGGGAAACCGTATGACAATCTGATCCTGCAGGATAAAACAGGAACATTAGACGGTAAGGTGTGGGACCCGAATTCCAGTGGCATCGCAGATTATGATGAGATGGATTTTATTGAAGTATACGGAGATGTGGTCAGCTACAACAATAATCTGCAGCTGAATATCAAACAGATCAGAAAGGCGTATGAGGATGAATATATTGCAGCAGACTATATGCCGACCAGTGAGAAAAGTACAGACAGTATGTATGGAGAATTGTTAGGGTTTATCCATCAGATCGGAAATACATATCTGCGTCAGATCGTGGAATATTATTTCGTAAATGATGAAGAATTTATCAGAATATTCAAAGGACATTCCGCAGCAAAGACCGTTCATCATGGCTTCGCAGGAGGATTGTTGGAACATACGTTAAGCGTAGTGAAGTTCTGTGAATATATGGCGGGGGCATATCCAATCTTAAATAAAGATCTGTTGTATGCTGCTGCAATCTGCCATGACATTGGAAAGACAAAAGAATTATCACCATTTCCGGAAAATGATTACACAGACGACGGACAGCTTCTCGGGCACATTGTGATCGGTGTGGAAATGGTCAGCGAGGCGGCAAGAAACGTTCCGGGCTGTCCGGCAGGTTTGGTGAGCGAATTAAAACACTGCATTATCGCACATCACGGCGAATTAGAGTACGGTTCTCCGAAAAAACCGGCATTGGCAGAAGCGTTGGCGTTGAATTTCGCAGACAGCACAGACGCAAAAATGCAGACATTGACAGAAATCTTTAAAGACAAGCACACGACAGAGTGGTTAGGATATAACCGCATGTTTGAATCAAACTTACGAAAAACGAAAATGTAATTTGGGACGTAGCCTTTTTGCAAAAGGCTACGTCCCAAATTACAATATGACCTGTCCCAAATTGAGAAATGGAGTATATATATGCAGAAAAATGATATTGTAAAAGTTAGGATCGAGGATGTCGGAGTCGGTGGCGAGGGCATCGGAAAGGTTGATGGATATACGCTTTTTATTAAGGATGCGATTATCGGTGATGTGGTGGAAGCAAAGATTATGAAGGCGAAAAAGAATTATGGCTATGCAAGGCTTATGAATATTCTTACGCCATCAGAATATCGTGTGGGAAACCCGGTCTGTCAAGTGGCAAGAAAGTGCGGCGGCTGTCAGATTCAGGAGATGAAGTATGACCGGCAATTAGAATTTAAGAATCAGAAGGTACGTGGAAATCTTATGCGAATTGGCGAGGTTCCAGAGCAGCTTCTTGATCAGATTATGGAGCCGATTGTCGGAATGGATGAGACAGAAGGCCTTGGAGGTCCTTATCATTATCGTAACAAGGCGCAGTTTCCAATCGGGACAGACAAAGAAGGCAATGTCGTAACCGGCTTTTATGCGGGCAGAACTCATTCGATTATTTCTAATACGAATTGTGCGCTGGGCGTGGAAATTAATGAACAGATTTTAAAATTGATTCTGGAATTTATGAAGGAATATCGTATTAGCGCGTATGATGAAGAGAAACATCAGGGGCTTGTGCGTCATGTATTGATTCGCTATGGATTTACAACAAAAGAAATCATGGTATGTCTTGTGATAAATGGGGAGCGAGTGCCCCATGGAGAAGTGCTGGCGAAGCGATTGGCTGAGATTGAAGGAATGACCAGCGTTACATTAAGTGTCAATAGAGAAAAAACAAATGTGATTATGGGAAATGTGATAAAACCTCTATGGGGACAGATGTACATTACAGACTATATCGGAGATGTCAAATATCAGATTTCTCCGCTTTCGTTCTTTCAAGTAAATCCGGTACAGACAGAAAAATTATATAAACTGGCGTTGGAATATTCAGGGCTAAATGATGTTTCCTGTGGCAATCCAAGAGATAAGGTTGTGTGGGATCTGTATTGTGGAATCGGAACAATTTCCCTTTTCCTTGCGCAGAAAGCAGGAAAAGTATATGGTGTGGAAATTGTGCCGCAGGCAATTGATGATGCCAGAAATAATGCGAAGATAAATGAAATTGAAAATGCGGAATTTTTCGTTGGAAAGGCAGAAGAGGTGCTGCCTCAGTATTACGAAAATTATGCGAAAGAGCATGGCGGCGAGACAGCTCATGCAGATGTGATCGTGGTAGACCCGCCGAGAAAAGGATGTGAAGAATCCCTTCTTCAGACGATGGTGGATATGAAACCGGAACGGATCGTGTATGTAAGCTGTGACTCTGCAACGCTGGCAAGAGATGTGAAGTTCCTGCGAGGGAATGGGTATGAGCTTCAGAGAGTCAGGGCAGTAGACCAATTTCCGCATACGGTGCATGTGGAAGTCGTGACATGTCTACAAAGGGTGAATTCGTAGAAATCCTTAGATTTACGCACTTTTCGAGGGTTTTCAAGTTTTCTGGACAAGCCAATTTTGGACGAAAAAAAGAGATTTTTAATGAGATAAAAGTCTCGGTAGTTATGGAACTGGTATGAGTGGACACATAAAATGTACCGTTCATATTTAAGAAAATTATTATCAACAATTAAATAAAAGACGAAGCGAGAACCGCTTGTTTTCTACATTTTTGTGGAGAGCAGGCGGTTTTCTTACTTTCAAGACACTGCCAGCACTCCAGATGATACCTCTAAGGAAGACAAGGAGGAAGAAAATGGAGAAGACAAAAGCAATGTGTTCCTTTGGGACAGACGAGTATGGTTTACAAACGGGAACCATGAAAATCAGTGAATTGAATGACTTTAAAGGACATCCGTTTAAGGTGGAACAGGATATTCAGCTCTTTGAACTGATGCGAAGTATCGAAGATAAAGGGGTGTTAGTTCCGCTGATAGTAAGAAGCAATCCTTATGGTGATGGTTATGAGATCATCGCAGGGCATAGAAGAAAAGCTGCCTGTACTTGGGCGGGGATTGAAGAAGTGCCTGTGATTATCCGTGAAATGGATGATTCAGATGCAGTGATTGCGATGATTGATAGCAACCTGCAACGAGAGTATATCAAACCCAGTGAAAAAGCTTATGCCTATAAGATGAAGCTGGAAGCAATGAAGTCTCAGGGGAAGCGTAATGATCTGACCTCGTCCCAACTTGGGACAAAGTTAGAGAAAGAAGAAATTGCTGAAGGGAAATATATTCTTCGTGCAGATGAACGGTTGGCAAAGGAAGTTGGGGAAAGCAGAAATCAGATAGCAAGATATATCCGACTTACTAATCTGATTCCGAAGATTCTGGATATGGTTGATGCCGGAAGAATTGCATTTACTATCGGGGTGGAACTTTCTTATCTCACCGAAGAAGAACAGTATGAGCTTCATGCAGTGATGGATTTGGAACAGTGTACGCCATCTTTGTCACAGGCAAATAAAATGAAGCGAATGAGTCAGGCGGGAACTCTTGATATGGATGAAATGTATTCCATCTTGGAACAGGAGAAGCCAAATCAGAGAGAGCAGATCAAGATTCGTGCCGATACCCTTGCAGATTATTTTCCAAAGGATTTCACGCCGAGACAAAAGGTGGAGTTGATTGAATCTTTGATAAAGGAATGGCATGAGAAACAGATGGTGCAGACGAAACCATCTGTGAAGCAGAAATTAAAGAAAACAAGTAGAGAACGATAGGAGAAAATGACGATGAAGAAAGAATTATCAATTTTTGAACAAATGGGCGGAACTTACAAAGAAGTAGATGGCATTTTCTATCCGAATCTGGTGCTAAAGCCAGAGAAAAATGTGATGGTAGGAAAATACGGAACTCTCTGGATGCGTTATATGGAAGAAAAATATCCAATGCGATATTTGGAGCTTCATATGGATGGGGAACTGCGACTAAAGGCAGCAGAAGTCAATGAAGAAGCAAAGGAAGTACTGGATACGATGGTACAGGCTTACTTGAGAAAGCATAAGCCAAAGAATCCGGATTCTACTATGGAAATGTGGAGATTAAGAGAACAGGCAAGGGCAGAAGCCTCAGAATTTATTTTAGAAGATATTGTTTGTAGATTTCATTAAGAGGAGGATGTGCGATATGATAGAAAAAATCAGAGATTATAGTGTAAATGGAGCAATGATCATTGGTGTGGATAATGGTTATGGAAATATGAAAACAGCCAGGAGATGTTTTAAGACAGCGTTGGTGAAGTATGATTCTGAACCGGTTCTTAGCAGAGACTATCTGGAATATGACGGAAAGTTCTATGTGATTGGCGAAGGTCACAAGGGATTTGTAGCTGATAAGCAGTCAGATGAAGATAATTATATTCTGACGCTGGCTGCCATTGCCAAGGAATTAGAAGCAAGAGGAATGAAAGATACAGTGAATACGGCGAGGATACACCTTGCCGTAGGACTTCCTCTAAAATGGGTACAGGTACAGAAAGAAGATTTTCGTAAATATCTGATGCGTAATCGAATGGTGGAGGTCAGATACAAGAACAGATTGTATCGTTTGGAATTTGTAGGATGTACAGTCATGCCACAGTGCTATTCCGCAGTTGCAGAGAATCTGAAGGAGTTCAAAGGAATTACACTTCTTGCAGATATCGGAAATGGCACAATGAATCTGATGTATCTGAATAATGGTAGACCGATGGAGAGTAAATCCTGGACGGAGAAGTTGGGCGTATTCCAGTGTTATCAGAAAATCCACAATCTTGTGCAGGACAATACAGGAGATTGTTTGATGGCAGAAGTAATAGAGAGTTTTCTTCGTACAGGAGAAACGGATTTGCCGGAGAAATATGAAAAGCTGATGAAGCAGGGAGTAACGGAATATACGGAACTGATTATGCAGAAACTTCGTGACCACGAATTTAATGAGGAATTGATGCGAGTATATTTTATGGGTGGTGGTGCAAGATTGGTGGAACAGTTTGGAAAATACAATCCAGAGCGAACTATCTTTAACCACGACATTAGAGCCAATGCGAAAGGGTATGAGTATTACTGCTATATGTTACTCCGTCATCAGAACCAGAGAAAGTAGGTGTCAGCAGATGGAAAGAAAAAATCATAACATCCGCTTTAACCTGCAAAATGATGAAGCAAAAAAGGCTTGGGAATATCTTCATTCCAAAGAAGTAGAAGAAGATTTCAAGTCTTTAAACACTTTTGTCATCATAGCAATCAATGATTACTATGAAAGGCACTTAAAAATAAAGGCAGATTCCTACTTTGAAACAAGGGAGAAAGAAGATGCCTTTGCAGAACGAATGGTGCAGATGGTGGAGCAAAAGATACTTGCGAATCTTCCGGCACTTGCCGGAATGTACCAGATGCAGCAGAGTATGCTGATGGCAGGGCTGATAGGAACACAGCAGGGAAATGGGATGGTTTATCCATACCCGATGACTGCTGTTCCAACAGCGACTGTTCAGCCAGAGCAAACTTCCACAAAAGAGGAGACGAATGAACCGGAAGAGAATGAATTTCTTGATTATTCATTCGGTGGGTAGTGGCTACACTTTTGATGGAACGGTTGCGAGAAAGACCAAATAATCTCAGCCCACCGTTTTGAATGGCTGAGATTATTTGGTCGGGGGTTCTTAGGGGGCGAAGCCCCTTAAGCAGGTAGAACCGATGGTGCAGACGAAGAGGAGAAAAAATGGAAGTGTCACGGAAGTGGCAGTTCCATTTTTTTGACGATTTGGCAAGCCAGAGGTACTACCTGCCTATATCATCCCCACCACATCAGGAGGAACCGATACGAATATTTTACCGAAAAACCGATGTGGGAAATATGCTTTGAGCGTGGAGCGCAAAGCATATTTCGTCTGTCTGGAGAGATTTTCCGACAGACAGAGAAAATGGGGATGATGTGCACTGCTTACGGAGGACAACCCCGACAGGAAGATAGCATATCTTCCAAAACGGTTACAGAAATAGCTTTGAAATGATAGCAGATGGATACGGATTGGAATGGATGCGATGAAATGTGATGAAAAATTTTATGATAAATGCAACGTTGTGGCTGTTTTACATTAGGATTATGTAGCATTGACAGAAATCATAATCCCCGTGAACGTATCCATGGTTTCATTTTAGGCGATAGATGTAGCCAAAGAATACAACAGAATAAAAGAGCAAAAGAAAGATAAAGAAGTCATGCAGTTCTGAAAAACAGGATTGTGTGACTTTTTTAGTTGAATGAAAGAAGGTGTTATATGGGATTTCGAACAAAGGATGAAGTGATCTATTCTCGTGTTACTGGTAACACCAGAGGAGAATTTCACAAGCAGATGGAAGAAAGCGGATACAAAAGTTCGTCTGATTTTATAGAGTATTTACTCCGAGTGAACAGGGGGAAACAGATAGATGGAGTGACACTAAAGGAATTTATGGACACGATGAAAGATGTAGTTTATGAACTGAAAAAGCAGGGTGTCAACATCAATCAGATTGCACGATATATCAATTCCTATTTTGGATATGCCACCGAAGAAGCATTTCGTGATATGGAAAAATCCTATAAAGATGTGGAAGATCGAGTATTAGAATTATTGGAGAAGGTGGCATAATGGCAGAAGTATATGGAAACGTGAATGTAAAATATAATCCCTGCAAATCCATTGCACAGTTAAAAAGTGCTGCGGATTACATTCTGGGAAAACGAAAAGAGCAGATAGAAGCTGGTATCGAAAAGACCAGCAATGAGCTTTACAATGCATTTGGCTGTAATCGTGATAATTTTGCTAACAGTCTGATTATTACAAGAAAAATGCACCAGAAGAAATATTCACGATACAAGCCGAAAGAAATTCTGGCACAGAAAATATCCATTTCCATTCATCCAGAAGACAACAATAAACTGAGTTACACAGAAGCATATAAGATGGCAGAGCAGTTTGCACGAGAGTTCTTTTGGAGCAAAGGATATGAAGTGTTGTTTGCAGTTCATACGGATACCGACCATATTCATGCACATTTTCTGGTAAGCAACTGCAATCAGAAAGATGGGACTTCCTTTCGCAGAGGTCCGAAGGAACTGGTGGAGATGTCAAAGTATTTCGGACAACAGTGTATGGAATATGGTCTTACTAATTCTGTTCGTGATTCTTTCTACAGCCCAAATAAAGACCGAGAGGAAATCACGTTTGCAGAACATCAGATGAAGAAGCGTGGTAAGTTGTCATTTAAGGATGAAATTAAAACCTATATCCGTCTGGTAATGAATTATGAATGTACCAAAACAGTGCAGGATGTGGTGGAAATGCTGCGGCTTATCTATGGAATGGATATTCGATTAAAAGGAAAGAGCATCAGCTATGCACTTCCCTATGATCTGAACAAAGGTGGTAAAACGAAAGCAGTGCGTGGTAGCAAACTTGGGAAACGCTTTACCGTAGAAGGGATTGAACAGTATTTACAGGAGAAAGAACAAAAACGATTGGAATATCAGAGGACGGAGTGGGAGATTGAGGAATCGAAACTTACTGTGAATGATTACTTTGAATGGGAAGAAAAGCCGACCGAAGATAAATCTGTGTATCAGGCATTTGATGAATTTATGGAAAGAGAAAATATTCCAGAGAATGATGAGTCTGTATTTTATGGAGGGGCATTTCAGGATTTTCACAGGGAATGGCAGGGGATTCCAGAAGAAAAGAAAGAAGAACCGATCGATTATGCAAAGATACCGATGAAGGATAGGGTTCACTTGCTTCCGCCACCAACGGATAATACGCTGGAGGAGTTTGAACAGTATAAAGTCCGTATGGGATATAATGAGGGAGAACTGAAATCTGTCAGATATCGAATGAGTGTGTACGATGATTTTCTAAAGGAATATGAGTATCGTAAGAAAGTGAAGGGAGTACAGAGAACGGAGCAAAAGCAGAAAGTACCGAAAAAGAAAAGAGATTATTGTAGGTGATAAGAAAAAGTAATATATTTTTGAAGTTTGGAAAAGATACTGTTGTAAAGCGAAAGAGAATAGAGTTCCTTTTGCTTTACAACAATATATGGGGGAGCGGAATTAAATTAATTGTTGCTCATTAATAATTAGTTTAAATTGCAATCCCAGTTTTTCAGCAGCTTTGCGGCATAGTACCATTCGAGTCATGAAAATTTCGAAATAGTCCATAACAGAGCCGAATTTTGTGTCAACGGTAAGTTTAAGTTTTACGATGGTTTTTTCTTCGTTAATCTTCAAAGTGGATTTTTTTACAGAATAATTTACCCTGTCATGAATGTCGAATTTTGAAATATCAGTATTACGAACACGTGATCTTCGCACATCAGCCTTATCGGCAAGAATCATAGCTGCAGCTACTGTATTTACTGGAACGCCTGTTCCTTCATCATGATTACCTATGGCTGTAACGATTGTAGCTACTTCAGCAGCATCACATCCCATATCGTTCAATATACTCCATGCCATTACAGCTCCGGACTGAGCATGGTCTTTCCTATTAACCAGATTACCAATATCATGTAAATATCCAGCTATTTTTGCGAGTTCGATAGTTCTATCATCGTGTCCTAATGTTTTTAAAATATATCCGGCTGTTTCTGCCACATGGGTTACATGTGCAAAACTATGTTCTGTAAATCCTAATGCTCCAAGTGACTCATCTGCCCTGATAATATATGTTTTTATCGCTTCGTTTTTAGTAATTTTGTTATAAGTAAGCATAAACATTCCTCCTTGTGAAAAATATTCTAAATTGAACTCGTATAGGAAACAATACTTTTTTGTTTATTTCAACAAAGGGAATGATAATTTTACGAATACATGAAAGTTTTTTAGAAAAGTTTTACATGATTATGATTTTTGATTTTACATGTGTTTGTTACGATTAATCTGATTCAAAATAACTAACAGCAAAAGGAGAAATTTGTTATGAAAAGAGAACAAGGAACACAATCACAAAAATTAATGGTATTTGTACTTACAATGTCCCTTTATGGTTTGGCAACTTTATTTACGGAATTGATTCCTAAATTTCAGGTAGGAATTGTAGAATTTTCAGTAGAATTTTTCTTGTTTATTCCACTTGTATTGGCTATGTTATTTGATCCACTTTCTGCAGCGCTTGGAGCGGCAACAGGTGAGTTGGTATTTAGTGAAATTATGTTAGGACAATTTGGTGGACTTGGCGAAATTGAAAAATTTGTAACAGTAACATTGGGTGTCTACATCGCAGGTAGACTTGTTAGAAATCCTAAGAACCAGAAGATGGTCGGGATTGCAGCAATGATTGGTACTGGAGCACAGTTATTTATGGGAATGATGGTGGATATTTTAAAAGTTCAATTTGCAATTGAAGATTTTGAAGCGGTTGCTGGACTTCCAGAATCAGTATTCTTTACAGAAGGTTTTGCATTTTTTAATGATTTGTTATTTTCAGGAATTCTTTTCTGCTTACTGCCAACACTGTTCTTAGTTCCTAAACTTTATGGAAAAATAGAACCCCTTCTTGGAATGCAGCCAAGAACAGCAGAAACAGCCCTTCCAACAATTGGACCTAAGATGATCGTTGGATGTGGAGCTGCATTTGTTGGTGCAGTTGTGGCAGAGTTTTTAGCTGAAACAGGATCTGAATTAATTGAATGGAAAGCTGAGTGGGCAGAAAGTACTGGAGCAATGGCAATTGCTATGCTGGTTGCAGCAGTGGTAGTAGTTGTAGTATTAGTAGTTATGAAGAAAAAAGCAGATGATTCTAAGGTGCAAAAAATAAAATGAACAATATTATAGAGATTAAAGATTTAACATTTACATATCCAGGGGCAGATGCTCCAACATTGAATCATTTAGAATTAAATATTGAAAAAGGAGATTTTATCGCAATCGTTGGAAACAACGGTTGCGGCAAATCTACGTTATGCAAAGTAATGAATGGATTAATTCCACATTTTATTACAGGGAAATTAGAAGGATGTATTTGGGTAAACGGAATTGATACCAAAACAGTAGAAATCGGAGATTTGGCAAAAACAGTAGGCTACGTATATCAAGATTTTGAAAATCAGATTGTTAGACCAACGGTTTTGGATGATGCATCATATGCCTGTATGAATTATGCAATGCCAGATTATTTGGAAAGAGGGAAAAAGGCATTACAGGATTGCGGATTAAAAGGAAAAGATGATGAATATATATGGCAGCTTTCAGGTGGTCAAACCCATCTTTTAGCTTTGGCCGGAGCGGTTTCGTTAGAACCGGATGTGTTGATTTTAGATGAACCGATAGCGCAGTTGGATCCAAAACATGCAGATTTGATTTATGGAATTTTAAAGGATTTAAATAAACGTTTAGGAAAGACGATAATTGTAATTGAACATCATACAGAGTACATAGCTGATTATTGTAAACACGTTGTTTTATTAAAAAAAGGGCATGTGGAATGGTTGCTCCCAACAAAGGAAGCGCTGGATAGGGTTGAAGATTTACAGGAAAGTAATATTTTTCCGCCACAGGTTACATTAGCTGCCAACGAATTGAAAAAACAAGGAAAATTGGAAAAAGAATGTATTCTTCCCTCAACGATTTCAGATGGAAAAAATGTATTTAAAAATCTGAGATTTGTAAAACCTGAAATTCATGAAAATAGATCTCGGGGTGGTGATGTGTCTGTTTCGTTTAAGGATGTGTCAGTATCATATCGTTCAGTAAAAGGTGAACCAAAGAAAATTTATGAACAAATGAATCTAGAATTGCTAAAAGGAGAGAAGATTGCATTAATTGGGTCTAATGGTGCAGGAAAATCAACAATGATGAAGTTGATGACAGGTCTTATTAAGCCAAATGTAGGAGAAATCATGCTAAAAGGTGTGGCAGTTCAGGATACAAAACCAGAACGATTATCGAAATATGTATCAATGGTGTATCAGAATCCAGAAGATATGTTTATAAAAGATTCGATTGAAGCAGATATCGCTTATGCAATGCAGGTTCGAGAAGTTGAAAACTGCAAAGAGAAAACAGCGGATCTTTTAGAACGTTTTCGTTTAACAGAATTGAAAAACCAAGATGGTAGATTATTATCTGGTGGTCAGATGCGTAGAGCAAGTCTCGCAATCGGAGTGGCACTTAATCCAGAAATCTTATTGTTAGATGAACCTACTGCAAATCTTGATATTGCGACACGAAAAGAAATTATGAAAACATTAAAGGATATGGCCGATGTGACAGATACGGTAATGATTGCAACACATGATATGCAGCTTGTATCAGAATGGGCAGAAAGAATCATTGTACTCTACCAAGGAAAAGTGATTGCTGATGGCAGTAGAAATGAAATTTTTGGTAACAAAGAAATTGTTGATATGGTCGGAATCAGACCACCGGAAATCTTTTCAATGGGAAAAGAACTTCATGAAGATGCATTCTGTTATACCGTAGATGAATTTTTACAAAGTTTTGTTTAGGGAATAGAGATGGAGTGAAAAATGGAAAAGACAATAAAAAAACTTTCAGAAAATATATTGGATAAATTTTCTATGGATTTCTTACGCAATCAGGTATTAAAAAATGCATATGGAAATGATGATACAGTAATAGCTAAATTGGATCCAAGAGTGTTAATCGGATGGTATTTGTTCTTTGGACTAGTGCCTTGGTTTTCCGGTAATGTTATCTTTCTTGCAGGTTGTTTTGCGTTGGTAGTTGTGACCACCATATTGGCAAGAGTTGCGGGATTAGTTTTGTTTCTGTTTTTATTAGGTGTTTTTTCACAGACAGGGTATTTGTTTATCGTATCTTTGTTTTTTGGTGGAAATACAGAAACAATCATCCCACTATTAGTGTTGACTTTGAAAGTTGCAACGGTCTCACTTGCATCTATCACAGTATTCTCTGGATTGGATCCAGATAAATTGTCGAATGGATTGATGTGGTTTGGATGTCCGGAAAGATTATCATTTTCGATTTCTTATGCCTATCGAATGCTTCCTATGTTGATGGAGGAGTTTCAAAACGTACTCTTGTCTTATCGTTTAAGAGGGAAAGCACCTGAAGCTAATGGTATTGTAGGGAAAATAAAATATTTAATTTATCAAATAAAAATAATTATTCATTCATTTTATCCATTAATGTTAAATACTGCTAAAAGATCCCGTACAACGGTAGAAGCATTGGAAATGAGAGGGTATCGTTATGCAGCAACCAATAAGGACGTAAAGAAAATGAAATTATCATCATTAAAAATCACATATGATGATTTGCTATTTTTAGCAGTTTCTTTTCTCTGGATGGCAATTATTGCTGTTGTAATTGTATATGTATAGGAGAGAAAGAAAAAATGTATATTGATTTTCATACACATGGAAAACTGGCAAAAAAATTGCCGTTTTCTAAAGAATACACAGATTGGCTTTTAAGAGAGGCAAAAGAAGCAGGGTTAGATGCAATCTGTTTGACAGAACATTTTAATACGTTGCAGTTTGATGAAGTGTATGGCTATTTAATGGAAAAATGTAAAAGAGAAGGAGATACACTTGTAACAACGGAAGGGCTACGTGTTTTTACTGGAATGGAAACAGATATTGCAGAAGGTGGTCATATTTTATCGCTTGGAACGCCAGAGCATATCTTAGGATTAAATGCTCGCTTAGCGACCTATAAGGAAAAGGGGAAATTCTTACCTTTTAAGAAGTTAATGGATTTATTTGAAGAGTATCCGATAGTAATAGGAGCTGCACATCCATATCGTGAAGGCGGACATATTCCGGAACTATCATTCGAGCAGTTAAAACGCCTGCACTTTTTAGATTTAAATGGCAAGGATATTGCGTTGAATCAGGACTATTTTGAAGAAAAAACAGGCATGCTTGCAAAAAAATTAGATGTTCCAATGATTAGTGGCAGCGATACACATCAGGCCGTTCAGTATGGATGTGTTCGTACGAAGTTTTCACATAGTATTGAAACTGTGCAAGAACTTTATGAAGAGATGAAAAAGGGAAATTATGAAATCGTAATTTCACCAAATGCATCTTTTCAGGTGAAGACAGCAGGCATTTTGAAAAAAGCATTAAAAGAAATACATAACCTTGGCGGAGATTATGTTTCTGTCCTGGTGAATCAGAATAATGAATAGTTAATGGATAAGAAGTATTATGATTGAGATTTTAAAAGTACAGGAAATTGTTCGTGAGGCGGCAAAAATGTTTTCAAATCGTAATGCGGCTGAACAAATAAAACAAAAAGGCGTATTTGATTATGTAACTGCAATAGATGAAGCAGTTCAAGAATTCATACAGAAGGAACTTTCGGACTTATATCCGCAAATTCAATTCATGGGAGAGGAAAAAGATAATTCTGATATTGATATGAGTGGTCAAGTATGGGTATTAGATCCAGTAGATGGAACAACAAATTTGATTCACGATTATCAGAATAGTGCGATTTCCTTGGCTCTCATAGATAATAGTGAAATAATACTAGGAATTATATATAATCCCTTTTCTGATGAGATGTTCTATGCAGAAAAAGATAAGGGCAGTTTTTTAAATGGAAAAAGAATATATGTAAGTGATGCAGAACAGATGAAAGACAGTTTGATTTCTGTTGGCACATCGCCATATTTTAAAGAGGAAGCAGAACAAAATTTCATGAGATTTGCTTCCGTTTTCAAAGAATGTCAAGATATTCGCAGATGCGGTTCTGCTTCTTTAGATTTAGCAAATGTTGCATGCGGCCGAATTGATGCTTATATGGAGAATCATTTAAAAATCTGGGACTATGCGGCCGGAACATTGCTTGTACGTGAAGCAAATGGAGAAGTGTATAATTATAAAGGTGAAAAGCTTTTCATGGAGTTAAATGGGAATATTGTTGCCGGAAATAAAAACATTGCTAAGATTCTTATTGAAAAATATTTTAAGTAAAGTAAACAAATAAATAGATTTTTTGTGAAAGTTTGGCGTGAATTTTACAAAAGTTTGGTGGTGGATTTTACATTGCTTTTTTATAATTTGAATAATAAAGCAATAGTTTGTTTATTCAAGAAAGGAAGAACGTATGAGAAAGAAAGTAATGCGAATACTTAGCCTGTGCATGGTTGCTTCCATGACACTTACTCCAATACAAAGTGTGTATGCGGCAGAAATGACGAGCGTTATTAAAATTAATGAAGTAGAATCAAATGAACCAACAACAGATATTGATTGGGTAGAAATTATCAATACAGGAACAGAAGCAGTTGATCTTAGCAATTGGTTTATTACAGATAATAAAGACTTAGAGCGATTGGCAGAAAACGAAGAATGGCGTATTGCCGAAGGAACAGTATTAAATCCGGGTGAAGTTTTAGTTATTGAACATAGTGATATTTTAGATAATCTTTCATTGGGAAAAGAAGATACAGTTATCCTTTATGACAATAACAACCAGCAGCAGGATTCATTTTCATATAGTGGTCATGCAGTGGGAACATATTCGAGAGTTCCAGATGGAACAGGAGAATTTATCGACCAGGCAGCTACAAAAGGAACTCTTAATATTGTAGAGGAAGAAGAAAAACCAGAATATAAACTTGTCCTTAATGAAGTAAACTCTTCTCCAGATGACTGGGTAGAGGTGATGAATCTTGGAACAGGAACTATGGATTTATCTGGATATGAAATTCGCGATAATTCAGATGATCATCGTTGGCAGTTTGTAGAAGGACACACGGTGGAAGCTGGTGGACTTTTTGTTGTAGAAGCTACAACAGTGGGAAAAGTATATAATGACGAAACAGATTCTTATGTAGAAGGAACTTTTGAATCAGCAATTGGCATAGGTTCAGGTGATTCTATTCGAATTTATGATAGATATGGGAATATCGTGGATGAGTGTTCTTGGACAGAACATGCTTCTTATGATGGAGATCCGGCACATGCTTCTATTGGAAGATATCCGGATGGCACAGGTTCTTTTGTAATCATGAAAGAAACAAAAGGTCAGGCAAACGATTGGTATAAGCCTCAAGTCGTAATCAATGAAGTAGAATCTGATTGTGAAGATATTGTAACTGACTGGGTAGAAATTTACAATGCAGGTTCTTCAGATGTTGATATTTCTGGATGGTATTTATATGACAATGATCCAGTAGGACATGCTGCAGACATTACACCTGTTACTGAAGGAATAGTTCTTGCACCAGGCGAATTTTATACATTTGAAATCAACAAGGATTTCACATTTGGCTTTGGTAAGAATGATAAGGTAACGATTTTCAATAAAGATGGTGTGGTTGTTGATGAATTTGAATACACGGGTCATGCAGCCGGAGTATATGCAAGAATTCCAGATGGAACAGGAGATTTTGTGGATTTTGCAACATCTACAAAAGGAAAATTAAACATTGTGACAAATCCTGTAGTGATTAATGAAGTACAGTCTAAAGATCCAAATGGTGGTGCAGACTGGATTGAATTAGCAAATCCAACAAATGCGGATATCGACATTTCAGGTATTGTAATTAAAGATAATGATGATACTCATGTGTATACAATTCCAGAAAGCACTATAATTCCAGCAAATGGATTTTTAGTAATCGATGAAAATACATTGGGATTCGGATTTGGAAAAGGAGATTCTGTACGTTTGTATGAAGGTGATATGTTAATTGGAAGCACAACATGGAGTGAACATACAAATCCTACTTGGGGACTTTATCCAGATGTAAATGGGACAGAATACAGAAACACAAAAGAAGAAACACCAGGAGCAATCAATAAGTTTGATGGAGTTCCTGAAATTATAAATTGGCCAGGAAAAGAAGAAACAGTCATTTATGATCAGAATTCAACATTTTTAGAAGATTCTTCAGGACTTGATTTTTACAATGGACAGTTATACGCAGTAGATAATGGTACAGGAAAATTCTGGATTCTTGATGTGGCAGAAGATGGTACGATGACATTTGCAAAAGATTTTGAAAATGGAAAACGTGTAAGATTCCAGAAAGACGCAGAAAATCCTACAGCAGCTGGTCCTGACGCAGAAGGTATTTCTGTTGATGGGAATGGCATGGTTTACCTCGCTTCTGAAAGAGACAATAGCGTAAAGGGTGTAAATTATAATACAATTTTAATGGTAAATCCAAATGCAGAAGGTGATGATTTAATTGCATTAATGGAATGGAACTTAACGGATTCTCTTCCACAGGTATCTGCAAATATGGGAATTGAATCAGTTGAATGGATTTCCAGTGTAAATGTAAATGGCAAACTTTTCGATCAGAACACAAATGCAGCGTTCGATATTGCAAATTATCCTAAAGCAACAGCAAACGGAGTATTTTTCGTAGCGTTAGAAGATAATGGTCATGTATATGCTTATGTGTTAAATGACGATGGAACTTGCGTACAGATTACAGACATTGATTCCAAAATTGGCGGAGCAATGGCATTAGATTATGATACATATGAAAATGTATTATGGGTTGTATCGGATAATGGATATAATAACCGTGCTGCTAAGATTGCATTTAACGGAACCGCCGATGTAGATGTAGTTCATGTGAATGCACCATCTGGTGTAGATGTAACAGCAAATAATGAAGGTTTTGCAATTGCTGAATATACATACACAAACGACGGACAGAGACCTGTATATAGATTCCTCGATGGTGTGACTTCAGGAGCATTATCTGTTGGAAACCTGGCTTGTGATTATGTGGTTGAAGATGACACATCCAATGATACAACAGAAGATGAGAAAGATGACACATCTGATGATATGATAGAGGATGGAGAAGAGGATGGTTCCGATGATATGACAGAGGATGAAAAAGGCGAAGTATCCGATGATACAACAGAAGACGAAAAAGCTAATGCATCCAATGACAAAAAAGATAATGATAAAGAAACAACTGAATCACCAAAAACAGGAGATACAGCGAACGTTTGGGGTTATCTGATTTGTGCCGGTGCAAGTATAATTGTGATTTTGGAAATTACATTCCGTAAAAGACTTTTAAGATAATTAAATAAAGATTATAACTTAACAAAGAGTGAACGCCGATAATGTTTGAAATATACATTATCGGCGTTTAAATCATAATAATCATTTTTTGTATCGCATAATTTTTGCCCAATTCTTAGGGAAGCCCATTTCTTTCAGTAACTGGTCTTCTGTGAGATGAGGGCATTTTTTGAGTACATCTTTAATCAAAAGTGACAGATTCTTACGGAACATCTTGAATTCTTCGTTTGGAATCAGATAGCGAAGGGCAATTACAACGGCGAAGAGGTCTTTCTTGCCGTTCTGATACAATCCCTTTTTGCGAGTAATTCCGAGTTTGCTATGTAACAATGTATCCGGAATCATATCAGTGGTATGGAAGTCAAATAAGCGTTCTCCGTGAGCACAAACATTTCGGCATTTGGCAATTACTGTAATGAACTGGTGTAATTGCTTCTCTGTATATTGTGGATATGCCTTGCTGACCTTTACCTGAATGTCATTTGGCATATATTGATAAAAAGCAGATGTCTGTCCCATAGTCATTGCATTGGTTGCTACCCATAACGGAACATTATGGTATTTTCTTGCGTGATGAGCAATATAACGGTAATGACTCGGCATAGCAATTGTCTTGCTTAAGGAATCTACCAATCTTTTTACTTGTTTTGAATGATGAATGTAATCAAAATTATGTGGGGCTAAGTATTCAGTCTGTAATTCTCCGTATTTTTCTGTGAAATGATACGAAATCATAGACTTCAAGTGACGCTCCACTTGCAAAATATATTTTAAGAAAAGGCTGCGGAGTTGTTCATCAAAATGGTAAAAAGCAACAATCTCGTCGAAGGTAACGCCATATTTATACTTTTTGGATGCCGGATGCAGGAATAAATCTTTATATCCGCCGATCAAAGAATAGTAGCTGATTTCTTCCAATGTTTTTCGTGCGAAGTCAGCGTCAGGAATGGTCAAGCCTTTGTCGGCTTGCAGTTTATTTAGTTGTTGTTCGTAAGTCATAAATTTCTGAGCCATCAGATAACCTCGCTTTCGAATGTTTTTTAGGATAAAAAAAGGAGCCCACGCATGAGCCCCTCCGGCTGTGGGCCCCTCGAGCATCCACAGCACAACCACTGACAATAATATACCTTAAGCCATCGTAGATGTCAAACGGTTTTTATGAAAGTGGTAATAGTATTTTATGGAGAGATTTTTAATTTATTCTTACTTGATTCTAAATATTTTCCCTTATATTTCTGTGCCAGTTCCGGCTTTTTCCATCGTGTATAAAGTGAGTGCAAGTACCGGTACACCGTCTTCATATAATCATTATCTGTTCCCATCACATCGGATATGATAGTTTCAGCGGAGAGCAGATGCCGTTCTGCTTCTGTGGCTTTTCCTTCACGATAGCACAATATACCGAACATTGTTTGGCAGAATCCATAGTCCAGGCATTCTTCGTTTTCATATTCTGATATAAGTGATTCATATAGGGACAGTAGTCCTCGTGCCTGCGTGTATTCTTTGCCGATAATGAGCATATTTGCAAGATTTCCGATCTGCTGCAAGGTATCGTGAGATTCCATCAATCCAAGATGTTCATATTTCTTGCGTATTTCAAATGCCTTTTTCAATACTGCGGTAGCTTCTTTTATCTTTTTCAGATAAAGATAAGTGTTGGAAAGATTATTATACAGGTTGGAATGCAAAGTAATGACACTCACATTTGTTGTGTCTTCTGCTTCGATAAGCTGAATGGCTTTCAGCCTCTTTTTCAGAGCATTGGCATATTCTTTTCTGAGTACGAATAATTCCGCTTTATAATCAAGGAGCAATGCTTTATCACGAGGAGTGTTCAGATGGTGCTGTTCCATCATAAAAGCGATACGCTCAACCAATTTGGGCAGATAATCTGTTACAAGATATTTCTCAAAATACGGGAATGCGTCCTGTAAAAAGAGCAGATATTCTTCTGGAATATCTACAATCACTCGTTCAATCACACTTGTCAGAGATTGAACAACCATCTCAGGTCTTCGCACTTCCAACCCATGAACCAGACAGATGAAATGAAGACTGTTCATCAACTTGGAGCAAGAGGTCATTGTTGGAAATGTTTCATCGAAGGCGATTTCCTGTATCAATGGATGGAGATTTATCTTTTTATTTTCCGTATCTTCTGTAATGAATCCATAGCGGATTAGGTAGTTTACATCGTTCAGGGTTTCCAGCTGCAGCCATTGTTTGAACATTGCTTTTGGAACACCGGAAGTTGGCAGCAAACAAAGATTACGGAGAATATCTAACTGTTTTGCGGACAATCTGCCTAATTGCAGTAATTTGTGCAGATGTTCCATCATTCTTCCATAGGAGAAAGTATCATCTTTATACAGCTCTACTTCTTCTGAAATCTCTGTTCGGATACCTGTAGTTTTTAGTTCATACAGAAATTCTTCCATATCCATGCCACATGCTTCTAATGTAAGGGCAGCAAGTGACACTGTAAGCGTGTGAGCATTTAATAAATCAATGATTTCAGCCACAAGTTCCGGTTCTGACTTGGAAGATGGACATTGACGGTAGAATAGTTCGCACAGTTCTTTTTCTTTATTTAATTCCTTTAGTTCCAGAGTATTGAATGCTGTTGGTTTGCATCTTGTGGTCACAAGTATCTGGAATCTGTTTTTTATAAATTTACGGAAGAATGCGTCATCCTTTGGAAGTACATTAAAGTTATCAATAATGATCAGACTGTCCGGATATAATGTTTTCAGTATTGCGTAGTGTGATTCGAATAATTCTGTTTCGGTCATTTCGGCTGTATCCGAAGCAAATTCCAGTTCGGCGATACATTTCTTTAAGCTGCCTGTATAGTACAGATAGATGATGTTGGTATATTTCTTTTCATTCTTTTTCGCAAAATGCTTTGCAAATTCACTTTTTCCAATACCGGCAATGCCAGTTATGAACAGTAAAGGATTGTTTTTGAGTGCGGTAGCAACTTCGGACAATTCTTTTTTTCTGCCTAAAAAGTCTTTCGTACAGGAGGGCACTCGTCCGGATAATAGGATTTCTGATAAATCTGGCGAATAAACTACATTTTGGCTGTGGTCATTTAAAACTGCGTAACGAACCATAGCAGTAAAGAAGGCTGCATTGTCAGAAATATTTTTCATTTCTTGTATTTTATCTGTTCCAATCACATCAATACTTTCATCCAGTAAGGCTTCCATCTGGGAACGAGCCTGTAATTCATTGATGAGATTTGGTATGATTTTGGTTCTGAAATCCTGTTCCATAGCGTACCAATAATTATTTCCTTCATATTTTTCCAAAACGTCTTTGGGAATTGGACGTTCACCGCTGCACCAACGGCTGATCTGAATCATACCATCTCCGATTAGGTCAGCGCTTGTTACAGTATCATTCATACATTTGGAAAAGATACAATGCACCATACGATATTGGGTAAATGTTTTTTTCTTATTTTCTAATAAAATTCCAATCACATTGGCAAAGGTCAATCTGTTTATCAATTTTAATCCTTACTTTTTTGGCAACTTTTGGTCAAGTCACCGGCAATGATATTTTGATTTTTATTTTGTTACGATAGGTTCATCAGATGTAGCCACCCGAAGCCATCCGGCAAGGGATAGGGCTACAGGAAGATTATAACACATCACGAACTGATGTTCTATAGGAACTTTGAAAATTAAATGAGCTGTACTTCATACTAACAGGCTTGCGATGACGATTACAAAAGGTAATAAGAGCGAGAACAGACACTTCCGCAAGGATGGGAAAGGAACTCGAGCAGGAGTAGCCCATAGGTTTGCCGAACTTGGCAGGAACTAAAGGTTGGTAGGAATATCAACGGGTGAAGTACGAATGGAAGCCGAAGCAATCACGACCAGCTTTTTAAACATCACTTTAGATTACACCGAAAGAAGGTGATAGCAGAAAAAAGAGGAGGATTGATAGAGTATGACAAGAGAAATGGAATATGCAAAATGTATGGCAGTATTAAGAAAGATTATCCGTATGGGGATGATCACAGAGAGTGAATATGTGGCAGCCAGAAACAGACTGATGGATAAGTACCTTGTGATAAAAGAATACGATAATCAGGCGGCGTAAGGTGTCACTGTTCGCAGTACTCCAAACAGCATGCGCAAAAGCAGCCAGTTACACTGTCTGTCGCTGTAATCAGCTTATTCTTTTGCTTATGCGTTTGAAGCAACTGCTTCCAGTTCAATATAAGCAATTATACATTCTTTTACGAGCAAGCTCGCCAGAATGTAAATTGTTTTATTGACTGCGAATAGTGACTTTTGTTTCACACATTCGTTCACAATTTAAAAAGACGATACAATGTCAGCGTACACAGGAAATGCACTTGTGTGGCTGACATTTTTATTAGGAATTATTTTGAAGGAGGATGCCTATGGGTAGAGTAGAAGTTTTAGAAGCAACAAGAACTGCTCCGAACAGCAGGGGCAGAGGGAAAAGAGAAGCATTAAAAGTAGACAGAATTCGAGTGGCTGCTTATTGCCGAGTATCAACGGATGATGATGACCAGCTTGGCAGTTTTGAATCACAGAAGCTGTATTATGAACAGAAAATCCGAGCAAACCGAGATTGGGTAAATGCCGGAATTTTCGCAGATGAAGCAATTACAGGGACGAAGGTGGATAAGCGTGAGGGATTCCAGGCGATGATTCAGAAGTGCCAGAACGGAGAAATTGATATGGTACTGACAAAATCTATTTCCAGATTTGCAAGAAACACGCTGGATACACTTCAATATGTAAGAATGCTCCGTGAGCGAAACATTGCGATTTATTTTGAAAAAGAGAATATCAATACGATGGATATGAACGGAGAATTGCTTCTTACGATTATGAGTTCTCTTGCGCAGCAGGAGGTGGAGTCTCTTTCACAGAATGTGAAGATGGGATTGAAAATGAAGATGAAGCGTGGGGAGTTGATTGGTTTTAATGGCTGTCTCGGATATGATTATCATTCGGAAGATAAGACATTAACCGTTAACGAGGAAGAAGCGGAGATTGTCAGTTTTATTTATGATATGTATTTGCAAGGGTATGGGACAACCACGATTGCCAATCGACTGATGGAACTTGGCAAGAAGAATAAAAAAGGCGAAGTCAGTTGGCACACTCACGGAGTTATGGGGATTATAAAGAATGAGAAGTACAAGGGAGATATTCTACTTGGAAAGACATTTACCACAGACCCGATTTCCAAACGTAGACTGGCAAACATGGGAGAGGAGGAGCAGTATTATATTCGTGACCATCACGAAGCAATTGTTTCCAGAGAAGTGTGGGATGAAGCAGAAAGGATTCGCTTGAAAAGGGCTAAAAACAAAGTGGTGGAAACCACAGGCAATCGTGAACGATACACCAGACAATATGCATTCAGCAGTATGTGCGAATGTGCTTATTGTGGTCACAAGTTGACAAGACGTACCAGACATAGTAATTCCACATACGAAAAGCCAGTGTGGCAGTGTATGAATGCAACGAAACATGGAATTAAGAACTGCCCGAACTGTAAGGCGATTGATGAAGTGATTCTGGAGAGAGCATTTGTAGAAGCATTTGGTCTTTTGGCAGGAAATTTTGAAGATGTATTGGAGATTGTTATGGCTGCTGTGGAAAGTTCTCTTACCAACGATGAGGACGTTCGTAGAAGACAGCAGCTCGATAAAGATATTTCTTCTTTGGAAAGTAAAAAAAGCCGAATGACAGATATGCTGATTGATGGTACAATCAGTAAAGAGGTTTATGGCGATAAAATGATTGAGTTCAATCGTAAGCTGCATACCCTTAATGGAAAGAAACAATTATTAAATGAGAGTATCAACAAACAAAAAGATGTAGAAAAGCGAATGGCGGAACTTCGTCAGACATTAGAAAACGAAGAGATTCTCGATGAATTCGACAGGGTAGTTTTTGAAAGTATCATTGACCGAGTATTGGTTGGTGGATATAACGAAGACGGAAGCCCAGATCCTTATAAACTGACTTTTGTGCTGAAAGGAAATCAAAGCGGTGTTGTACCAAATGCAAAAGAACAGTTTAAGGCAAAGAATTCAGAGAAAGGTAAAATGGTGTCATAAGATGGAGAAAAAGCTGGCAGTGATTGTTGATAATAAAAAAGTAACTACAGAGGCAGAGAACATAGAATTGTGTTCATCAGCGTGTGACGTGGCGATGGAAACGTGTTCATCACAGAGTCACGATACATACAGAAAGCATCGTGTTGCTTTCCAAATTTAAATCCAATTAGTTGAAGAATATCAATGTGGCATTAGAGATAAATGAACTTGATCTGACGCGGCGGGGAGTAAAGAAATCTATGAGGAAATCAAGAATGATGTTTTGAAGTAAAGAGGATTGAAAGTCTGCAACCCATATATTGCACAGGTAAAGCAGAAATACGGCATTATTGAGGGGGCAAATCATAACCTCCCCAAAATCGGGAAATTCCAGATAGCCGAAGTATTCGCCAGAGAAAGAAGCCGCTGTACGAGCTGTGTTGAAATTTGGGGGCATGGTATAAATAATTAAGGTATTATGTTTAGAAAAGGGATTGTATGTTAAGTAATATTATTTAGGAATCAAAGAATTATTGTGGATGAATCAAATGGAAGCTATAGATATTGTGACAGTACATGAAGTCGTAAAAGAGAAAGTAAATTTGTTAAATCGTAATATGAAATAAAATTTTGAGAAAATATTAATTGGTTGCTTGGAATGACAGGACGGTGAAAAAATGAAGAAATCAGAAGATAGATTACATATAGTGGAGAATGAAATTCTCATTTATCAAACGGAAGACGGACAGACGAAAATAGATGTTAAATTAGAAGACGAGACCGTTTGGCTTACGCAGGCACAATTATGTGAACTATACCAAACCAGTAAATCCAATATCAGTGAGCATATCAAACACATTTTTGAAGAGGGCGAATTGGAAGAAAATTCAGTTGTTCGGAAATTCCGAACAACTGCAGCTGATGGAAAAAACTATAATATAATCCATTATAATCTTGACATGATTATTTCTCTGGGCTATCGTGTAAAATCCAAAATTGCAACTAATTTCCGTCGATGGGCTACTGAACGATTAAAAGAGTACATGATAAAAGGTTTTACCATGGATGATGAACGATTGAAAAATCTGGGTGGTGGTAATTACTGGAAAGAGTTATTAGACCGTATTCGGGATATCCGCTCATCTGAAAAAGTGATGTACCGACAAGTGCTTGACCTTTATGCAACAAGTGTTGATTATGATCCCAAGAGTAGTGAATCTATTGCATTTTTCAAAATGGTACAAAATAAATTGCACTATGCAGCACATGGACATACAGCAGCAGAAGTTATATACGAGCGTGCAGACGCCAGTCAGCCTTTTATGGGACTAAAAAGTTTTTCTGGTGATTTTCCTGCATTGAAAGATATCAGTATTGCAAAAAATTATCTCAACGATGAAGAGTTAAAGATACTAAATAATATTGTATCGGGATATTTTGATTTCGCAGAGATTCAAGCTATGCGCCATAATCCCATGTATATGTCAGATTATGTGGAGCACCTTGATAATGTTTTAAAAACAACAGGTGAAAAAGTGTTGCAAGGAGCTGGAGCGATTAGCCATGCGCAGGCAATTGAAAAAGCAACAGAAGAATATCGTAAATATCAGGTGCAGAATTTATCGCCGGTTGAAGAAGAATACTTGGAAAGCATTAAAAATATTCACAGTACAGTAAAGAAAAACAGTAAGAATTAATTTTCATAAAAGAAATTTTTAGAAGCTGGTAAAAATACAAGTTTGGACAACGGTACTCATGTCGAGATGGTTGTTCAATTATCTCTCAAAAATTATATACAAAAAGAAAAGGCTTCGTATCCTAGTATTAAAAAGTATGTGAAGGATAAAATGGTGTAAATTATCGGAAATCAAAGAAAGAAAATCTTGATATAGAACACTATCCATCACAGAAAAAGGAATATATAAAAGAAGCACTACGATATTTTGGGGCGCTTACTTACATAGAGATATAAGATAAGGTTTACATCATAGTTTAGAGAATGGTATAAGCCTTTTTTTATCGGATTTTTATATGAGAGTAAGTATTAAAGTAAATATTATCTTGCTTGGTGTTAGAATATGGGGCGCAATCTGTCGTGTAGAACGCACACTGGAGGTTGATGCTCAAAGTTAGTCCCGTCCGGAAATGATAATTCAGATAAAGTGTGCTATTACCAATAAGAAAATCAAAAAAATATATTTTTTATAAAACTTTTTCCAACCTTCACCTGTCTAAGTAGTGTAACAAAGGGGTTGAACCTAAAACCTTAAATTATTTAGATGGTAGTGTCAAGTAATCTATGAAAAAACTGAGTT
>UMKK01019605.1_pt1 | contig 36821 bp, 41 predicted proteins | sample 1966281 | NCBI WGS metagenome assembly UMKK01 (sample SAMEA4836175, study PRJEB28245) | human gut metagenome | biome: gut microbiome; material: fecal sample | place: Denmark | collected 2008 | reverse complement strand
CGCCGTTGGCACTGGTTCCTAAGACCAGCGCGTCTGCCAGTTTCGCCACATCCGCATAAGCTTTAACATTATTTATAATAGCACATTAAAACTTTCTTTGTCAAGTATTTTTTATTTATTTATGCAAAAATAATTTGCCTCATTTTTTTCTTGCAACAACAGCAAATCTTCCATCCTCTGTATGATATGAACATGTAGATAAAGTCATTAGTTGGTCTCCATATTCTGCATCCTTTCCTGTATCATAAAAAGATGCTTCTTTTGCATTATTTACAAATTCATTATATTCTTCTTCATTATCTGCATTTATAAAATAATAATATCTAAATACATTTTTTTCTGACTTATAATATACCCTAGATTTAAAGGCTGAAATAATCTCATATTCTGCATCTTCAGTTGCTGTCGTAAATCTTACAATTGGATGTTGTTTATAAAATTCCTCATCTTCATATTTTAATAAATCTTGAAACATAGCACCATCACCCATATTATGTCCATACATAAGTAAATTGCTACTAGGAATACTCCAATCATAATCTTTATCTAAAAAAATAGAACCATCTTTTGCTTCTTCTTTTTTATAATTATGCGTCATATAATAACTATTATCTGTACCTTGTAATACAGGATAATTTATATTTGTTTCTTCTATTTCTATCCAACCTACTACATCTGGATTTTCTTTTTGTAATTCCTGAACTTGTAGCATTCTTTCTGTAGTTTTACTGTCTACTTTTGCTTCATCTATTTGAACTTCATTTAAAGCTGAACTTTCCTGTATTGTATTATTTTTACCTCTAATAAAAAATACAATATATATAGTAGCTATAATAATTAATATAATTAACACTATATATATTAATCTTCTTGTTTTCTTTGCGGTTTGTTTAAAATGTTTTGCCATAATTCATCTCCATAAATATATTATAAGGATAGACAGAGCAAGTCTAGTCTATCCTATTAATATTTTATATTCTGTTTTTTCTTATTATAAATAATGTTGCTGCTGATATAGCAATTACTAAAACTGCAATTCCCACATAATTTGCTACACCTGTTTTTGGAGTTTCGTCTTTTTCTTCTTCTGAAGTTGCTTCATCAACATTCTCTATTGCTTCTTCATCTGTATCTGTAGTTTCTTCCTCTGATACTGTTTCTGGAACAACTTTAGCATATACAGTTATTGCTTCTGTTATTGGAGTGTTTGCATCAATTGGTTTAGTAAATGCTTCATCAGTAAACCAACCAGCAAATTTATATCCTTTTTCTATATTAGTTGGTCCATTTGCTAAACCTAAATCAGCTAAAGATTGTGCTCCTACTGTTGAATATGTATTTAATTCAACTCCACTCATTATAATTTTTATTTGTGTTCCTACTGTCATAGACATTTTCTCGCTTGTAACAGTTCTTTCTGTTCCACCACTAATATCTACTAAAGATATTGTTGCTGTATAAGTTCCTGCAACTGGGAATGTAGCTGTAAATTCTGTTGTAACGTTATAATTTGCTCCTACAGGAAATCCTGCATTTGGTCCCCAATATCCTTCTTTTACTACATCGATATCATTTCCCAAAGTATCTTTTGCCATAACTTTTGGCGTAGCTGGTCCACTTACTTCTACCTTTATTCTAGCGTTCGTTAATCCTGTTGCATCTGCTGTTGAAGTTAATCTTGCAGATATTTTTTGTTCTGTATTTATTAATACAGATTTTAAAGGATAATTAAGATTAATTGAATAATCATCATCCCCTGCGGCATTACTAATAGTTGGTACTACTAGACTTACAATTAATGTAATAATGCACAATACCGTAATCTTTAATGTGTTTTCCATAAGTTTTCCCCCTTAAAATAATATATATGTAAAAAAATACATATCAAATTTTATCTTTAGAATAATTATTCTAGTAATTTTTTATCATAATTTAATTTTTTTTACTATATGTAAATATTTTGTAACATTATTAATATGTTCCGTTTGCTATTTTTGCTAACTTTAAGGCATCTTCTTTAGTATCAACAGCACATATAAAACATTTGTTATGGCAAAATCTTGCAGTCTCTACTGTTGTTACTTTTTGTAAATCCTCGTCCTTTAAACCTGCCCATTCTTTTGGAAATAATTTTCTACTTGTAAAAGAGCCTAGTTTTTCTGGCACAGTATAAATATTATATCCACCTCTGTTTGAAGGAAATATAACAAAATTAATTAGTTTAGCTTTAGCACTAGTTGATTCTAATAGAACTTCTTTCCAAGGCAAAAATTTTTCTAATGTCATAATTCCATCTTTTGAAGAATTAATTGCCATATCTACTTTTGATTTAGCCCTCATTTTCGATATAGAAGACTTTAATGAATTATCAAATACTTTTTCTGCTAATTGCAAAGCTTCCTCAAACTTAACATCTGGCTCTATCTCTTCATCCCAATTTGGATTAAATTCAGCTATTATACTTGCTACTTGTACAAGTTTGTAATCTACATTTATATCTGGTATTTGTCCATTATCACCTGCATCTATACATTGAATTAAGTTTTTATCTAACATTTGCCAAGTTTCATTTATATACTCGCTAGTATATTTTTTTATTATTTCTTTTCCAAATTTCTTCCAAACTAGTCCACAAGAAGAGTATTTTACTCCGTTTTCTCGTTCTCCATTGCCACCAAATTGATGATGATCTAATTCTCCACCACCAACATCATATATGTACTGATTCTCTCTTGCTTTTTCTAAGTCTGATGTTCTACACACTACAACTTCTGGTAATAATTTTGAAAACATAATTGTAGAAAAAATTTCATCACAATGAAATGTACCGTTATGTGTTATACAATTTGCTTCTTCTATGTTTTTTGTTAATTTAATATTCATTTTTTGTCTCCTTTATTTATTATCTTTTATCATAATTCATTCTAATACATTTTTTAAATTATATCATAAGCATTTTTATTTGCAATATTTGATAAATATAACATCAAAAAAACTCTAAACTAATTTAATAGCTTAGAGTTTTTTATTTGTCTAATTAAACACCTACCGTTGTAAATCCGTTATCACAATGAATTATTTCACCTGTGATTCCAGATGACATATTGCTAAATAAGAATGTTGTAGTATCTCCAACTTGTTCTATTGTAACATTTTTGTGCATTGGAGCTTTTTCTTCTATAACATCTAATATTGAACCAAAATCTTTAATTCCCTTTGCAGATAATGTTTTGATTGGTCCTGAAGAAATACCATTAATTCTCATACCTTTTTTACCTAAATCTTGTGCTAGGTAACGAATGCTAGCTTCTAGAGCTGCTTTTGCAACACCCATAACATTATATCCAACAACTGCTTTTTCTGATCCGTAATATGTATATGTAACAATACTTGCTCCTTCATTTAATGCATCTTGTGCAACAGCTTCGTTTACTATTTTTACTAATGAATATGCACTTACATCACATGCATGAGCATATCCTTCTCTTGATGTATTAATAAAATCATTTCTTAAATCATCTGTAAAAGCATGAGCTATACTATGTAATATTCCATCTACTTTTCCGAAATCTGCTTTTATAGCAGCAAAGCAATCTCTTATACTTTCATCTGAACTTGCATCACATGGATATAATTTTGTTCCTGGAAATTCTTCTAATAATTTTGCTAATTTTTCTGAACCTTCTTCTGGGTTATATGTGCAAATTAATTGTGCACCATTGTCATGAGCTGATTTAGCTGCTCCCCATGCAATACTCCATTTGTTTCTTACTCCCATTAATACTAATTTTTTGTTTTCTAATAACATAATCTTACTCCTCCATCTTTCCTATTTTTCTATATTTTTCATACCTAAGATTTAATAAATCTTCAGTTTTTAACTTAGTTAATTTTTTTAGAGTTTTTGTAATATATTCTTTTAGTTCTGCTGATACAAACTCTAAATTTTCTTCTTGATTATCTTTTTCTTTTATAATGTCATCTATTATACCTAATTCTTTTAAGTCTTTAGCTGTGATTTTCATTTTTTCTGCTGCTTCTTTATTTTTGCTTGCATCTTTATATAAAATGCTTGCAAATCCTTCTGGTGATAATACAGAATATACACTATTTTCTAACATCGCTATTCTGTCACCAATACAAATTGCTAAAGCTCCACCACTTGAACCTTCACCAATTACTATAGAAATTATTGGCGTTTTTAATCTAGACATTTCCATCAAGTTTCTTGCTATTGCTTCTCCTTGACCTCTTTCTTCTGCTCCTAGTCCTGGATATGCTCCTGGAGTATCTACAAATGTAATTATTGGTCTATGGAACTTTTCTGCTTGTTTCATAAGTCTTAAAGCTTTTCTATATCCTTCTGGATTTGTCATACCAAAATTTCTTTCCATTTTTTCTTTTGTTGTACTACCTTTTTCTTGCCCTATAACTGTAACTACTGTACCATTTATTCTACCAATTCCACCAATTATAGATTTATCATCTCCAAAGGCTCTATCACCATGAAATTCGATGAAATCATCTACGATACTTTCTATGTAGTCCTTTGCTTTTGGTCTTTGTGAATCTCTTGCAAGCATAACTATATCCCATGCTGTTTTTTTACTCATTAATTTCATCTCCTATCTTAGTTTTTATGTAACTCTAATATTTGTGCTAAAGTTTTCTTCATGTCTTTTCTTTCTACTATTTTATCTATAAAGCCATGTTCTAATAAAAATTCTGATCTTTGGAAACCTTCAGGTAATTTTTGTTTTATTGTTTGTTCTATAACCCTTGGTCCTGCAAAACCAATTAATGCATTAGGCTCTGCTAAAATTATATCTCCTAAACTTGCAAAACTCGCTGTAACTCCTCCAGTTGTTGGATCTGTAAGTACAGTTATATTTAACAGGCCTGCATCATCTAATTTTGCAACTGCAGCTGAAGTCTTTGCCATTTGCATTAATGATACCATGCCTTCTTGCATTCTAGCTCCACCAGACACGCAAAAAATTATAAATGGTAATTTTTCTTTTATTGCGTCTTCTATAGCAAGTGTTATTTTTTCTCCTACAACACTTCCCATACTTCCCATTAAGAAATTTCCATCCATTACAGCTATTACTACTTTATTACCATGTATTTCTCCAAATCCTGTTGTAACAGCCTCTTGTATTTTGGTTTTTTCTTTTAATGTTTCTATTTTCTTTAGATAACCATCAAAATGTATAGGGTCTGTTTCTGGCATATTTTCGTATGTTTCTACAAATGTTCCTTCATCTATTATTTGTTTTATTCTTCTTCTTGCTGATATTCTAAAGTGTTTACCGCAATTTGGACATACACTAAAATTATTGTGAACATCATCTTTATATAGTATCTCTTTACATGCATCGCATTTTACCCATTTACCAACTAGCATATCCGCAGCTTTGGTATTTTTTTGTGGCTTCTCATCTTCTGCGTTATTTACTTTTTTTATTTTGTCTATTACCATACTTTTTTGTTCCTCCTTTAGAAATTCAAGTTTATCCCTTAAAATTCCTATTTATCAACTTTCTATATGCTATCCTTAAAGTTTCAAATTATCTGTAAGTTTCTCGTTAAAACCAACTCATATATTAAATATTATTCACTTCATTTTTGCAAGTATTTTTAGTTTTCCGCAATTTTTCTTTTGCTATTATATAGTTTATTTTTATTTTTTTCTATTAGTATGAGTAGTCAGTATGATATGTTATTAACCAAAAGTTAAATTCTGATTTTTTAAATATTAACGTACTTGCTTTAATACGCAAATACTTTATTGTTTTAATTTACTTATAATTCTAGATTAATACAAAATTACATTGAACTTATTAAACCAACTAATCCACCAATTTTTAAACATACATCAATAAATACTTTTATTAAAATTATCCAAAAAAGTAAGCAACATAATGCTTGAAACCAATTAACCTTATGTTTTTCTTTCATTTTTATATTTTCATTATTTTTTATTTCTTCATTACTTTTCTGTTTCATCTTTTAATTCCCCCTTTATCTTTTCTTTATTAAAATTTTAACACTTTAATTACCTTCAAATCAATTCCATACTTCTTATAAACACTATCAACATCCAAAGTTGTAACTTTATCTTTTGGCAATTCTAATATTTCTAACGTATTCATTACCTCTTCTTCATTTTTCCCTTCAATTTCGACATAAGTAGGAATCATTGGCCATGAATCTATATCTATTTCTACACCATTCAAAATATACTGAGTCCTTTTATTTTCTTGATATCCTCTACTCTTAATTCCCATATTTTCTAATAGTTCATTTGTCTTTTCAAAATCAGAAACTTCTACTTCTAATTCTTTTGTACCATCTATTGTTGTCTTTACTACATTTTTTTATATGTAAGTGTTGTTTTTCTTCCATTTGTTCTTAATCTAATCCATTTACCATCTTCCTTTGGAATTATGTCATAAACATATCTTTTTTGTTCATTATCGCCTTTAAATTCTGCACCTAATTCTTCTAGCTTTTTTATTAATTTTTCTTTATCAATTTCTAGTACTCTAATTTCATATTCAGTATTCATATCTTACTCCTTATATTCCTATTTAGCTAACACATTATTGACTAATAAGCTTTTTTCACTTTTCATTATTATAGAACAGGGAAAAACAGGGATTTTAGGACCGTCCCCAAATCCCCCTAAATCCCTGCTAATCCTAGATATCATACATATTTTTAGCTGTATAATGTGTATGTAAATATTTATGAGCTACTTCGCTTCCTGGTTTTTGTAAAAATTCTTCATACATTTGCTTCATTACTGGACTTTCGTGTGATTTTCTTATTACACTCTTTTCATCTATTGTATATAAAGCTTCTGCTCTTAATTTTCTAACATCAACTTCACTTCTTATCTTAGAACTCTTTATTGGTTGGCCTCCACCCATTACACATCCACCTGGGCAAGCCATTATTTCTACAAATTGATAATCTGCTTTTCCTTCTCTTATCTCATCCATTATTTTTCTTGCATTACTTAAACCACTTACTACAACTGCTTTAATTTTCTTACCAGCAATTTCTACAGTTGCTTCTTTTCTACCTTTACCACCTCTTACAGCTTCATATTCAAATTGAGGTAAGTCTTTACCTTCCAAAGTATCTGCTGCAGTTCTTAATGCTGCTTCCATAACACCACCTGTAGTTCCAAAAATAGCGCCAGCACCTGTAGCTTCTCCCATTGGCTCATCAAATACATCATCTTGTAATTGAGTAAACTCAATATTTGCTTGTTTTATCATTCTAGACAATTCTCTTGTTGTAATTACATAATCAACATCACGAAGACCATCAACTTCCATTTCTTCTCTTTGACATTCGTATTTCTTAGCAATACAAGGCATAACAGAAACCATACATATTTTCTTTGGATCTACATTATATTTTTTGGCATAATATGATTTAACCATTGCTCCAAACATTTGATGTGGAGATTTACAGCTTGATAAATGTCCTAATAAATCTGGATAATTCTTTTCTGCAAACCTTACCCAGCCTGGACTACAAGATGTAATCATTGGTAAACATTCTTGTTTAGAAAAACGATCTATAAATTCATTAGCCTCTTCCATAATAGTTAAATCTGCACCTGTATTTGTATCAAAAACTCTATCAAATCCTAAACTCTTCAATGCAGAAACCATTTTACCAGTTACATTTGTTCCAATAGGCATATCAAACTCTTCACCTAAAGCTACTCTAACAGCAGGAGCTGTTTGAACAACAGTATAAATATCTGGATCTTTTAAATTTCTCCAAACATCTTTAATATATTCTTTCTCCTTCAAAGCCCCTGTCGGACAAGCCTCTATACATTGACCACAAAAAGTACAGTTAACATCATTTAAACTATGATCACCAACTGTAGAAATACAAGATTCAAAACCTCTATTAATACAATCTATAGCACCAATTTCTTGTACATTCTTACATGCAGCAACACATCTTCTACATAAAATACATTTATTAAAATCCCTCATAATCGCTGGAGATTTATCATCAACTTTATGTTCTGTCATTTCACCTTCAAATTCAACATGTTGAACATTAAATTTCATTGCTAATGCTTGTAACTCACAATTACCATTACGACTACAAGTTAAACAATCACGATGATGATTAGAAAGGATTAAATCTAGTATAACTCTTCTTGCTTCCATAACAGCTGGTGAATGTGTATGCACAACCATACCTTCTTCAGCCTTTTGAATACAAGAAGTTGCAAATCCTTTTCTTCCATCAACTTCCACTATACACATTCTGCAATCTCCAACCTCATTAATATCTTTTAAGAAACATAATGTAGGTATATCAATTCCTGCTTGCTTTGCAGCTTGCAAAATAGTAGTTCCTTGCTTCACTTTAACTTCTTTATCATCAATTTTTAATGTTACTAAATTCTCTTCCATCTTAATTCTCCCTTCACTTGGACTTGGCAAATTCATTCTTATAACAACCTTTTGCCTTACTAGTTCATAATAGCTTTAAATGGGCATTTATCAACACAAGTACCACATTTAATACATACATCCGGATCAATTTTATGTGGCTGTCTTGGCTCACCTGTAATTGCATTAACAGGACAATTTCTTTTACAAATACCACAACCTTTACATTTCTTTGGATCAATCTCTATATTTGCTAAAGCTTTACATTGACCAGCTCTACACTTTTTATATTTAATATGCTCCATATACTCATCCCTAAAATATTTTAAAGTACTTAAAACTGGGTTTGGAGCTGTTTGACCAAGTCCACAGATAGCAGATTTTTTAATATTTAACGCTAATTTCTCTAATTTATATAAATCATCTTCATCAGCCTTACCTTCACACATTCTTTCTAATATTTCCAACATTCTCTTTGTACCAATTCTACATGGTGTACATTTACCACAACTTTCGCTAACTGTAAAGTCTAGATAGAATTTAGCAATATTAACCATACATTTAGAATCATCCATAACAATTAGTCCACCAGAACCCATCATAGAACCAATATTTGAAAGAGATTCATAATCTATTGGAGTATCCAAATGCTCTTTTGGAATACATCCACCAGAAGGACCACCAGTTTGAGCAGCTTTAAACTCTCTACCATTTGGAATTCCTCCACCTATATCAAAAACGATTTCTCTTAAAGTCGTTCCCATTGGTACCTCTACAAGTCCGATATTATTTACATTTCCACCTAAGGCAAAAACTTTAGTTCCTTTAGATTTTTCTGTACCAATACTTGCATACCATTTAGCACCATTTAAGATAATTCTAGTAATATTTGCATATGTTTCAACATTGTTAATTAATGTTGGTTTACCCCATAAACCAGAATTTGCAGGATATGGAGGTTTAACACGTGGTTGCCCTCTTCTTCCTTCTATAGATTCTAGAAGTGCTGTTTCCTCTCCACAGACAAATGCACCTGCACCTAATCTAATTTCTATATCAAAAGAAAAATCTGTACCAAAAATATTTTTTCCAAGTAATCCATATTCTCTTGCTTGATCTATTGCAACTTGAAGCCTTTGTACAGCAATTGGATATTCTGCTCTTACATAGATATATCCTTTATCTGCACCAACACTGTAACCTGCAATCTCCATTGCCTCTAGTACACTATGTGGATCACCCTCCAAAATACTACGATCCATAAAAGCACCTGGGTCACCCTCATCTGCATTACATACAACATATTTTTGGTCGCCTTCAGCTTGTTTAGTAAACAGCCATTTCTTACCTGTTGGGAAACCGGCTCCTCCACGACCTCTTAATCCAGATTCAGTAATCTCATTAATTACATCATCTGGAGACATTGATGTTAAAACTTGTTCTAATGCTTTATATCCATCAAATGCTATGTACTCGTCAATTTGCTCTGGATCAATAATACCACAATTTTTTAAAGCAATACGCTTTTGCTTTTTATAGAAATTAAGCTCATCTAAACGATTAACCATTGTATTATCAACATCTTTGCAAAGTAGTCTTTCTACAATTTCACCTTTTTCTATATGTTTTTCTATAATTTCTCTGCAATCCTCTGGAGTTACCATAGCATAAAAGGTATCCTCTGGACGAATTATAACAATAGGTCCTTTGGCGCATAAACCAAAGCATCCTGTTTGAATAACTCTTACATTTTGGATACCTTTTTCATCTATAATCTTTCTAAAATTCTCTATAATCTCTGGTGATTTTGAAGACGTACAACCCGTTCCTCTACATACTAAAATATGTTTTTCTCTTGTATCTGCTTTGATATTTACTCTTAAGTCCAATTCTTTTCTTTTTTGTTCTCTTATTTGGTGAATTTCTTCTAAAGTTTTCATACTTTTCTCCTTTCGATATATTAATCCATCTTTAGTTTTTTGTGTGAAGCTTCAGTTTAGTGATTGTTTAATTTAGCTTTTCTTTTAATTTTGCCAGGTTTTTAGATAATCCTATAACTTCTATTGGTATTTCAATTAATCCATCACTTGTAGCTACATAATTTTTTATCTTTATATCTTTTAAATCCATTATATTTTCTAATTCTTTTACTACATAATGTAATTGTACACAATGTGGTGATTTATCTACTGTTACAAATGTTAGTTCTTTACATTTTTTTCTTGCTACCATCCCTGCAATTTTTGTAATAACCATATTTAAATGTGTATCTTCTAGACATACATCATAAATATTTTCTGAAATTTCATTTAATTCATTATATATTTTAGGAAACATATATTCCAAACAACTTCCAATTATTATCATCTTTTCTTCTACGTCAAAGCAATTTGTTTTTAATAAATCTTTTTTCAAAATGTTCCTCCTTTTGAAGATTAACTATGTTGTCGCTACAAAATAGTTAGTATTAGTCTTCTTTTTTCATATATTCATCTAATACTTCATCTAGTTTTTTTACTGTTGCTTTACCATATACTTCATTATTTATAGTAAATACAGGTGCTAAACCACATGCTCCAACACATCTTGTTGCATCAATAGAAAATTTACCATCTGGAGTAGTCCCGCCTTCATCTATTTTAAGTCTTTCTTTTAATCTATCTAATAAAGCTTGTGAACCTTTAACAAAGCAAGCTGTACCTAGACATACTGATATATTATATTTTCCTTTTGGTTCTAGAGTAAAACGAGAATAAAATGTTATGACACCATAAATTTCTGCCATTGGAATTGATAAATAATTAGAAATTTCAATTTGTGATTGTTTTGGAATATAACCATACTTTTCTTGAACTTCATTCAAAATTTGAATTAAATTTGATTTGTCTTGTGAATAATTTTTAAGTAATTCTTTCATTTCGTTAGATAACTTTTCGTCCATACAATTTTTTTCGCACATATTTGCCTCCATTCTGTCATAAATTCTTCCTTTTGTCTTATTTAAACTGCGTAGCTATGACATTATTGAATATATATACTTTTACAGTATATGATACTATGGCTCATTATATCAAAAGAAATTTATTTGTACAATAAATTACTATAATTTTTGTCGATAAAAATCGTAGTAAGTTATTTAGCTATATAAAAAAAACAAGCTTAAATTAAAATAAGCTTGTTATTTTTTTTAATTCTTCAAATAATTCTGTAATAAACCTAAAAGAACTACTTGTTATAAATGATAATAAATTTATAGCAACTACAGCTGTAAGGACAATACCAATAGCTCCTGAAATAATTCCGATTATTGAAAGAACTTTCTTTCCACTTTTCACACTCGAAACTCCAAATCCAATTGCTATAATGCCACATAAGATCGATATATGAAAAAAGGATGATAAAACTATTGATAAAATTCCTAATACAATAGATGCTATACTATATTTTTTATAATGCTCTTCTTTAACACTTTGGTAAGGAAGAGCAACTTTTTCTCCATTCTTCATAGTTTACTAATTCCTAGTCATTGTAGTAGTAATAGCTTGATGGATAATCGCTATCTTCGATTGCATCTTTAGCACTATTAAAAATACTTACACCTAACATAACAATTGCTATTACTAATACAATACTTAGTATCATACCAATAACACCTGTAATAATTCCTGCAATTGACATTCCTCTTTTGCTTGATTTTAAACCTATAATTCCAAGTATTAATGCGATAATACCACAAGGTATAGATACATACCAAATACAACAAAGTACAAGTGCAATTATTCCTAATACTAATGCAGCAATTGAGAATCCTTTTTTGTCATTTGTTGGTGTAGTATTAATTGATTGATTTACCTCGCTTTCAACATTGTTTACTTCATTTTCTTTGTTTTCGTTCATAAAAACTCCCTCCTATTTTTTTCTTTTTGTATATATGTATTTAATTTGATAAATACCGTAATTAATTTCTTAATATTATTTGCTATTGTACTTAATTCATTTGCTTCATAATAATATTAAGCATTAAAAGTTATAAAAACTATCATACTTATAATTGTAGTGATCATCATCAAAGTCTGAATAATTATTTTGTTCAATTCCATTTGTAATACCTTCAATTAATCCTTGTGTAAATCCCGAAATAATTATCATAAATATTATAAATATAGAAATGATTATACCACTAATACCTGTAATAATTCCTGCAATCGACATTCCTTTTTTACTAGATTTTAACCCTATAGTACCAAAAACAATAGCTAAAATTGCACATGTTATTGATATATACCATACACAAGAAAGAACAATTGCAACAACTCCAAGAACTAAAGCTGCTATGCTAAATCCTTTTTTATCTTTTTGTGGCTGATTTGCTGTTTCTTGCTTTGTTTCTTTTACTACTTGAGGGGCTGGCTGAGAATCTGGTTTAGATATTTTATTATCTACTAGATTAGTGTCAGCATCCTTCTTTATTTCTTCTATATTGGTTTCAGTTTTTTCTATAGTTTGATCATTTACTTCGTTATCATTTTTGATAACATCATCTTTGATGTTTGCATCCATAAAAAGCCTCCTTTATTTTATTAAACTCTCTTAGAAAATTTTTCTTTTGGGCAAACCTATTTTTATTATTTAAAACCTTACTGTTTATGTAATACTTAATATCTATTAATTTATTTGATTTTTGTTAAACCTTGGCTGTTATTTTACTAGACTAAGTTACGTAGTATTCCATATATTACTATGATTACAGCAAAAATTATAGCATACCAATACTTTGGATATATCCATGTTAAAATTTTATTTTTCTTATTTAAGTTAATTAAATATACTATATTACAAAGTAATAAATAAAAAATGGCTATAAAAAATATTGGATGAAACAAAAAAGCTTCTTTAAAATTACCTTTTAATATATTTTCTACACACCTTGTTCCACCACAAGAAGGACACTGAAGATTTGTAGCTTCGTAAAATAAACAACTAGGTGTATATTGCATTAGATTACTATTTACCCCAATAATCGCTAGTATTAATATTAAAAGTTCTATTAGTATTATCTTTATGCTTTTTTTGTTCATTCTTTCACCAATCCTACTATAAATAATATAACATATAGTTCGACTATTTTCTACAAAATATTTAAATTTTTATATTTTATTTTGGAATATCTTAATTTACAAGGTAAATTCTTTAATTTTTTAATATTTTTTATGATTTTCGTAATATTTTTTTCACTTTTCGAGCTATAAAAATATATCATATCTTAATTTTTTTGCGTTTTTTTAACTTTTTTGATTTTTTCGACAGCTTTCTACAAACTTTGCATTTTTATTGTGTTACAATTATGTAAAGTAAAGGACATTCATATTTTTTTCTTCCTTTGCTGATAAAAGATTTATTTCAAGAAAGTATCATTGTTTTATTTTTTTCGTCACTGGTACTTTCATTTTTTTGTTATTATATTTTTTATTTTATATAAAATTTCACATCACTAAAATTTTTATTAAAATACTATGTGTTTCAATGCGTATTTATTTTCTATTAAATTATCCAATATTTAATTAAATTTATTTACTTAATTAGTTGTTTTGCTAATTTTATTGTTACAACTGGCGTTGCAAATTTAATCAAAGATATTTATCTAGTTAGCATATTTGCGAATAATTTTCATGTGCTTGTACATAATTTTAATATAGAATTTTAATTAAGCTACATATTCAGTGAATGTCGTATAACTTTATTAGCTAAACTCCCATATAAAAAAAAGTTTCATGTTTAGCTAATTATCTCTTTTTTGTGTTATACGGACTGACTTCAGCTCAAAATATATTCAGTTAATATAATACTGCTTTAGCAACTAGGATCATAATTAGATTTAATGGAGGTATCTTATGCATTCTTTTTGGCTTGATTCTATAGAAAATAAAAATAAGTTTAATAAATTAGAAAAGGATAAATCTACTGATGTTTGTATAGTAGGTGCTGGTATTTTTGGACTTACTTGTGGTTATTATTTAACAAAACAAGGATATAATGTTGTTCTTTTGGAGAAAGAGAAAGATATTGCTAGTAAGACAACTGGGCATAATACTGCAAAAATAACATGCCAGCATAATCTTATATATAAATATTTAATTGACTCTTTAGGTGAATCTATAGCTAAAAAATATTTGTATGCAAATCAAAATGCTATAGAAAATATTGCTAAAATAGTTGAGGAAGAAAAAATCGATTGCGATTTTGAAAGACAGAATAGTTATGTTTATACTAATAATTTGGATGAATTAGAAAAAATCAAATTAGAAAATGAAGCTGTAAATTCTCTTGGTTTTGAAAGCGAATTTGTTACATCTACTCCTCTTCCTTTTGAGGTGTTAGGTGCTATAAAGTTCCCAAATCAAGCTGAGTTTAATCCTATGAAATATGCGTATGGATTGGCAAAGTGTATTACTTCTAGTGATTCTGGTGTGATTGGAGGTTCTGGTGATGCAGATTCTGTTGGTTCAGTTTTAGCTGGAGATAATTCAAGTGGTGGTTCAGGCGATTCTGCTTCTAGTACCTTAGATTCAGTTGCAGATGGTTCGAGTGGTACTATTTTAAATCTTGCAAAAGGTACAGGTGAAATTTATATAGATACGCTTGTTCAAAATATCGAAAAGAAAAATGATGAATTTATAACATCGTGTAAGGATTATGTTGTTAGGTCAAAATATGTAATACTAGCCTCTCATTATCCCTTTATTGATCGTTTCGGATATTATTTTTTAAAAATGTACCAATCAACATCTTATGTAATTGCTGTAGATATTGGAGATAAGACTTTTGATGGAATGTATATAAATTCTGAGCAACCTACTTTTTCATATAGATTTGTAAATGGTTCTAATGAAAAAAAGTTGTTGCTAGTTGGCGGTGCAGATCATAAGACTGGTAGTAAAATAGATTTATATAATGCTTACAATATCTTGGAAGATGAGGTTAGAAAATATTATCCTAATTGTAAAGTTTTATATAGATGGAATACTGAGGATTGTATCACGCTTGATAAAATCCCTTATATTGGCGAGTTTTCTCATTTTATACCTAATATGTATATTGGTACTGGCTTTAATAAATGGGGAATGACTTCTTCTAATGTTGCTGCTAATATTATTGTTGATAAGATTTTAGGTCGCGAGAACGAGTATGAAGAAGTATTTAAAGCTACTAGATTGCACCCTATTAAGAATAATGCTGAACTTGGAAATATGATAAAAGAAACTGCTAATTCACTTGTGATTAATAAATTTAAGGTGCCTGAGGTTGTGACTGATGAGGATTTAGGAGATGTTGGGTTGGCTGATGAAGATAGAAATGGTAATAAAGAAAATACTGTGGATTTAGGAGTTGCAAGTTTTAGTAGTATTGATAATGATGATAATAACGTGGCTCATAAAGCTGATGGTAATTTTACGAAAATTGAAAATGACTATATATATAAAATCTTTGCTAACATTGAAAATGATACTGGACATGTACTTGAATATAAAGGGCAAAAAGTTGGATTTTATAAAGATAAAAATGGAAAAATTTATACTGTTAAGCCTATTTGCACTCATTTAGGTTGTCTTCTTAGTTGGAATAATCTTGATAAAACCTGGGATTGCCCTTGCCATGGTTCTAGATTCAATTACATGGGACACCAGTTATATAATCCTGCGATTAGGGATTTGGACGTGTTGGAAGTAGAAGAGCCTGAATAATTATTATTTTCGAAAATATTCAATTTTTATTAGTTTTACTTGATTGTATAATTTTATTTTATAATTTATCCATTATAAAATATTTCCCTTTATTTTTTCTACTTTTTCTGATATAATACCTTTGTTATTGGGGATATAGTATAATGGTTATTATAGCAAATTGAAACTTTGAAGATATGAGTTCGATTCTCATTATCTCCACAAAGCGCCTATAAAATATTTATAGGCGTTTCGTTTTTTTATATATTTCTTTAAAACAATTTTATCTTCTCTAATTCATTCATATTTTTAAAATAAAATGCTCCTGGTTTTTGTAACATTATAATTTTCATAAAACATAATGATTCATCACATTTTATAGAAATTTTTATTTCAATTCTTGTAATATTGTTTTTCACATGTGGTTTTGAAGAAATTTCTTCATTATAGAATTGAATATCTTCTATAATCTCATTTTTCAAATATTTATTAATTTTCTTTTCAAATCTATTATCCTTATCAATTCTTTCAAATTTACTTTCAATATCATTATTATCAACAAATATATATTTATTTAAAATACTTAATCTATCTTTTTCGCAATCAATAAAAATATTACAATCAGCAGTAATTAGTTCATTGCTAAAATCTATCCTCCTGTTAAAAGCACCATCAAGCCAGCATTGAACAAGAAGCAATTCTTCATTAAGTTTTTCTTGATTATTATATTTGGCTATTTCTATCGCATTTGCATCAGCACCATTTTTTAATAAGTAATCTATTCTATCATAATCAACATTTTCACTACAACATATATTGTAAATTTCAATTTCTTCTTTGTTGAATTGCTTTATATACTTCATTTCTATCTCCATAGAAATATCCTCTAATAACTAAAATAAGATTTTATATTCTAAATTTACTTTCTATAATTATTTATATTTTGTTTTATCTATCTCACAAAAAATCTTGTTCTAAGTCATAAAAGAATTTTGAGCCTATTTTTCTGAATACTTTTTCTATTCTTAATTCATAATTTTGCCCTAAAAAACATTTTTCGATAATATTAAATCTATTATTTACTTCTTCTTTTATCTTTTTACTATCAATATCCAAATTTATATTATTATTTTTTTCTTGGTACATTGCACTATTTTTTACAATCTCTCTAGTTTGAATAATTATTTTTTTATTATTTATATTTACATATTTTTCTTCAATATACTTATCTAAATTATCAATTATATAATTATATTCTTGTAGAAATTCTGAAATATATAATGAGCCTTCGGTTTCGAAAAAATTTTTTATTTTTAAAATAAGAATTCCCCATATAACTCCTATACTAATATTTTTTAGTAATTCTCTAGTTGTAATTTCTGCAAAATATAGTTTTTTTACATATTTATTTAAATATTTTTTTAAATAAATAATAAATTGTTCTTTGTCTTTATACATATTTTACCTCGTTAATCTTGTCTATAACTATAAACATATTATAATTATCTTTACTTTGTACTTTTATATGAAAGTTTCTCAATATATGTTTTTAAATCGAAATACTGCAAATTCACTTTTTCTTTTGTATCTTTATTCTGATATTGAATCCATCTAGGATGTACTGGATTTCCTGCCTTAGTGGTTTCAAAACAATAAAAATTCATTTTATTGTCATACTCGTTAATTACATCAAATATTTTTGATAAATTATTAACTAAATATCCTCTTAATTTTATACTATTTCCCAATGCACAAATTATATCTTTAACATTATATTTTTCTAATATCATTTTATAGTTACTAAGATTATCTTTACTTAGCTTTTCATCCATTTCGAAATCTAAATTACTGACTTTAGAAGTTCTCTGCGGCGTAAGATTCATCATAATAAAGCATCCATATTTATTTCCAATACTTTTTTCTAATATGTTCATTGTTAAATCTTTTCTACTTCTATTTGCAAAACTCGGATTCACACCTATACATAATACTGCTTTCTTTTTTGAATCCACTGTTTTTCCCAATATGTATCTAACTTCTTCTTTTTCATTTTTATCAAATATATCATATTTTTCTTTCAATTTCATTTTTTCCTTTCTTCCATAATTGCTATTTATTTTATATTAAGAAGTGTTTTTTATCAATATTATATTTTTATTATAATTTTTATTAAACCTTCAGGTTATGAGGACAGAAAGTTTTTTAAAAGAAAGCCTTTATTTCCAGTCTTTTGGAGATTTATTTTTTAGACTTTCCCTTTATTTTCCCTTTATGTCATTTTAAAGTTCCATTTAATTCATATTTATATCAGTTAAATAATCTTCTAATCTATTCATTTGGGATAGTTTAACTTGTCCTAAAATATGAACATATATATCTGCTGTAGTGCTATAACTAGCATGACCTAATATTTCTTGTAATACTCTTAAATCAATTCCTGCTTCAATAGATCTTGTTGCAAAAGTATGTCTTAGTTCATGTATTCCTACTTTTCTAAAATTGTTACTTTTACATATTCCCTGACAAGTTTTTCTTAAGTATTCAGATGTTATTGGATGATTATATTTCGTTTTAAATATAAAATCATCATCTTTAAATCCTTCTCCTAATTCAGCAAGTTCTTCTTGCTCTGCTTGTACTTTTTTCTTGTATTCTTGTAAAATTCTTACTACTTTATCTAGCATTGGTACAACTCTATAACTATTTTCTGTTTTTACATCTGTAACCTTTCTTTCTCTTTTTACTTTATTAAAATCATCATCATAAGTTGTTATTTTTTGCATACCTCTTCTTACATATAGAGCTTTGTTTTCAAAATCAACATCTTTCCATGTCAGTCCACTTAATTCTCCTGCTCTAAGTCCAGTATTAACTAATACTATATAAGCTGTTCCCATTCTATATTTTTTCATAAATCCTTCAAATACAAGTTGTTCTTCTTTTGTCATTATATTTAATTCTTTTCTTCTCATTGATGGCAATTTTAAATTTCTTGTTGGATTTAGTGATATATGTCTACACATAATTGCATCATCAAAACACATTTTTAAAATACTATAATAATGTCTTAAAGATTTAGGTGATTTACCTTCATTTTGTAAATCACTAATAAATTTTTGTAAATGATATAATTCTATTTTTTGTAATTGCATATTTCCTAAATGTTCTAATATTGTTTTAGATTTTTCAACATAACCCTGATAAGTTCTAGGTGATATATATGGCTTTTTATAAACTTTCATCCATTCTTTTAGCCATTCTTCCAAAGTTATATTTTTATTTTCAATATAGTAATTGTCATCTCTCTTCTTCCTAAGCTCTTGCATTTTTTCTACAACTACTCGTTGGCTTTTATCATAGACTGAAACTTGTTTTCTTACACCATTTACCTCAACTGTAATCCTCCCTTCATATCCATTACCTTTTTTTCTTATTGTGCCTTCTCCTTTTACTCTCCTTGTATTATCATTTTTTGCTCTTCTTCCCATATTATTTCCTCCATAAAAATAGGATTCATAATATTAAGAAGTAAAATATACTACCAATATTATAAATCCTTATCTTCGTAAGTCCAAACCCTACACAATGATTCTTCCTGAATTTTTATTAAACCATTCAACCATCTGTGGTTTGTTTATTACAATTCTTCTTTCAAATTTAATACAAGGAAAATCTTTAAGTTTTGTTAATTCGGTCATTAATTGCTTACTAATTCCCAATATTTCTGATGCTTCTTTTATATTTATACCTATTTTTTCATCCATTTCACTAATCCACCTTTCGTTTTAATTTTTTCTGCTTTTTCTGTAGCTTCTCGTGGACTATATAATTTCATTGCAACATCAATTTCTGAATCAAGCATTTTTACATCAATATCGTTTGGTGTACTTCCTAATATATCTAATGCTATAACTGCATAAGCCTTAGCCTGTTTCTTAGTTACTGTTTTTACATTATTTAATTTCATTTTAATCAAATCCTTTCACTTATAAACTTTTTAAATTAGTTACAAGTGAATTTGGTATCTTTCACATAGGTATTTCAACCTCTCCGTTATCCAACCGAGTAACTCCTTAATATAAATTAAGCCGAGCTGAAGTATCATTATTACTAATATAGATCTTCGCCAACACAAACTTACCATTATTTGCTTTTTCCCTCATTATAGTCGCTATTTATTTTTAATAACATTCGCCTTCTTGGAGCTCCTTATATTAGTTAAAGTCTTGTAACTAATATATTTACTTGTCAATGTGCTATCCGTTTTCCAAAAGAAAACAAGCAAGAAAGCTCATCTCCTCTCACTTGTTTTTTCAGTTAGCACATCATTTTTTAGGGCTACTTATAAATTTTTTTTAACTTTTTTCTTAAGTTTTCTAATCCTCTGTCTATACTCTCCTTTACTGTAGGAATAGAACGATTTTCTATTTTTGCTATTTTTGTATATGAAAATTCATCTACTATATACATATAAACTCGCCTATTTTGTGGTGTAGGTAATTTCCAAATTTCTTTTATTATTCTTTCTGATTCTAAATTTGAAATAACTTGTTCTTCTAAACTAATTTCTCTATTTGTAGCTCTCTTATTTAATGAAATATCTGTTAGTTCTGAATGTTCTATATACCTACTAAATTTAATATTTTGTGAGTTTTCTTCGCTTTTTCTTTTCTTATATTCATCTCTTAATTTTTCATTTGCTCTAATTGCTCTTGACTTTCCATTTTCATCCTTGAATACAATAATATTTTTACTTTCATCGCTATTACTAAAAACAATATATGTATCTATGACTTCTCGCTTAATTTTAGAATATTTTTTCATTCTTCTTTCCTCCATTCAATTCTGTTTTGAATTGAATGTGAGGTGGAGATCGGCATTTAACTAATCTATATGAAAACAAAAAGAGGTCAAATCTATCTTTACAGATAAATTCAACCTCTCTATTTTGTTTTTTTAACATTATTAATACACATTTGTCCAAATAACCTACACTCCTCTTTGTGTAGGATGAGATTTATGTAATAATGCTCAAAACTACACTAGCATATATCTCTTCTTTTTTATTTTTCCTTAGATCATTTTTCTAAATTAGTGTAGTGTTTTATTGGATATTAAAATAATTGAAAAAAGCACACAAATAACTTATAAATAGTTAGTTGTGTGCTTAATATATTTATTTATATTTTTCAATTTATTTTGTGATATATCCATTTTCTCCCCAACTCCTTATTATTTTCAGTCTTTGGTAGTTTAGGGACTTTTCTTTTGTTTTTATGGATTCTATCATAATTTTTTTGCAAAGTTTGTCGAATTATGCGAAAATGTGTAATTTATTGTATAAAATTTTATTTTTTTGGTTTTGTATAGTATTTTGAGGCAAAAAAAGAAGGTCTAGCCTTCTTTCTGAGTTTTATATTAAATAAATGGTTGCAAAAATGAAATTATTGTTGCTATGTTAGCCCCCAATCCCACTATTTCAGGAACTAATTTTGCACTTTTCCCCAATCCTTCAGCAAAGGATTTTAATCTTCCTTTTCTAGGGACATCACGCATTAATTCTTCCTGAATTCCCTCTGCATTGTCAATTATTTCTTCTTTTATATCTTGCTCTACATTATTACTATCTAATATTTTTTTTAATTCATCTATTAATTTACAGATACTTTCATTATTACTATTTTGTACTGCATTTAATATAGAATTATCTTTCGAAATATTAACTTGTCCTCCATTTATAGTAATATTATAATTATTATTTTCATCAAATCCCATTTCAGTAAAAATCCTTTCAAAATACCCATCTATATAATTTATAAACGGTAACAAAAATCTTTCTCCAAATCCTTCAACCATATCCTGATACTTATTAGAATGTGCATAGCCCATAATATAGGCTCTGCAGTTTATATTATGATCAGTAATATATTTCAAAATTTGATATATATAAGAAACTTCTTCTTTTTCTTCCAAATATGAGTCAAAAATTAACTGTCCATAATTCGATGAAACTTCTTTCACTTCTTCTTCTATATTAAATTTTTTTCCAATCTCTATACAATTGTCTATATAATCCTTGATAACTTCTTCGCCATCAATAAACGAAATAAGTCTTTTTAGATTATTATCAAAATCTTCAAAATCACAATTCAATATTCTACTAGAAAGAGTTCTAAATTTTCTACTTATATTTTTCAACTCTTTTTTGTTAAAACTATTATTCATATCTTCCTCCACAAAAAGGACAATAACTTCCTATATTTTTAAATAATGGATTAATTTTCACATCTTTTTTACAGCATCTATAATTTTGTTTTTCTAGATTGTCTATTTTTACCTGTATTGGTTTGACAAAAATCTCTTTTGGTTTTTTTCCTGCTTTAAAAGAAAATCCATTGTTATTTTTTGTTTGCTTTTCCAAATTTTTAAAATTATTGTATATTTCTTCCATCATACAATTAGTTGCTATTTTCATTGCAATTTCATTTGTTTCCTTTGTGGAATAACTATTACAAACTAATCCACAATATGGGCACCAAATTTCATATATTTCTTTAGAATTTACATCTTCTCCTTTTAATTTAAAATATTCTCCACAAAAATGACATTGCAATAGTACATAGCCATCTTGATCACAAGGTGTTTTAATCTCTATTTTCATTCTAACTCCCTATTTATTATAATATTTCATCTAAGATTCTCCAATTATCTCCTGACATATCCTCAGTATATTCTGTATTACACAAATACAAAGAATCATTCTTATCATAGTCTCTAACAAATCCCCACTTCAAATTATACTTTTCAGCATAACTTTTTAAAACTACAAACTTGTTTTCTACTTTTATATCGATATTTTTTGATTCTCCTTCAGCAGTTTCGCCACCTTTTGTTTCAACAATCCAAGTATTGCCTTTATAATCTTGTAAAATATAATCAGGGTAAAATGCCCACTTTTTTCCTACTGCATCAACATATATTATAGAGAAATAATCCATTGAATGTTCTCCATTTTTGTAAAACCACTTTACTTTATCAGAGTCATTACAGTACTTTTCAAACATTCTCTCACTACGAGACCTTTTTGTACTATTAGGATAATCTTTATATACATTTTTTTCATAAATAATTGTATCCTTCATATTAGGGTCATATTTTATAATATCTATTTCAGGAATTTTAAAAGGAACTTCCTTGATTGATTCCGCTTTAAGAGCAACTTGTCTTGATTCTTGTGATACTGCCTCTAGAAAGTCGTATTTCAATTTATCTTCATTATTTATTACGAAAGCATAAAACTCAACTAAAGATAAATTTATAAATTTCTTTGTAAACAGTTTTCTCTTCAAAAACATTCTTTCAAGTACAACTCTTGTTTTATCGTATTTCATACCTATCTTAGTGCTAATAACACCTATTGAATGTCTTAAATCAATACCATTCTTACTTGTGTTTACAGTAGATTTTACTTTTATAGTGTTAGCATTTGATATTTCGTCAGAATCTATTTTTATTATTTTATCTTGAACTATTATATTTTCTATTGTATCTCCAAATATATATCCTTCTGACTCTAAAATAGTTCTATTATTTGTTTTATTTGATGTTAGTTTATATTTTTTTATAAAATAATTCTGTATTATTCTAAATGTTTCTCTATCATCAAATCCATCAAAATCATTATTTTTTATTTGTTTTGTCAATGTAAATTCTTTGTATTCATTTTTTAGAAATACTATTTTTACATCTTGTGCATTATTACCTAATTCTTGTTTTATTGTTTCCTCATATTTCTCGTCAAAAGTATATAAATAGCAATTATCTAATAAGATATTATTATAATGATGAGCTTGTGGCATTCTTCTTATTCTTCCAATAGTTTGAGTTTCAAAATCTTCACTCATATTATCTCTTAATTTAACAAGAATCTTTGCCCTCGGACAATCCCAACCAGTAGAAATTGCCTGTTTCATTATTAATATCATAGGCTCTGCCTCATTTTCTGATATTCCGTCGATATTTTCTTTTCTGTCTGCTAACCATATAGCAACTGTTTTATTCTTATATGAATATCCTTTTTTATCTAACAGCATTTCAATTTGCTCAATTAATTCATCGGATTTACTGGGAACCTGTATAATAATTAAAGGATTTACATCGATATTGTTATTTTTATATTCTCTTCTAATTGCTTTCTGTTTTTCTAAAGCTAGATCTAATAAATATTCGTGTTCATTTTCTAATTTTATATTATTTCCAACATTTTCATTTATGTACAATGCTCTAGTTATAAGTCCTTCATTTATTACATCAAGTTCATCAATTTGTATAAATTCTGCCTCTTTATTTTTCTTTGTTGTTGCTGAAACTCTAACTATGTAATTTGGTTTTAAATAATCAATTATTGCCTCTGCTTTTACTGTCTTGTTTAAATGTTCTTCATCAACAATTACAATAAAATTATATCCTCTGTTATATGCCTCATCAATTCTTTCAAAAAGATTTTTTCTTTCAGCTTCCTTTAATGCTGTATTTCCTTTTTTAGTAATAGTTTCCCAATTTATAAATGCTGTATCTCCTGCTTCAAATCCACTTAAAAGAATATCATTAATGTTCTTCGAGTTCATGCTTGGAAGATATTTAGTCATTTTAGTACGACTTTGTTCTTCTAGATCTCCCTTACCTGGTGTAAGCCAAACAAATATTGTATTTTTATTTTCTTCAATATATTCTTGTATATAATCTAATAATATTATTGTTTTTCCACTTCCAGTAGGTGCTTGTACTAATATTTCTTTTTTGTTTCCAACTGTTGTCGCATCTAATAATTTATTGACACAATTTATTTGAAATTCTTTTAATTCAATTCCTTGCATAATATTATTGCACCTCCTTAATTTCTTCATCGAAATAATATTCAGGAATAACAAAAACATCTATATTGTTGTCTTTAAAAATCTTCACTTGTTTAGCAGTAAGTAAAATATCTGATGAAATGTATAGTTTTTCACACTCTTTAATTTGTTCAATATTTTCACTGAATTTATCAATTTCATATTCGCTCAATATTACTTTTATTATCTTATCATCAATACTTATACCATTTTCAAGTTGTATTAAGTTTTTAATATTTTTCAACAGATTTTCTTGTATATTTTCATCATCTGTGTTAGTTCTTGGTATATATGTTGTTCGATAATACTTTACATTGGCTGTAATTCCTTTTATTTCGTTATATCCATTTATTACTTTTCTTAATCTTGCTAATGTTATATTTGTACAAATGTCATTTTCATTGTTTGTACAAATAATAAATTTTCTATCTCCATTATCTTCTTCGTTAAGTTCTAATACTGCTTGAGCAGTAGTTCCACTTCCTGCAAAAAAGTCTAAAACAATTGCATTTTTTTTATTACCTATAACATGAAATATTAAATCTTTAATCAATTTAACTGGCTTAATAGTTTCAAATCCATGTTCCTTTGTTCCCAAAATATTATTAAGCTCTGTTTTTGCTGTTTCCGCCGTTCCAATATCTTTTAACAGCAAAGACCAAAAAGGTTTCATTTTTGCTTCTTCATCCTCAGGTCTAATTTTTAAATAGACTTTATTATTTTTTATAATTAAATCATTTCTTTTTCTATATTTTTCTATTGTATCCTTTCCAAATTTCCACTGATATCCTTCTTTTGGCATTATTCCATCAATAGGGAATATCATTGTCTCCCTTCCCCTCATTCCTGAGGCAGACATTTCTCCTAATTTTTCTAGTCTATACTTTTTTCCATTATCATCAATTGAAGGATATTCCCTTTCTGATTCATAAGTTAAACAAAATTCATATTTTTCATTTTTATTTTTATAAACAAAAATCGATTCTGTCTTTGACTGCAACATATATTTAGCCGTCTTTGTATTTTGACATTTAGTTCTTTTTTCCCAAACTATATTTCCAACAAAATTTTCTTCTCCAAAAATCTCATCACACAATAACCTTAGTTGTGCTTGTTCATTATCATCTATTGAAATAAAGATTATGCCATCCTTTGATAGTAAGCTTTTAGCAATTTTTAGTCTTTTATAAATAAATGATATCCATTTAGAATGTCTATATCCGTCCTCTAAATCAATCCTTTTATCATCATATATAAAGTCATTTGCTCCTGTATTATATGGTGGATCAATATATATAACATCTATTCTGCCTTTATGAGTTTTCTCTAATAAATATAAACTATGTAAATTATCCCCTTCTAATAAAAAATTATATTTTTTATCTTCATTTGTAACTATATTATTTTCTTTTATTTCTTCAAATGTAGGAATTTTTGTCTTTAATTGTTTATCAACATTTTCCTCATGTTCTTCCCATACCAAACCATATTTTTTCTTTGTTAATTCATATTCAATTAGAGATAAATTTTTTAATGTTTCATCATCATCTATATTTTCTTTTATTTTACTAATTGTTTCTAACATTTTATCTCTTTTGATTTTAGATAAATTTGTACTCATATTTCCCCCATATACATTTATAATAATTCTATTTTATTTTATATCACAAAACGACTTTTTTCTCAATAATTACACAGAAATTTAACAAAAAAATACCAGTAATTTTACTGGTATGAATAATATTGCCTAGGAATCCTCATATAGGCTTTATTATAATTTATTATTTGTATCCTTTTTATTTTTTCTATATACATCTTATTAAATTGATTTAACTCATCCTTATTTTCAAATTCAATTCTATTAATCTTTTTTTCTATTTTATCAAATAGTTTATTTAAGTCATAAATAATATAAGTTAATTCCATTGTATCTATAGAAACTAGCTCGTTTCTGCAATAAAATCCCATCGCACTAAAAGATGAATGCCCTGTTGAAAAAGCTCCATTTACATTATGTGGCTCATGTTCATATTTATTTCTAATCTTTTTTATTTTAAGAAAAGTCTTAGTGTTTTCTTGTAATATTTTTTTCAAATCACTTTCTATAAAATTAATATGCTCTTTTAATAAGCAAATGCCATCTTTTAAATTTAAAAATATACTATTATCTTTTTTATTTTCTGTAAAAGGAATCAATCTTAATAATTCTGTAGAAAGATAAAAAAAGTGTTCTTCAATTTCTTCATATTCCATAGTTCTTATTAGGAACTTAAATTGCTTATTTATTCTATCTAAAATTATAAAATATTTGTATATACTATTTATCCAATCAAATTTATCCATATATTCACCTATAATATTTTTTTAATTATTTATAACATAAATTTTCTATTTTCTCAATACATTATCACTTCTAAAAAATAAGATACCAGTACAAAATCATACTGGTATTACTCTTTTTTCTAATTTCACAAAATTACTTTTCACGATAAAAATTCAATATCTAAATGTTCCCAATTCATTTAGATAACTATGACTACTTATTATTCGCATATAACTTATCAAATGCAATTTTTTCTTGTTGTTCCATATATTCATCAATGCTCTTTTTTCTGAGCAAAACTCTGCCACCTACTCTAAAGTGTGGAATCTCGTTTCTTCTTATCATTTGACCCACTAGCCAATATGAAACTCCTAAATATTTTGCAGTTTCTTCAATTGTTAAAGTAGTCCTCTCAATCTTTTCGTAACCCTCTAAATTTGGCACATTTTCACCTCCCATATACAATTATATAAGAATAGTTCCATATATCCAAACCTTTTACCTAAAATACTTAAATATTCCAACAAACTCTATCATTATCATTTTGAATATTACATAGACTTTTTATTTTTTCTTTTAAATACTTACCATTTTCACTAGATAATCTATTATTAACAATAGCAACATTTATTATTAAGCAAATATGATTAAATTCTTCATTTTCAGCAATGTCATGAATAATGTATTCAGGAATTTCAAAGTTTATATGCTTTTGTAAATCATTTTTTATTTTATCTATCTTTTCAATATGTTTCTTTATAATTTCAAATTTTTCTTCAGTTATTGAATAATCTTTATTATTTTTTCTCATATTACTTTTACTCCTCCCTCTTCTAGTATTATAGCATATTTACTCATTAAAATGAATATTTTTTAATATTTTACTCATTTTGATGAGCATGTTTTAATTTATATTTTGCTAAAATTATTTTGAAAGGAGCCCATATTATGGATTTTTCAGATTTAGTAGCCTTAAAAATCAAGGAGTTAATGAAAGAAAAAAATATAAATTCAAATCAGCTTTCTAAATTAACTGGAATTTATAGTTCTACTATTGCGATGTTTTTAACTAGAAAAAACAGAACTATTAGATTAGAAAATTTATTATATATTTGTGATGCTTTAGGAATTAAATTATCAGAATTCTTTTCAGATGAAAGATTTGACGAAGCCGAAGCAAATGAATGGAGAAAAAAGCCTGAACTATAAAAGATGTATATTATTAATTATTTAATATACATCTTTTATTGTATCAGGATTTTAAGAATAATTTTGGGGCGAAAAAAATAGAGGTACAGAATTTTTAATATTCCATACCTCAAAAATTTAGTAAATAAAATAATAATTCAATATAAATATATGAACTCTAAATTATTATTTTCTCCATTATATAGTTTTTTCTTTAAATGTCAATACTAGCAGCCTGTTCTAGGAAGTTTTTGTGTTGTTTCTATTTCTTTATAATAAGTAATTGTAGTCCAATCATCTTTATCTTCAACATTAATATCTTTATAATTTCCTGATACTTTCGTGTGATTTACAAATATAAATCCATTTGGTAAATCATCCAACATATCACAGTATAATCTAGGTTGTTCAACTTCTCTGAAATCTGCTTTTACTGTTCCAAATCTAAATTCAAAGTCTGTTATGAATTCTCCCTCTTGTAATGTTGCATCTGTAAATTTCACTTCGTTATTTACCAATGTACTCAAACCATCTTTTAACACTATATAGTCATCGCTCAAATTAGTTTTATACCATATAGAATATTTTAAATCTTCATTCCATGTTCCTGTATAAATTTTGTTTGCTCTTAATGCATTTGTAGGTAATGAATCACTCCATGTAAAATTATCTAATGCAATGTTAGATTTATTATGAATATTTGAAAAATCATAGTATATGCTATCTTTACTTTGTGTTTCTTTAAATCCTGTTTTATTAATCTCTATATCAATATCTACATTGTCATTTTCTACTTCTACATCAACAATTTCTTGATGTTTTACTATTTCTGCTTCAAATATTTCATCTGTAAGTATATAATAATCAGGGCTTTCAACCTCTTTTAAAGTATATTTTCCTTTTAGTAGTTCTTTTGTTGTAGCTTCGCCATTCTCATCTGTAACTAAAGTATCTACTAAATTATTTTCTTTATCATATACTTCAAATTTAGCATTTTCAAGTCTTGTTCCTTTTTTATCTCCATTGTATTTATTATCTTCTTTACTTACTTTTATTACTCTTATATAACCTTTTATTAGTTCATTTTCAAAAGTCAAATCAGTAATTTGGTCTTGTGTTAATGTTACTGTTTGTGGTGTTTCATTTAATACATAATTTTCTAATGTCTTTGATTCTTGTACTGTGTATTTTTTATCTATTCTCAATCTTTTACTTGTAGCTTCTCCATTTTCATCTGTAATTAAAGTATCTACTATGTTGTTATCTTCATCATATACTTTAAATTCTACACCTTGTAACTTCACTTCGTTATTTTCTTTATCAACTTTTATTACTTTTACTTGTCCTTTTTTTAGTTCATTTGTAAAAGTAATATCTGTAATTTGATCTTGTGTTAATGTTACTGTTTGTGGTGTTTCATTTAATACATAATTTTCTAATGTTTTTGATTCTTGTACTGTGTATTTTTTATCTATTCTCAATCTTTTACTTGTAGCTTCTCCGTTTTCACCTGTAGTTAAAGTATCTACTAAATTTTTATCTTCATCATATACTTTAAATTCTACACCTTTTAATTTAACTTCATTATTATCTTGATCAACTTTTATTACTTTTATTTGACCTTTCTTTAATTCATTTGTAAAAGTAACTGTTTTTATTTGTTCTGCTTCTAATACTACTGTTTGTGGAGTATCATTTAATACATAATTTTGTAATGTTTCTTTTTCTCTAATTGTTAGTTTTGAATAATCTCTTATTGCATATCTTGATGTATATGCTTCTCCATTTTCATCTGTTGTTATTGTTTCTAAAATTTTTCCGTTTTCATCTAAAACATCAAATTTTACTCCTTGCAATTTTACTTCGTTATTGTCTTTATCAACTTTTATTACTTTAACTTGACCTTTCTTTAATTCATTCTCAATAGTATTTTCTTCTGTTGTATTCCACTTAACTTCAACGGTTGTATCTTCTGCGAGATTATACCATTTTCCTGTATTTTTTTCGATTAGTTTATAATTTCCAGTTCTTAAATTTTTAATGCTAATTTCTCCATTTACATCTGTTGTATAAGTTCCAATTACTTTTTGAAATTCTTCTGAATATAGATTAAATTGTACATTGCCTAGTGCAATTTTGTGATTATCTTTATCTACCTTGTATATTTTTAAATTTCCTTTTTTATGATCATTAGTTATATTTTGAGTAGTAGATTTATTATATTCTACATTTACATCAAAAGTAGCTTTATTTATAACATAATTATCATTAGTAGAAATTTCCGTTAATTTATAATTATCTTGATATAGTCCACTAAATGTTGCTAAACCATTTGAATTTGTAGTAGCATTTGCGACTACTGTTCCATCTGTCTTTGTTAATTGAAATGTTACTCCTTGTATTGGTTTTGAAGTATCGCTATCTGTTTTATTTATTTGTATTTTTCCAGTATTAGTTTTTACATTTAATGTAACTCTACCTACTCCATCTCCAAAAGGATCATAAGTAACTGCATAATTTTGTGTTGCATTAATTCTTGTTTTTCCATAAAATACTGGATAAGTTTTGCATTTTCCTTGCACATTTATAATTGCATTACTTATATCTTTATTCATTGAAGATTTAGGAATTTTTAAATATAAGCTTTCGCTTCCTGTAAATGAATTTGTTTGAGTTCCATTTCCGTTTGTTATTATAGCTCCATCAGGTAAGTTGGCTGTTGATGTAACTGTATATGATGCCATATCAACACTACTACTAACATTAAATTTTTGTACCCAGTAATTACCTTCTTCATATAAGCTTCCTGAAGTTCTCATTGTAATTGTTCCATCTGAGGGTGTTTGATTTCCGTATCTTCCTATATTTACTATATTTACTACTGCATTTGCTATTTTTGTTCCTCTTTCATCTCCACCACGATATCTAGTAGTAGGATCAAAACCATATAAAATACTATATACTGCTTGTTTAGTTGCAACAAATGCATCATATTTGTTTTCAACTCCTAGCTCTGCTGGAGTCTTATATGGATATCCATTTATTATTGTTCTCCAAATTTGAACATTATCTAATACTGCATCTATATCTACTGTGTAACCATCGTATTCTCCTACACCTGGATATTCTTTATTCAAGCAATATGCTGGATATTCAACTCCATCTTTTTGATATGTAACAAAAGTTGTAATTATATAGTACCATCCATTTTTATCTGCATTCCAATATTGCAAGTGATATCCACAATCTCCTTTATCTTGCAAATTTGCTTCACTTATTTCTGTTGCAAATGAAAATCTACTAAATGTAGAGCACAATGTTAAAATTAATAATAACATTGCTATTACTTTCTTTCCTTTTACTTTTATCATATTATCTCTTTCCTTTCCCATCAAAAAAAGCACCAGTAAAAGTGCCTTTTAAAATAATATTAGTTATCTTTATATTCTGAAAATTTTACTCCCTTAAAATCATTTTCATCTAGTACATATTCTTCTTTTCTATATTTTTCTTTTGCTATCCTAATTGCTTCATTAACATTCTCTGTTTCAATTTCAACAACTCTTTGTAATAATTCTTCAATCTCAATTTTATAAATTCTTTTCATATTCACCTCCCATTATATTAAATAGCATTCTGTCGTTATATATTGTCCATTTTTATAGTAATCTTGTGCATATATTCTTATAGTTCCAAATTTCCAAGCTATTTTATCTTTTACTCTTTTTTCAGTAAATGTAAATTGTGTTGTAACTTCTGTAATTGAACTGTCTACAACAATTTCATATCCATAGAACTTCATATCTTCTGAAGGATTGCTATTTATTATATTTCTTATTTCGGCAATCTTCTTTTCATTTATTCTATATTCTTCAACAGGTGCTTTATTATCTCCTACTACTACCTTTTCTTGTGATATATCTTTATCTATAGCAGAGCCTATATTATCATTTTTAATTTCATCTTGTTTTACTATATCTGTGTTTACTTTCTCTACAACTTGATTATTATTTTCTTGAACGATATTTTTTTGATTATTTGCTTCTTTTTTTATTGTGTTTGTTACACTATATGTAGTAACTTCTGAAACTTCTTGTTTAGTATTATTTACTTCATCTTCTATTATAGAATTATTTTCTTTTGTTTCATTAATATCTGCAATATTTAAGTCTTTCTCTTTTTCTTCAATTATAGCATTATCATTTTGAACATTTTCAAAATTTGTCACAGATAACTCTTGTTCTGATTCTTTTTCTGCATTCTGTCCAATATAATATAAATTTACAAAGTTTCCTACTAAAATTATTAAAACTATAATTATTTTTTTCATAGCGATCATCTCCTACTATCATTATAAAACCTTAATAGTAAGATCACCAAACCCTTTTAGGAAATTTCACTAAAATTTATTGTCCATAATTCATTCCATCTATAGATTCTATAGCTTGAACACATAGTCTTTTATCTTTATGACCTGCAACACAAGTAATCAAAGTAATTCTATTATCTTCTGTTGCTCCTAAATAACTCCAGTCCTCATCATTTATTATTTTCTTTGTTGTTACTACATATCTTTTAGTTCCATAGTTTGTTTGATAATAAATTTCACTTCCAATTTTTATTTTCTTTAAATTCTTAAAAAAATCTCCCTGATTACCTGAATTATGAGAGGCTAAGCCTACATTTCCCTCATAGATGGAGGTAGAGGGGAAATGTCCTATTGTTTCAGACAAAGTAGATAGTTCTACACTTTCTCTTATTGGTGCATTATCAAGTAAAATATCAGGAATTGTCAAAGTTCCTATTTCATCATCATAATGAATAATATCTTGTTCTATATTTTCGAGTGATGTAGCTTCTAATTCTTCATTATCTCCAACTTCAATACTTTCTGCATCTTTGTTAGCTTTATAAATTGGATATTTATATGTAAAAAAAATAACTCCTGCAAGAGCTATAATTGCAATTATAATAACTGCTATTATAAATTTATATTCTTTTTTCATTTACAAGTCCTCCTATATTCTAACTTCAACAATATATTTTTCCTTTTCATTGCCATTTACTAGCATTTTTATAGTTGTTCCATTCTTACTTACAGTTATCATTTTTCTTTTCAATTTTTTTGTTAAATTCTTAGATAGCTCTAATTTGTATTTATTAGTTGTTTCAAATAAACTAAACCTATCTAACTTTATCTTTCCAGCTTTTGTAGCTCTTACTTTTCCTACTTTTTTATATTTTCCATCTTTATAGTTATAAACTGTTACATTTCTTGCTAAGAAGAACACTATTACTAAAATAATTCCTGTTGTCCCTCCAACTACTGGTAATACATTATTCTCTTGTTTTTCTTCTACTTTAGGTTCTTCTTTTTCATATTTTACAACATAGGTAATTGGATGTTCTTCAGTCTTAGTTGCTGTTCCAAAATATTCAGCTGTTACTGTATATGTATTAGGATAATCAACTCTTTGCTTAGTAGCATAATAACATTTAGCAGTATATATATTAGCGACCTCATATTCTCCAATCATTTTTGTAGATTCTACTTCCCATTCAACATTTAGAAGATCCAATGTTAATCCATTTTTTATTGTTTGTTTCGGTATAAAATCCAAATCATTCTTTTCTAAGTTAGTATAATTTATTGTTTCTTCAATCAAATCTTCTCTAAAGCCATTATAGTTTGTCTTGATTTTTAAAGTATTAGGATTCAAAATATATTCTCCTATATATCCATCTTTTTCATATTTGATTGTATTTTCTAATTGTTCAATAATTTTATCTTTTTTATTTGTTTTTGATAATATAGTTTTAGTTGTATTTATATCTATCGTTTCTAATGTATTCCCTCCTTCAGCAGTATAATCTACATACTTGTATTTGCTTCCATCAACTTCTATTTCTTTTGATAACATTTCTAAAAATGTATCTTTCTCTGATTCCATAACTTGATATGTTTTATAAAAATTTAACTCATCTTCAGTAATTTTAGTTTCTTCCATTGTTACTGCAAAACAATTTACTGTTGTAAGTAAAGTACAGAAACTACAAACTGCTAATATTTTTTTAAACCACTTCATTTTAACCTCCTAAAATTTGAATATTCCTATTTTATTTGCTATATAAGTTGCTCCAATGGAGCATAAAATTAGTATTCCTATATAAAACAATACATGAAATATTCTTATCATTATTTTAAGTAAAAAAAGTAGTATTTTAATAAACGATTGTTGTTCATTAACTACTACTTCTTCATCATATTTTTGTCTTACTTTTTGTTTTTTTAAATATTCTTTATAAATATTTTTACTCACTTTTTACCTCTTTTCAAAAAGTTAAATATACTATTTTTTTCTATTACTTCTATTTTATTTGATTTCTCTGCTATATAATCTTTAAAAATTTCGTGATAAATCTCTGTATTCACATTATCATTAAAAGTATCTGAAGTATATTCTGCAAAGAATATATTTTTCACTATTCCTCTTAATGTTTTTTTAAATTTAGCCTTTTCTTCATCACTAGAAAAATTGAATATATAATTTACTTCAGGAATCTTCTCTAATAAACTTAAAACTCTAAATGTTTCATCTGTTTCCCATACTTTTGTTCCCCCTACTACTATCTTAACTTCTTTTGATAAGAAATTGTCTAGTGTATTTTCATTTAAAGTTCCATAATCATAAATATAAAAATCATAACCGTATTGCATTGCATCAATTTTATTGGTATTACTATAAAGATCAATTCCTCTATACGAATACATGTTGTCTTTTTTAGTCACTCCTTCTAATATTTCAATATTTTTTATTTCATCTTTATCTGTACTACAAATATAACAAGCATTCATATTTAAACTCTTTAAAAATATTGTAATTAAAATTGCTTGTGTTGTAACTCCTATATGCTTTTCTGTTCCTGCTACTGCTATATTTACAAATTGTTTTAAAGTCTTATATTCCTTCTTTACAATTACTTTATTTTTCTTTGTTTCTTCAGCCTTTTGTCTAAACCTTATAGCATCTTTATATTGGCATCCTTCAGCACTTAAACAATTTCTAAATTGTTCCTTCTGTTCATAGTAAGTTTTTGCATTTACAAAATTGTAGATTCCTTCATTAAATAGTTTTGAAAGTAGTCTATCTCCTTCTTCATGACCTAAAGCAACTACAATAACTCTAATATTATACATACTCTTTATTGCTACAATAGATTGTATGATTTCCTCTTCACTTTCTTTTGTTGAATCAACATCTATAATTATTTGTTTATAATTATTTAAGTTTTTCAGCTCTTGAATTGCAAATCTTTTTAAACTATCAACTCCTGTTAATACTTGTGGAATTTCAAATCCATTTTCTTTGCATACTTCGTAAATTATTTTTTCATTTTCTTTAGTAATTGCTAAAATCAATTTCATCAACTCCTTTCTATAAAAAAAGAACTACTACAACTAGTAATTCTTAATTCTATTATTCATTATTTTTTGAAATTAATTTATTAAAGCATCGTTCTATTTTAGTATTGGATTATTGTCGGCAAAAATCGTATGACAAAAACAATAAATTTTAGTCTTTACTGTTCTTTACCAACAATTCCATTTCACTTCTTTTTATTGTATATTTATATTTATTACCTAATACATCTTCTACAATTAATTTAAACTTATTTTTTGAAGAATTTTTTAATATTTCACTTGCCGTTTGCTTATCAATACTTATTAAAAATTTATCTCCATAATTTAATCTTCTTGGAAAATTATAATTATCAGAGTTATCATAAATAGGCACATAATTTTTTATAAATATATTTGTCCTGCCATTTCTTATGTATGGATAACTAGAAATAACTATTTGATTATTTCTAGTTAAATTTATTAATTCCAAATCATATCTCAAGGTAAAATTCCCACAATATCCTACTGGAACAATTACTTGTCTTCTAATCTTGTATTTTATTCTTTCTCCTTTTCTACTTAAATATAATGAAACTATAACTGCTCCAATAGTCCCAATAGCAGAAAAAGTATTTATAATATTAGAAAATAAATTACTTTCGAAAAAATTAAGCCACTCCATAATTCAAACACCTCTTTAATACAATAAGTGCTTGCATTATAACATATTTTTCTTTAATTTTAAAGTTTTTACACCTCATTTCCCCAACAATCCCAACCATCTACTGTTTGTCTTGCAAATAATTCTATTCTAGACATATCTCCTACAAGTTCAACTATTTTATCTCTTACTATTGC
>UMKK01043404.1_pt1 | contig 38864 bp, 58 predicted proteins | sample 1966281 | NCBI WGS metagenome assembly UMKK01 (sample SAMEA4836175, study PRJEB28245) | human gut metagenome | biome: gut microbiome; material: fecal sample | place: Denmark | collected 2008 | reverse complement strand
CCTGCGTCGCCCAAGTCGCCAATATTTCACTTTCCAAGTCGCCAATAATTACATATGGCGACTTGAGGGCAGCGTGCAGCTATTTTTTACACCAAATCCAGAAAATGAGCTAAAAAAAGAGACTCATACCAAAAATGATATGAGTCTCCAAAAAGCCTATAAAATCAAGCTTTCTATTTAGAATTTGCCCTCATCAGCAGCCTGCTGAACAGAAACTGTAGCCCCTTATTTTACTGGCTTTCTAAGTCGTTTTGTTAGTTACCAGTCTGTTACTATTGGCATTTTCTACTTATTTGTGCCGCTTAAGCGTATGTAATGAAGCAGACGATACCAGCCGCCTTTAGTCTCTTTACCGTGGCTTCCGCGTTTTCCTTTTTAGTATAAGCGCCTACCTGTACTTTGTAAAGCCCATTAAGCAGCCTTACGAATACGTCCGTATGTCCGGTCTTCTTAATCTGCTCCGCCATAAGGTTAGCGCCTTCTTTTCTTCTGTAAGCCCCAGCCTGTACCCTGTAGTACTTTTCGGCATCCGCCCCGGCTGCTCCCGCTCCTTGGTTCTCCTGGCTCTCTGTCTTGCCGTCAAACTCTGTAAGCTTATACTGCTCGATAATCTCAATAAGTTTGTTTGCATATTCCGGGTCTGTCGCATATCCAGCAGCCTTAATAGCGTTGCAAGCCTTCTTATAGTCTGTTTCTCCGATTACTTCTTTATAGCGCTTATTTGCCTTCAAAAATGCGCTATGGTCTGTAACGGATTCTTCCCAGCTATCATAAGCGCGGAAAGCTTCGCTTTTCACGGCTACCAGATTTACCCCGTCGTAGCACTCTTTTGTATCTTTGCAATATACTTTACCCTTCCAGGACTTTGTAGCCTTAATTCCGAAAAGGGCTTTACCCTCTGCGGCAAGCCCGGACGTTCCCCAGCCCGTTTCCGTGATAGCCTGGGCGATTGTCAAACTTGCCAGCACTCCGCTTTTCTTCATATCAGCGGACGCAAGCGCGCCCACTGTTTTAATAAAGTTTTTCTGTTCTGTATTCATATCGAAGCCCCCTTATACAGCCGTCAAGCTTGCTACAGCTACCCAACTGTTGATTCCCTTAAGCTTTGCTTCCTGTACTCCTTTATTTGTCTGTACCTTGTCTACCGTGTGTCTTTTGCCGCCTAACTGTGCCGCCGGGACTGCTTTTCCTCTGGTCGAAGACAAGCCGCCATATACCGCACCGCTCTTAATCGTAACAATGCTTCCGGCTTTAATTTCCTGTGTTGCCGGGCTGCTTCCCGCTTCCTGGCTGCCTTTCTTTAACCCGAACTGTGTAGCGATTGCATTAGCTACGGCTGCTGCAATCTGTGTCTTTTTGGCTGTGTATACGCTCATATCGTCCTTATCGTCGATAAAACACACTTCCAGCAACGCGGAAGATACGCCCGCCGCCTTCGCTCTGTAGATTACTGTAAAATTCGTTTTCTTAACTCCGCGGTTCTTAAAGCCCAGGGCTGCGATACTCTGTACAATCTTCGTTTCTACCCCTACGGTCTTTTCCGCTGTAGTAACGTAGATTTCCGTACCTGTCGTCCGTCCGTTTCCTTTAAGGTCTGCTGCCCCGGAATTAAAATGGACTTCCAGTACATAACCATAGTTTCCGAAGTCAACCGCCAGTTTTCCGGCTTTTGCGTCTTTGTATGCGTTTCTTTCCGTCGGGTATAAATCCACCTGGGCGTATGCGCTCAAAGTCTTCTTAATTTCCTTGACCATGTAAATAGTCTCGTCTGCTTCTTTTCCGAACTGTGATACAGCGCCAGGGTCGCCCGCTCCGTGTCCGCTAATAAGTAAAATCTTCATGTTTCTTATGCTCCCTCTGTGATTTTTCTTAAAATGTCGTCTTCTGTATCTTCATCCGAAACCGTAACCGTATTATACACATAGTCGTATAAGCTGCTGTTTGATTCCAGCATTTTCTTAAACTTCTCTAATGCTTCGTCTAACAGTTCGTCGTATTTTTCTTCCGTAATAAACAGGGTAATAATCGGGAATCTTTCTACAAGCCAGTCCCATACCATAGCCCTTTTTACCTGTCCGGTCTTTCTCTTTAACTCCTTTTCCGCTTCCGTAACCATGTACAGCAGCGCGATTCTAATTTTATCTAACTGCTGCTGTGGTGTGAGTTTCAAAAAACGCAATACCGCATATACGGTAAGCCCCAGTAAAACAACCACAATTACGAAAATTAACCAGTTTTCAAGAATCAATTTCAAAATCTCCATACTTCGCACCTCTAAAAGTTCTGTATTTCCGTTGGCTCTAACGCTTCGTCTATAAGTGCTTCTGTTTTATCCTTCATCTTTTGTATGGTTCTTTCTTTGATTTCTTCCACCGGATTTTCTTCGCCCAGGTCGATAAGTTTTTTTATCATACCTAGCTGTATTTTTATACCATTTTCAAGCTGTACCGCTTTCAGATACCATATTACAGCAGCGCCGAACACGCCCCCGGCTGTCGGAATTATGTAAGTAAATACTTCTGTAGGCTTTTCGTTCCATGAAAATATAAGGGCTACTATGCAAGTGCATACAAATATTGAACCAGTGCTTAAAACTACCTTTTTCTTAAATTCCCGCTTCTTTGCTCTCACTGTGCGCTTAAACCTTCCAGGTCTTTAATTCTATGGTTTGCTACTTCCTGTTTTTCATCAAGTACCGCCTGGTCTTTTTCTAATTTGTACACCCTTTCTACTACGTTGTTGTGTTTGTCTAATTTTGCTTCGATATAATTAAGTCTGGTCTTAATCGTCCCGTATATCGCGCCGATAGACACCCCGTACACAACTAACTGAATAAGTAAACCTATCCAAAATTCACTACTCAAGCCTTACTAACTCCTTCCTACGGCTCTAACATCCGTTCCAGGTCTTCGCGACCTTCTTTTATGTCTTCTATCATCATTAGTAACTGCTTGTTTTCGTCTTCCATGCTCCTATAGTTCTCTAATTCTTCCAGCAGCAGCCTATTTACTTCTGCCAGGTCTGCTATTATGCTGCTCTGTACCTCTACTACGTCCAGGTCGTAACGTGCTACGTTCGTAGCCTGTACTTCGCCTTCTTCCCTCTGGCTTCTGATTCTGTTAATTATCCGGCGTAATACTGCCATTGCCTATTAACTCCTTTTTCTTAATTTCTGCTTCTATTTGCCCTTTAATCTTCATGCGTAGCCTGTAAGTGTCCGCGTGTTTCGCGTGTCCTTCCCAGCTTGCATATTTCATAAGCAATTTTTCTTTTGTTATTTTTCCGCTTCTGTAGGCTTTGATAGTTGCCCTAATATGTTTAGGGCTACGCTTCCTTATCTTCCGGTAATCTTTGTAAATACGATACCCGCAAAAATCAAAGCCGTTCTTAGCGTTGATTATCTGCGTTTTCGGATTTAAGGTAAGCTTAAGCCGCGCGCCTAAAAATGCGTCTATCTTTTGTAACACTTCCGCCAGGTGTTCCCGGCTATTGCTAACTATTGCAAAATCATCCATGTAGCGTTTATACTTATCTTCCTTCAATTCGTGCTTTACGAAGTTATCTAATTCATTTAATACCAGGTTTGCAAAAAGCTGGCTTAATAGGTTTCCCACCGGAAGCCCTCGCCCGTCTTCCCCGTAGCTGTCGATAATATAGTAAAGCAGCTTTAATAGGTCTTTATCTTTGAAAATCCCGCCTAATATTTGCTTTAGTACTTCGTGGTCTACACTGTTGAAATACTTGTGTATATCCGCTTTTAATATATAAACCTGTTCCCCTTCAAAAGATAGGTTTCTTATACACTCCTGGGCGTAATCTGCCGCTTTGTGCATACCCTTATCTGTTCTGCAGGCGTAGCTATGATAGTAAAACCGTCTTTCTACAATCGGTTCTATTTTATTGTTTATCATGTGCTGTGCTACTCTGTCCCTAAATGGTAGCGCGTATATGTCCCGCTTCTTCGGTTCATACACTACAAAGCGCCGGGCTTCCCCTTGTCGGTATGTTCCGGCTTCCAGGTCTGCCACCAGGTCGTATAATTCTTCTTCCAGGTTATCCGTGAACCTTAACACTTCTTCCCGGTATCTTTTGCACTTTCGCGCCTTCCTGTATGCGTCTTCCGCATTTTCAAAGGTCGCTATATCCTTTATTCCTATGTTACTTCTTTTCATCTTCTGCCGTTTCCGCTTCCGCCCTTCGCTCTCGCTACTAACCGGAAGCGTCCTTTTTTATGTTTGCCTGGTAGTCCCAGGACGGGCTATACGTTCTGACTATATGTAAATAGTCCTTGCTAGTAAGCCATAGCTTGCTAAGTCTGAAAAGTTCATAAGTCACAGCCGAAGCGCGCGCCAATGTTAGCGTTGACATTCCAGGGGTAATTGTTACAGTTGACAGCGCGGCAGCCAGCGATAACGCCGTTGTTCCAGTTGCCACCCGCGAGAAGGCGAAGCAACGTATAGCCCATATTCTTAACTTTGTACTGATTTAATGAAGCCGCCTAACATTTTTCCTATTTCCGTTAATTTCTTCGCGGCTACTCCGTATGTATGCCCGCTTATGTACTCCTGGTCGTAGGCAATTCTGATATAATACCGTAAAATCACTAATTCTACGTCCGCGTCGTATAAAAGCCTTTTCTTCGTCGTGCTTTTCCCGGCTCTAATGATGTACCGTAAAATATCCATGATACAATTTTTAGTATCTTTCTGTAGCGAAAACTTTTCACTTTTCGGATATTGTCTTAGCACCGGGTATATGTACTTTATAAAATCGTACAGCTTTTCTTGTATCTCTAAATTGCTTTTCATATAATCGCCCTTCCTCTGATTTGCGATTATATCACAGCTATTTTGTTTTGTGTCGCTGTTCCTCATTGTTTCCTATATCCTGGAAATTTGCCTTAAATTTTTACCGCGTGTGCGGGCTTCCGCCCGCACAAAACAGATTACAGACTGTCACAGCCGAAGCGCGCGCCAATGTGAGCGTAGACATTCCAGGGGTAATCGTCACAGTTGACAGCGCGGCAGCCAGCGATAACGCCGTTGTACCAGCTGCCACCCGCGAGAAGGCGAACAAGTCCGTAAGTTCCTTCTGTGTATGCCTGTCCGTTTCCAGCGCCTAATACGTCCTTCCAACTCCAGGACTGTGTACCGTCGTATCTGTAGCTTAATTCGTCCAGCCATTCCCACACATTACCTACGCAATCTACGCAACCGATAGCAGATACAGCATTAACTACTTTACCTGTCGTAGTTCTGGCGGTATTCGTTGTAGCCGCCCAGGCGTTCGTATTATTGCCGTCTGCTCCCTGTGGGCTGCCGTATGCTGCTTGCTGCCATTCCGAATAAGATAACAAGCGCTTACCGGATTTTAAGCCCAGGTCGATAAAGTCATAGCTGTTATGTCCTTCCGTTCCTGTAAGCGGTGTTGCATTGTACGCTGATTTCACGCCGCCTACTCCATTGCTGGACGCTAAGTAAATATCCACCCACAAGCCGCCGCCAGCGTATACCATGCCTTCCGGGCTGCATTTCGGGCGGTGCTTTAACGTCCATACGGAACGCGGAACGATACCGGACGCTACATTAGATTCCCAGCCGCTGCCTTTCTCCGCTCCGGCAGTATTGATAGGAATAAGCTTACTGCTTACCTGTCTTACCCTTCCATAATGGAAGCCGCCGATTTTACGGCTTGTCTCTGCATTGTAGCCGTCCGGGTATGTACTGTTAAGGCTGATTTTGTATACTTCGTCCAGGTCTTCGCTGCCAGGGTCACAAATATAAACATAGTAATCTTTTCCCACCACAAACGCACTACCAGCGTCCAGGTTTCCGGTACTAAGTACTGTAGCGTCCGTTTTGAATACTCCTGTACTTCCGACCGTAACCACACACCCAGCCGTTACCGTAAGTGACGTAAGCCCGGAAGCGGTTAAATATTCCGCCGAAGGTGTTACCAGGTCGCCAATATTTGCCATTTTCGCAACCGTAAGTTTTGCCCGCGGGTCTTTGTTAATAAAATCATTACTTAAAAATCTACTCATATCTTGCTAACACTCCTTTGATACTGTCTAATTCTCCCTGGGTAATTCCCAAAGTGTCTAAGATATTTACCGGGCTTTCTACCCCTACTTTTTCTGCTGTTGTTTCCAGGTCGGCGTTAACTCCTATTACCGTCTTCTTTTCCTCTTTTGCTTCTCCCGTGTCTTCTCCCTTGCTCTGCTGCTCAACCGCTACATGCTCTACGCTTTTAATTGTGTATTCCTTGCCTTCACACAATACCTTAGCGCCCTTTTCCGCTTCTGCCAGATAGTTAGTAGTAATGTATCTTTTGTCCTCTGAAATTTCGACTACCGGAACAAAGATATACTTTTCTTCTTCGATTCCGTTAATCACTTCCCTTAACTCTGCTGCTTCCAGTGTGCCAGCCTGTACCATTCCTAACAGGTTATAAATGTCTTTCCCTGTTCCGATTACTTTAGGCATATTCCGCATAATCTCCCGCCTTCCTTATTCCGTTGTTTCGCTTAAGTACCCGCTTCCTAAGTATGATTTATCTAACCACGCTTCTTCCGCAAAATCGTTAAGCTTATCAATATTGTTATAAATGTCCTCTATTAGTCCTTTGTAATTCTGCGCCTGTTCTGCTGCTGCCGTCGCTACCTTTACGGCTTCCTGGCTGGCTGCTGCCGCTGCCGTCGCTTCTTCCTTAACCTGGTTTGCGATTCCTATAGTATCGTTTGCCGTTTTCATAGCTGTAGCAGCTAAAATAGTCGCTTCTTCTACGGTATCTTTTGATTTTTCCACTTCTTGTAATGCGTTTATGATTGCCTTGTACTCTATCGTACTGGCTATCTTATCGCCTACGATTACCGCCGTATCTACCTTTATATTAAAAGTCCAGGAAGCTATATAGCTTTCCTTTTCGTAGACGCTTATAGCGCACTCTGCATATCCGGCGGCGGCTGTCATTTGTTCGGTAATCTCTGCTGTTATCAGATTTTCGACGTAAGTACAATCGTTTAAGATTTCTTCCCCGTCGGACTTCCTACACTCAATCCTTACTTTTGCCCCTTCCGGCATTTCGTAAGGTTCGCCGTCATTCAGCAGCACTACTAACAGGTTTCGCGTTTCACTATCAAACTGTTTAACCCTTATAGTCTTTTCTACGCTGTGACGGGCGAAGTCAAATACTAGCCTTCCTACTACCACTTTGCACCGTCCTTACTCGCTCAAATAGCAATTATTTACATAAGACAAGTCTAACCAGGCTTCGCTACTTTGTCCCGCCTGTATGCTTGCATTGTCGTATAGTTCCTTAGTTAATTCGTAATAGTGTTGTGCATTTTCGCCCCCGGCTGCTGCCGTTTCCGCCGCTGCCTGGGCTTCCTGTGCCTTCGTACTGGCTGTCCCGGCTGCCGTCTCTGCTTTTCCCTGGGCTGTTTCCGCCGCTCCCCTGGCGCTGGCTGCTGCCTGTGCCTGTTTTGCCGCCGTACTAGCTGCCGTCTCGGCTTTTCCCTGGGCTGTGGCGGCTGCTGCCTTAGCGTTCTCTGCCGCTGTCTGGGCTGCTTCCGCCGCTCCCCTGGCTGTCTCGGCTTTTCCCTGGGCTGTTTCTGCCGCCGTTCGGGCTGTGGTGGCTGCCTGGGCTTCCTGGGCTGCCGTCCCCGCTGCCGCTTCCGCTTTTCCCCGGGCGCTTTCTGCTGCCGTCTTTGCGCTGGCTGCTGCCTGTGCCTGTTTTGTTGCAGTACTGGCTGCCGTCTCTGCCTTTCCCTGGGCTGTGGCGGCTGCTGTCTTTGCTGCGGTAGCTACCTGGGCTTCCTGGCTGGCTGTCCCCGCTGCTGTTTCTGCTTTCCCCTGGGCTGTTTCTGCTGCCGTCTTGGCGTTGGCTGCTGCCTGGGCTTCTTTAGCTGCCGCGTCTGCATGTTCTCCCGCTGCTGTTGCCTGTGTTGTTGCTACTCCGGCTGCTCCTTGGGCTTCCTTCGCCTTGCTTTCTGCTTGGGCTGCATATTCTCCGGCTGCTGTCTTTTCCTTTTCGCTTCCGGTCTTTGCCGCTTCTGCTTCCGCCGCGTATTCCTTAGCCGCTGTCGCCTGGGCTGCCGCTAAAGATACCTGGTTACTTGCCGCTTCCGCCGCTGCCTGGGCTTCCTGTGCCTTCGTACTGGCTGTCCCGGCTGCTGCTTCCGCTTTTCCCTGGGCTGTTTCCGCTGCTGTCTGTGCGCTGGCTGCTTCTTTCGCTGCCTTTTCCGCTACTTCCTTCGCTGCTAAAGCCTGGCTATTTGCCCCTTCTATAGAAGCTGTCGCCCGCTGTATGCTGCTGCTTGTCTTATCAAAATAGTTTTCTAAGAAGTTCCCTAACTCTACTTCCTCGTTTTCTTTTGTTATACAATTCCATTTGATACGGATACAGCGCGCTTTTACCTCTATCTTTATCCCTTTGTGTCTACAGGTTATCGTATCGCCTACTTCTACGCTTTCCAGTTGCTTATACTCCGCATACTCTACCGTATTTGCCAATTCCACCATATTAACTGTGTAATTAACCGTAGGGTCGTCGATTCCTTTTTTATATTCCTCGTTACAGGCTTTTACAAGCGCTGCCCTTAATGCTGTTAAATTAGCGTAGCCCGTTTCCCCTTCGCTACAATCTTCCTGTAGCTTAATATCGTCAAAGTTTATTACAGCGCCTTTTACCTCTGCATAGCTTCCTATTTTTGTGCTGTCTACCCACGGTTTCTCCCCTTCCAGGACATACCCGTTATAAGCTACCGGAATAATTCTTGTTACTACGTCTTCGTCGCTTACGCTTTCTTCTATCGCTTCCAGATTATGCCCGAACTCTGCTCTTACGCCTTTGTCGCTTCCAATCTGTCGCATAATATATACGTCGTAATTATCGTACAGCCGTTCCCCGCCCCAGCGGTTTATAAAGCTGTTTTCGTCGTCGCCCGCTATTGCTTCTACTATGTTCTTTCGTACATAATAAGCCGTATTCGCTGTCGTTATATCACTGTGGGGCGTAAACTTCGTCCCGCTAAATATAATATCAAGCGCCTGTTGTCCGTTTTTGTTTGTTGGGCGTACATCAACCAGGTAGTTTCCTAAGTTGTCGTAGTATATATGCCTTGCGTATACTGTTACTTCGTCGTCGCTCTTTTCTCTTTTGTAGATTCTGAATAGCTGTTTATCTGAATATGGCGTAGGTGCTGCTATAACATTATCATTAACCAGGTATTCCCAGCGCCCCAGGTCGTCGTATTCGTGGGTTAGTTCTATCTGGCAGATTCCGTCTAACCCCCATTCAAAGATACATTCTAAGGGCGTAAGCGTTATATCTCCGTTCTTCTGGTAATTTGTATTAGTACTTCTATATACCTCTATCATAATTCCCGCCAGTTAGGGACTAACACAACGCTAAAGCCCTCTGTATATTTAAAATTATTATCCCCTTCCTGTAAGTAAAGCCCTTCGTACTTCCCGGTAAGTGCCGCGTTGCTAATCTCATTCGCTGCGTTGTAGCATATTTCTAACTTCGTATCTATGTTTAGCTGCTCTGTCACTTCTGCCGTTACCTGGTTTCCGTTTACTTCTAAGGTTATTTCTCCATTGCCGTATATCTTATATACTGGCTGTGATTTCATGTAGGGGTTATACAGGTATTCCCCTATTTCTTTTTCGTCCTGTCCGTCTACCCGATACATATAACTTTCACAAGTGAAAACAATTTCAAATTTCCCCTTGCGCTTCGCCGTTCTTTCCGTATCACTCATTACCGCCTTTTTGACTTTATAGTAATACTCCGGGTCGTCGCTAAGTATCAGCCTGTTATCTTTCCCGCTGTACAGCCACTTTTTTACTTTTCGTAAGTCCTGCGCCCATACGTCCGGTGTCTTCGATACAAAGTTAAAGCTTATCGGTATTTCTATATCTTTGTACGTCTTCTTATCCCTGTGTAACTCCCCGTCGCGTCCTTCCACCTTAATAGTGTCGTACTCCCGTTCCGGTACAGGGATAGTAGGGCGGCTTATTACGCTTAACCCTACGTCCTTGCATGATTCGCCATTATAGAAAATGTGGAATGTTGCCCGCATTATGCCGCCCCTTTCGTCTTATCCTTATCGTTCTGGTCTTTTGTGATTCCCTTAACTACTTCTTTCTTCACTTCCTTAGCAATTACTTTTTTGTCTAAGGTCGTTGTATTTGTGGTATATACAATAACTGTAATATCCCTATCCTTTGCAATTTGCTTTGTGCTTACCTCTCCGCCGATAGTAGAAATTTTAGCCGTATTCTTTACCGCCGTTACCGGGTTAACCTCTGCCGCCACCTTTGTTGTCATGCCCTGTAATTCTTCTTTCAAGTCACTCTGTAGCGTTGGCATTTCTGCCGTAATACCTACCCCGATACCTTGCGGTATCATCTTACCTACTAAATCCCTAAACAGTCTTGACGGCGAATGAATACCTAAAGCGTCCTTTGCTCCGTCTAATAAGCTTTTTGCCAGGCTCTTAACCTTTCCGGTCAGCCAGTCCCAACCGCTGCTTATTCCGTTCCATATTCCCGAAACAATATTACTTCCTATCTCCGCCATTTTGCCAGGCAAGCTACTTACACCGTTTACCACAGCGTTATACAGCCCCTTAGCTGCTTCCGTTCCTTTTGCCGCTAACTGTGTTCCCCAGTTTACGACTTGCTGTACAGCGCCTACAATAGCGTTCCAGACCTTACCCGGCATTTGCGACAATGTAGTAATTGTCTGATTCAGTAAGTTTGTTGCTGCTGTTACCGCCCGGCTTCTCATTTGTTCGCCCCAGGTCGTTACTTGCTGTACCGCACTTATGATAGCGTTCCAGATTTTACCCGGTAACTGCTGCATGAAGCTAACCACATTTGCTATAAGCTGGGTCGTTTTTGTTACCGCCTGGGTCTTCATATTCTCGCCCCAGGTCACTACCTTCTGTACCGCGCTTATAATAGCGTTCCAGATTTTGTCCGGTAACTGCTGCATGAATATTACGACACTGTTTACAAATTCCGGTATTTTCGTCGTAGCCCAGGTGTATAAATCAATTCCGAATTTTATAATATACCCCAGACAAAAACCGATAACATAAGCGATTTTGTTAGGCAGTTCTGAAAAGAACGTAACCACATTTGTTACAAGCTGGGTTATTCCTTCTTCTGCTGCCGTTCTAAGTCCTAACGCCCACTCGCGTATAGCGTCTACAGTGCTTATAATAGCGTTCCAGATTTTGCTAGGAAGCTGCTGTAGGAATGTAACCACGCCATTAAAGGCGGCTTCGATTTTTGCTACAATATTCGCCAGAAATTCGATTACCTTTGCGAAAGAATCCGGCAGCGTCTGGGTGAAAAATTTCACGATTGCCGTTACCACAACTTCAATAGCATTTTTTATTTTTCCCCACACATTCGCGATAGCTGCCCTTGCGTCTTCGTTCGTAGCAATAAAGGTAACAATAGCAGCCACAAGCCCGGCTACCAGCGTCACAATTAAAATAATCGGGTTAGCGTTCATAGCTGCGTTCATAGCCCATTGTGCTATAGTAGCGCCTTCGTTTGCCAGTTTGAACGCCTGGAACGCTGATACTACACCCTGGATAAGCGAAGCCACTTTAAATGCTGTGAACCCCGCACCGATTCCGGCTAATACGCTTACTATCGCGTCGCCGTTATCTGCAATCCAGCCCAGCCCTTCCAGAAGTGTAGGCAGAACAGCCGCCACTATTTCGCTTGCTTTTTCTACCATATTTCCGAAGCCTGTAGCTATCTTCTCTAATGCTCCGCTTAAGCTGCCGTCCGTTAAGTCGGTCTGTAGCTGCCCGATAACTTCCGTTATATTTTCTACCGCGTTCGTAAGTGGTGTTTTGAATTTCTCATAAGCTGCGATTCCTAAGCCTTCTAGCCCACTTTTCAGTATCGTAACTTTTCCCTGTAAATTGTCGTTCATTGTAGCCGCCATATCTGCCGCTGCACCGTCACAGTCTGAAATATAGCCGCTTAACTCGTCGAAGCGCTCCCCGCTGTTTGCCAGCAAAGCGTTTACGCTCTTAAGGTCTACTTTATTGAAGATACTATTAAGTACTTCTGTCTGTTCTCCCTGGGTCATTGTTCCCAGGATTCCGTTAAGGTCGTTAAAGGTTTCATTTAACGGGCGCATGTTCCCGTTTGCGTCGAATACCTGTAAGCCCAGCGCTTCCATTTGCTTTTTAGCTTTATCTGTAGGCGCTGTAAGGCTTAGAATTACATTTCGTAACGCTGTTCCGCCTTCTGCTCCCTTTACGCCGTTATCTGCGAAAATACCTAATACGGTATTCATTTCGACCACGCCGCCCGCCAGGTTCTTAGCAGTTCCGCCTACCGTTAGAATCGCTTCGCCTAACTGCTGTACGTTTGTATTACTTTTCTGCGAAGTCTTCGCCATTTTGTCAACGAAGCTTTCCGTAGTCCCGGCTGCGTCCCCTAGTGCGCTCATGCTATCCGTAACCATATCGGAAGCTGTCGCTAAATCCATTCCCCCGGCTGCTGCAAGGTTAAGGACTGTCGGTAACGTCTCTATGGACTTGTCCGCGTCATATCCGGCAAGCGCCATATAGTTAAGTGCTTCTGCTGCCTGTGTTGCCGAAAACTGCGTAGTTGCTCCCGCTTCCTTCGCCGCTTTCTGCAATTTGTCAAATTCTTCGCTTCCGGCTGCTATTTCCTCTGTCGTGATTCCCATAGTAGCCGCTACCTGGCTCATTCCGCTTTCAAAATCCGAACCTACGCCAACTGCTGCCGTCGCAAGTGTCTTTAAGCCATTAGCCAGGGCTTTAACGCCATTTATGATAGCGCTGGATATTAAATTAGCTTTTATAATATCGCCCAGGCTTACGGTTTTCTTCCCGGTTTCGTCCATGTTGTTTCCGGCTGCTGTTATTTCCTGTCCGAAAACCGTCCATTTCTTACCTGTGCTGTTTAATTCTTCTTCGGTACGTTTTAATTCTGTTTGTTGGTCTGCTAAGGCTACCCGCGATTCATTGACTTTAATAGTATTTTTTGCTATCGCGTCTTCCTGTTTCTTAACTGCGTTTTCAGCCTTTGCATGCGCTTCTTTCGTTTCGTCTAGCTGTGCCTTTAATTTTTTACTTTCTTCGCTGTCTTTACCTGTCTCCTTAACGCTTTCCTTGTATGCTGCGGTAAGTTCCGCTACCTTCTCTTTTAACTTCTGCTCTGTTGCCTGTAATTCTGTAAGCTTCTGCTTCTGTGCCGTAAGATTTGTCTGTTGAAGCTTAATAGCGTCCGTCTGTAGCTTTATCTTAGCCGTTAACTCCGTCTGTTTAGCCTTAAGTAAATCGGTCTGGCTGCCTAACGCCTTCGCCTGTGCCGCTTCTACTTTGTATTCGCTGGTTACAAGCTTCATTTGCGTAAGCATTGACTTCATTTGACTGGTAAACTCGCTTGTATTAGCCCCTATTCGTAGACTAGCACCAGCCATTTATATAACTTACTCCTTCGCTTGCGTTTCTCTGTCATATTCGACTTGAAATACAACGTAGTCTAAAAGGTCGCTTAAGTCCGATTCCAAACAGTCCTTATAACTGTTTCGCATATTCTTAATACATATCTGTAAAATGTTATCCAGGGCGTTTCTGTACGTTTCCCATATTTCTTCCTGGGAATGTTCCTCGATATAACCGTTTTCCCGGTCGTATTCATCAAAGGCGCTACCCTGGTCTTCTACTTGCTGGCTGCCGCTCAAAAGGTCGCTTATGTTCCGTATCTTTTCATTTACGGAAGCGTCCACGATTTCGGCTACCGCCTTAAATGTACTAATAACTTCTGCTACGTCCAGTTGTTCTATTTCTTCTTCCTCTATCCTGTCATTAAACACTATTCTGATAACAGCAGAATACAGGTATAATAAGTCGTTTTCGTCTTCGGTTTTGCTTATCAACTCCATAAGCTGTATGTACCGCCTGTAAGCGTATGTCGTGATACTGTAGAAATGCTTAAGTTTCCCGCCGCATTTGATACAGGTATCAATTAAACTTGTGAACTCAAATTTTTTTTTGCGTCTTTCGCCTGTTCTGCCAAACGCTTAATAATATTCGCATTGATAAGCGCAAAGTTAAAAATAATCTGTGATACGTCCGTAAGTTCCGCGTTTGCTTCCTCAAAAGTAAACTGATTATCATAGATTTCTACAATCGCTTTTACCATGCGGTCTAAGTCGTCGTCTGTGTATGTCTGCTTTTCCTGTGTTGCCAGGTCGTCGTATACTTCCCTAAACGCCCGGTATTTCTTTCGCCCGATTTTTCCGCTTTCGTACTCTTTACCGCCTACGGTAATAATATTTGTCTTTAAGGTCTTTGCGGTTTCCTGTGCCTGGATGTTGGTATTATTCATAATTTCCGCGTTGATAAGTGAGAAATTAAGAATAATGCTGCTGATTTCGTCTAAACCGTCGTCTGCTTCCTCAAAAGTGAACTGATTCCCAAACACCAGTACAATAGCTTCTATCATGCTATCTAAGTCGTCGTCGCTAAATGTCTGCGCTTCTTTCTCTTTTCCTAACAGGATTTCGTATACTTCCGCAAATTTTCTATATTTTTCTCTTGTGATTTTTCCGCTTTCGTATTCCTTGCCGTTTAAGCTGATTTTCATAATATAGCCCTTTCTGTAAAGGGTGTCAGATTCTGACACCCTCGCATTTTATTAGTGTCCTGTTTCGCTTGCTGCTTTTGGTACTTCCTTATACTCCTGGACTTCGCTAAACCATGTAGCGATAGCTTCTTTTGCTGTCGTGTGTTCTTCCAGTAAGTTACTTTCGTCCACGATAAGGGCGTAAAGTTTCTTTTTTTCTCCCTCAATAGTATCTTCTTTCTTTCTGGCGTAGAAAGTGAAGGTAATCTTAATTGTTTGGGCTGTCTTTTTGTCCTTAACCGTTTCGTATGTAACGTCCGGGTGTTCCGCTTTTCCGCAATAGTACCAGCTAAATTCGTACTTGCCGTTCCCCTGTTTTGCCCGGAAGCCTAACGCTACTTCTTTTGCCTTATCCCCTTCCGCTTTTGCCAGGAAGCCGTATTTATAAAGAGTATCAAACAGTAACGCATAGTCTCCCGGCGTTAATCTGTTTACCTCTAATTCGATTTCTGTTTTTTCGTATGTCTCTACGGTGTCTTCTACCTCGTCGTCGCTGTAGGTATACTCGACGCTAAAGGTATCTTTTACTGTTGCTGCGATTGCCTTAGCAAGTCTTACGGGTACGTCCGCCGCGTATACGTCTTCGTCGTTCGTTGTGACTGCTGCTACGCAAATGTCTTTTAAGCCTACCAGGCGGCTTCTGGTAATGGTTTCTTTATTTTCCTTTACTGTTGCCATGTTTTATTTTTCTCCTTCCACATTCATAGAAAAGTAAAAGCGCGCTGCTTTATGGTAGATTCCTGTTTCTACTTCGTACTGGTCGTTTCCGGTAAAATAGGTAAAGCCCGCCTTTTTCAGCAGCTTCTTAACCTTCTTTTTCAGCTTAAAGCAGTCTTCTTTACTCCATATATCAACCTGTATGTAATATTCTTCGTTTTCGTTTGTGTCTTCACTAAAATCTATATCTTCATCACTCATAAAATAAAATGTTATGTGTGTATCGTTTATATCCTGGTTATACCAGCCTTCTTCCGTGTGTACCCCTGTTATCCCTATCACTTCCGCTATAAATGCGGTTAAGTCCAGGTCTTCACTGTTGGGGTATTCCGCCAGAACTCTATTAAGCTGTTCTTTTTCTTCTTCGCTCAAAAGTGCCATGCTTATTCCCCCAGCTTTTCTTTTAATGTCTTTTCGTATTCTTCTTCTGCAATTTCCTTTAGCGCCTGGTATGTCGGTTTTGCTGCGTCTAACATAAAATGTTTAGGCTTGTGCATGGTCGTACCCCATTCATGGAATTTCATATAAAAGAACGGGGAAGTATCGCCCCTGTCCCATCCCACCAGTTCTCCGTAATTCCCGCTTTGCGTCGTTCCCTTCTTCGGTACATTGTCCGCCGCGTGCTGTCCGGTTCTGCTGCCTTTTCTGCCGGATTTCATAGGGTTACTACTGTATGCTTTCTTCCGTATCTGTCCTTCCGCTTCCTGTAAGCCGATTTCGCCAGCCCGTTTTATGATTTTCTTGTTTAGTGCCTTTAGTTCTGATTCCGTAGAAAGTCTTTCTATTTCCTTCTGCATTTCATTCAGCCCTAAAAACTCCATTGAAATATCAAAACTCATACTATTTCCTGTGCCTTTATCACGATTTTTCTACGGTTATACTTTCCGTAGTCTGCCGCGATAATGTTAAACATTCTTTCGCCCCATTTAACCCGGTATTCCTTTGTATTTAAGGCTTCCAATTTTAAGCAAAACCTGGTTTCAAAATTTACTACGTTTTCTAATTTTGCTTCCAGGGCGCTATATAACTCTTTTCCGTACAGGCTCTTTACATCACACCAGCACTTATGATAGTCTTCCCAGGTTTCTACTGGTCTTCCTTTTTCTACTGTCTTTTTACGCTTTTGAATTACTAAATACATAATCACGCCCCCACATTCGCCAGCTTGTCTAATATGGTTTTTGTGATATTATCGGTTTTCGTGTTACTTCCTACCGTAGTAGAACGCACTTCGTACATATCGCTTACGATTTTCTTTAGAAGAAGGGCGGCGATTCTCCGCCCTTTTTCGTATTCTTCGTCGTTTTCATAGTTCGCCTTATCCTTATATCTAGTGCCTACGCAACTATCTATATAGGCTTCGGCTGTCAAAATAAGCCCGCTTATTTCCTCGTCGTCTTCGTCGTAGCTTACCCTTAAATAATTCTTCGCCTGTTCAAGCGTTAATAATTCTGCTGCCATTTCCTACCCCTTCCGGGACGCATTAGGCAGCCGGGGTAAATTCTACCTTGAAGTCTGCCCTGTCGTCCAACTTCTCACAGTCAAAGCGTTCCTGTACCTTAAGTGCTGTTTCGTCAGATTCAAAGAATACAGACTTATCTGTAGACACTGTGTAGCCCTTTCTTTCAAAGAACTTAACCAGTGCATACAGGTTAACTACATAAAATACTACCTTTCCGGTCGCGCTTGCTGTTACCGCTTCGTCGCTCAAAGTGATAAGCTGGCGGTTCTGGAAGTAGTCTTTACCGTTTACGGTCTTTACTAAATCCAGGTTTCTACCGTTCTTATCTTCCTGGGACTGCAAATATACATAACCTGTAAGGTTTGTGATAACTACAGTCTTTGCGCGAAGTGTCGGTAATACGCCGTCGATTACCTTTTTAACCCCGCGCCAGTCTGTCACGCCTGTAGACTTGTCTGTAGCGTTGTCCTCGACAATCTGTAAGATTTCGTCGTTTTCGCTGTTAACGCCAGCTTCCGCAAAATCCGGCTTAATAACATCCTGGATGATATTAACAGCTTCGTCTTCCTGTAAGTCGTTGGCAATCGGAACTAACGCGCCGTAGTTCTCGATATTGTAGCTAATATCCTGCGTGTTAGCTGCTTCCCCTGTCAACTTAGTACCAGATTTATACTTAGTAAGCTTCTTTCCGCCAATCTTTGCAAACGGCATTTTTCCATGATTGGAAGTAGCGCGTACAATGTGGCAATGTTCCTTAAGGCTGGGGAAGCCTTCACGCAATACCTGGATGTCATTAACGAACTGCTCCGGCAGAATCGCGGCGTTGTTGTCAATGGTTACGGCTGCTCTTTCCTCGTCCGTAAGTGCTTCTTTGCCCTTAAGCGCAAATTTTACAGCTACTCTCAACTCGCTTACTGCGGAAGCTGTACGCTTTTCTTCCTTCTTGCGCTTCTGTCCTCTTAATTCCTCTTTTTCCTCGTCGTCTTCTGCTTCTCTTACAGCAAGCAATCTCTGTAATCTTCTTTTTTCCTCTAACGCCGCTTCTGCCTTATCCGCGTCGCGGCTTTCCAGGTAGCCGTTAATCTCCTCTGTTTTCTTTCCGATTAACTCTCTGATTTCCTGTACTGTCATTTTTTAAAACTCCTTTTCGTTTTCTTCCCTAAGCTGCATAAGCCGGGCTTCCATTTTTAATTTTTCTAATCTCTTTTCTTCTTTTGCTTCTTCTTTTACCTTCTCAAAGCTTCTGCAGCTAATTTCTGAACTGTCATAAGCGGGGAAGGTGCAAGGGCTTACTTCCAGCAGCACCGCCTTTACTACGCTTCTTTTGTAAATTTCTTCGCCTTCATGTACTACTTTACTCCACCTGTCTTCCTGGCAGATAAAGCCGAAGCTGCTACCGTCTACATCCCCGCGCTGTACGCTCTCTTTTACGTCATTTCCCCAGGTATTGTTAGGTAAATCAATGTCATACGCTAACCCTGTGGTATCTGCCGTATTGAAGCGTAAAGTATCGGTTTTTGTGCTTCCTAACGGTCTGCTTGTGTCGTGATTCCATAAGGCTTTTATCTCTTTCCCCACTTCCTTACAGCTATTTAAGCTTTCGTCGAAGCAGCCCGCCGCGATTTCCTCTAAATATTTGTCGCCCCAGCGGTCTACTATCAAAACAGGGGTATTGTATTTAACTGCATATCCGCCGATTGTCCGGCTGTCTTCTCCCTCTGCTGCCGCCCTTACTTCCAGGGCGATTCCCTGGCACTTCCGGCAGTAATTACGAATTTCCGGGCTTTCTCCTTCCGTTCCTCTATTCGTTGGCATTGCTCCCGCTCCCTTCTTCTTTTTTGCCTATGTCTTTTAGCTTCAAAACTCCGGCATTTACTATTAGTTCGTCCCCGTCCGGCAGCTTTTGGCGCTGTAGTTCTAGCCTGGCTTCGTTCGGGGTGTAGATTCCGTTAGAAACATAAGCACAAAGTATTTTCTGCTGTGTTTCTGCCGAAGTCCTCAAAATCACGTTCGTATTAAAACGTGCTTTGTAGCCCTTGTCCCGTTTCTCTTTTGTTAATGCGCTCCATGTAGTTTCCTGTTCTATGGATTCAAACAGTATTAACAGTGTGTCAATTAAAAAGCTTAATTGCTGCTGTTCCAGGGAATTATTATTAGCGTCCTTAAGGTCGTTAAGCTGGTGCATTTTGATACCAAAAAGCGCCGCTATCTGGCTTATAGACATTCTTCTAATCTGTTCGTACTGCGCGTCCGCCAGTGACAAATTGATAGGCTGCACACTAAAGCCCGCCGGGACTGTAAAAATACGTTTTCCTTTGCTGTAAAGCCGCCCGAATTTCTCTTGTGTCTTCCTTAACTCTTTTTCGTCCTTTATGTCAGACGTAAGCTGTACTACCAGCTTATTAGTAAGCCCGTTATCGTACAGCGTATTAAGGTAATTCTGCGCCTTAATCTGTCCTTCTATCGTGCCTTTCACAATTTCCCTAATCGGTTTTGTGTTGATTCCGTCCATTGTAAAGCCCTTGAATATAAGCAAGTCTTCATAAAAGCCGGAATCTGTAAAGCTGCTGCCTACAATCCTGTAATCTACTAAAGCCTTGTGCCTAAGCTTCGATTTTAATAACCCCGCGTCGTCTACCGTGATTCCTTCCACCGTACACGGGTACAGCGCTTCTATTTCTCCGTTTCTTCCGTACTGCTTCGCAATCGCGCTAATACCTTCGTGCTGCCTGGTGGCTTCTACCGCCTTCCACATGTCAATAGCTGTCATGTATGGGTTAGGGCGAAGGCTTAACAGTTCGTTTAGTCTTTCTTCTGTTGCCCTTCTTATTCCGTTTTCTGTGTCTTGCACCAGGTAAAGCGGCGTTTTTGCTACCGCTTCCGATAACTGCTTAATACATGTAAAGTACGTCGCTTCCCTCATAGCTGCCGCTGGCTGCTCTGAATCTATCCCGAATACCTTTAGGAATATCTTTTCTTCATCCGTAAGCGTTATGCTATCGGTCGTTTCTTCCCTCTTTTCCAAAAAATCTAAAAACATTACTTCTTACCACTCCTAACCAGCATAACCGCCGCTACCAGCATTTCGCCGCTTAGTAGATATAACCCCGCGTGTTTGCTTATGTCATACGTTACCGCAAAAGCAATAACCAGGGCTGCCACTAATAGCGCGTCTGCGACTATTAACCTTTTATTTTTTATCTGTTTTATTCTCTTAAGCATTTTCTACCTTCTTTACATAGCGTCCAGGTATTCAACCGGGTTATAATGTTCAATACCGTTTTCTTCGATACACAATAGCAAGCCCATAAGCATAGCTATAATGCCGTCTATCTTAAATTTCGATTTCTTCTTGCTGTACTTCACGCCTAACATTTCGTCGTAAACCGCTATACAGTTCTTAGCCATGAACCGGAAACACTCATTTTCTGCTATGATGATTCTTTCATCTACTAACAGGTTTTCAAAATCATTTATAACCTGTGTCATGGTCTTCGTTCCCTGTCCTAACGGTATTACTTCCCAGCGGTCTTCCAGCCTGTTAATAATCGTCTGGCTTCCCCACTGGTCGAAGCCTATTTGTTCTATCCTGTACGTTTCGTCCAGTTCCGTAGCATGGTCTAAAAACCTATCGAAGTTTATATATTTCCCGTCAAGCGCTATTAAATCGCCTTTCTTTATCCAGTATTCATAAGGGTTATTATCCTTATGCTGTCTGTATGCTACGGTTTCTTTCGGTGTGTACAGATACGGAACGACTATAAAGCGCCCCGTAGTTTCTTCGTAGAATACCAGGACAAAGCCCGTAATATCGTTCTTGCTGGATAAATCCAGCCCGCCCCAGCACTTCCAGCCTTTTAAGTCTTCTGTATCTACCTTTTTCGTGCATGTGTCCCATAAATCCATATTGATAGCGCCTTTTTCATGGTCTAATGCTACATGCTGGTTTAGGAACATTCTTCTAAACATGTTTTCCTGTAGTGGCATTAGCCTAATGCGCTTTGCATAGTTCGCCAGGTCTTCCAGTTTCCTAAATACTCCTAATGCCGGGTTTGATTTATACCACTGGGCTTCGTCCTCTACGTTACAGTCTTTGTCCGCTTCGTATATCCGATAATAAAAGCTAGGGTCGTTTACCTCTCCGGCTTCTATCTTTTTCGCCATTGTGTAAAGCTGCATTTCCGGGTTTGCTGGGTCTTCCCCGCTGGAAGCTGTCGTAATTGTCATTATTAACGGTTCATCCCATGCACCTTGTCCGGTTCTAAGCTTTCCGTACATTTCGTCGTTTTTTGCCTGGTGTATCTCGTCTAGGACTGCCACATAGTCGTTAAAACTGTCCGCATTATCCGCGTCAGAAGACAGTACCATAAGCTTATTACCGTTGTCCTTCCGTACAATGGTTTTTGTACTGCTCGTTATCTTGCAGTACCGCCTTAAGGTCTTATTTGTCTTTATGAAATGTTCTACAGTTGCGTATAATTCCCCCGCCTGTTTCGTCGTATTTGCTGTTAAAATAAAAAGCGCGCCGAAGATATGCCGCTGACAGAAGAACAAATACACTACAATGATTGCCGCTAAGAATGATTTACCATTTTTTCGCGGTATGTTTATATGTGCTTCTCTATGTTTGCGCTTGCCGTCGCTTCTTCTCTTTACACAAAGAATTTCGGTTATAATCTCAAACTGAAATTCTAGTAATTCAAATTGTCGGCTTGCGCCCCTGTCATTAGTCAACTTCGACACGAACTTAAATACTTTCGTTGCTTCTTCAACGTCGTAATAATATTCTTCGTTGTCCCACTTCTTTTGTAACTTTTCCAACCAGGAAGCTAATAGCAGTTCCTTTTTAATCATGTGCTACCATTCCGTCTAATTCCGGGTCTATGCCGCTCTCCGAAGCGTTCCCGGCTTCCTTCATCCGCTGCCGCGCCGCCGGGGTTAACCCCAATTCCTTAGCCCATGCCCTTAATTCTGTTTGCGCTTTGTTTGCTATGCTTACTTCTGGTCGTTGCTGCTCGTAGCCGTTGTCCCCAACAAGCATACTGTAGCCCTTTTCGTCTATAATCTGTTCGCACCGCTGCCACTTTGCATAATTGATACAATAGGCTTCCAGTGCCTTTAAGTCTTTGTCTGTAAAATCTTTTCCTTCTTCCGCTAAAATCTTGGCTACTCTGCGCCATTCCTTTTTAGCGGTATTATTTAACCACTTCGGGCATGGTTTAGGCTTATTTTTTTCTTTTTCATTTTCTTCTTTTGCCATGCTTCCACCTCATACACTCCCCCCTATAGTAAAAATTGCCGTTTTTTTTCAAGCAAAGTTGAACTCGGGACTTTTATTTTATGTTTTAAAATTTTTATATCCCCCCTGTCAGAACGAACTCCCTATAGAACTGTTCTAACATTTCGTATAAAATCTTTTGCATTTTCTTCTTTGCCTTATAGCTGCGGTCATACTCCTTGTGTATGCGCCTATGGTTCGCTTCGCTTAGTCCTATCACGTTCGCCGCGTCCAGTCTTCTAGCCCAGGCTTCCGTTATCTCTTGTATGTGGTGGTAGTTCTCCGCGTCTATAATTCTTCCAGTCGTATAGTATTCGTAAATGTCTATGCCTAGCTGTGCTGCTGCCTGGGCGGCTCTGAACTGCTCCCAGGCTTTGCTATTATAAAACTGCTGCCGCCTGGCTTCCTGTTCGTCCCTCATGCGGCGCTGCTTATATTCTCTGTACTTCTTCCTGTCCGTTTCCCTGTGCTTATCACAGTACTTAACCCCGGCTTCTACTACCTTGTGACAGCCTGGATAACTGCATAACTTCTTTATCATGTGCCGCCCTTCTTTCGGTTAGCGCTGCCCTGGATTTCATGCAGCGCCGGAGGTTTAGGACAAACAAAAAAAGAAGAACCAGACAAAGGGGTCGTTACCTCTGTCTAATTCTTCTTGTGTTTGTTCCTTAATATTACCATAAAGTTTTTATAGTTTCAACCGCTTTTATTTGATTTACCCATATACTTTTAAGAGTTTTAGGGTAGGAAAAAGGCTACCAGCCGTAGCCGATAGCCTATATATGTTACAGTGCCAGCTTATATAATACCAACTGATTAAGGCTTACGCCTTCTTCCTCTGCCTGGATTGCTAACCGCTGGTGTAATGATTTCGGAAGTCGTACATTAAACTTCCCGCTATAGTTCTCTGTTCTTTCCGGCAGCGGGATAGGTAAGTTATTTTCTAACTTAACCTCTAAATATCCTTCCATAGCTTCGTTAAGATTTTCGTACAATTCTTCCAACGTATCGCCCGTACTCTGGCAGCCGTCCAGTTCTAAGATTTTCCCGTAAAAATAATGCCCGCTTTCGTCGTTCATTTCCTTTACGATTCTTGTATACGGCAGTTCCATATAATCCTTTACTTCCATTATGTCCTACTCCTTTCTATTGCTCTTTTATATTATATCCAGGTTAGGGGATTTACTCCCCTATCCTGTTAAGTATGTCTACTATGTACGCCTTCTTTAATGGGCTTTCCTGTTTGATTGTGGTAAGGTCGCCTGTCTCTTTGTTCAAGTACTGTTTGTGGCTTCCTTTCTGTCTTACTCCTTCGTAGCCGTAAGCCCTTAGTACTTTGTCAGCTTCTTCGGGGCGTATGCCGTTCGGCTGTCTTTTCATTTTTTCAATTATCTTTTCTACGCTTGGCACTTGGTTTATCTCCTTTCTGATATTATAGTACCATATTTAGTACTATAAGTCAATTCTTTTTTGCATGTTTTTTATACTTTCTTCTGGTACAAAGTCCATGCAATCGCCGCCAGTTATTAGACTTGTCCGTATTTGCTGCTGCCAACTGCTGCCGCTTCCGGCTTCGTTCTAATTGTTTCTTTCTGTCTCTTATGGACTGCTGCCGTAGGCGTTTCTTTGCCTGTTCGTTCCCCATAGCTGCCGCCATTCTTTTATAAAACTCTGAAAAACTGTTTGCAATCTGTCTTCCCGCTTCCTGTATTGCTTTCGCTATGCGTCCGAACGCTTCTACTACTGCGTTCCATTCTTCCGGTGTTCCCTTCCATTCTTTCGGCACTTCCATTAGTCTTCCTTCTTTCCGTCTACTACTGTTAAGTTTATCGGTTCTATCATATCTTCTAGGAAAACATAATAAGGCTTTTTGTTTCCTGGTGCTGCTTTAAGATTCACATACCGAAAATGTACATAATATGCCAGTATTTCCATATCCGGGATATTCCGAACTTCTTTAACCGTTCCAATCTTCCCCAGGATATGCTTAATATGCTTCTGCTTAACGCCCACTTCCTTAAGCCTGGCTTCTGTACATGTTACCCGTACTTTCTGCCCTTTTCTTATCTTCATTTCCTTTTACTCCTTTTTGTGTTATTACATATCCGCTATCTGTTTCTATCGCTTCTTTGCTGCATAGAAACGGCTTATTCTGTAAATCGTCTACTACTTTCTTGGCATCCTTTATATCCATTTTTAAATCCAGCTTTCTACTACGCTTTTATGGTCTTCCTTGTTTCTTGCAAAAGGCAGCATAGCCGGGAAGCGCCTTGTAATGTCTTCCCGGATTTCTTCTATTGTGTTCCTTGTAATGATAATATTTGTAGGCGCTGTCCCTTCAAATAACCTAGCTACATACTTGTCCGGGTAGTCGTCCGGTTTATTGAACACACATATAATAGGCTGCTTTAATTCGCTTGTGTCTACATCTGCAAAGCTTTTAACTTCTGTTGTTTTCATTCTCTCCGCCCTTTCTTGCCGCCAATTCACAGTTAATAACGATTTCCTGTAAATTGTAAAAATCGTCTTCGCTTATGTATTCCCTTAAATTGAATAAATCCGCTGTAAGAATTGCTGTAGCTTCCGGTATGTCTACCGCTTCGTCGTCTGCTTCCGCCTGGTCTTCATCTGCTCCCGTTTCCGGTTCATTCATTGCACCCGCAAGCCCTTGTTTTTCCTGGCTTTGCGGTTCTTTCGTAGTGTCAGATTCTGACACCTTTTTAGACGTTTTCTTAATTGTGTTTTTCAGTGTTTCCACTACTCCAAAATATCCGGCTTCTAGCATAGCTTCCAGCAGTTCCATTAAATCATAGTCCCTAAGATAGTCTGTATACTGCCTATCGTCTCTTTCCAGGTGGAAGCCCAGATTATCGAAGTACACCGTATAGCCTTTGCCTTCATGTTTGAAGCTAAAGCTTGTCTTCCCCGGTGCATACTTGCCGTCTTCGTAGCAAAGCTTCTTTCTGTAGTTCTCAATGATATTTAACAGGGCGTTAATTCCTCTGCTGCCTTTGTAGGATTCTATGAAGTCCCTACTAAACGCCCCGGAATGAAGGATAGCGGTAATATAGCAGCTATACGGAAGCCCTCTGGGCGTATAATCTGGATTCAATACGCCGCCAATTTTAAAATGTGCTGTATCTGTCTTTATACTACGCCCGTCTGTTACTTCCGGGTAGTCGTCTAAATCCTGCTGCATATCTACTTGTTTTTCCGGTTCTTTATCCGATACCGGGTACAACTCATTAACCAACTGCACAAAACGCGTCCAGGTTATTTCCTCTGCTTTGTCAAGCCTTACGCCCCTTATGCTACATTCATAATCTACGCCGTTGTTATATCCGCCCGCGTGGCTTCTTCCCATGTGTTCTATACATGCTTCCTTAAGCTTGCTTCTGTCTCCGTCGTATCGCTTCGCGTGTGCTTCGTAGAATTTCTTTACGGCTGCTGGTGTCGGCTCTTTTTTCTTCTTTTCTTCCTCGACCATTTTCTTAACTTCGCCGCTCAACATTTCCCCGGATTCTATTACTTCCTTCTGCTTTTCCTCTGGCAGCCTGGAAGTTTCGTAAGCCGTGGTAAAATTCATTTTGCCATTCTTAAAGGCTTCCTTTCCTTCCTCACACAAATTATTAGTAATACTTTCCATTTGTGCCGCTTTTCCGGTCGATACGCCTACAGCGCTTGCTATGTAATCGCGCATTTTGCCCTCTATCTGTACTTCCCCGGATTCCTTCGCCGCTATCAGATACTTCTTAAACTCTGCTACGCCTTCCGTTAACTCCCAATCGCTTAAGCGTCTGCTAAAGATATTCGCGCTATGCAATGTAAGCATAAACATAGCTTCGGACATTTCCTTTATTTTGCAGTCAATCAGCTTAAAGCTGTCGTGTCCGCGCTCGATATTAAGGACTGCTGCCGCCGTTCTCCTATGCCCTACTATAATTCTGTCCTGTCCCGCTACCCGTCCTACTATAACTTCCTGTAGCTGTCCCACCAGTAACATATTATCCGCCAGTTCCTCTATATCTTCCTGGGCGTACTTATTATGCTCGCTGGGAATCAGTGTACGCGGGTCTAACTTTATCTTCCGGTATTCCTCTGTAAATATAATGCCCTGGCGGCTGTTCTGGTTCAGTCTGTCGCCTACTCCTAATCTACCCATTTTCCCTAACTCCTTCCAATCTCGCTATTGACTGCTTAAATATTTCTGTTTCTTTCTCAAACGCTATGTAATTCCGCCTGGTTCTTATACAAGCTTCCTGTGTCGTCCCGCTACCGCTGCAGCTATCTAATACGGTTTCCCCTTCATTCGTATATGTCAAAATCAGATTTTCCATAATCTCTACTGGTTTCTCTGTCGGATGTATCATTTTACAAGAAGCCTTTCGGCTTATTCTGATTATAGAAGTTGGGTATTTTCGTGTATCTCCTTTCCTTTCTGCTGTTGGGTTTCTCTCACTTGCGTATTCTCTGTAATTGTTGTTTCTATTTCTTTTCCGCTTAAAGCTGTTCCCCATACCATGTAAGGGCTTTCCTTCTGTAAACTGCGGGTTATAGGTCGGCTGTCTTTTGTAAAATATAATAATTTCTTCATGCTGCCTAAGCGGCTGTCTATTCGCATTGAGAAAGTTTGACACTAACCCTTTATCCCATACCAGGTTATAACGCCATATATCCGCGCCTTCTGTCATAAGTTCCTTTATTAACATTCCGTCCGCAAATAGCGCTATGCAGCCATTTTCTTTTATTATTCTCCTGTACTGTTCAAAAAGCGCGTGTAAATCTACCTTTACGTCCCACTTATTATTAGTTCTTCCGTATGGTAAATCCGTTAAAATCATATCTACACTGCAGTCTGATATTCTTTTCATACCTTCTAAGCAGTCTTCGTTATATGTCCTATTCAATTCCATGCTGCAGCTTTCCTTTCGTCAATCTTATATATTCTGCTGCCAGGCTCTTATAGTCCCTTGTCGCCGCGCTCCTGGGTGTTGTCTCTATAAGGCTCTTTCGCTTCTCATACGTCCAGTCTACAACCTTCTTACTGTAGCGAATATGTGTATTAAAGGTGCTGTACTCGCTTTTCCGTAAGGCTTCTTCGCCCTTCACTACGCTTATGTCGTTCGTAAACATAGTAACCAGGCATTTAACCAGGGATAAGCCGGGGTTATACGGTCTAATTTCCTCTATAACCTCTGTCAGTTCTTCCATTCCGTCTAAGGCGTTCTTATCTGCCTTAATCGGTATAATAACGTCGTCTGCTGCTGCCAGGGCGTTAAGTACATTGATTCCGACACCAGGCGGGCAGTCAATTAAACAATAGTCGTACTGTTCTTCCACCTGGCCTAATACGTCCTTCAATCTTACAATCTGGTTCGCTTCCTGGTCTAACATAAGGTCTACTGCTGCCGCGTCCATATTCATATTAGCCGGGATAATGTCAAGCCCTACTCGTCCACTGCTGCGTATTACGTCTTCTGCCATTGTATCGGTATCGCGTAAGACGTTTTCCATGCTCTTATAATCATAACTATGTACCCCGAAGAACTTACTTACGTTCGCCTGTATATCGTTATCCACCAGCAAAACCCGGTATCTATATACTGTTGCCATAATTAAAGCCAGGTTTATGGCTGTTGTGCTTTTTCCTACTCCACCTTTCAAGTTAACTATTGCTGCTGTCCTCATATTCCTAAACCTTCCTTTCTGCGGCAGCAGTCTTTACAGGCTCTGCCGCTGCTGCATTGTCTACAGTTACTTTTGTGATATATAACTTTTCCTTGCCACTCGACCAAAAGTAGGCGCTTCGTCTTTTGTTACTCTTTTTTCCCTAAGCAGCCCATATTATCGCAAGTCCTACAATCTTTCCCGCAAAATCCTATAAACCGCTTTGCATTTACCCGGTCTGTTAGCTTCGCCTTCTCTGCCGGGTATGTGTTACTTTTAATATCCAGGCTTTCTAATGCTCCGTCCAGATACGCCTTAATAACCTCTATAGCTGCGTCCGAACCATACGCTATAATAGCCCTTCCGCCGATTCTGTTAATAGTGTCAATAAAAATAAGCTGTTCTTCTGTTGCTTTATTGCTTCCTACCTTCAATTCGACATACAGGTTATTATAGCCGCCTGCTGCATACGGTAAGCATATATCGCTTACCCCTGGCTTCATGCCCTGGCGCTTTAGGTCTGCCCCAGCCCTTACGCTTCTCTTTCCTTCGTTGGCTGCATGATACATAGCCTTAAGTACCGGGGTCTGTGACTGCTCCCAGCGCGCCCAATCGAAAACGGCGGCTTGTGCCTGGGCTTCGCTTTCTCTACGCTCCATACTCTAATACCCTTTCCGCTGCTCCCTGGGCTGCCTGTGCGGCTGCTTCTGCTGCCGTTTCCAATTCTACGCTTAAGCATTTTCCTTTTGCACTTAATATAATTGCCTTCTTCATGCAGCCGTTATCACTGTAATTTCTACAGGTTTTCATACCGCACACTACGTTAGTACTGCTCATTGTCCTTATCCTTTCCCGTTATTTTCTCTGCTAGCATTAAGACATACAGCGGAAGAACCAAAAACCACACCGTACTAATTATCCATGCCGTTAACGAAGCCTTCCCGAACAGCTCCGGCGTTTCCATTGGTTCGTAGTACCCTTCTTCTTCGTCGTTCTTACGCACCGCCCACATGATTAGCGGTACAGATATAACGGCACATACGCAAAAGCCCACTAGGTACACCGTAACGGCGATAAGTAACACCTTATTCATGGGTTTTTCCCTGGTCTTCCCCGGCTGCTGCCGTCTCTGCCTTAAGCTGCTGCTTTGCCTTCTCTGGTGTCTCTGCTATGTACTTCCCTACCGCCTTCGTGATTTCTTCTACCGCTAAAGCTGTTAATGCTCCGTCGGCTTCGTATTTCTTTAATACCGTGTCTAAAGCCTGTCCCGCTAATGCGATACCATTTACTAAGCCTTCTTCGTAGCCGTTGTCGTAGCTTCGGTCTGTTACCCTGGATAAGTAGCCGTCTAACTCCTGGCGGCTCATTCTCTTAATGCGTCTTGCTGTCTCTCTGTCGATTCCTAAAGTTTTTCCCATTCTAATTCCGTTTCCTTCCATGTCTGATTGATTCTTACGAACGTATAAGTAAAGAACGTGTAGCCTGTCTTTTCGTGTATACCTTCCCTAACGCTATCGCCGTCCAGGTAATACGATTTTTCCAGCTTCTTAGGCAGCCTGGCTATTTTGTTGTACCAGCCCTTGTCCTTTATCGGTTCTTTTCTTAAGATTGTCGGTTTTCTTAGGTTCTTAGAACTGTTCCAGCGTTCCCCTGTAAAGCGTTCGGGTCTTTTAACATGCCGTCACTTTGCTTTATCAGATACGACGCTAACTTGGCGTAGTTCCCGGAATCATCCAGGGGGTTAAAGTGTGTCCGCCCTCTGCCCTTCCAGGCTTTTGTTATTGCCCGCTGGCTTACTTCGTCTGGTGTATTTATAACTAAGTGATGATGTAGCGCCCCCTTCTTGCCGATTTCCATAACGTGTATATACTTAAATACCAGCCCCAGGGATTTATACAGCTTCCGCATTTCCTGTAAGAAGTCGTCCGCGTCTGCTCTCATTGCCTTCCTTCCGGCTGGACGTTCACTAAGCTTATAATCTAATACTAAGTGCGTGTCCCCTTCCTGGAAGTTCTCGTTTATCAGTCTCCTTAGTTTTTTCTCTGCTGCTCTTTTGTTTACTTCTCTCTGTTCATCTGTTGTAAGCTGCTTCCTCTTTCCCCGCTTCACTCCCTTCTTGTTAAATCTGCTGCTATAATACTTTGATACCTCTATGGTATTTCCAGCCTTCACTACCTCTATGATGTACGGCATATACTAACCCACTCTATCGTTAATACTTTTATCAAGCCATAAAAGGGGCGGAAACCCCTTGAAAAATAAGCTTTTTCGTTGACTTCCGCCGTACATTTTGGTATACTTATTTATGTGAGTAAGTACAATATGTACGGCAAAGCCGCTAGATTATTTCCCGATAGTCTAGCGGCTGTTTTATTGTCTTTTTTGGCTTTCTTCGGGTGTGTGTATTCTGCCGTTAAGCAGTTTCTTTTTTCTTCTGTAATTCGTACTGGTTTACTGACAGTTCGTAGCACGTTCTAGGCTCTTTTCCCCTGTCCCCTAAGTCTTTTATATACTCGCGGCTCTGTAAGCGCCCTACGGCTTCGATACAGTCCCCTACATGCAGTTTTTCCGTTGCCCTGGTGGCTGTGCCGTTCCACATGATAGACGGGATATAATCGCTTAACTGGCTTCCGTCCTCTCTGTGTACCGCTAATAACAGGTCTGCAATCAGCAGCCCGCGCGGTGTCTCTCTAATGGGTACTTCTTTGCACAAGAAGCCCGTAATAACTACCTGGTTCGTGATTCCCTTGTAATCGTCGTCTTCCTGGATAGAAAACGCCCTTACGGAAATATCCAGCTTGTCCTTAATGTTCCTGGTTCTGATTTCTCCGGTAATAAGAAGCTGCGCGCCTACTACTTCCCCCTTTTCGTCAATGTCTGCCAGGGCGTTATATGCTGCTGTGTCTTCCTCTACCACAATGGGTAAAATATCAATGATTCCGCTTTCGCGCTGTACCGCAAGGTTAAACTTGTAGTACTCTGTTCCTTTTTTGTCTATGCTTGCCTGTTGCGGGTAGTCCAGGACTTCCCCATACAGTGATATAAAATTGTTCATGCTCTCCTACTCCTTTTCCTTCTCTTTCCAGTAATATTCCCTGGTTTCTCCGGTGTCGTCCTTAATGGTAATCGTTCCCCATGCGTCGCCCTTCCCGGTAATCGTCGCTTCCTTCTTTACTGCTGCCGCCTGGGCTTCTTTTGCCTTTATGCTGCTTTCTGCCAGTGTTGCCACCGTGAACAGAATAAGGGCTACTACTGCTACAACTGCTGCCAGGCGCTTATTATCTCTACGGTTTGCTCCCAGACATCCCAAAAGAGAACATACGGTAATTGCTGCTAAGAAAATCTTTAAAAACATCTTTAGTACTCCTTCCACTTTTCTCTAAATTTTGCCAGGCGCTTATTAAAAGCTTCCTGGTTCTGCTCCCGCTTTGGCTGCTCCGGTTTCGGTGTTCCCGGACGTTTCCTAAGTTCCGGTCGCTCCGCTGCCGTAAGCACTATCGTATTGTTTGTGTAAAAATCTACTAAGTGCTGCTGCCCGCATACTTCACAGGTGTTAACTACATTGTCTTTCAGATTCAGCAAGCGGCTGTTACACTTAAGGCAGTTCCGCGCCTTCTTATTCCCCTTGCTGGCAATTCTCTTTAATATCAACTTTTCTTCGTCCCTTCTTCTGTGTCTCTTTTTGCTAATACCATTTTGGTAGCGATATAAAGCGCCTTCTGTGTTACTTCGTCCAGCCCTTCAAGAAGTAAGTTAGCTTCTTCGGCTCTTGCCTTTTTGTGTTCCATGTTCTCAACCACTGCCGCTGTCATATTAACAGCCCCCTTTCTTCCTTCTGTTCGCTGCCAGGCAGCCCCGGAACAATCGTTCTATCGTTTCTTCCTGGCTGCTTAAGCCTACCTTCTGCCCGGTATACGGTACACACGAAATAACCTTAGATTCTGCCGTAGTACAGTTTCTACGGGCTTCGTTCTCATTTCGCGCCGGGACTAACCGGGTCTGCCTTCTGCCTAATGTTTCTACTTCTACTACAAATTTCTTCACTGTTTTTCACTCCTACTTTTTATGTAATTTTCTACCGCTTCCGTCGCCCGCTTATAACATTCCGTTTCGCTTTCCTCTTTTATTTTGCAAATACTACGGGTTTTCTGTTCTCCCCGGTATTCCCATATTTCTATTAAGCCGTCGTCGTATAAGCTAAAGCGGCTGTGCATACGCAAGTTGCTAACCCTCTGCGCTTGCCTGTACACTCTATAGAATTTGCTAATAGCTATTCTACGGTCTGCTTCTTTGTTATCCGTCTTATGCGCTCCCTTCCTTTCTTCACGCCCTTTAATACCAGGCTTAAAACCTTACAGGCTATTACTGTTGCCATCAGTAAAATAGCGCCCGCTGCCACTGTTACCAGAATAATAAAAACTTTCACGCTCAAAACTTTGATACCTCTAAACAAGGACTTTTACGACTGCTGCCACAGCCTTTTATCTTTTGCTTCTCAATGCCGCTATTTCTGCCTTAATGTCTTTTCCGGTGTAATCAGCTAAAAGCTTTTCGCTTATCTGATACGCCCAGGAAGAAGAACCCGGAAGCTGTATAGCTATTCCTATGTTTAACTTCCCTTGCTGCATAGCCACCCGGACAAACTGCGGCGATACTCCTAAAATGTCCGCTGCTTCCGCTGTCTTTATGTTGTTATCCCTCAATTTATCCCGCCTTTCTTGTGTATTCGCCTTCTGCATTTATCCAGGCTTAGGACTGGCTACCGTTGGTAGGCTGCATTACGCTTTTTCTTTGTTCTTTTTCGTGGTATAATTATCAAAAAACTTAAGGGGGTTTACCATGAAACACATTTCATATTCTTTTAGCAATTCTGATATAGAAGCTATCACTTTTGCCCTTACTGTCCTTCCGTCCCTGGGTATCGAAGAAACAGAAGCCCAGGCGGCTATTAACTATCAGTGCTGTTGTTCTGCTGGCGAAAAGCTTCTTAAGCACGATACCAACATAGCGCCTAATGAATTTCGCGTTATCCTGGCTTCCCTTCAAGCCGTCCAGCTTATCAACCAGGGCGAACTTGAAGTAGACCAGGAAACAAAGCAGAAATGCAGCAGCTACTTATTTACTGTCAATAAGCTTGTGTCTGTCTTTGATAAGCAAATGTCATAGTTTACGCTTACTGCAATTTCATTTTCAAAATTACTATTTACAAGCTGCCGAAGTCTTTCGGCGGCTTCTTTTCTGTCTGGCGGCATTTTCCCACGCTCCTTCCCGGCTTGTTTTACCGTGTAGGCGCTTTTTCTCATTAAAAAAGCTGCTTAAAAACCTGTTAACCTTCCATACGCTCTATAGCTGGCGTAACCGCTGCTATTTTTTCACAGTATGCAGTATCAGCTATTAGCTTGCTTCCTCTGCTGCAAGGTAGCCACCCTTGCCACTAATGCGCCGTGTGGGATTTGAACCCACGACTTACCGCTTATGAGGCGGTCGCTCTAACCACTGAACTAACGGCACTTGCCGGGCGGCTGCTTCCGCCCTGGTGCTTTATGCTTCTCTTCCCGCGAATCTCGGTACAAAGTACCCGAAGTCCGTCGCCGGGAAGCTTTCCCTTACAATATTTTCCTGTATCCCTATAAAGTCATGTGCAAAATTAAAATTGTCTGCTTCTAAAAACTCGTCCAGTCTTAAATTAAACTTTTGGTCTGCGCTATCTATATCCATAATCGCGCCTATTGCGTCGCCTTTCATAATTCCCATTGCTTTGGCTCTTGCGCAAATCGCGCCATATTTTCTATTTCTTTCCTTCTTTTCTTCTACTGCCATTCTTCTTTTCTCCTTTCGTCGTTGGCGTATAGCTTTCTTAGTTTTATTTGCTTTTATCAACCATTCCCCAGCCTATATACTTATCAACTGTTTCCTTTAAGTCTTTTTCTTTTACTTTGTGCGCTGTATGCCAGCCTTTCCACGCCGTACCGCCCCGCATATTAAGGCAATATATCTTTTCGCCCTTTTGTTCTCCTTCTTCTCGGTACATGATTTCGTAATCTTCATAGCCCTGTATTTTCCTGTACCCTAGTTCCTTAAATGTCTTCATCTTTTGCAATCTCCTTTACTTTCCCTGTTTCAGTCCTAAAATGTAAAAATATACTTTTCTCTGTAAGCGATAGTCCATTTTGTCAATGAAGCTATGTAACGCTCGTTTAATAGTGTCCGGCTGCATTGTCCTTTACCTTCCTTTCGTTTACCTCTGTGTTGATTACATTTACAGTATAGTAAATTACATATACCTTGTCAACACCTTTTTAATATTTTTGTTGATTAAGTTTACTTTTTGTGCTATCTTATAATTACTATTAAGAAAGGGGGCTTTTCAATGAACGAACGATTAAGACAATTACGAAACTATTTAGGCTTAAGTCAGGAAGCTTTTGGCGAAACTGTCGGCGTTACAAAGGCTGCTATTAGCCGTATTGAAAGCGGCGTTAACTCTCTGTCAGACAGGATGATACTTTCTATTGTTACCCGACACAATGTTAATGAAAATTGGCTTAGAACTGGAAGCGGCGATATGTTTAACCCTATGTCCGAAGACGAAGAATTAGATATGTACATAGGTCGCATATCCGGCAGCGAAGATAAGTTTAAAAAGAATCTGCTTAAGGCTCTTTGTAAGCTTACGGATGAAGAATGGAACGTGCTTAAGAAAATCATTGCGGAAATGAAAGAAGGGTAGACGCTATTTACGTCCACCCTTCAACCCCAGGATATAAAAGTATATCTTCCTTAACAATCTTTCTTCCTGGATAGTATCTATAAGGTTGTGTAGCTTCTCACGCATTATAGTTAAGCCCCCTTCCTTAGTGCTACCCATTATAAAAGATTTTGCCCGGCTTGTCTTATATTTTAAAAACATTTCCAGAATCTTGGAAAAATTTTTACTGCCAGGGCTTTAAAGGTTTTACTATGGTATACTTACTTATATTCTGATTCGTACAGGTCGCTAATGCGGCAGCCTAACCCCTTGGCTATCTTTTCCAGGTTAGCCAGTGTAGGCGAAGTCTTCCCGTTTTCAATATTGTTAAGCGTGGATTTACTTACACCTGTTACGGCTGCTACAGCTTCCAGCTTTAAGCCTTTAGCTGTACGGATTTCCCATAACTTAATAATTACCATAATCTACCAGCCTTTCCGCGTGATAGATTCATGGTACTAAATGAGTAGGACGGTTCATTATGAATACAAAAGATGAATATTTTAACCAGACTTTCCGCCTTGTTGGGGTCACTTTTGATAACGAAGACGGAACAAACAGACAGAAATTATTAGAAGATATAAAGCTTTTTCGTGGTTCTAATGGATATGATTATAAAAGGGGAAATTTAACTGTAAACCTTGTCAAATATAAATTTGAGAACGAAGACGCTATACGGGTTGACGTTGGAATATCGCAAGATACATTAGGGCATATTTCCAGACAAGACTTACCTTTTCTATTAGAAAATTATGATTATATACACGAAGTACCTTACTTAGATATATACTACGGTACTCCCTACGGCTGTTCGGTTACGGTTACTTTCAAAAATCCCGATTACATACCAGAACTCGAAGCAAACCCTATTGATAATAAACCAGTAAAGAAAGCTGGCTTTTTATCAAAGCTTTTCAAAAAATAATTAAAAAGCCGCCCCAGGCTGCCACCCGGAACGGCTCACGCGATACCTATAAACAAGGGCTTATAAGTAATCTCAACGCACATACGATTATACCATAAGCCTAACGATTTAGAAAGGGGCTTATTTTTTATACCCTTTTTTAGAAAGGCTGTGATTATATGCTTATTAAATGCCCGGAATGTAACAGGGAAATTAGCAGCGCTGCCGCCTGCTGCCCTGGCTGTGGCTATCCCATTAACACCCCGCCGAAGCCTAAGAAGCAATCGAAGAAGAAAGGCGGCGGCTCTAAGCTGCCGAACGGCTACGGCTCTGTATATAAGCTATCCGGTAATCGCCGTAAACCCTGGGTAGCTGCTAAAACTTTCGGCTGGATTCTGGATGAAGAAAAAGGAACGGCAAAACAGGTACAGCGCCCTATAGGTTACTTCCCTACGAAGTCGGAAGCCCTGGACGCGCTGGCGAACTATAACGAAAATCCTTACGATATTGACGTACACAATATCACTTTTGAAGAAGTTTATAATAAATGGTCTGCCGAATACTTCCCCACCCTTAAGAGTAAGTCCAGCGCCCGCACCGTGATAGCTGCTTACAAATACTGTAAGCCTATCTATTCTATGCGTATGCGTGATATAAGGGTAAACCACTTAGAACAGACCATAAAGGACGCTACCGTAGGCGATAGCACTAAGGCGCGCATGAAAAGCCTTTTTAACCTTATGTACCGCTATGCTATGAAGCATGAAATAGTAGACAAAGACTACGCCGCCCTGTGTGACGGCGTGAAGAAGCCTAAGCCAACTATAGAACGTATACCATTTTCCCAGGAAGAAATAAAAACCCTGTGGGATAATATAGACTTCCCTTTTACGGATATGGTCTTAATCGGTATTTACTCCGGCTGGCGACCGCAAGAACTGGCGATATTGAAACTTGCAAACGTGGACTTAGAAGCCCGTACCTTTACAGGCGGTCTTAAGACAGAAGCCGGGATAGACAGGGTAGTACCGATACACTCGCTTATTTTCTCCCTGGTGGAAGCAAATTATAAAAAAGCCCTGGCTATGGGTAGTGAATACCTGTTTAATGATGAAAACGGGCAGCAAGGCACTTACTTAACCTACGATAAGTACCGGGGCAGATTCAAGAAAGTTATGAAGCGGGTAAACCAGAACCATAAGCCGCATGATACCCGCCACACCTTCATAACGAAGGGTAAGTATTATCAAATGGACGACTATATATTAAAAATGATTGTGGGACATGCCATTAACGACGTAACAGAAAAGACATATACGCACCGGGTAATTGAAGAACTGCGCCGGGAAATAGAGAAAATCATAGAATAGAAAAACAGGGGGCGCACCGTCTAAAGTGTGTCCCCTGTTTGTTAGTTACGCGTGTTAGTTACCTGTTAGTTTCGTGTTAGTTACCTACTCTATTTTCGGCTTTTTCACACTTTCCTACAATTCCTGTAACCCGCATAAATACTATATTTCTTAGAACTTGCCAGCGTCTGCTGCTTCCTCAACAGAAGCTGCAACAGTAACAGGAGCTTCTGCGACTGGTTCTTTCTTCTTGTCTTTGTAAAGTGCGAAGGATACTGCAAATGCAACACCGACTGCGATTGCCATCTCAATGACGTACTGAAGTGGCTGGTTCAGGCAGAGCAGGATTCCGAAGATACCGGTTACACCTGTTCCTTTTGCACCGAGGTGAACAAGGGAAGCATAAAGGGCTCCGCATCCTCCACCGATGCATCCGGCGATAAATGGTTTAAAGAATCTTAAGTTTACACCAAAGATTGCAGGTTCTGTAATTCCCATAAATGCACTGAGTGATGATGGAAGTGCAAGGGATTTGATTTTCTGGTCTTTTGATTTTACAGCAACGGCAAGTGCTGCTGCACCCTGTGCCACGTTTGCTGCACTTGCGAGTGGCAGCCAGTAGGTTACACCGTATTTTGCAAGCTGTCCGATATCGATGGCTGTGTACATCTGATGGATACCGGTAACAACGGTCGGTGCATATAAACTACCCATGATCAGACTTCCAAGTCCGAGTGGAAGTGTCAGCATCCACTGGATTGCTCCGAGGATTGCATTTTCAGCCCATACGAAGATTGGTCCGACGATGGAAAGTGTAAGGTATCCGGTTACGAATACGCTGACAAGCGGTGTGACAAAAAGGTCTAAAACTTCCGGTACGATCTTGTGAAGCTTCTTTTCAAGTACGGATAAGATCCATACAGCGATGACAACCGGAATAACGTGTCCCTGATAGCCGACCATGTCAATGTGATACAGTCCGAAGAACACGCTCTGTGTCTGCTGAACACCTTCTGTTGCAACTGTGTAGGCGTTCTGCAGGGACGGATGGATCATGATCATACCGATAACTGCGCCAAGGTAAGGATTTGCGCCAAATGCTTTTGCAGCGGAGAATGCAATCAGGATCTGCAGGAATGTATAAGCAATGTTACTGAAAAGGGTTGCAAATACATAGATCGAGCTGGTTGTGCTGATGTGTAAGAACCCGTTACTGTTCATGAAATCCAGTGCGTTCATGATTCCCATAAGGAAACCGCTGGCTACGATCGCCGGGATGATCGGCACGAAAATGTCTCCCAGAAGCTTGATGGCTTTCATAAACCAGTTCTGCTTTTCGGCAGCAGCTTCTTTTGCTTCTGCTTTCGTGCTGGCTGTGATGCCTGCGATTGCAATAAATTCATCAAATACTTTGTTGACGGTTCCTGTTCCGAGAATGATCTGGAGCTGTCCGGATGCTTCAAATACCCCCTTTACCCCGTCTGCATTCTCAAGTGCTGTCTTATCCGCTTTCGAGTTATCTGCAATGACAAGGCGAAGTCTGGTAGCACAATGGGCAGCAGATACGATGTTCTTACTTCCACCCACATGATTCAGAATTTCCTTTGCGGTTTTTCTGTAATCCATATTCTCTCCTCCTTTAGATATAATGTGTAATCGATTTCATATCTTATGCTTAAATAATATGAAAAAAAATGCCATTTGTAAAGATGGCATTTTTACTGATAATTCATATTGTTTTTTGTGAAAAGTGTTGAAAGAAACTTTCGTTTCCTTAAGAAACTCCGGGAAAGCAGGAAAATCAGGTATGATTTTCGGAGTCCGAAAGGTCTGTTCCAACAAGGTGGAAGCCGAGCTTCATCTCGATTGGAATCTGTTCGCCTCTTTCAATGCTGTCAAGAAGCAGCTCTGCGCCGCGGATTCCACTGGTTTTGTAGCCGAAATGGATGGTTGGGATTCCTCCGGTGACGGCTTTTAACATCTGGTTGTCACCAAATCCGGTTACCCGGATGGACGTATTTTCAAGGATATAGCGCATTCTTG
>UMKK01002882.1_pt1 | contig 39006 bp, 64 predicted proteins | sample 1966281 | NCBI WGS metagenome assembly UMKK01 (sample SAMEA4836175, study PRJEB28245) | human gut metagenome | biome: gut microbiome; material: fecal sample | place: Denmark | collected 2008 | reverse complement strand
TACAATACTATTATATCACTTTTGTTGTTTTTTGTCAACACTTCTTATAAAATTATTTTTTGATTTTTGATTTTTTCTAATTATCTTATCTATTTTATCAATTACTATATAGGTAAATAAGTAAATGGTAAATAAAGAAAAATAGTTGAAAAAAACTTTATAATAAAAATAATTGTTTTTGACTTGAAAAAGTTTATTTACCATTTACCCTCCCTCCCCCTACAAAGCCTTTGTTTATAAGGGTTTCCACAAGATTAGTGGGTAAATGAAGCATTTTAATTTTTGTTGCTTTTTGTCAAATTATTAGTTTTAGATTTTTAAAGCATAAAAAAGAACGATTTTTTACATCGTTCATTTACCCTTAAATTAAGTTTTTTGCTTTGCACTCATCAAACATATCATCAACATAACTATCTCCACCTCGTTCATTATACTGACTTTTAGTTTCAATGAGTAATCTTTTTTGTTCTTCATTTGGTTTATAAACACCATCTCTAACTTTAGTTAGTTCAGTAGTTAGCCAAATACGATACAGTTGCACTATTGTAACATCTAGTTTTGCTGACAATTTTGCATCTCCATTCAAACTATCTCGTTGCAACTCGTCTAACTTTGAGTTGGTATTTTCTATCTTCTCTTTGGACTTTGTTTGTATCACTATACCAACCAGCCCAATGATAGCCACTATAATAGTTGCACCAAAATTAAGTAAACTATCCATTTTATTCCTCCTATCTTATTTCCATCTACCGTGAGCAACATAACTAACAGTAATATATCCGGTTAAACCATTGTCAACACCCATAGGATAAAATCCAGGTGGTTTATTAGTGTATCCATTAGCATAAGGTTGAATACAAAATACATTTGACCCAGTATTTATATTCATAGTACAATTTGGTACTTCTGCAAAAGTTTGAGGATAACTCGTCCAATTATCATTATACCCATAATATACCACACCTCTACCACTTAAATTAGCCTCCAAATGCACATATATATCTTTAACCGTATTAGAACATATCATTGTTCCATCAGTAAATCTAATCCATCTACCATTTGAGTTAGAACCACTATCATATATCAGTTTTCCAGAGACATCGTCTTCCATTATAAATCTTTTCCAATTATCCCAATGTCCGTCTGCATTTGCATTTCTATATCTTATATGTGGGGAATAACTACTATTATTTGGATAAAACATTTGAGTATCCCAACCAGCAGCGTCCCAAAATCTAGTTTCAATAAATCCTTCCCCAGGTTTACTACTCATTGTATCTACTGCACTAGATAGCAAATCATTCCTTATCATACTTTGTTTATTAGTTCTATCTTTAAACTCTAAATCATTTATTCTACCATTGTTTTCGTTAACATTTATTCCTTTAACACTTAACATATAAGTAGAATGTATTGTTGGAGAGTTTATTTCATTAGCAGAAACATTACCTGTGGCACTAATATCTCCCGTTGCACTAATATTACCAACAGAGTGAATATTACCATCAGCATTGATGTTACCATTGACATCTAAAGCACAAGTTGGTTTTTTATTTATACCAAGTCTTTTGTTTCTTAAATCCCTCCATAAAAATCCATTTGCAGTTGATAAACTACTATTAAATATAGAACATTCTTCAAGTAAATCTTCAACAGTAAATTGAAAATCATATTTTGAAGTAGTGTCAAATGATGGGTTTAATAATACATTTATACTCCATTGACCGTTTGAAGATACGACATTAGAAGAAAGTCCATCATTCCAATTACTCCAAGTTGTATCAGTTGCTTTCTTATATCTAAACCATAATTTAGTTATTCTATTGCTTGTTTTAAGACCAGACCAATTAGTGTATGTTCCATTTGCAGAAAGTACAGCATAATTACCAAGTCCATTTTGTCTATTTACATTAACTTTAGATATTTTTGGTGTTGAATAATCTATTAAGTTAACTGATTTAGGTATTGGTGTATCAAATCCACGGCTATCATACGCAGTTACAGTAAATGAGTTAGAAGTTAGATTATTAAATGAAAATGTTTTCGTAGCACCACTATCATAATTTAACTCTTGATAACTTGGTGTAGCGTTAGAGTTTATAGTATATCTAACACCTGTTGCATAATTCTTGGTACTCATTTTAGTAATGCTACCAGTTATGGTATTATGACCTTTAATTATTTTAGAAGCATCGCCTGTTATTGTATCAACTAATAAAGTATCTTTTACATTTATTATGTTGCTTTCACTAAATATTGGTTTATTAACTGATTTAGATATGAAAAATCTATTTTGTCCATCAGGAGAAGTCCAAGAATAACCATTCCAAGAAGTTTTAACTCTATAATAACCCCAGTCGTTATTTGGTCTGCTTTTGTATAATTTATCAACACTAGCAGTAGCACTAACTCCTGTATAACTTTCTCCGGTAATACTCCAGTCTGGGTCAGTAGTTTCACTTCCATCAGGACCGATAATAGAGAATGTTAATCTTCTACCTAATGGGTTATAAAATCCTAATGTAACATTTTCTCCTAAAGTAAAATCAGGTCTGCTATTACAATAAGGTATATCATAAGTTTTAACTGGAACACTAGGTTTAGTTTGACACCAAAGACCACTATCTCGTCTTGTTAAATCCAAATAAATAGTATAATTTGTATTATAATCTAATCCAGATACAGTAAATGTTCCTGTTTTTGAGTTAGCATCACTTGATACATCAACCCAATTACCATTACCTATTCTATACTGAACTCTACCTGCAGTTTCCGGTGCAGTCCATTTAAAAGAAGCAGTTGTTTCGGTTTTATCAGTTAATTCAAACTTAGGAGTAGAACTAAAATATCTAGGTATAGTTGGCAAATCAATTTCAAAAGAACCAGAAGGTCTTACAAAACCACCCCAACTAGAGTTAACCCCCCATTTCCAGTAAATTGTTGCTTTACCAGTACCATCGTCATTATGTTTAACAGTAAATGTTTTATTACTAGCAAGAGTTCTTTTTCCTCCAAAGTTAGGAATTGCCGCTGTAAAAGTGTTATCAGTTGTACCAAGGTATGAACCACTATCTCCCCAAGGACCGATATTATAGGAAGCACTAGGTGTGGTAACATACATTCCACAATTTATTGTACTTTTATTATTTGCATTATCTTGACTAGTAGTGTATGTAACATATAATTTAATGGGGAAATCACTACGACCGTCTCCATAACCAGTATGTACTAATTTTTCAGCCATCTAATTCACTCCTTTACTATTCAATGTACTCAATGACATTATCATCATCAAGTGATATCCATTGTAATTTTTTTAAATGTATTTCATTTTCAAATCTACCAATATTTGATTTAACTTGGTTTCTTGATAACTCGGCAACAACATTACCATCGTCAACAAATTGTAATGAATTAACAGTTTGCTCTGCATAATCTCCGGTAACTAAATCAGTTAATTTAAGTCCATATTTATCAAGTCTATGTTCTTTACCATATACTTCATCAAAATATCCACTCCAACTTTGGTTTTCTCCAACTGATATTATTAAATCACTTATCTCTAATACATCATCTCCAGCATTAACTATCTCAATATATGGAGTATTACTTCTTGCAATATAAGTATATGTATTAAACTCTTGAAAATCAAGATATTCTTTTGTTGTATCTTCTCCAACTAATACTTCATCATAATCTTCTTCAGTTCTATGTATTCTAACATATACTGGATTAGAGTTAGCATTTAATAAATGTCGTAATTTAAAACTAACACCATAAACAACACCTGGTTGTGTAAAATAATTTTGTTTTAATGAAGAAACACCATTCAATACAAACTTACTACCACTTAAACTGTTGTGTTCTATATAATCGTCTTGATTTGAACTAACATTTCCTGTGGCTTCCCAAAAGTCAAGTCCAGCAAGTCCAACTGAATTTCTTAATAAATTATTTCCACCAGTAGTTTTAATTGTTGAAATTATATTAGTTGCTAATTGTTGTATAAGTGTAGTATTTTCTTGTATTAAACTATTCAAGTTTTCTTTTGCATCATCTAATTCAGTAGAAACACCATCTATATTACCTTGCAACTCCCCTTGAACTTCTGTAACTTTTTGTGTTATTTGACTAGCAGTTTGTTCTATTAAAGTTGTATTAGCAGTAATTTTATTATACAAATCACTATTAGTAACGTTTTTTTGTGTTTTAATATCTTCAACAGCGATGGTTAAAATGTTTTCATCTCTATTTTGTCTTATCTTAATACCTTTAATTTGTATTCCATTACTAACAACTTTTGTTTCATTTTGACTAGCACTATCAAGATTTAAAACATAAGACCCTTGCCAAACTCCCAAGAACTTTAATGTAGGTGTATTTTGTATAGTATAATAATTTTTGTTATCATACGAAAGTTTTAATATATCTCCACAAAAAGTATTTGGTAAAATATAAGTTGACCCTGTATCTAAATTATAATATTCAAATCCAAGTATTTTTTCAACTATTTTATCAAATTGTTCTTGTGTATTTATATAAACATTAACTTGATTTAAGTATAATGTTTCAAGAGTTTCATCTTCACTAGTTTGGAACTTAACAAGTCCATTATCAAATACAACTCTTTCAACTTTATGTTTTTGACCTACAATAATTTTTTCACATAAATCACTCATTATGGTTTGACTATTTTCATTGTTGAAATATCTAATATAAAGTTTTCCATCATTTTCAATACGAGCAAATCCACCAGCAAGTTCACTTATATAACTTAAATATTCTCTTGCTTGAATAGTGTTGTCATAGAAATTAACTTCTTCATCTTCATTATCAAATGATGTAGTTCCAAGTTCAACTCCCATTTTATCACAAATATCCAACAGAATATCTTTAACTGTTTTAGGTAGTTCAAGTAAACTAGCATCATAGTTGAAATTGGCTTTCATCATTTTATCAACTAGTGTAAGTTTTACTTTTGGAATACTACCATTTTCATCAAAAGTATATTTATCTATAATTAAGTGAGCATAGTCATTACTCATATATTTAATGACTACATTTTCAGCATTTTCATTAAATACTGATTTAGGGATAGTTAAACTAAACTCCCTACTAGGTGTCATACCTAACTTAAACTCTTTATCAAACATTACCCATTTTTGAGTAAGTTCCATATAATTTAAAGGGTCAAGCAAGACACCATCAAAATAAATCTCTAACATCTTCCTTGACCTCCTTACATTCCACTAATCTTTTTCTTTTGGACTAGATTTAGAGATACATCATATCGTGCATCGTGAGTTTTACATTTAGATATAGATTTTTTACTACACCTAAATTGAGCCTCAATATATCCACTACTCCAAATAGGGTTTTCTATTTTTGCATAAATTGGATTATTACTACATTTAGCAACTAAATCGTTGACTTGTTCCTTTGTCAATGCTGAAAACTTAAACTTACATTTACTCCAGTTTTTAGACACGACAGTATCTATCATATCTCCAGTTGTAATTGCACGATAAGTATCAGCATCTAAATCTTCTATTTCAATTTCATAATCGCTAGGTTGAAGCATCTTAACATAAGTACCACTAGCACTAGGTTTTATATACCATTTTACTTCATCAATACTAAACATTATATAATACTCTCCCCTCTTCTACGACTTTCACTTAAAATATAGTCAACACTAGTTCTTCCAATAGCATCTCCATCTATCATAAGTTGTTTACTTCTAACGACATCTATTAAATCACTTAATAAATCATTAGTTTCACTCATATCAACTTCTTTACCAGTCCAGTCGTCATTATTATATTTAGCCGGTGTAATTCTTTCTCCTTTATGAACCATTGCTATCATATCTTGTGGAACATAGTTAGTACCTACATCAAATGATGGTACTTGTAATTTATTTAATTTTTTGATATTTACACCCGGAATAGCATTTATAACACTAATTGCAGTATTGATGGCTGAAATAAATCCGTTTATGATTTTAACAGCAGTACTTAATACTCCATTAACAGCCTTTTTAACAGTACCTGTAATTGCATCTCCTACAACTTGACCTACCTTACTAAAGATAGATTTTATACTATTCCAAATACCTTGGAAAAATCCTGTTATTTTACTAAAAGCATTTTTTATATTATTCCAAGCAGAAGTAAATATATTACCAAACCAAGAGCCAACAGCACTAAATACATTTTTAATTCCGTCCCAAATGGCTTTAAACCAACTTACAACAGTATTCCATATACTTTTAATAACATTCCAAGCAGTTGTAAATATTGTCTTATAGAAGTTTACGACACCATTAAATATCGCAACTATTCCGTTCCATATTGCTTTAAAGAAAGCGACAACTCCATTCCAAATGGCTTTGATACCCTCCCAAGCACCAAGGAATATTCCAACAAAGAAATCTACAACTGGGGTAAATATTGCAACTATTTTATCCCACAAATCAGCAAACCATTGACCTATCGCACTAACTAGATTACAAATCCAGTCCCAAATAGCAGTTGCAACTCTTTCAACAGTAGCACAAATCTCGTCCCAATGTTTAACACATAGAACTATTATAGCAATTAAAGCCCCTATTGCGACTATAATTCCTGCAATTATTAGTACTATTGGATTAGCAGACATCGCCCACATTGCAACATTAACTACACCAATAGCCACAGCAACTGAAACTAAAATAATCGCAAGTATATCTCCATAATCACATAAGAACTGCCATACAGATTTTAATGGTTCAGCCCAACTGAAATCTAAAGCATTCATTTCAGTCATCATACTATTAAGTTCTCCTAAAGCACCTAATTGAGCCGACATATCAGTTCCTCCAGAAGAACCACCAGAACTTCCAGAACTTGTTTCTATATTAGTGATTTCGTCCATACCTCCAAGTAATCCATCTTTAACTTGTTTTCCGGACTTCTTCGCATTAGTTCCAATTTTTTGGATATTTTTATTAGTTGCATTTATACCAGCAGACAACATATCAAATCCTGTTACAAACTTAACTAATCCAGCAACCCATACAATGGCTTTTCTAACTACATTAGCAAATGTTTCAACAACTGGAACTAAAGTACCAGCAATAATATTACTCATTGCAGTAAACTTGTTTGTAGCACTATCACTCAAACTTATTGCATCTTGTAATCCACCTCTAATAGTTCCAAGTGCTGAAAACACAACACTAGATATAGCCATTCTTTTAAATCTATTGGCTAGATTTTTTGCACCCTCTCCAACACTAGATACTTTACTTTTTAAAGCACTAAACATTGAAGATAAGACACCACCTTGACTAGCACCAGTTTTTCCAACCATACCCAATGCAGTTTGAAACTCTTTAACATTTGCAGTTGCTTGTTTAATATCAGCCTGTAATTTCTCAATACTTTGTGGACTAGCATCAGTCATAACAGCAGATATTAACTTTAATTGAAGTTCACTTAATTCAGTTTCGGCTTGATTTAATCCAACTCTTAATTGAGATGTTATATCTCTCAACTCTTTTTTACTTGCATTATCTATAAGTGCAGTAAATTGTTGCATATCGCCTATACCAAGACTTAAATCTCCAATTAACCTGTTAAATGTTCCATCTATATCACTCATACCACTAGCAATTTTACCCACATCAAGTGCATTAGTAAAATTGTTAGCAGTACTTTGTGCTATTTGAAGTTCACTTTCAGCATTTTGTATGCTTTTAAGAAGTTCAGTAGGTGGATTAGCCCAACTCATTTTTTCATTGTTAAGTTTTTGAAGTTCGCCCTCAATTTCCTTAACGATGGTCTTGGAAGTCTTTAATTCACTATTAAGAACTTTTGTAATACCATCAATTTTAATAGTACTCATACTCTCAAGTTCTTTTGCGAACTGCGACATAGATTTTTTACCAGTTGCAATATCATCAGTCAATTTTTGCATACTCGCTTCAATAGGTTGAGTATTGGCTTTGACCGTAAACTCTATTTCTCTATTCTCCATTATCCACCATCTCCTTTTCTTTTAATTTTTGTATTTTTTCGTGTATTTCACGAGATTTTTTAGTATCAACTGGTACATCTTTATATCTATTACCGTGAAATTGTTTATCTATTTTATCTAAATAACTTTCAAGAGATTTAGGTTTTCTCTTACTTTCACGACTTAACATACCAGTATTGTATGCAAGTTTCATAATATTAACTTGCTCGTTATAAAATCTTTCTCTATAACCTTTTAAATAGAAGTTAAACTCCCAATATTCCATCTCATAAATGTCTTTCGGTTTTAGCCCAACTTCAGCACCAAGAATAATTAACCTTTCAATGAAGTCATATCTATTCCCATTGCTTGGGCTTGTTTGTTTTTTTCTTCTATTTTTGCATCTATTTCTTCAATGCTTAATCCCGGATATTGTATTTTCTTAATAAACATTTGGACTAAATCATATAACTCCATCATACCAAGATTATCAAAACATAATTGAGTAAAATCTTCTTTACTAATTTGTGCTTCACTTAATCCACAATATAACATTTTGATTAACTCTTCAATATCTAATTTATCAAGAGTTTTTAAAATGTCATTGAAGTTTTTATTAAATGCTTTTTTAATTTTTACAGTAGTTCCAAGTTTAACATTGAACTCTAATTCTTTTTCTCCAATAGTATAGTTCATACCTATTCTCCTTTACTTTTATTATAATTATAAGTTGATACTCCAATTAAAGTACCAATTAAAACTGATATAATAGAACAAGTTTTCATAACTTCAGTTCCATAAGGTAAAGTCCATATACCAGCAAGACTTTCATAAGCAACACCGAAAGCATCAAGGGCTATAAGTGCTACCCATTTAAGTACATCATAAACTTTATTATTTAACATATTTTTAACCTACTTTCTTAATGTTTTCGTCAGGTAATACAGCCCATATAGGTCTTTGAGAACCACGAACAGCACCTAACACATTACCTCTTTTATCTTTTTGAATTATTTGGTATTTATCATCATATTGGATAAGTTTAGTACCTTTATAATCCACTAATTTAGTTGGTACAACATAATCTCCAACTTTAAATCCCTCACTAGGTTTAGGTGTTGGTGTAGGAGTTCCACTATCTAAAGATACAGAACTTTCAGCAACCCAACCCAAATCTCCAGTAGTGTTGTATGGATATGGTTTTCCAGCAACAGCCCTAGTAATAGTTGTATGTTTATCTTTAACAGTTGCACCAGCCTTATCTCCATTAGATGTTGTATATAATGTTCCATTAAGAACAACTTTATCTCCAACTTTGTATTTTAATGTTGATGGAGTTGGAGTAGGTGTAGGTGTAGGAGTTGGAGTAGGTTTAGGATTAACAGGATAGTTAGGGTTTAAAATAAATCCTCTAATTTTATAGTTAGAGTTTAGACCCCAGTTTCCGTTATTATTGTATCTAGTTGAAATCCAAAATGGATTAGAACTTCCATAACCACTTTCAGCAGTTTTAATGCAATTATCATTTATTACATCTACAACAATAGCAACGTGTCCTGCAAGACTACCTTTTCCCTCCCAACAAATTATACTTCCAACAACTGGTTTAGATACAACTGATAATCCACTAGCGATGGCTCTTTCTATAAAGTTTTCAGCATTACAGTTTAAATGATATTTTTCATAACCTAATCCTAACTCTTCATTGAAAGCCCCACAAGCATATCCAACACAGTTTGATAAAACATTACATTGACTGTCGGTAGGTTTTCCAACTATACAAGTTGAATATCCACCAGCAGATTTAGTTATAAAATATTTATTACCTGATGTAGGTCTAGTCGTTCTTATCATTTTCAACTACCTCCTCTACGATAACTTCTCCATCTTCTATCATTTCTTCAAATGGTACTTCATTAAAATTAGTTTGTATATCAAATGGTTCAGCATCTAATTCAGCACCAGTACCATCTTCTTCCATAATATAATTTTTCTTATATTTTTCTACTAACTCTTTGTCATAATCAACTTCTATGACTTGTTTATTTTTTTCCATAACTATTCTCTCCTCTCTTATACTTTATTGAAAAAACAAAGGATTAAGACTAAGTCCTAACCCTCTGCATTATTAGTAAACACGATAGCATTAGAACCAGCGAACTCTATACTAATTGTAGGACTATCATCACTAGCATTGTCAATAGTAAGACTTTCAATATAACAAGTACCCTCAAAGTAAATGTTTTCAGTAATACCAAGACCAATAGTGATTAAATCTCCATTATTATATGCAGTAACTAGTTCGTCTTGACTATGACCTGTTTCAAAATCACAGTTTCCCTCTGCACTTGCAGACCAGTCCATAATACTAGGTATTTTTTCTTTATATGTGTTGCCAAATGCAACTACTTCAATTATATCAGTAGATAACTCTAATGAGAAAGAACTCATGTGAGCGATAATTTTACCATCAGTAGAATTACCTTTCTTGATATAACCAGTTTTTCCAGAATATAGTGCCATACTATTTATACCTCCTCTATTAAAACTTCATAAGTTGAAGTTATACTATATCTATTTTTTGTATCTCTTGTAGGTTCAGCAGAACTCTTTTTCTTTATATATACCAAATGATATTGAGATACAAGAGTATCATAGGTATCACATAAACTATTACCAACTACTTCATTTTGTTTTTGCATATTTTCATAACTTTCGTCCCTTATATACAAATTGAGTGTAAGGATATGTGCCTTGGTATCAAAGTATGGGTTTTTACCAGTATCATAAATATTCATATTTATTAGATTATTTGGAGTTTCCGGTATTTGACCGTAGCATACACCTCCAAATATTCCATCAAAATAATCTTCTAAAGACTTTATCATTTCATAACCTCCTTAATAATAGCATCTTCTATTTTATCCAAGTTATTCTTGATAGCATCTTCTAAATACTTGGCTTGACCTACTCTATGATTAAATGATGTATTTTCGTGTTGGATAACAGCATAGTTATAACCATTTTTAGGGTTTTCACTATGATACTTGATTTTAAATCCACCCTTAACTTCTTGGATAACTCCACTTCTTTTTAAAGCACCAGTATCCACAGGTACAAGTGGCTGACTTGCATCATAGATTATTCCCATTGCTTTCTCTATTCCTTTCATTGTTTTATTAGGAATATCAGCAATTTGTTTTTCTAACTCGCTTAATCCTTTTACAGTAACACTACTCATAGTACTATTTGCCACCCTATGGTAGGAACTTTCAACCCTTTAACTGGACTAATTGACCTTATTTCAAGACCATCAATTTTATCAAAGGGATTAGGTTCAAACTCGTTCTTGATAAATACAACTTTATTTAAAGTTAAATCTTGTTGATAACTTCCTAGGACATTTCCAAAGTCAGTTGATGTGAAACAAGCAACTTCAACAGGGTCGCTATACGACTTTTCATTATATTTATTATTTCCAGCATAATGCTCGTAAGAACAAGTTTCAGTTAGTAGTTCATCATAACCTAACATAACCTTTTCTCCTATACTCGGCATAATCATCATTTAATTTCTTTAATGAGTTTACACCACCATACAACTCTATTGGATAAGCAGTATCTCCACCCTCTGCACTCGCATAGGTAACATTGTATCCACCAAGAGTTTGAGATTTAATACCACTTAATTCTCCAAACTTCTTATCATATTCCAACATACCACCAATGGTTTTAACATTAACATTTTTAAATGATAGTTTAATCATTACGATATGTTCGTTGTCAACTTCATCTACAATATAATCTACTTGCTCTACTTCAACATAATCTTCTCCTACATTTTTAACTTGGTAGATTAGAGTATTGTTTTCGCTATTAAGTAGTTCTATTGTATCTCCAACTGCAACTTTTGGTTCTCCATCAAAATAGATTTTTTTATCTTCTATCTTGATTACTTTATTATGATTTAAAGTTAAGAAGTATTGGTTAGTATAGTTTCTTATCTCAATTAAAATAAAAGGGAGTAAGTCAATAATAGTACTTCTATCCAAGCCAGTTGACTTTTCTAAAATCTCTATCATCTATACTCACTCCTCTCTTAATTATTCCCCAGTAGTGTAAGTTAATTTACCGTGGTTAAACTCAGCACCGTAATCAAGACCGAACTCAGCATAGATATTAACAGCATTACCGTTTCTTTGTGGAGCAGGTTTTACAGCAATGATTTCGCCAGTTTCTACATCTCTAGTAAATACAGGTTTTACATAAGCAAGGTCTGCTAACAATACAGTTCCAGTTGGAACATCATTATCAACTATTACATAAACTGATTTACCAAAGTCAGTAACGATTTCATTAACTCCAACACCAGCAGTAAATCTATCAGCATCTACTTGTGTTAAGTTAGTTTGAACAAATGCTTTAGATAAGTACACCTTATCAGTTGAATTAACAACTAAAGTTGGAGTGTCAAACATACCTTTATCATAAACTTTTTTGATAAGTTCAAGAACAGCATCTTTGAAATCTTCAACAGTAGAGATAGTTGCTTCAACAACATTTGTAGTGATACCAGCAATAATACCTCTAGTTTTTAATGCTTTAGAACTATCAGTTAAACCAGCATCAGCATATACACCATTTAAAGCAGTGTAGTTCATATCTCTTTTCATTTTTTCTAAATGTAAAGCAACTTGTAATGCTAACTCACTAGTTTCTTCAGGCATTTCTCCAGCAGTATTGATACCACTTAATCTACCAGTAGCCCTTTCTCTTAAATTAGATACTACTACATCTTCAGTAAAGATTTGGATAACGTTTTTACCTTGGTCTAAACCGAAATAAGTAGGGTTAATAGCACCAACAGAAGCATTTTCACTAATTTCAGGTTGGCTTGGGTCAGTTAAAGAATAATTAACTGATAAAGGGAACTCTGGATTAGTAGTGATTAACGCATTAGCACCGTCAGTACCACCAATAGCAGTTAAGAATTGAGTTTTCTTAACATTTGAATTAAACAACATTCCTAAAAAGTTAGGAGTGTTAGTTAATAGTGCATTTCCATTATTCATATTTATTTCCTCCTCTTATCTTATTTTTTATTCAATGCAACTTTTAAATAGTCATTTATCGCACCAATTTTATCTCCAGATTTTTGTTTCTCTAAAGCAGTCATAGGTTGCGTAGTTTGACCTTTAATATAACCATCAGTAATAGTTTCAAACTTACCAAAGAAATTAGGTTTAGCCTTTTTTAAACTATTAACGATGTTTTCACTATCTTTGATTTCTCCAGTTTCATCTAATTCAACTTTATCTAAATCAAGATAGTTTACAAGAGCATCACTATCAAACACTTTTTCATTATCTAAAAGTTTAGTTAATTTAGCCTTTTTTGTTGCTGTAATTTTAGACTTCTCTTCAGCATCTAATCTTGCTTGTAATTTTTGGACTTCTTCTAATGCTTTAGTCCCACTAGCAATTAGATTTTTGGCTTCATCTAAATCTTTAACTCCTAAATCTTTTAACATATCTTTTTGTGCTTGTTCTTTAGCCCTATCTACACGATATTTAACATAATTTACTTGTTCAGTATTTTTGTTTCCACCATCTTCTCCTTGACTTCCATTATCAACAACTGGTGTAGTGATAACTGGTGTAGTTGGAGTAGTAGCAACTGGTGTAGTTTCAGTTACATTTTCCACTACTGGTGTAGTAGCATTTGCTTCATTTCCATTCATAAAAACAACTTTCCTTTCTTTAACCTTGTAAGTTCAAGTAATAGATACTTAGGCATACAATACCCTATATAGTAATCTAATTATATTATAAACTATAACTTAATAATTGTCAATAAACAACACCAAAAAAGTCAAGAAAAACTTGACTTTAGAATTAGGGGTGTAAACATATTATATCACTCATCAAGAATAAACTCAACATCACAACGACAATTTATATCTTCCTCCGGTAATCCAAACATACCAGGGGCTTTTGTATCAGCATTAACTCCGTGAAAATAACCTGAACTATCTTCTACCTGTCCGTGCATCATTAAGTGTTCTTCTCTTGGTGTATAATTATCTAATATAACATTTGATGGGTTGTATAGAGTATGTACCCATCTTCTTTTAACTTTGATACCTTGCTCTGCTAACTCTCTTTGTAAATCCAGTTTTAATTGACTTCGCATTTGAGTACTTTCAGTTCTAAATACTCTCATTAAAGAATTAACAAGCGACTGTGATTTCTTTTCATTCTTTAATGTGCTTTCAAGTAAGTTCACAACTCCTTGAATATCTTTAGTGTTAAGTGCATTGAGTATTTGCGACTTAACTTTCTTATCCAATTTATTGAAGTTCCTATCTACAAGTTTATCTATCTTTTTAGACTTATACTTTTTGAAGTCAGGGGTCAATGTTTTATCAACCCCTATGTGCTTCAAATTATCACTTGTATAATCAACTTCCAAAGCAAAGTTTTTCTTATGCTCTTCTTGAATAAGTTTCTTAATTCTAGGTTTTACCTTATCTTCCTCTTCTTCCCAAAGAGTAATCATTTCATAGACAAATACATAATCAAGAACTTCCGGCTCTCTATTTATTAGTTCCGTTATCAGGTAAGTTAGAAGTGTCTTCATCTCCAGACTTATCTTCTTTTTCAGTTCCCTCTCCTGTTTCATCATCTTCTTCATCATCGTCTGGTTCAGGTTCTTCATAAGCATTCTCCTCCTCTAATTGTTTGATTTCTTCATCAACATCTTTTACCATAGGTAAGTTAGATAGGATAGTCTTTTGAGATAAATGAGAACTTGCAGACATAACAGTAGAAGTTTGTTCTTGTTCGTTTGCTATCATAGTTCTATCAAATACGAACTCTAGGTCATTACTATCATAATCAATACCTAACAATTTGAATAGAATATTGAAGAAATTATTTAATGGCTCTTGTCCGTTATTCTCAATACCATTTGCTTTTTGCTCTAGTGGGGCATAACTCCATCTTAATCCAACTCCAGTTACATTTCCTAGACTTTGTCTATCACTAAAGTTGATACCAAATCCAAACTTGTAGATATTCTTATCACATAACTCATATAATTTGGCTCTTGCTTCAATAGGTATTTGTACCGTTTCGCTATGGGCTGAACCACCGGCACCAACCTTAACAGCCTTTTTGATTTTTAAATCTTCCATAAACTCTTGTAGATTTTGACCGTTATAGTTTTCAAGTATCCAAATGGCTTCCTGAATATCCTCTACATTGTTAGCCAAATCACTCAAGTTTATATCTTGTAAATCAATGAAGTCTTTAATATTACTTAAAGTTGGGATACATTCTTTATTGAACTTCCATTCTATAATAGGGAATACTTGATTATCCATAGGTTCAACATTTTCAGCGATAACTTCTTTAGTTTCAGCATTTATAAATGTTTGTTTTTTAGCATAAACATATTCTCTATCTCCTTTAGTCCATTGACCTTTTTTAGATTTCTTCCAAGTTTCTTTATAGGTTGCATCATATATTTCAGCATATTGTACCTTATCAAACGATTTTTTACCTTTGTTATCAGCAACTAATTCAGTTTTAGTATAATATCTAATTGCTAAAACTGGCTCATCAAAATCATCATAGAACATAATCATTTCTTTAGGGTCATAAATGATAAATCTATTTTCTCCCTTTTCGTTTTTAACTATTCTAAAGAAACTTCTTCCATACAACTGAACATTATCTATATTATCTTGTATGAAAGATAAGAAGTTATTATTTTTATATAACTCATCATCTATTTGATTTTTGATTTTATCACTAACTTTACTATTATATTGTATCTTCATTGGTTTACTTGTAAGATAATTAGTACATTGATTTATTAACTCTTGTAAATAACTATGTCTTGCCTTTTCATTTGCTTTAGACAAGTCCGGTTTTAAATAAGGGTTTTCTTTTTCATCAACTAACATCATCATCTTCTTACGACCGGTAATTGCACTATTTTCCACTTTCATATACTCATCAGCAGTTTTCATAAATTGTTTTTTAGGGTCGTTTATGTCCCTACCAATTATTGTATTAAGTAGTTCATTAGTGATGTCATCTATCGTAATATTTATATTCATACTATACCTCCTCTATCATATACCAAGTGATTTTTTCACTAGGAATAAAATATTTATGTCTAACAATTTGGTGTTTAGACTTTTTATTTTCTTCGTATTGGTGGTCTATTTCAACTTCAAACTTAACATTAGTTTTATCGTTGATGGCTTTTTCAATTAAGTCATATAAGTCCTTAAATGTATTTCCACCTATTCCATTGATAACGATTTTTTCGCTACCTTTAACAGTTAGAGTAATACCATTACTCAAAAATATTTTAAAACTTTTTTCTTTTATCATACTATTTCTTTCCTTTCTTTGCGACTTGCTTCATAGCATTTAGTCGTTCTTCTATTTTTGCTACTTCTTTTTCAGCATACTCACTTGCTAACTTTACTCTCTCTTTATCTTTCATTATCTCCAAATATTGAGAAATTATGTAAGCATCATTTTCAGCACGATACCTTTTTTCTTCAACAGCACTAATCATATCTACACCTCCTAACTCAACCTTTCTTTTAATGGGTCTTTTGGTTTAACATCGTCTTTAAGATTTCTAGCACCCCAACCCCATTTAGCACCTTGCCATTCATTTTCCATACGATACCTTACATTATCTATTATATGGTTATTTTTATCTTTTATCAAGTGTGGCAAAATGTTGTTAAACTTATCTACATCGTATTCAGCATTCATAAACTCACGATAAGCATTAGGACATCTTTTCTTGTCTATATAAATATGATTAAGTTCTTGTAATTGCTTGATACCATATTCTATACTTCCTGACCCTTTTCTAGCACCAGTAATTCTTAATCCCATTTGTTGCATATCAGCGATAGATTTAGGGTCTTCACTATCAGCCACGATTAACTCATTATTATAATGACCGGAAGTTATCATTTGATAAAATTGTAAATTGAATAATCCAGTAGCAAAGATTTCTTCATAAATATATAAATCTCTTTTCTTACTATCGTAATGAGATAAAGTATAAGTTGTAGGGTCTTCAGCAAATCCCCAGTCAACTCCTCCTCCAACATTATCAAATGTTTTGATTTCTTCTTCAGTAATCTCTCTATCATACACATTATTAAATACTCCAGTACCATAACCAGTTGGTATTCCAAGATACTCGTGTTTAAATGCTTCATAGTTAGTTTCTTTTAATCTTTCAGCATCATCTAACCAGTCTTGACCTAGCCATCTAACTCTAATATCTTCAGGTGTATCTAAATATGTAGATAAATGGCATTTTGATTTAGGGTTATCTTTCTCCAAATCAAATTGTAGATTAGACCAATGATTTTTAAATCTAACTGGGTTTCCACTAAAAATAGTGATAAATGGCTTATCGCTACCACGCCTTATAGACTGCAAAGCATTTCTTATCGTTTCCATATCTCTAAACTGTGGGAACTCTTCAAACCAAGATATTTTTAAGTACCCTTTATGTGGTTTGAAAGATTTTATTTTTTCAGGGTCATCTAATCCACTAAAATATATTTTTGTACCAAAAGGTAGATATGTAATTGGTGGGCTACCTCTATCTCCCTTTGATAATCTAAATAGATGGCTAACTCCTAATTGGTGTATGCCCCACACAATTTGGTTATACACAGAGTTTCTACAAGTACCACCTATGTTCCTTAAACAAATACAGTTTGCTTCAGGGTCTTGCATCATCAAGATAGGAATAGCAATACCAATAAATGAAGATTTAAAACTACCACGACCACCATACTCCCATAGATAGGAATACTTATACATCATTAAGTCCATTAAATCCTCATAGAAACAAGGACTGATTAGTTTAGATACATCTATATTTTCTCTAACTTTCTTTTCCTGTACTATTGGCATCTACTTCTACCTCCAAATGATTTCCCTCGCCCACCTTTGCTACAATACCACTAAAGTCAAGATTAACAAATCCATCTTGTAAGTTAGCATTGATTTCTTTAATATCTCTCCATTGACTAGGTTTACGATTTTTAAGCCAAAACATAATGGCAGTTGTATCTCCACCTAGGGCTTTTCGTAGGAGTGCATTTTCAACAGCATAATCTACTATCTCTTTACCTTTCCTTAAAGCCTCACTCACTTCACTATAATTAGATTTCATATTGACTAAAGTATTAGGGGATATACCAAGTGCTTCTGCTATTTGATAGTCTTTTGCACCATCTCTAGCATAACCCTCCATAAGAAGCAACTTATCATTTAATACTCCGTCCATCTTCCATCTAGTATATGTGTCTATTTTAGAACCTTTACCAACTTTAGGATTATGATAATTTGACTTGTTTTCATTATTCTTATATTTATGAAAACTTGGACTATTACTAGGTGTCATATCATTACCTCCTAACCTTTAAAATATAAACTTTGTCTTTTACTACTTCTTCTAGGGTCAATTACTGATTTTCCCTCTTGGTGTTGGATTAAGTTAGGAACTACTAACCAGTATTTATATTTATTATCTTTCAAGAAGTCCCTAACTAGATAATCCATAGCAGTAGGGTTGTCTTTATAACATTGTGATTTACTCCATACCTCATTAAAATACTTGACTAACTCTAATCTCATTTCCTTTGGTATGAAGAACCCAACATTACCACAATAAGTTGACCCATTCATTAAAGTAGTTTTAGTTATTACTTTTTTAAGTGAGAATAATTGTATTAGATTATCTTTACCTAACTCACTAAATACTTTTTCTAACTCATTCTCAAAGTCTTTGCATAATATAACATCGTCCTCAAGATATAGTAAATCATTTTCATCATTACATAAGCATTTTAGAAAAGTTGGTATAGCACCATATCCAATATCTTCAATTACCTCAAAGTTTTTTAATTCTCGTGTATATGTTTCGTTCAATTCTCTTTTGTAGTTTTGGACTACTACACTATACATAAGATTTCACTTCATTTCTATCAACCATAAACTCTTCCCCACAATAAGGACATACTAACTCAATGAAGTCTTTATCCGGTTGACCTTGACCTAGGAATAAATCTCTTGCTTTAGTTACATCTCCAGCAGTTATGTCAGGTTTATACTTGTCATAATATCCAAGGTCTTTAAAGTTTATATTATAATCTTTAGGGTTGATATTTGTATCTCTTATTTCTATTGATAACTCCTCTTGTTTCCAAGTAGAAAGTTCTTGAATAATATTATCTTGTAATCTATCTTCGTTATTTACTTCATCACTATTATTAGAATAGATAACTGGAATTATTTTATAACCAAGTTCTTTTAAAGCAGTCCATCTACTATGTCCTTTTACAATGATGTTGTTTTTATCAATAACGATAGGAACATTGAATACAACTTCTCCATTACTGATTAACTCTTTCAACTTGTTTATAGTCTTGCGATTTATTCTAGGGTTATTTTCATAAGGTTTAATTATGTTTATATCAATATATTTTATTTCCATTATTTCAACAACTCCTTTTTACTAAATTGTATTTCTTTTTTACATTTAGGACAAGGTATAGTTAGTATAATATCTTTCTTCTCTTTCTTATCCTTATCTTTATGGGGTACTGGTGTAGTATCAATGACTTTTGAAATCCATTTTAATTTGTAATCATCTAATGATACTCCAGTTAGGTTTAACTCAACTTTCAACTTATCATAATCCCATTCAGTTAATTCGTGAATAGCATTATCTAATATTCTATCTTTATTATTTTGTTCTTCACTAGCACTACTTATGATAACTGGAACTTCTTTTAGTTCTAATATTCTACTAGCATTCCATCTACTATGACCCTTGATTATAACAAAGTCTTTATCTACAACAATAGGAACATTGAACCCTACTCTAGGAATTATCTTGACTAGGGCTTCAACAGTTTTATCATTATTTCTAGGGTTTCTAAAATATGGTTTTAGTTTTTCAGGGTCAACCATAATAACTTCTAACTTATCGTTTTCCATCGTAATATCCCTCCTGCATTCTTCTACTTGTTCTTGCTTTCTTATACATTTCCATATATCCAAGTTCTTCATCACTAAATCCATAATCTCTTTGTAGCATATCTTTAAGATTTTCCATAGACACAAAACAGTCAGCACATTCTTCAACTATACAGTCAACATTCTTTTGTCCTATTGCTTTTTCTAACTCTTCAACTTCTTCTTTAATTTTTTCTATTTGCATATCAAATGTTATATTATTCATCTAAACTTCCCTCCATTACATCTTGGGTAGGGTCGTACTCTCTTTCTATTTGATATGTAGGTTTTGCAGATTTTGAAAACTCTTGACCCTCAAATAATTTAGCAACTCCGGAAGTATATTTTAATCTAACTAATTCGTCAACTTCTAATCCTAACTCATTACATACTTCTTCATCACTTGCACCATTTTTAATCATTTCACAAACGATATTACCCATACCACTAACACTATGTTTTCCTCTTGCTCTATTGTGTCTTACAGTACTAGCCATTCTATCATTGATGTCTTTGTCTAATACTACAATAGGTAATTTACCACCATTTCTTCCATTGATTAGTTTTGATGTTTTCATAACATAATATCTATGGAAGCCATCTACTATAACATATTTATCTCTATCTTTATCATAAATAGTAACAGTAGGTTGTGTATAACCATCGTGGTCTATACTTATCTCTAATAACTTCATTTCATTTTTTGCAACTGCATTAGGGTTATAATCATTTGGCTCTATCTTATCTACATCTATAAATTGCACTCTCGCAACTGGATTATGCTTTAATGGGTGTTTTTCATATAGAGCATTTTCTATCTCATTTATTTCATCAAGAGTAAAGTCCTCTTTATGTTCTTTAATTAAACTAACTATTTGTTTCATTTTCTCTTTCCTCCATCTTCTTTTTCTTTCTATTGGCTAAATCTCTTGCAGTAGCCATATTTTTAAACTTCGTTTTATCAATATCCATAGTCAATACACTTTCAATGATAGCCTTTTCAACTTCATCATCGTGATTTTCTTTGTAGAACTTTGTCTGTGTCATTTCATAGAAGTAGTGTCTATTTTCTTCCGGTACTAACTTTTCAATTAAATAATCACGATATTCTACCCAGTTTTTAAAGTTAGGTGGTAGTTCTACTTTTTGAGCATCTTCCATCAATTTAGAATAAGTACTAATACCCGGAAGTCTTTGTGTCATTCTTTCATATAATTTAGGGTCTAACTCTTGCACTATTGTACTATTATGTGCAACTGATGTTTCGTGTATCAAACTACTAACTCTTAATTTGTTTACTGGAATACCATATTGTATCATATCATCGTAAACTTTATTGTAGTCCCAATTATATCTTGATATAGCAACCCAGTTATCTATATTATTCCAGTCATAAATAGGACTAAATCTAACTCCCTCTCCTTTAACTCCACTAATACAACTCCAAGTGATGTTCTTGTATCCAGTTTGGTAAGTTAGTTGCAGATTTCTTCTTGTATTTTCATTTGCTTTTAATCCTTGTAATACAGCATAAGGTTTACCCTCAAATATCCAAGAATAAATATTTTCAAATACCTCGTGAAATCTATCCTTAAACTCAATGTATTCCCCAGTTTTATTTTTCTTATCTAAATATAATTTGTCATAAGCATCTTTATCCCTAGGTTGACAAAGTTGCTCGTCAGTTAAACTTTCGTCCCAACAATGTAAATAGTTATCTCCAACTAATGTTGCATTGTTAGATAATCTAAATGGTAGTTGCATACGATAGAACTCTATATCAGGTCTTTGCATAGTTCTTTTGCAGTAGTTACAAGTTTCAGTCCATTCAGCCTCTTGGTCTAACCACATAACTTTAAGTTTGTAATCTTTAGGAAGTTTACCTTGTTCTTTAAGTTCATTAACGACCATCAATGCCATCTCCATAACAACAGTACTATCTTTACCACCACTAAAGCCACATACTACATTGTTATCAAACTCTTTAAATACCCATCGTATTCTATCCATCGCACTATCAAATACATTCTTCTTTGAATATACTTTCACAATATTCCTCCTATTCTAATTTTTGTGATTACTATATATCTCAATAGTATCATATAACTTGCATTTTGTCAATGCCCTCTCATTCATTTACTCATTTACCATTCATTTACCTCTTTATTTACCTCTTATTCCCTTTATCTATAAGGGTTTATTATTAAAAGGTAAATAAGTAAATAAACAAAATCAAAATAATATATAAATAAGATAACATATCAATTATATAAAAAATCAATTTCATTCATTTACTTATTTACCTTTTTCTATTTCTCCCTTATTCTATAAGCATTTAACCGGTAAATAAAAGGTAAATAAAAGGTAAAAAAAGCGATATGTTTAATACATATCACATAATTCACTAAAGTCAACCGATGTGTTTATAACTTTTCCAGTTTTCCAACTATCTTCAGCAAATACAACTCTACAACTAAAATAAGTAACTTCTACTAAATCCAATGCTGTTTCTACATCATCAAAGAAGAACTCCTTACCATTAACTTTAACCGTAAATCTTTTCACGCATCTCATCTCCTATTCTTTTTCCCTCTTCAAATTCTTCCTTAAACTTTTCTTTTAACTCACTATAATTATTCATAATGTAGAAGTAATCTTCAACATCACAGTTAATAAGTTTCATAACTTCATATCCTTGCATAAACATATTATACATTCCACTATATTGCACTCCAACATATCTTTTAAATAATTCCTTATCTTCTTTTCCAAATGTCATTTTAATTCCTCCTTATATTAAAACTATATTATCTTTTAAACTTATAAATGGTTTTCCGTTTTTAGGTTCATACCCAACTATGTTATAAATAAATTGTTCTTTGATTTCCCCATCAATAACAACTATTTGTTCTCCAACGATTTCTATCAAGTTATCACTAACTATGCTAACTCCTTTAATTGGTGTTTCATAAATTTCTTTTTCTAACACTAACATATCCATCTTATTCACTTACCTTTCTATAATGATTTGCTTTAATCATTCCTTTAAAACTTTCTACTGGAACATTATATGCTCTTCCGTTATCACACCATCTCCAAGTTAAATACTTATTTCCAAAAACATCTTTATTAGTTTCAAATACTTCAAGTCTAACTCCTAAATTATTTTCATATACTCCTGTCATTTTAATTCCTCCTTTTGAAGTACTACTTTCCTACTTCTTAATACTATTATACCATAAATATTGTTTTTTGTCAACACCTTATTAAAAAATAAATGACTACTTTTCAGTAGCCACTTTCTTTTCAAGCTGTCTAACTTTCTTTTCCAAGTTTCTTATTACTTCTGCTTGATTTTTGATTTTAATATCTCTTTCTTCTATAACTTCTTTTTGTTGATAGTATCTTTTATATACCTCTTCAATATCAGGCATCGCACCTGCAACTGATGGGTGTTTCTTAACATATTCTTTTGAGAACTCATTGTCAAACTTTTTAATTAACTTTCTTTTCTTGTTAAGGGTAAACATTGAACGATAATACCAGTCGTCCTCAAACTCATCATCTTCACTATCACTAACAAATATAGTTGTATATAAATCTTGCTTTAATAACTTTTTTATAACTTTTCTAACTTGCTTACTTCCAGTTACAACTTCAACTTCCCAGTCGTTCTTTTGCCACTTTGATTTTCTATATCTAACATAATATTCTCTACTATCGTTAATTCTTTTCATATCTAAGTCAATGTGTAATAATTCAACTCCAAGAAATCCATTGATTAAATCTATTGTTTTATTTACGATGGCACACATACCATCAACTATCCAAACTATCATTTAACACCATCTCTCCATCTATATAATTTTCCACTACGATAAATCTTTCTATCTTCTTCATTAGGACTATCGTGGTACTTGATTACTCTAGGCATAAGGTCATCAAAATAACACTCTCCAATACCATCTATCTTATTATCACAACCTACGAACCCACTACACATTCTTGTTTCTCCATATCTAGTGGGTAATCCACAGTTATTACATCTAACTATTAAATCACATTCATCATAAGTTTCAAGGTACTTGCTATTATCAAGTATTTCCATTTGATTTCCCTCATTTAAAACATTAGGGTTTATTATCATTTTATCAAATCACTTTCCATTTCTTCAACGAATACTCTATCATCAAAGTTCTTACCTACTGATAAACTATGATATATTCTATTTTCAAGTCCACTACTCAAGAAGTAATAAATAGGTGTATGTTCTTGTCCGTTCCTATCAATTCTCTTCTTGCTCTGTTCCCAGTTGATGTAGTTGTCGCTAGGACTATATGCTATAAAGATGTTAGACACTACTAAATCATTGATACCAACTGACCCACTTTGATAGTTGCATAAACAAACTCCATTTTCATTGTTCTTAAAGTTCTCAAATGATTTCTCTTCTCCATTATATACTGAATAAGGTCTTTTCATTTTTTCAAGAAGTTCTTTTAAACTTTGAAGTTCTACATTGTAGTTGTAAAATATAACAACTCTCTTATCATAACCATCTAGGAAATCTCTTAACCAGTCTAACTTGTATTCACTATTTAACAACATTCTTAAACCATAGCGATATGCACCCGGATTATCAAGATACTTATGTTCTTCTATGATAGCAGTTTCATCTCCTACTAAATACTTATCTATCTCACTACGACTGGCTACTACATTACCATCTTTATCAAAGTAGATTACTTTATCTTTTAAAACTCTTTGATACTCTTTGGTAGTTGGTATCTCTATTGTATGGTACTTAATTATATCATCATATACTCTTTGTATTTTTAAAAACTCACACTTGCTTAAATATAATTCTTCAAACTCTCCAACTCTTTTATATCCTGCAAGTTGTTTAATTTTAATACCATTAAAAGTTTTATCTTCATAGAAACAATATCTATCTTTGAAGAAACTTAAACTCATATCCATCTTATCCAAGAAGTATAACTGATTATAGTAATCTATATAACCCTGACTTTGTGGAGTTCCAGTTAGACATATTTTATATTTAGTTCTAACTTTAAGGAACTTCATATATTTACCTATACGAGATGTAGGGTTCTTAATTCTATGACTTTCATCGCATATCAGCATCCATCTTGGACTTATCCAATGATAATCATTTATTCTCCATACCATATCATAATTTAAAGCAACACAATGAATATCATTATCTAACATATATTGTATTATATCTTTTCTTGATTTGTATGCTTGTTTGATTAAGTCTTTATACTTAATGGCTTTCATTCCGGTTTGATTTTCAAACTCTCTACACCATTCATCTATCATTGAGATAGGACACATTACGAATAAATTATCAACTTCTTTTAAATCATAGAACTTTTTAAATATCTCCAAACTTGTTATTGTTTTACCAAGTCCCATATCCCAAAACAAAGCAGTACTTTCAGTAGCCCTATCTACAACTTCTTGTTGGTACTTATATAACTCTTTCCTCATCTATGTCCTCCTCGTATGGGCATCTTTCTTCTATTATTTTTCTAAAATCTTCTTCAGTATGATGTTCGGCTAGTGTATTACAAAATAAATCAAATAACTCACACTCATATTTACGACTAAACTCTTTTCCAAATAATTCAAAACACATTTTTACACATACCTCATACAACTCATCTTCTTCTTTTGATAATAGATTTTCATTTATGATTTCATTATAACTATTAAGTCTTTTCCAAATATGTTCTTTAACAATACTTAATCTTCTTAAATATTTATACATTATTTTTCCTCTTTTCTTATTTCTTCTAAATCTTTTTCAACACCTTTTAAAGTGTCTTTCATAATTTCAATAAGTCTATCTTTATCAACAACTTTTGAAAGTAATAACATACCCCTTAATGTTTCTACCATTCCCATCATAGCATATTTAGTCCACTCTATTGGGTACTCTTTGAATAAATCTTTCCAATTCATATTCACACCTCTAATCTATTTGTTATGTTTTTTAATCCAATTTTTAAATACTACGAAACATTTATCACAGAAGTCAAAATTGTGTTTATTTTGATACTGATTTTTATCATTCCATTCTTGATGTACCAGTCTATGTGGTTTACCAACTACCAACTTATGACATATACAACAACTATGAACTTTAAACTCTCCCAATTTAGCCATCTACTTCCTCCCACTCAATATTTGGGTTGTCTTTTTCTAACCATTCTTTTTCATTTTCAAAAAACTTAATTGCACCTTTTGGTTTAATACCCTCACAAGTGATATATGTAACCCAAGTAATAATTCCTAATTTTTTATCTTTTCTTACTTTCTTGTCTATTATGTAATTTCCATTTTCTTTTCCAATAAACTTCTTCGCCATTTTTACCTCCATCATAATAACCGGTTTTTATATTTTCTATCACAGCCAACAAGATTTCATATTCGGTTTCATTAAGACATTCTTTAATTTCTTGACTGAAACAAACCCCCTTATAAAAGTCATAACTCTTATTCTTTAGAATTATTTTTTTAAATACTTCCTTTGACATCTTATTAGTTACTCTTCTTATTTTGGAATATCTTTCTCTATCACTTTTGTCATAAGATGTATCTTTGCTCTCCCAAAATAATCTCATTACAACTTTTGGTTTTGTTACTATCATTCTATAATACTCCTTTATCTTTTAGTTTTTTTAATTTCTTTAAAAACTTTGAATAAACATAATCATTATGTAATCTAACTATCCAAGTTGCAAGAAGTTCAAATAATATAACTTCATTTATTATTAAACAAGCCAAACTAACTTTATCACTATGGAATACAAATATGTTTAAAATACTCATTGTCAATGCGAAACAAAGCATCAACATTCTAGCAACAAACACTCCCACTCTCTCCGTCCATAGATGGTTTTTCCAATTCTTCATTGATAGTATCCTCCTTTCCAAGTAAATAATCTTCATACTCTTTTGTATATACTCTATTATTATAAGGTTTATTTAACTTACCATTAGTTTTTTTGATTTCAGCAAGTAAAAACTTTCTATGGTCTTTACTTATTAACTTATTAAAGTTGATAGTCATAACTCTATTCAACTCCATATCATTTTTAATTTTTCTTCTTTCTAGTAGTACTTTTTGCATCTCTTTACAAATACGATACGAGTTCTTACTATTTATTTTATTATGCTCTATAAAATGTTCTAAATCACATCTCTTGCTATCAGCATAAGATAAATCATTCGCCAAGTTATCAGTATAGTCTTGAAGTAAATCCAACTCCCCACATATCTCTTCTAACTTATTTATTATTTCCATTGTCTTTCATTGCTTCAGTTTTAGACTTGTCTATTGTGCCATCTTCATTCTTTTTATCCCAATTACGATTTAAGATACTTGTATTAGCCCAATAATCCATACTCCAATACTTGAAATCTCCAGCAAATAATACATCAAACTCGGTTTTATAAAACAATTCCTTTTCCCCTTTTTCTTGAATATATTTATTTAATGCTCTTACCTTTTCAAGAGTTTCAGGGTCTTTGGCATAACAATACTCGTGGGGGTTAGTCTTGGAATAAGTTTTAGCATATCTATATTCAAGACTTTCAGCCACATTCATAAACTCTCCAATGTTTTTAATTTCCACTTTTCTTCCCCCTCCTGTCTAATATTTTTAATTCATCACAAATTATGACGATTTCTTCGGCACCCTTGCTACCACTTATTTCTCTCATTATGGCTCTTCCTTTAATTCCAATTTGATTATTTAATAATAATTTTGAAATCATTTCTTCAGTCATTTCTACTGGGATATACTCATTATGAACTTTAATATCTATTTTGTTTGAATATATTTCAGCAACTTCTCCCATTAACACAACTTGATTAAACATAATTCTCCCTCCTCATATAATCAATAATGTTTTTTATATCTTTTTCAGTTAAATCTATTATGTGATAAAAATCTTTTTTCTTATCATATATACTTTTGAAAATAATTACATCTCCATTTACTACATCGTATCTATCATAAATAAAGAAGTTAGGTTTTGAGCCATCAGTTTTATGATATGGATTAAAAGCCACAGTCAAATCACAAACTCCTAACTCCAATGGAGTATAAACTAGGTCTTTTAGATTTAATAACTTATTCATATCTTCAAACTTCCCTTTATAATCAACGATTTCAATTTCTTTATTACTTCTCTTGATTATAATTTTACTCATCGCCTAACTCTCCTCTCACACTTTTCTTTGCTAACATAACCATCTCATCTAATATATCTTCATCAACTATGTTAAGTCTTAATAAGTTTTCAAGATAAGATGTAGTTGCAGTAATTACTGATACTTTATTTGCAGTTTTAATCATTGCTTTACTATTTGGCATACCTTGTTCTCGCCATATTCTAATATCTACTTCATAATCTTCATCATAATTAAAATCTTTTTTCATAATCTACTCCTAACCTAAAATAATTGTATCTTCTTTTGTTGCAACTTCTTCACAAATACTATCTTCAGCACCGGCTTGTTCTACTGAACTAAACTCGTACCACATATAATGATAACCATTACCCTCGTCATCATCAGCAGTCATAACAACCTTATCTCCATTACCAAGTTTGATTTGTTCTTGGCAAAGTTTATAAATATCTTTAACAGTTAATGCTTTCATACGACACCACCTAAACTAATGGTTTAACTGATACTTTAATATAATCAGTTTTATTTGTTTCTTTGGAATACTTTTCATATAATCCATCTTGCTTTAATTTAGCAGTATCTACCGATACACTTTTAGATTTAGGAAAATATTGTATTACAACTCCATCTTTTTCAATTTTGTTTTCACATAAAGCAATATCTTCTTCACTCATATTTCTAAAGTTTTCTAGTGCAAGTTCCTTTTCAGCCTTTAATTCTTTTTCTAACCTTTCAATTTGTAAGGTTAACTCCCTAATTCGTAAAGTATTCATTTTTCTTACCTCCTAATTCCTTTACCATATTGGTCTATTTCATAAATGGAACAAGTACGACCATAATACTCATCACATTGTGTAGCAGTTTTTGAATATGATTTCATTGCTACTAAAAGCAAAATCATAAACACAACCCCCATTCCTACAACAACTAGGAAATCTTTAACCCATTGTTTTAAACGATACTTTTTCTTTCTTTTCATAATATCACACCTTTCTAAAATAAGTACTACTACTTTACTTATCTAATACTATTATACTACTTCTATTGTTTTTTGTCAATGGGGTAAAAGAAGATTTTATACTTTTTTTATTCCTTTACCCAAACTTGTAAAACATCTCCATTTTTCTTCTTTTGTACTAATTTTAAAGATGTTCTTTTTCTTATTTCAGTATTAAATCTTCTTAACTTATAAGCACTTTCATTTTGATTAGTACACCAAAAGACATAATCATTATAAGCATCTTTTGATATTTTCCCAATTAACTTTTCATCATCAATGTAATCCAAATATCTTATTACATTATTAACTTCTCTATAATAATCTTCCATAACTTCATCAACGATTTTTGGAATAGTGAAACCTTGATTAACAAATACTCTCTCCAAACCTAACAATGCTTTATTTAAAATATAACTCTTGGCTTCATCAGTTGTAAGTTTATCTATAATAAATGGGTCAAAGTCCGGTTGGTCTTTTGAGATTACAGCATTAAATGGAATTATACATAATCTTCTTACCATACCATTTGACTTATCTTGCATATTTGGTAAGTTATTAGTTGCAAATATAATAGTTGCAGTATTTCTTATCTTATAAGGTTGTTCGTGTTTCTTTTCAACAGTAATCTCTTCTCCAGTTACCAACTTTTTGAAAATACTACTATCAGTAATATACTCATCACTAATATCATCTCCAATGTTAGCCAACTTATCAGTTATTTCAGCCAACTTGAAATTATGATTTATTTCCTTAAAACTTAAACTGGAAACATTATAATCTCCAAGGAGTGAAATAATTGCATCTAGTAAAGTTGATTTTCCGTTAGACCCATCTCCAAATAAGATAAATGATTTTTGAAACTTTGAAGTAGGTATCAAACAATAACCTATCATTTCATAAATCAAACTTTCAACTTCTTTATCTCCACAACACACTCTATTCATAAACTTATCTACAACTTCACACTTTTTAATTTTAGGGTCATAAGTTGCATTTATTAAAGTTGGTATGAAGAAGTCTTTAGAATAATCATATTGCTTTCTATCTCTAACATCTACAATACAGTTCTTACAAATTATGTAATAATAACTTATCTCCGGTATCTCCGGTGCAACTAATCTCAAGTAATCCAATACCTCGTTTCGTTGATTACGATTTAAGTTAGGAATATGTTTTAATGCAAGTCTTTCTATAATACTACTATCACTTGTATAATGATTTTCATCGTAAACATATAACAATTTATCTCGTCTTAAAATGTTGTAGTTATTACATAACCATTTTGCATACTTATCAAATAAGAACTTATTTTTATCAAAGAAGTTAGGTCTAACATTATCAAAACTTTCATCTCTTAAAATAGTTTCAAGTTCTTTATAATCTAATTTATCTCCAAGTATATAATCATTTATGATGTAAAATGTTTCTCTAACTTTTTCCTTTGTCATATAATTAACGAGAGTGATTATATAACTAAATAACTTATCATTTCTACCATCGCCTTGTTTTAATCCAACTAACTCAAAACTATGGTTGATAGGTTGTAACCAAAATGGTACTTCATCTAACTCTTCAAAATCAAAATCAGTAAGCCACTCTCTCCATTCTTGTTCTTGCTTGATTTTTGTATAACACAATTTTCCATAACTCCTAACATCAACACTAATTCCAATAGGAGTTTTTATTTTTATATTATTACTCAATGGCTTGGAACTTCTAAACCAAAAATGTCCTCCACGAGTTGATTTCATAATATTACATTTTACTTTTTTATCTAATATAATTTCTTTAAGTTTTAAAAACTCATCGTGGTCGTCAACATCAAATACAACAAATGGTTCTTGAATTAAGACCCCAAGGTCTGCATAATATTGTACCGTACTATAACTATATGATTTATCTAGTTTTTCTTTTGGTGTTTTATCACGATTAAGTTTTATAAACTTCATATCTTTTAGTTTCATTATTTACCTCCCATATAGTCATTTAATCTTTTATAGGTCATATCTATATACCATTGTTTATCAATTAACGACATATCTAAATCACTTACATCTCTATCCCATATAAAAGTATTTGATGGGTGGTTAGCAACCATCTCTTTGTTCTTGCCCTCTTTTTGCTTGTATAATCTACCAGCATTAAATCCAGCAAATGCTCTATTAACAAAGTTAGTTGGTGTTTGTACTCCATCGCTTTCAAAGAACACTCTATCGTATGTTTTACCAACTTTAGACACGATTTGATAATCAAGTGGGTCATTGTTGCTATGGATATATTCTTCAATGGAAACATCGTTTATTAAGTGTTCTACTAGGGCTTTATCTATAACTGACAATGTTCTTCTTAAATCTCTTGGTTTATATTGTCTTACATAACCACCAACAGCCTTAACACTTCCATCTTCTTTTTTGAATACATAATTATTAACATCTTTTTGTACTATCTTAACTCCATAACTGATTTCCATAACCATTCTAGTTCTCTCTTCCCAGTCTTTTACAACTTCTTTAACTTTATCTTCATCAGTTGGAATAATTATAATACCATCAGTATTTGACTGAACTACCTTACAATATGGCTCAAGATTTTCAAGTAGGTCAACTAACATAACTTGACCCCCTATACAAATATTATTCGCCATTCTAGGGTCATATAAATTACAATACTCATATTTGTAGCAACCATAAGTTGTATTCAAAACTAACTTGTAAGCATCACTTAACTTTTTATTAGTTTTCTTTAATACTATTCGGTCGGCTTTCATTTTAGCATATAACTTTTTCTTTTCTTGTGGAACTGACCTTGCAAACCAGTCATACTCTATCATCATTGATGGATAATAACTTGCAACATCTATATTCATTAACTTACCACTATAACTGAAATTAGGGATAGCACCGTGAATACCACCTATACCAAAAGTATGTGGTACTCCACAAATATCTAACTCTAACCCTTTTTGCATATCGGTAGGTTGACTAAAATATTCTATAACCTTTTTATACTTTTTAATTTTTAAGTTCAACTGACTAAAATCAAATGGGTCATTTGCATCAGTACAATTAAACTTTCTTTCAGCACCAAGTACTCGTTCAATGATGGCTTGATTACCTTTATTAAGATAACTTTTATCTAAACCAAACTCATTACAAAGATAAAGTTTAGTTTCAAACTCACTTTGAGTTTTTTCAAACAATAAACAAGTTGCATCTACATCTCGCTTACAATATTCAATTACTTTATCCCATTGTTCGTAAGTAAGTGAATTAGTTTGGTTGAAGTCAATAGGACACTCATCAATACTAATTCCTAAATATGCTTCATTTTCTTTAAGAGATGTAAATCCAAGTCCAAATGAAACATCGTAAGAATAAAAGTTAATATCACTCCATTTTGCAAGTCTATATATTCTACCACTTTTATCTTTATTGATTATAATACTTGATACATAATAAGGGTCTATATCTAATAAGATAGACTTTAAAATATAATTATCATAATTTGAGTTGTTATAACCTATAAACAAACTACTTTTATTTTTATCTAAATACTTTTTTAATTCTTCTTTATTATTTTTAATTATTGTATATTTATTACTAATTAAATCTTTGAATACAACTAACCAGTCGTATCTAAATACTTCAAAGTCAAATCCTATCATATACTAAACTCCTCTCTACTTTAAAGTAAGACAAAAGAGATGGAACACTTAACTCCACCTCTTTTAATCCAAACTAAATCAAATCAAATGAAGTGTTAGTATATGAATTACCGTTTTTCGCAACTGATGTTTCAACTTTAACGATAACTTCTTTATTTAATCCTACCCCCAAATGATTAAATGTATATTCAATACCTTGTTCAGTATCAATACCTAACTTTTTAACAGTTGTTGCATAACGATTTAGATTTCTTGATAATTGAGTTTCATCATTACCACATAACATAATAAATTGTTTATGTATTTGGTCTTTAAACTCTCCCTCCATAATTTTATAACTGATAACGAACATTGGCTTACCAGCCTTGCTTTCAGTTATTTCTAAATCATCAATGATGGCTTTATAATTACCATCAGGTATTTGAGTATAATTACTAAACTCACTTTCATCTTTATCTTTAACTTGATTAAATAATCCGTTTAACTCTTTTAAATCATTTTTATTCATAATATTTTCTCCTCCTATAACATAATGCCATTATTTAGCATTTCTTTTACTTCATTTTTAAACATATCTAAGAACTCATCAACTTTATCTTCTTTAAGTTCCATATTTTTTATTGCAGCACTAACTCCTTGTGCTAATAGGTGGACTAAATCCCTTTTACTTCCCTTTGCTTCAAATTGAGTGCAAGTCTTACCACCAGTTATTTTTATATATTGACCCTCAAAGTCGCAAGGTTTAGAACCATCTAACTTACCTTTGATTTTTAATAACTCATCAACAAATGCTTTTCTCTCTTCTTGTGTATCAGTTGGCATAGCCATTATTTCATCAAATGTTTTTCCAGTTGCTTCTTTTGATACTTCTTCAATACCTTTAATAAACTCTTTAAAACCTTCCATTAAATTATCAATTAACTTACTAAAATCTTTTTCCATTTTATCTCCTCCTAATTCTCAAGATTTTTAATAAACTCATCGTAAGTATTTCCAATTATTTTATCTTTAATTGGTAATCTTTGTCCGGACTTTTCATTGTCATTTCCACCAAATGAGATTTTAAAATTATCTCCATCTTTATAGCAATGACCTACAAAGTGCATTATTCCACACATTTTGTTTATGATTACTGGTGGTATTGTAGCCGGACTATAAATTGTTCTTGTAGTTCCAAGTTTTCCTTTTTCTTCTTTTTCAGCATCGTGGCTTACAAGAACTATGTTAGCATCAATATTTCTAATTTTACTAATCATATACCAAAATTGTTCTCTTAATAAAGTCCAACCTTTACCATAAGTATTAGCACCACTAGAAGTAAAATCGCTTTCGTGTTCTATGTGATTTTTATTTAAAAACTCTTCTCTACACATATCGTATATATGGTCTAACACATCTAATACCAAAGTATCATATTTAGTTGTATCAAAGTTTTCAAGTGCTTTGATAAACTCTGCAAAAGTTGATACTACAACACCAGTAGAGTTTTTATAAAATTGTAAGTTCCCATCAGTATTTATAACAAATGCTTTGGGGAAACTATCAGCAAAATATGACTTACCACTAAATGGAGTACCATATACCCAAACTTTATACTTCATAATGTTCCTCCTTTCTAAATAAGTTAGCAGACCTTACTGACTATACTACTTTACTTATCTAATTTTATTTTACTACTTTTATTGTTTGTTGTCAACACTTTCTTAAAAAGTTTTTTTGAAAATTATAAATATCTATCATTATAAGGTAATAACTCAAGATTTCCATCATCAATAAACTTTAATACTCGTTCAACATCTTCAATATTATCAGTAATAAATGCAACTCCACCAGCATCTCTAATTGCTTTGATTTTCAACTTTTGAATATCACTAGCACGACCTTTGCCAGTTGGACTTTTAACTTCTATTGCAAGGAAGTACCCACGATAGCAACAAAGTATATCAGGTATTCCACTTGCTTGATAACCCCCTCCAAATATTTTCTCACAATAAGCACCTTTACTTTTTAATAAGTTCTTTATTTGAGATGTTAACTGACTTTCGTTTTTCATTTCTTATATAAACCTCCTCAATGTTCTTTAACATTTTTGAAATACCTAAACAAGTTATATATATTGCACTACTAACAATAAATCCCAAGATAGATACTATCAACATTGCTAATCCTAAAAGAAACATATTATACCTCCTTTCCAATTAAAAAATAGGAAATCACTTTTTCTCCTTTGACCTCCTATCAATATAATCATCTAATTCCTTAATTAGTTTAAACTTTTCATACTCATCATTAAGTTTAACATAGTTAAAACCGGTTTTAGAGATGTGTAATAATGCTTGGGGAACATTTGGACTAACTACTTTGTTAGCAACTCCTAAATGCTTGTAAGCACTTGTCTGCAACTCCACATAAGGAAGATTATAATCATAGGTAATCTTAAAATCAACTACAATTTCAGGGTCGTCTTTTGTTTCACAAACCATATCAATTATTCCAACAACATCATCAGCACTCAATTTGAGTTCAGTATGTTTAGGTTTAACTTGATATTCTTTAACCCATTTTTTATAACTATCAGCATAAATTAAATATTCAAAATTGATAGTTGGTTCTTCCCCACCCTCAACTAAATATTTATTGTATGCCTCTATCCACTCGTGGACTGCACTTCCTCTTTTTCTAGCATTTTCTAACACAGCCTCCGGTATCTTGCTATCCATAGGGAACACCCTACTTAATATTTTAGTGACTGATTTCATTTAGTACACCTCCTATATATTCTTCAATTTCACTTACCAATACATCAATGACATCTTCTATTCCACTAGTTTCTTCAAGAACTTGTAATTTAGTTTCTAGGAAATTGTCATCATTAAAAGTTATATCTTGACTATGATTATAGTCCCAACCCCAAACTAACTTTCTATTTTTAAGTATAGGCAAGTAGCCTTTAAATGTTATTCCTCCGTGGGGATAAACATTTATATCTTCATCAGGGTCTTTATCTTCTAACATTGATGGCACTTCTATATAAGAGCAATACCAAATACCCCACTTTTTATTAGTTGGATTATACAAACCATTTTTAACGATATAATATTTTATTCCATCTATCATACCATTTGAGATAACTTCTTGTAGTCTTTTTTCTTTACTCATCATTATCCTCCTTTAAAACTAGTTTTGCTTTTCCAATATATTCAATGGCATTTTCAGTACTCATTACAAAAATGTATGCTCTACCCTCGGTAGGTACTTCAACATATACTTGGTATCGTATTCCATTTATTCCACAGTCCTTAACTTGGCTTACGACACCTAGACACCCACACCATTTATGATTTTCATTAAATTGTATTACATCGCCTTTATTCATAATAAGTCATCTCCTCAACAGTTAAATCAGGGTCAATGTTATCAAGTATCATTTGTTCTACTAACTCCAATAACATAAGACCACTTGCATATCTAATATTTGGATTAGAGTGTTCTAACTTTTTAAATAATTTCAATGCAACTTGATGGACTTCTTTAGCACATTCTAATTTCGCACCATCTCCTCTAGGTGGCATCGCTTTTGTAACTTTAAAATACTCATACAACTCATTAACTAATTTATTAACTTTTTTCATTTACACCCTCCTAAATCTTATTCAACATTTTCAACTTGCATAACTTCATTTAAGTCATAACCAAAAGTTTGACTAATCTTAAATGCCATTCTATGCGACATCTTTTGAATACGATTTTTAACTCTACTAACCACTGCAACATCATAATCTATCAATTTAGCAATTTGGTGTAGAGTTAGTTGTTTTTCCTCCATCAATTCTTCAATGATGTTTCTTTCTTTCATCTAACTCATCTCCTCTCACTTGGTTATATTATGATATTAACATTAAAATTGACATTTGTCAATACCCCCTATATAACTTTATCTAGTTTGTTTACCACGATAATTCCATATCTCATAATTTCTAACTTTGAGATACTTATTGATAAACCTTTCATATTCTCTATAACTAAACACTCCGGAACCATATCCTCCACCTATCCAGTTTTTATAAAGTCTTTCTTTAATTCTAAATCCAATTCTTCTTAAAAAACTACTTGATACAAGTGGAAAACACATTTTCTTAATGTTAAGAGTTTCTCTATCAGTTTTAAGTTTTAGAGCATAACCAAATCTATCATCATTACACTCAACTACATATAGATTAACTCTATAACCCTCACTTTCAAGAGATACAATATTTTTAAATAATCTAACAGCACCTTGTATTAACTCATCATTGCTAACATAGTGTGGGGCTTGTGGACTATACATTATAGTAATTATTTTGTTATTTATCTTTCGTTTGTTAGTTATCATATTGTTAGGTATTCCTTGTAAGTATAATGGTACTACAACAGTATGACCCACAACTGACATCTCCGGACTTCTTTTTGTAGCAGTTCCTTTAGTTCTATATTTTTCTATATCAGCACCTAAACTATCATATAATCTACCTTGAGTAAGATACATTCTAGCCTCTTCATAACTAGATGTATCACACCAACTTTCATCTCTTTCTTTATCACTACTCTCTTCTCTACCTAAATCAGTTGAATTATCCAACTTTTCAACTAACTCACTTATTGAATTAAAAACTAAATAATTACTATTTAACATATTGATACCACTCACTTCCACTATTTAAACTTGATTTTAATACATTGATGTCGTCTGCTTGTAATCCTTTTAAGATTACTGATTTAACTATAAACTCTTTGTCAAAGTCGTTCATAAGTAATTGATAAGCATATTTAAAACATCTCATACCAATTATATGATTTATATGATTAACTTTAACACTATGTCTTACATCATATAAGAAGTTTCTTAATGCTTCATCTTGACATAGATTTTCTTCAATTCTACTATCATAATCTATTTCAACTAATACAAACCTATCTAGTGTTGCACCATCTAATACATTACGACCAGTATAAACTAGGTCAGCACCTAAACCAACAGTATTACCGGCACATACTACTCTAAAGTTTTCATTTGCTATTTCTCTTCCAGTTGGGAAATCAAAATAACCATTTGCGATAGCACCATTTAAAATAACTAAACATTCCGGAATACTTGCATCAATTTCATCTAGCATAAATACTCCACCCTGTGTAAATGCCTTGTAGAACTCGGTTTCGTGATATTTACCACCACCATCAATAAATCCAGTTAATTTATATTCTTGTGTTATTGTTGATGTATAGTAGAAATCTAAACCTAAAGCATTTGATACTTGCTCTAACATAAAGTTCTTACCGGCACCGGCACCTCCTGTAAGCATAACAGGTAAGTTCATATCAACTAGTTTTAAAACTTTATCAAACATTTTATGGAAGATACCAGTTTTATCATATTCTATATCTTTATGAACTATTGTAAGTTTTTGTGGTAAAGCACCATAAGTTTCTTTAATAAATCCATCTAATCTATCTTTAAGTTCCTTTTCCAATTCTTCGGTTGCTAACTCTTTTCCTTTAGATACAATACCTTGTATTAAAGCATCTTCTAATTTAGTATTAGTATTCATTGCTTCAATTTTAGTTCCCATATCTCCTATCTTGTCAGCCAACTTGTTAATTGCATCTTGGAATATTTCAACTGATTTATTATCTTCTTTCTTTGGAGTTGCATCTTTATTTTCCATTGCACTTCTTACAGCATCAGGTATTACTAACTCCACTCCATCTTCTACATCTCTTTTGTATGGTTCAAACCAACCTTTATTGTTTATAAGTAAATACTCACTAGGGTATTCTTTTCTTAACCACTTATAAACACTAATTTTTGTGTTCCTACGAAGATATGGTATTTGACCTGTATATTCTCCGTGGAACTTTAAGTCATTCATAACCTCATATTCACTCATTCCAACTCTAACTCTTTGAGTTTCTAAATTGTAATCGTACATAATTCATTCCTCCTTTTTATTATGTGTTTTACTTTTCCTTGATTACAATACTATTATATCACTTTTGTTGTTTTTTGT
>UMKK01007703.1_pt1 | contig 40813 bp, 42 predicted proteins | sample 1966281 | NCBI WGS metagenome assembly UMKK01 (sample SAMEA4836175, study PRJEB28245) | human gut metagenome | biome: gut microbiome; material: fecal sample | place: Denmark | collected 2008 | reverse complement strand
CTTTTGCTGAAACTGTCTTTTTCGACAGACTGAAAAGTTTATGCTATTCATAGCATAAACTTTGTTTTTTTATGAATTTATGCTATAATTTTCACAAGGTAGGTGTTGAAAATGATTAGCAACCAAACTTTAAAACCCAGAACTGATTACTTAAATAAATTACTCGCTTTTAAAGATACTGAACCGGTAAAAATAATTACCGGTATCCGCCGCTGTGGTAAATCCAGCCTACTAAAGCTGATGATTAAACATTTACAAGAACAGGGTATTGAAGATAAGCAAATATTGGCAATGAATTTTGAATCCATGGCATTTAAGAATATGACAGCGCAAGAATTTTACAGCTATGTCAAAGAACGCATTAATGCTAACAAGCGTACCTATCTCTTTTTCGACGAATTGCAGCGCATAGAAGGATGGGAAGATGCTGTCAATTCATTTCGTGTAGATTTTGATTGTGATATTTACATAACTGGTTCTAATGCATACCTTCTTTCATCAGAGTATGCCACATATCTTTCTGGCCGCAGCGTGGAAATTAAAATGCTACCACTATCCTTTGTCGAGTTTCTTGATTTCCACGGCTTTAAAATAGAAGAAACTGCTAATGTCTTTGGAGGAAACCGTAAAATCATTAAAGACCAAAACGGTATTATATATGAACCAGCAGAAGCGTTTGATGCTTACTTACTTTTTGGCGGTATGCCAGGCATTGCCGATATAGGCCTTGACCAAAATAAGGCAATGGCACTGTTAGACGGCATTTATTCTACCGTTGTCATCAGAGATATACTGGAAAGAGAAAAACGCAGAGGGCAAAGGCGTATTACCGATGCGACTCTACTTAGAAAAATAATTCTTTTCCTAGCAGATAACATTGGCAGCAGCATTTCTGCCACATCTATGGCAGGCACTCTTTTTAACGAAGGATTGTTAGTTGACGAAACACGTAAAGGAAAGCCAAGTACTCATACCGTACAAGCTTATGTAAATACTTTAACCGAAAGTTACTTTTTCTATGAAATTAAACGTTTTGACATTAAAGGCAAAGAATTTTTGAGGACGCTTGGAAAATATTACATTGTTGATACAGGGCTTAGAACTTATTTGCTTGGCAACCGTGATAGAGACAGAGGGCATATTTTAGAAAACATTGTTTATCTGGAGCTTTTGCGGCGCGGCTATGATTTGGCTGTTGGCAAAGTTGATAATTCCGAAGTTGATTTTATAGCAACGAAATATAATAAAAAACTGTATATTCAGGTAACAGAAAGCCTTCAAGGAGAAGAAGTGCGCAAGCGTGAATTAGCTCCCCTAGAAAAAATACGCGACAATTACGAAAAAATTGTTTTATCAATGGATATATACGGCGACACTACTTATAATGGCATTAAAGCACTGAACATAATTAACTGGCTATTAGAAGATAATTAAGTTATTTAAACTGTTGGTATAAAACTGCGGAGTTTAAATTGCTCCGTAGTTTTTATTATGTTTTCACTGCGTTCAATACCTGATATATGTTTAGTTTACAAGAAGTTAATATTTTTGCAGGCTAATATTATTAAATGAATATACCTATTACGCCGCCGTAAATGCCGCTATATGCGTTTTTGCGCCGGATTGCTACATTAAGTCTTACCATTGCAAAAAGCTTTGTAAGGTAATTTTAAAAACTAAGTTTTAATTTTTTGATTGTAGCCTATTTTTGTTTTAAAAAACTATACATACGTTTTCTTATGCACCATACGCAGCCTCCGTGATTGCGGCACTCCATATCAAAAACTCTGCTATCATCGTCGCGTTACGATTTGCGGTATTCATTACCATGGGCAACCGCTTTTTCTAATTCCATATTACCAACTCCTTTTATATTTTTCGTATATATTCTACTACATTTCCGTATGGCATGATATAATATATTTGCTACTACTGTAGCATTATTAACCTAAAACAAGCATTTCGACACCCAAGCAAAAGCCCGGTCGGTATATTCCAGCCGGGCTTTTGCAGTTCTCTCTATGTATGCTATAATACAATGGTTACCGCCCCCATACTGGTACAGGAAGGGGGTGTCTTGCTTGTCACCTTTTATATCCTTCATTGTTGCTGTCGCGGCTGCCGTAGCAGCGCACTACGTCATCAAATGGTTAGACAGCGACGAATAGTCGGTAACTAGCCTGTGGATTTAAGCCCTTCCACGTCCAAAATTGGGAATAGAAAAGCCCCGGAGTGCCAGCTCCGGGGCTTTTCGTTTAGGTCGTCTTGATGACACCCTTTATATCCTTGTAGTTATATTGTATCACCGCTTTTGTAGAAGGTCAAATAAAAGATTAAAGCCCGGCAGCTGCCACTGCCGGGCTTTTCTTTGCTTCCAGAGGAAGCTTATTACCAATCTTCTGTGCCGTTATTGTAACACTGTTTACGTAAGAAGTCAAATAATCATTTTGTAAAACAGTATTATATGGCGAAGTCACGGAACGGCAACCCCGCGGCTTTTCCTTTGCTTCCTGAAGAAGCTGCAATTTCTTTTTCTGTGAACTCATTGTACCACGGTTTATAGAAAAGGTGAAGTATCCTTACTATGCTTTTATTTAAAATTCTCCATTCTTTAATGCTTTCTTAAAGTTGTAAAGTTCACCACGCCATTGTGGTAATTTATAAAATAAATCTATAATTTGCTGTCTTGTAATACCCTGTTCTGCCATGAAACGTTTAATTAACTCCGGCCAACATTCTTCAAAAAATCCTAAAAAGAAAAGTTTATGTTCTTTCTCGTTATATGGAATTTCGTTTTTAAAAATGGCTGCCATCGTTTGGTATGGCAATTCAGTTATAGTTCTGATTGATGAACGTATCTGACATGTCTGTGATGCGCTGACTGTAAAAGCCATAATGATACCTCTTAAAAATTTATTGCTTTTTTAGTTTATCCAATAGCCACCAAAAATACTGCTGCATTTCGTGAACCTTCACGTCCGATAAAACACGGTTTATTCCGGCGTGTTTTAATGTTAAATAGATATCACCAACATATAATTCCAGATAATCCATATCTTTTTCACGGTATGCTTTATAAACTTTTTCTATATCTTCGTTAAGCGGGTACGGAAAATCTTCCGGTTTATACTTAAATTCCTCAAATTTTATTTCTTCGTTTCCGTTTATATTCTTATTTCTTTTGTAACGGTTTTCTTTAACAAACATCCATGTTCTTCCGGATGTTATATTATTAAGCTCCATATTACCTGTTACATATAGCTGAGCAATATTGTGTTCGGCTCTGTATTGCGCTTCAAGTATTGGATTATAGATATTTCTATTTTGGTCTGTCCAGTATAAATTTGTTATAAGCAGCCTCTGGCCCGGCAGCATTTTTAACTGTAATTTCTCTGTATCTTCATCGAAAAATTTAACTGGCTTATTGTTAATAACCGCATATTCTATTGCCTCATATAGTTTTTCAAGCATTTTATTCACCTCTCAAACAAATCATAAACTTATCGGCCTGCATCTGCAAATACTCCATATCAATATCATCAAAATGGGTAAAAAGCAGGTATTCTGCCCATTCAGAAGTGTTTTCATAATCCACGCCGTCAATTATACGCTGTAATATAATATTTTCTTTTTTGGCTATAAGAACGGTTCCTAAAGGCGTTATTATTTTATCTGTTTCTTTATACAGATTATCGTTTTTAGGTTCTATAAGGCAGATTTGTATAACAGAATTATCACTGTTCCAGCAGCTTTTTGCATCGCTTTTAAAACCGGCTCTTTTCAGAGCGGCTGATACCGTTTCCGTATTTTCGGCAAATAGTTCAAGTGTAGTATTTAAATAACTGTTTGCACTGTAAAATCTAACGGCAGAGCTGCCAGCAATAACAATATTGCTGCCGCTTTCAGCACTTAACCGCGCTGCTACCGCTAAATATTCATCAGCCGTGTTCTGCAAATCATTTATTTTATATATGTTTCCGGATTTTATTATTTTGCCGCTTTTAACAGCATCGTCCCACGCATGTTTGCAGGCCGACGCCAATGCACGCCGTTTTTCCGCTGAACGGGATTTTAAAGGGCGTTCCATTGTGCGCGGCCGGTGTTCCGGCTTAGTGTTTTGTAGAATTTCCCTGCGTTTTGCAAGCCATTTTTCCATTTCTACTGTTTGTTTCATGTTATCACCGGCTTATTCGTCTAATATTTCTTCTAACTGCCTATTCATAGGCCTTATTATAAAATTGCTGTAATGCTGCTTTGTTTCACCTTTATTGACAGCAGCCTTTTCTTTGCAGCAAATTCTATACCACAAATTGCTTTTTTCGCCCTGTCCGTAGAAGTATTTTTTTGCGGTACATTCATCAAACGGTTTATAAAAATTTATTGTTTCGCCATAACATGACGGGTCTATGCTCCAATACACAGCCCTTTCACTGTTTAAAGGCAGCAGCTCTTTATACATCCAGCTGCACACCGATTCTTTACGGTGATAATCCGTGTGGAAATGCCCAAAGAACCAGTGCTTGTAATCAATAAGCGGCTCCAGTTCCGAAAGCATTATGGATGTTTTACATTCTGCCGCTCTGCTGGCAGCGTCAGGCACTTTTTCTAAAAAGCGTATTGGTGCCGTATGGGTAATAACGTAATCAACTTTAAAATTTACTTTTTCTAAATTCATGGCAGCATTATCAAATTCTGCCAGGCAGAAATTTTCCTGCGGCCACCATGAAATATGCTCGATACGCCCAGTTTTATCAGTCGAAGTTGCTCCACCAAAAGCAAAAAATGTCAGGCCATCAATGTTAAAAACTTCGCCGCGCATAAGGTGGAATATATTATCTTTAATCTTATGGACTTTACCGCAGAATAAAGTTTCAACAGGATAGCTGTACAATAAATCGTAATTTTCGTGGTTGCCGTCTACAAAAAGTGTTGTAAAGGGTTTTTCTGCCAGCCAGTTCAGCCAGTATTTATCGTTTTCATTCCACGGCATGCCAAAATCACCGCAGACAATTACTATATCCCTGTTATTAAGTTCCAACCCAAAAGGCTTTAATCTTTTGTTGCTTAACCGCTCTGGGTTTCCGTGTATATCGCCTGTAATATAAATAGCCATAGTAAAACTCCTATAAATTAACTGCCAACTTTAGTATAATATATTTAACGATACTCTGCAAAACCGTATTTACAGGCAGGTGAAGGCAATGGAATTAACACAGGCAGAATTAAGTTCAGATATATATAATAAAACATTCGATTTAGAAGAATTAAAACAAATTGTAGCCCCAATAGCCGATAAATATGGGCTTGAAGCCGTTTATCTTTTTGGCTCGCAGGCGCGCGGTGACGCCAAACCTGACAGCGATTATGATTTTTATATAAAACGCGGCAAAATGCGAGGTCTATTTCAGTTAAGTGCCCTTTTCATAGATTTAAAGAAAGCATTACACAAAGAAGTAGATATAGTTTTAGAACCTGTAACCAAAAGAAAATTAGATGATTACCTAATCAAAGGCATAAAAAAAGACGGCATATTAATTTACGAAAACCTAAATAATAAATATACCGGTGATGAAAATGGATGAACAGCAGAAGCAAAACAAAATAAGTAAAATTAGAGAAAAGATTATCAAGATTGAAAACGGCAAAACAAATATGTTCGTTGAGCATTGGGAAAACAATTTGCCGCCATATCTTCAGCATGATATTAATGCTTTAATCGAAGGCAAGAAAAAACAGGTTTTATACTTAGATTGCCTATTTGATGAAGTTTACGGCTCTATAAATTCAGCATATTATGACGGATGTATAACCAAAGAACAGGCAGATTATTTGCGACAAAAATATTTGGGAATGGAAGCACATGTATGAAAGCTGATATTGAAAAACTAAAAAAATTAATATCGCCTATTGCTGAAAAATATGGTGTAGCTAAAATATGGCTGTTTGGTTCTCATGCAAGAAATAAAGCTAATGAAAGCAACGATATAGACTTTTTAATTGAAAAAGACAAAGCAACGAAAATATAACTGACACGGCACGCCCATTTTATAAAAGTGGTATAATGATGTTTCCGTTATTTTATATTCACCGTTTTCAATGTCTTTTAAATTAACAAAATGAAATTCGATATTAAAATAAAACTATGTCATTAGTAGATGCTAATTAGATTTATTATAGTAAGCAGGTTTTTAGAAACTTGTATAGAATATTTAAAATATAAACAGTAAATAGAATATAAAGGTATATATGAAGATTGAAAACTAAATGTTCAATCTTCGGGAGAACAATTTAGACTAATTAGGCAATAAAACTTTTAAGCTTAACTTCTTCTTAAACCTTAGTTTGTTCATAGCGCTATCTGATTGATAAATAAAATGTTGTTTCGAGTAGGAGATTGAAGTAATTTCAAAGTGTTTAAAACAGGTTAAATTAAAATAAAAAATTTTAATTTAAGCTACAATCATATTGTTGAGGAGAATATTATGCTAAATTATAAGTATATAGAGGATTTGGATATTTTTGAAATATTTAGTAATGGAAGAACATATTATTACAATGACTATGTAAATCAGTTATCTGATTCTAAACTGGTATCAAAACAGAGAAATAAATACAAGAAGAAAAATAAACGTAGGCGATTGGTTTTTTTACCATCAAATATATGTAATTTGAATTGCACATATTGTTTTTCTAAAAATGATAGGACACAAAAAGAATTGTTGCAATTCGAGGATATAGAAGAATATTTACAAGATATAATACGTAACAATGGAGAATACCCTCTGCATATTATTTTTACAGGTGGTGGTGAACCCACATTAAATTTTAGGTGTATAAAGGATATTGTAAAAAAATTTAGTATTTGTAATGACGTATCATATCATATAACAACAAATGGTGTCTTTTCAGAAGATGTACGTCAATTTTTAATCGATAATAATTTTAAAATTGCTATTTCTATAGATGGTGATTATGAAATAGAAAAATTACAGCAAGATGACGTTTTATCGAAGGAAACGTATAATATAGCAATAAATAATGCCAAATACTTAAAAAAAGCTGGACAATCTGTTGTAATAGCAGTTGTTTTATCTGAACATGTATTTAAACGTTTTCAAGAAAACGAGGATGAATTGGTTGAAAAATCGATAGGCTTTTTAGCTAACGAGGATTTCGAGATTATTAGTGTAGTTTTTGATAGCGGTATTTTTTATTCTCCACCAAATGAAGAGCTTATGCTATCAATTGCCAACTTTTGCTCTTATTTAATTCGATGGAAGCAAAACCATAAAAATATTTTAGTTTATTGTCCTCATATCTATAAAGATAATTATAATTTTAGTCAAGTGGGAATTTGTGAAGGAATACAAAATTATCCAAATGATATAAAAATAATGCCCAATGGTAAGCTATCTTTTTGCAATAGAATACAAATTAAAGATTTAGAATACCCATATGAAAAAATTGATGATCTAAAGGATAAATTAATGGTTAATCCTTTATTTAAAGATGCATTGAAAAAAGCTATCACAAAGAAAAAGGAATGCCTTGCTTGTATTGCACGCCAAACGTGTATAAGTGGTGTATGTCCGGCATCTTATTTAACTAATTCTGATGAAGAATTAGAATTTTATTGCAAGAATAATTTGTGTTTACGCTTACATATATTAGAAAAATTTTTAATATAAAAAATAATTATAAGGAGGAGAATAAAATGCAATTAATAAGTCTGTTTGAAGATTTCGTTGCTCAGGATATAGATGCATATATGGGCGATGGTTGTGGTTCTCGTGACAATTGTGACTGCTATATTGAAGATTTTGATGAAGATAACGATTATGATTGGTGATTTTTTTGTTACATTAATACACACAGAGAAAAAATATAATAATTGAGCTTATTTAAAGGATTCGGTTATGTATTTTAGTATACTGAATCCTTTTTATTTTATTTTTCGTTTAGATGTGTACAAAATTTTACTGGACAAAATAAAATACTATATAAAATTTAGAATTATTCATATTCTTTTAAATTTCTCTAATTTATATATTGAATCGTTAAAATTAATTTTACTTTTATGAAAATTCTGCTTTTAATAGTTGAATATGCTATAAATAATATTTATAATTAAACTATAAGTCTAAAAGGGGGGTAATTTATGTTTTTTAGATTATTTGGTAATTTCAGCAATCAAAATACTAAAATTCAAAATGAAACAGTATTAGAAAGAGGTATTAGACTTAAGCGAGAAGGAAAGTATAATGAAGCTATCCAATGTTATGTAAATTATATTTCAAAAAATTTAAAAACAGAAAAAGACCTGAATGATTATTTATATTCTCTTGCAAAAGTATATTTTTTAAATAAAGATTTTGAGGCAAGCATAGCGTCTTACACAGCCTGCGCTTTATATTTAGCATATTCAAAGCGCCCGGAAATGTTGAGAGATTTAGCTAATGTTGCTGTTGACAAAGAAGATTCTCCATATTTAATGTGGGCAGCAGATTTTGGAAGACATGTTGGTTATGCCTTAATAGGAATTGAACTACAAACAAATAAAAATACTAAAATGACGGCTGAAGATAAATATTGTTTCTCCTTGTATATGGATTCTCTTGCAGGCAAAGATATAGATTATAAATATTTGTTAAATTCTACAGTAGAAGTAATTGCTACTCGTAGTGGGATAGACTTTGTTACCCAAACAATAACATCTAATTATCAGGATAAACAAAAACGTCAGAATTACTTTACTGAGACACTTAAGATAGCATTAAAATTATAAAACTAACTAAAAATGTTCTTGAAGGTGGTTAATGATGAATTTAACAATGTCTGAATCCGACAAGATATGTATTATGTGGGATGAGCGTAAATTCGATGAATTAGAACATATTTTTAATAATATGGCATGGAATGATGGTACGGAATATCTTACTAACGATATAGTTTTATCATTTAAATTACTATTTTATGCAAATGTATTTAGTGGAAATGGATTAGAAGTGTGGAAAGTTTTGCATAGATATGGTTCTTATGCTTTTTCTGAACTATATGTAGATTTATCAAAGGCCTGTTTTCCTGAATTATATAATAAAAACTTACCGGAACCGGTTTATAATAATGCTAAGCAATCTGAATACAATACAAAAAAATTTGACGGCGGTTTTTTAGAAATATCAGAATTATACAATAGGATTGATCAATGTAATGGAAGTTATGAACTAGTCCATAACTATATTAAAAATTTAATTTTTGATGTGCAAGTAAATGGTAATGATGATGCGTTATTCAAGTTAGCTTATTTACAAGCTAATAATTTTCAAAAATATAATGATGCCATTAAATCTTTACAAAATGCAATAATATTAAATCCTAATAAAGCGTTGTATTGGGGGTATCTAAGTATTTTTGGTGTAAATATCAAAATAAGCCCAGAAATAGGACTATATTACATTGAGCGAGCAATTAAACTTGATCCTACTAATATGCTGTGGCATTTATTTCGGTTGATACATATCAGGGATTATTGTATTAAAAAATATAATTCTTCAGATTATTCTATAATTGATGAAGGACTATATACTGTTCTTGGGAAAGAATTTAATTATATTAACCGAAACATTGATAACAATAGTAATAATAATTTTTTATATAATTCGTTTCAAGATATTTATAAATCACTATTAGATACTTTTGGCGAAAATATAAAAATATGGCTTAAAATTGAAAATAAAAATGAATCAAATAATAATATACACTGGCCAATATATAGTAAGATAGCCGGAGTAACACATGATAACCGCCAGGAATATTTACAAAACTGTTTAAAAGGCGATATTTTAAATTTAGTCAGAGAAAAAAATAATCCTTATGATACTAATGCCATAAGGATTTATAAAGGCAATCTTCAATTAGGTTTTATAAAAAGAGAATTAGCTGCAACATTAGCACCTATAATAGATTGTGGAGAAAATTTAATTTGTACGCTTACAGAAATTACTGGAGGTGGTGATTATTTATACGGTGCAAATATAAAAATAGATTTAAGAAAAAATAATATTAAAACTAAAAACGATAGTGATAGTATTTATGATATTTGGAAAACATACTTATAAAATATTTATTTGAGTTTATACACTGAAAGGAGTATTAAAAATGGCAAATGTACCAGAAATAAGCTTAATTCAACAATCGTGGCTTTTAGGAACTTTTGACGATGTTCTTGCTAACTCACAAAATTTTAACTGGAATATTATATCTACGAATAACCGTCAAACCTTTATGGATGGTAGTTTTGTTTTAGCAGCTTTATTATTGAGTGGTAATGGAATAAAAGCATTTGACATTGTCAATAAATATAATTTATCCAGATTTTCTCAAACTGTACTGTATGCTTTAACATTAAATATAATTAATCATGACTTCGCTGATCCACTTAATTTATTAAAAGGGAAAAATATAGTATTAAGGGAACCAACCAATTTTTACACTTTGCAAAGTAAACAAGATGAAAATCAATTATATCCTGAAATAAAAGAAGCAAAAAGATATTTAGCTGACTTATTTAATAGATTTGATAAAAAAACTGCTGTAGATTTTTTATTTAACGAAACATATTTAAAAAATAATTTTCAAGCTGCTTCTGCATTAGCAGAATTGATGTTTGGTAGTAATATTTTAAATGAAGCTTTCATTGCATATTCTAAGTGTATTAGTTTTAATCCCAATAGTGCTTTTTATTGGGGTGAAGCTGGTAGAGTGCTAAATAATATAAATTATCCAGTCCTGGCTTTATATTTTTTTACTCAAGCAATAAAACTTGATCGTTATAACGCACACTGGTATTTTAGCAAAGCTTCAGCATATGCTAGAGTACTTGCACTCTATAAAAAGGCTTGGGAAATTCAGGCTGATTATAAAGTTTTATATGGACGTATTATTTGGGATGAATATAGTAAGAATCTTAATTTAGCTCAAAATTATGTAACAAACGAAACTCCTATAGAATTAAAAAATTCTATTAATATTTTAATAAATACAATGGGAGAAATACGTAAAAACTTTGGTTTAAATTCTTAAATCAATACTAAAAGCACTGTAATCAATAATAGTTTACAGTGCTTTTATTTTACTTTTCATCAATAATATTTTTTAAGAACTTTAGTTCGTTGTTGTTGTTAAAAAAACTGTTATTTTCTAAAATCCATCTTACTTCCTCTATATATTCCAAAGTGGAATTTATAAAGCAAATTGTGCAAAATTTATTTAAATTTGTCTTATACCTCGAGCGTGATTTATTTAGTATTTCAATTCCTTTACTTAAAGCATCTAACCCAAGAGTAATATCAAGTGATTCATCCTTAAATATACTGAAAGCATATAAAAGATAAGCTGTAAAAGACTGTGGGCGGTCTTCCAAAATTTTTAGACAAGATGTACGCAGATGTGAAAGATTATCCAGTAAATTTTCTCCTTTTTCCTCTATACCTTCACATACTATTTTAATCCATTTAAACGGAGTTTCTAAATTTTCTGTTTTAATATCATTAAATAAATTTTCATAATATTTAGCTTCAAAATATTTATAAACTTCTTTATTAAAATTATCAGACTGTACGCACTCAAACATTGTACGAGACTGTCTTTCACGAAAATTTTTAATTTTATCATAGGAATAGCCTAGGATAAAAGATAAAGCCCGTAAAATTATTGCTTCATTTGTTTCTTCGTTCATATTCATGAAAATATCAAAATTTTTTAAACGTTTATTTATGAAATCTTTTGTCTCAAATTTTTCGATATACTCACAAATATTAGACTTTAATGTTGTTTTATTTACTTTACATATTTTAATTTTGACATAGTTTGGGTTATAAGATCTTTCGTAATCACTATACAAACCCAATATACTAAAATAATATAATATTTTTTCAATAGAAGCACTTATTTCAATAGACTCATTATTCTTATAATCAGCTATACAGAAACGATTTTTAAATTCTTCCAATGAAATAGAATCTAAATTATTTCTATGTCTAAGTTCCGCATAAAATTTATAAAATTCCTGAATTTTATTATTGGGAATAAATTTTATAAAGTTCTTTTCAAATTTTTTGAAATCATTCCATAATTTGCGATTGAAAATTATTTTGTCCCCTTTTTCTTTTGATAAATTCATAATAATATTATCAACAGGATTATATAGTTCTTTTTCATCTAATCCTATATAACAATATATTTCTTTATCTTGGTTTGCTGCATCAATACATTCAAGAATAGAAGAAGCAGCTTTCTTGGTTGATATGTCAAAGAAATAATTTAGTTTTGACATATCAATACTATCATTTTTTATTTTTGTTTTTACAGAGTTCTTGACGAATTCTTCATAAATGTTGAATACCGGATTACTATTGCTGATATTATTATTGTCTAATGATTTATATTCGATATTTCCATTGTTATCATAATATATTTTGTATTTATTATGACAATCTTTATTTAAAGCAATATTTAAAATTACTCCCGCTTCATTAACATCGTAGTTAAGCGACACATTATCTATTTTATTTAAACCTTCTTGAAAAATATCACCTAAGATTTTATTTGAGAATTTATCTGCACTAACATACGAAGTATTTAATAAAATTTTGGCTTCGGTAATTATATTTTGAATAGGAGGAAATGAATTTGAAATAAAAAAATTAGAGATTCTACCGTCTTTATATGAATTAAAGGATGTACTTTGAGGTGGAGCTACAATAAAATTAGCGGCTCTTTTTCTATCTCTGCCGGCTCTTCCAGCTTCCTGATAAAATGCTTCAATAGAATCTGGTATTGATGTATGTATAGTAAATCGTATATTAGGTTTATCTATCCCCATACCGAAAGCTTTTGTTGCTATTAATAAACCTGTTTTGTTAGCAATAAAATCAGCTTGCTGTTGATTTTTTTCTAAAACACTTAATTGCCCATGATATTTGCCTATGTTAAGATGATAATCCTGATATTCTTTTTTTAATTTACTGTATATAGCTTCGACTGATTCTCCTTTTTTTGTTGCAAAAGGGCAAAAAATTATACCTGAATCTAACCAATTATTATTTTGGTAAGTGTTAAGAAATTTATTTAGGCCGTCTCCACCATATAATGTATTTAAAGTTTCCATTAAAACATTTTCAATAGTATATTTGTTTATTTTTTCATTTAGTGGATTATCTGTTTCTTCTCTATAAATATGAAATTCAAGCTCGTTACGTCTAAAATCCGTTGTAGCAACGATTTGAACATTTTTTTCAATATCTAACTCTCTTTTAATATCGTTTATAACATTACATGAGGCCGTGCCAGTTAAAGACATAATAATTGCGTTTTTAAATAATGTTTTGACACTATTGCCTATGCGTAAATACGATGTTCTAAAATCATGTCCCCATTGTGATATGCAATGTGCTTCATCAAAAACAATATTGAATACAGGCTTTGTTTTTATTATAGTTTTAAAATATGCTATCTGAAAACGTTCTGGAGAAACATAAATAAATTGACTTTGGTTATTTAAAATTTTCCTATTAATTAAAGTCCTTTCAGAATAGTTTAAACCAGAATTAATAGTGTTAGAATGGAATAAGCCATTTTCTCTTAAATTATGCACTTGATCATTCATTAATGAAATAAGTGGAGCTATAACTATAGTTAGTCCTGGTTGCAATAACGCAGTTAATTGATAGGTAATTGATTTACCTGAACCTGTAGGAAGTAATCCTATTACATTTTTTCTATTTAAGGCTGAAGAAATTATGTCAAATTGTTTTGGTCGGAAATCGAGTTTTCCTTGGAAAATATTCATTAAAAAATATCTTAAATTTTCATAATTGTCTTTGTTAATATTATATTTAATAGGTAGCGCACTCGTTTCAATTTCATAATTTGAAGCTTGCCCATAAGATGAAAAAATCCAAATAGTTTCTTTATCATTATTCGATGGGGCAAAAGCAAAAATTCTTTGATTAATATTTTCATTTATGGTCAAATATTTTGTTCGATTAAAATTGATAAACGCACTATTTCTTTTTATTTCAGTATTAGTAATTAATATATCTTCAGTTACGCCTTCAGAATTAGTAACTCGAATCTTTAAAGGACGTAGTTTAATATTAAGTCTGCCAGTAAGAGCAATTAAATTATTTATTGTATCAATAGCATTCTTAAAACCCAAAATTACAGCTTCTTTATCTGTCGTATTAATTTTAAGATAACTTTCTTTTTCAAAAAGTGCGATAATATTATTTCTTACTAAAAAAATCAATGTAAGAGCGAATTTAGCCGCTAATAAAGGCATACTAATATAATTTATGTTTTTATTTTTAACAATATTTGTATCTTCTAAGTTTAAGTAATCTGAAAATAACAATTTTAATTTTTCAATATATTGTTCCGAATCGTTAATATCGGAAATTTTAATAGTAGGCTGCCAATATAATTCTTTAAGTAATCTGTCTCTATCTTTATTTGACATTGAAGCTGGAGCGTTTATATTATGCATATTTTCTAACTCTATAGCTGCACATTTATTATTGGGCAACGTACTGGAGTAATTAATTTTTTGATTTTTAAACTTTGTTATAATTTCTAAAGGTATCTGGTCTAAGCAAAAATTTGTATAATCAGAATAATTCTCTGTACGGGTATTTGGCCAAAAAATTACACTTTCAATTGATTTATTATATTCAAGATGCTGAGCTATGCAGGAGGGAATTGCACTTAAAAACTTAATCTCTTTATCATTTAATTCCGCTAATTTAAGTTCACATTCATTATTTTTATAATAACAATATTTATAACTATTTTTAAAAACATATTTGGGGTCAAAAATAATCAATTGATTAAGTATATCTTTGTTTGTGATAACTACATCTTTAAATTTTTCACTAATAATTAACGGAGCAATTGTAGGGAATCCTCTAGTGATTATATTATTAGCAACTTTACATAAATTAGTTTTTAAATCTTCATTATTAATATCTCTAATTTCAAAATTAGAAACTAATTCAAAATATGAATCATAATCAAACAAAGTATTTATTTTTTTTCGAATATCCACAGGTAACTTTTCTATATAGTTTTTAACAGTAGACAAAATATATGCTGCTTTTAATTGTTTAACAAAATATTGCATAGTTTAAACACCTTTAGCTGATATCATTTTTTCTATAATTAATTCCGTAAAAAACGTTGTTTTACCAATTACGAGTCTATATATAATTTTTCCTAATATAGTTTTGATATTATAGTTAAAATAAGAAAATGTAAAACTTTACTAAACTATCGATAATTTATATCTTAAACGTCTAAGTATCTTATCATTTTCTTTAATACTATTTTTTAGGCTATTATAAAATGTATATTTTTGGCGACCATATTCTAAACCAGAATTAGTAATTAGTGCAGCAGCTATGCCAGCTACCCAAAAACCACCAGTTAAACCCGTAACTGCTCCGCCAGCCAAATATCCTATCCAAGAAGAAAAAGCTCTTCCACCAAATTCCTTACCTCTTTGAAATTTAGATAGATGTTCTTTTTTTGATACAGAATAAGCAATAATTAAAAAAGGAACAATTGATGGACACCACTCAAAATCGAAAGTGTCCTGCTTAAAAGCATTCACTACTACATCTGTAATTTCTGCATTAGTTATACCAGAATCTATGACATTATCAGATATACCTTCTAATGTCAATTGATTATATACTTCACTTGTAGCAACAACATCTATATCAGGATATCTTTCTAACGCTTCCTTAACATAACTAACTTGTTCTGTTGCTTTAAGCTGCAAAGTATCAGATATATTGCCAAAGTTATCAACAATGGCTAAATCCCAACCAGGATTAGTACTGCTTGATGCAAGTTCGGCATGAAAACCATCTGGCAAGGCTCCTGAACTATTTAAATATTCAACATATCGTATTTCAAATAGTTTACCTTTAATTCCGTTAACATATCCTTCAACTTGTTCGGGACTGGCTTGGTTTATTATTTCAGTTAATGCATAATTTTCTGCTAGGTTCGGATAAGCTAATTCATAAGCACATTGTATATCTGGAGGAATTACGCTAACATTATAATATTCTAAACCTACGGCAGAACTAGTTAATAGAGAATCTAACAAAATTTCGCGGTGCGATTTATATTTATTTTTCTCTTTTATCTTTTCAATTAACTTACTATATTCTTTACTCTGATTAGTTAGTATATCTATTTGTTTTTGTATTTTATCTTTAGATATAGTGTGGCCGTATAATCCTTTACCGGTATCTACAGCTCCTTTAGCGGCTCCGATAGCTGCGCCTTTAATTTCTTCTCTATGGTTATAAGTATATTTAGCCGCAGCTTTGCCAGCGTCCCAAGTTTTCTTACTAGTATATTTAATTCCTTGTTTAGTTAAATCTAACACTTTATCTTTATTAAAGTTAAACATATTAAGTTATTCCTCAATAGATTTTTTAATTTTTACTTCTGTTGCAGCTACTAAAATTTCTTCTGCTTTTTCTCTATATTTAATAGCTTTAACTATTTCAGGATGTTCTTTAATAAACTGTTTTCTTAATTCTTCTAACGTAAGATAATTATCTGCCTGATATTCTTTAATTTCAATTTTATCGTCAAAGATATCGTCTTTACTACTAAATGAATTATCTTTAAAGTCTTTTTCGTAAACTCTAACGTAGTATTCAATATTTCCTTTTCTTAAATAAGTATTTAAGAATTCTTTAGCAGCGTTAACTATCCTATATAATAATGGAGCCGGTTCGCTATACTTATAAGTATTATAGCTAACTAAATAACGAATAGTGTATTTTTCTTCTGCTCTACTATTAGTTTTAAAATTATTTAGAATAAAGATAGTATCTATATCAGTATAATAAATTATTTCGAGATAATCTTTAGAATGATTAGTTAAAATATTTTTAACTTCTTCTAAATTAGTTATTTCTTTCCCTTTTATAACGTTCTTTTCTTTGTTTATAGAGAATAGCGCATATGAAATCATGATTAATACTACTCCTTATCCATGTATTAGTTTTAAATATATTATACCACAATTAAAACAGCGATACTAAGAAGCGCCACGGTTAAACAGTCTGTTCAAGCTGTGCGCAGGACAGTCTGTTTGGCGCAACCTTATCCGCAGGCACTGCTGCCTGCATAACGATTTTGCACGAATTGTATTGGCAGAGGATTGGTAGGGCAGAGCAATGCCGCAAAGTCTGCCAATACAATCCGTGCTTCGGCAAAAGTTCTTCTTTTGCAACCAATGCTAGGTTGAAAAGCAGGGTACATCCAAAGTATATCGAAGTACACTGCTTTCCTTATTGCCAAAAATGACCGGTTTATTGCCGGTCATTACGCTTATCGGTTTGGTATTATTTATTAAAATAACGGATTATGCTGTTTTTGGTAAGCCGTTTCAGTCTGTCGGCACTTACAAGGTATAACTGACACGGCACGCCCATTTTATAAAAATGGTATAAAGACGTTTCCGTTATTTTATATTCACCATTCTGCACCTCTGTTAAATTAACAAGCTGTGTGCCTGTTTTGCGCAGCATCCACAAAAAAGTAGCTTCTGGCGCTTCGCTTATGGATTTTTTATCAATATCAAAATCCTCTTTATAACCGATTAAAAATTTATTAACTTTTTCCTGCATTTCTTCAAAACGTTCCTGCCACATATCAATGACCTCTTTAATTTTTAATAGTGTGTACAGCCTTTATTTTAGGCTGTACACTGCTTTTTAATATTTTACAATTCTGGTATAAACGCTATGCACGGCTCTTGTACCTCAAATTTTAAAAATTTTGAAACAGCTTGTATAGAAGCAATCAGTTTTTCCAGCTTGCTTATTTCGTCATCCTTAAACCAAACCCGGCAGTTTCACCATCCACGTCTTTGGCCACTATTACATTACCGCATAAACATTCGTCGGTGGTTACTGTGTAGCCAAAAAACAGGTTTGCTATTTTATTGGCTATCGGTTTTGTATGATTTAAAAGAAATTCGTCATCAAATATAAGTATAACTTTGCAACCAATTTTATTATTGATAACGCTTTCAGCTATATCAATGAAACGGCAATCATTGGCAATCCAATTATACATAGTATTCAAGTCCAATGTATTTTGCTCTTTAATTTCCACCTGTCCGTCATTTTTTAATAAAACATATTTACTCATTTTCAACACTCCATTCTTAAAATTAGGCAGGTCATGCCTGCCGTGGGTTGGTAAGGGTTCTAAACCCTTGCGCGTCCCCCTTGCTTTCTGCGATTGTTTTTCAACCGCTTTTCGCAGGCCTTTTAAAGCAGCGAGCAGCAAAAGCAAGGACGGCGTATTGCCGCGTAGTTTATCCTTGCCGCCCGGTATAAAGCCAGGCGTTAAAATCGAAGCCGTGAAAAGCGGAAAAAAATATAAAATAAAAAAGCCGCACCAACCAGGGCAGCCTCCAAAGCATCATACACGGCACCCGGCATTGTGCCGCGTATGAATAAAAAAGTAGTTCGGCAAGCCTTGCTTTCCGCAAAGGCAAACTGCTTACATTTTTTCTTGACATTACCTGTATTATTTTGTAAAATATGCTCCGTGCCATTTTTAGATTATTCCTACATCATCAAATTCTTCATAATTTGGCACATTCCCCATACACAAAACCTGCTTTTTGTTGGCTGTAAAAGCAGGTTTTGTTTTTTTATGCTTGCTTTTTCCTTTTGTTCGTTTTATAATGATTTATAACAAACTTACGTTTGTTATAATATTGTGAGGAAAGCAGCCATGCGTACCATATTACACGTTGACTTGAATAATTTTTATGCATCGGTAGAATGTTTATATAATCCGGCGCTGCGCGGTAAACCCGTGGCAGTCGCAGGCGACCCGGCCAACCGGCACGGCATAATTCTGGCCAAAAACATGCCGGCGAAAAAGTTGGGCGTAAAAACCGGCGAAGCCATCTGGCAGGCCAAAGAAAAAGTGCCTGACCTTATTTGCGTGCCACCACATTATGATAAATACCTGCGGTTCAGCCGGGCTGCGCGTAAAATTTATTACCGTTTCACCAACCAGGTTGAAAGTTTTGGCATTGATGAATGTTGGTTAGATGTTTCCGGCTCGACAAATTTATTTGGCTCCGGAGCAGAAATTGCCGAAAAAATCCGTAATACGGTAAAAAATGAATTAGGTTTAACTGTTTCTATCGGCGTGAGCTGGAATAAAATTTTTGCCAAATTCGGCAGCGATTACAAAAAGCCGGATGCAGTTACCTGTATCACGCCGGAAAATTATCAGGATTTAATCTGGCCGCAACCGGCATCGGATTTACTGTACGTTGGGCACGCCACGGAACGTAAATTAAAAGGCATTGCTATTTTAACCATTGGCGACCTCGCCCGGCGCGACCCGGCGTTATTAAAATTATCGCTTGGCAAATGGGGACTGATTTTGTCCGATTTTGCCCGCGGTCTGGATACTGCTCCGGTACGCACTATTGACGAGCGTAGCGCGGTTAAAAGCATCGGCAATGGTGTAACAACACCACGCGATATAACAAGCGCGGATGAAGCAAAACTTGTATATATCTGCCTGGCAGAGTCCGTGGCAGCCCGCTTGCGTGAAAACGCCTTAAAATGCACCGGCGTTGAAATAACACTGCGCGACAGTAGCCTTTATTCCGTGACCAGGCAGATGAAACTTCCCTACCCCACCTGTTATGTCGAAGATATACTTAACGCAGCCATGCAGCTACTTAATAGAAATTACGATTTTTATACAAATAAGCACCTGCGCAGCATAGGCGTGCGCGGCATTAACTTGGTAACGGCAGAAAAAGGGTATCAGCTGGATATGTTCGCGCCTGATAAAACCGACAAAAAAGATAAACTGGCCAAAGCAGTTGACCATCTGCGCCGCAGGTTCGGCCATGATGCAGTGTTGCGCGCCGCAACATTATTAGATAATACGCTGCGTATTAATCCGAAGGATGACCATGTTATACATCCTTATTCTTATTTCCGCTAAAGGGGGCAAATAAATGGATTATCTCGAAGTTACCGCAAAGTTTGATAATACCGGCCGCATAATTCCCCTTTCCTTTATTTGGGCCGGCCAGAAGATAAATATAGATAAAGTATCTGATATGCGTCCGGCAGCGTCACTAAAACAAGGCGGGCAGGGTATGCGCTATACATGCCGTACCGGCAACACAATATATTATCTGTTTTGCGACGAGCAGCGCTGGTTTTTAGAGCGTATTGGTTAAGTTCATAATTGTTGGCAACCATATGGCAACCAATGGTATTACCACTTTAAAACACAAATAAACCCAGCAAGCCTGACAGGCTGCTGGGTTTATTTTATTAGTATCTTCTATTCTTCCTCGTCATCATCTAATAAACTTTCTAAATCAATATCGCTATTTACAAATTGCTGTACCTCCTCCGGCGTCAAAAACATACTTAGTATTTTTTCTTTATATGTTTGCAGAAAATAAAAATCGGTAAGTTCTATAATCGGGTTATCATTTTCTGCCTTTAAACTACCTGTAATAATTAATCTTGTATCCGCATCAAGCATATCAATTACTTTTTCTTTTGCTTCTTCACTTTGGCATTTTATAGCCAAAATTATGCTTTCTTCCATTCCATCAGGCCTAAAACTGTATTTTAAACACAATCCCTTCCTGTCCGGGTAATCTAAAATAGTGCCGGTTAAAATAATTCTATTCATAATATATACCTCACATTTCCATGCCATTATCCCTTACATCAACGTTTAAGTCGGCTCTCATGCCACCTTTAACCCGCTCGTCGCGCGTTTTATTTACCGCTGCTTTCAGCTTGTTCAAGCTGCTTTCGAGCTTTTCTTGTAAGGTCGGGTCGCGCCTGTCCTGGTTCGCCAGGTTAGATTTTTTAATAAATCCGGCTGCCTCTTTATCTACCTTATAACTGAACTGCGGCATAATTTTTTGACTTAAACCAAGGAATTGTCTGCCCAGATATTTCAAATTGCGGTTAGACTCTTTAAGCTGTTTAAGGTATTCTTTGCGCGCTTCGTTTTTATTTTTAAGCGCAGTTTCTATTTCTTTTATGCCGGCAATATGTTCCGGTTTCTGAATTTCGCGCTCGTAAATTTCCAACTTTTCAGCAAGATTTTTTTCTTTTTCCAGCACATCATTTTGCCATTTAAGCAGCTTGTTTTTTTCTTCATTATAATCACGTTTATAATTAAGTTCGTGCCATTTCGGCGTCGGTTTTTGGGCGAAAGCATCAAAGGCCGCGTCAAATTTATTGCGCAGCTCTGCCACTTTCCTTTTCTCTTTATCTAAACGTTTGCTCTGCCCTTTTGTATAAACGGACAATGCAATTTTGTGAATACGGTCATCAGTTAAAATTAATTTTTGTGTAAGCTGTATGCTCTGATTGTTTTCTTTAACCTTGTTACCGATTGCAAATGCAGAAGAATAAAGACGGTCTGCAAATTTTTTGCCGTCCAGGGTAATTTCTTCCACAGTTTTTCCGGAAAGGTCTGCTTTCAAATTTACCAGATTTAATTTTTCATGGGCTTCAAGTTCACGCAGTTCTTTAATTACATTCTGGTATTTTTTTATTTCTTCGCAGGTCGTTTTTATTTCTTTTGACAGCACATACAAACGTGCTTTATCTGATAAATGTTCAAATTTAAAATCCGGTTTCTTCATTTGTTTTTTCATTTGGTTTGCCAGTTTTGGTCCCAGATGATTTTGCGCCGGACGGTCATAAAAATCAAATTGTTCTTTATCGTTTTTGAGTATAGCTTCGGACCGCAAATCGCGTAATGATTTGCAGCTTACCCTTGCGTCTATTCCATTTTTTTCGTAAGCTTCATTAATAATTCTTTCCAAACTTTTGCGTACTTTTAATACATTTTGGGGACCGGCACCATTCTTTGCAGTAAAACGGTCATCTTTTTTATAACCGCCACGTTCCGGGTATTTTTTATTATACCTTTTAAAAAACTGGTAATCGGGTTTTACGTTTTGTTTGTTTTCAATTATGCGTTCACTGAACATAATGTGCGCATGAGGTTGTCTTTTATCATTATCAAGCGCTGCATTTTTTTCGTGGATTGCAAAGCAATACGCTTTATTATTGCCAACATTTTCTTCGACGAAGCGCTGCACCAATTTTATATTTTCTTCGAGTGTTAGTTCCGACGGCAATGCAATTTCAAATTCCGTGTAAGCGTTGCCATCTTTACGTTCATACAAATCTGCTGCCGCAAAAAAGTCAGTTGGTTTTGCAGACCAGTCAGGCAAATTGCCGAATTGCTTATATACAAGTTCTTCTTTTTTAGGGCCATTAGCATAACTGCCTTCGCGCAAAATGTATTCGCAATGGCGTTTAGCGTTGCCGGTTTTTCCATTTTTTATTGTGCAATGGTAAGTTGCCATTTCTGCAAAACCTCCTTTCCGTTTTATGTTTATGATTTTAGTTTTTTAATTTCGCGCTACCAGCGCGACAGGAACGTATGTGACGATTTTGCTTTTACCTTTTCAGAAAAGGTAAAGCGAAAACGGCGGCAGCCGTGAAGCACGGGTTTCTGCGCGTAGTGAGAAACCCATAAGTGCGCCTCGATATTCCATCGAGGACTGGCATAAAAAAAGAGACTACCGCAATCAGGGTACACTTAACCCTTAATTAAACGATAGTCTCACTTTTTTAAATAATATTTATTGCAAATCAGAGACGCCTACAGTAGTAGGTATTTAATGCTTTTATTATAATCATTAGTTCTTATTTTTACAAGTTTTTTGTTTCGTTCTCTACTCCGCGCATTATTTGTGCCCAAGTTGATGGTGCTGTTTCTTCCATAGATTCCAACACATGCGCATAAATGTTAAGCGTTATGGTTACACTGCTATGCCCCAAACGTTCCGATACAACTTTGATATTAACTCCATGTTTCAGTAACAGTGTAGCGTGTGTATGGCGCATACAGTGCGGCGTAAATCCGTCTTTTACTTCCGCGGCCAACAACATTTTTCTGAAATACCGGTCACGGAAATTTGATACGTCAAAGGGTTTACCCCATGTGTTTGTAAAACAAAGATTATATTTGTTATTGTATTTATCGCCAAGCATTGCTTCGTAGGCCAACTGATAATTTTTATAGAGTTTTAACTCATTTAAAGTAACATCATCAATAGCAATTTTGCGTTTAGATTTTTCCGTTTTTGGCTCATCCCATATGTCGTCATCCGCAGTTTTAACGATTTGATTTTTGACTTCCACATACTTCTTTTTAAAGTTAACACATGACCACGACAGGCCGCGCAGTTCACCGATGCGCATACCACTGGCTAATGCCAAATTGCACAGATTGAAAAAACATTGAATGTAATATTCAGTGCCAATATCCCGACGAATATAACGTGGGCTTTTTGCTCCAACATAAATATAATCACCTTTTCTAACAACATCTAAAAAGTGTTGCACTTCGTAGTCATCCATTACTACCATTTCACTTTTCGTTTTGCGCTGCGGCTTTGTGCCAACAACTGGGTTTGTTTTTAAAAGCCCATTTTGAATTGCTGAATCAAAGCAACTTTTTAAGTACCTGCGACAGCAATTTACACTTTCAGCGGCAAGGCCTTGCTGCTTTTTACCGCCCGTTAAGCGCAACTCATTGAAAAAATTTTGTAGTTCTAAAGGGGTTAAAGTTCTTAATTTCCTATCGCCGAATTTAGTAATTACATATCGTAAACGATCAGTATAGTTATCCAGCGTTTTCTTTTTTACGCTTGGCTTTACAATTACATCAAGCCACGTTTCAATCCAAGTTTTAAGATTAGTATTATCATCAGCAAAATAGCCTTCATCAATCATCAACTTAAAGCGCTCTACCTTTTTGCGCAGGTCAATTTGCCGGTTAGCAGTCAATGTTTTGGGCTTTTTCATACCATTAACAAGATAATTACCTTTCCATGTCCAGCGCTTATTTACCGTATCAAAAAAGACAGAACCCTCACCCCATGCTCGGCGTGCCATTATGCGTTAGCTGCCTTTATTTTTGCTGATACAACATCATTCGCATTATTGATAAATTGGTCAACCCAACTCGTAGGAATAAGGATACGCTCACCGATACGTACTGTTGGTATTTCCCCCTTTTTTATCATCAAGTATATTGTCCCGCGACTGATAACTCCATCTCCCAAATATGCGACAAGCTGCGAAACAGTAAAAAATTTACGTTCTTTCATTTTTTAATACCTCCATTTTTATTTTCTTTTTTGCTCGGTAACGTCTTTGGCGTATAGCGCCAGGTGTATTACTTAATTCTTTTTTTATACCTTTATATTTATTATCAAATGTTAATTGCTTATATTGACTAGTCATCGCAGCAAAATCTGGAAAAAATAATTGTTGTTGCATACCTACAACTTGTATTAATCCTAACGCTACACAATAAGCTATTGTTGCTTCTATATCTGACCTTTTTTCGTCCTGCATTGAAAACGATAATTGTTCTCCTAAATTATCAAAATGCGTATCATAAATAATATATCCATCATTTTCTAGTGCTAATGTAAGCATATATAGATATATAACCAACATGATATGCCCATTGCTTGTTTGCTTTAGTTTGCGTATACGAGGGTCATAAAATAAATCTAGTTTGAGTTGTAAAAATCTAAGCTTAATTACAATCACCTCGTCTTTTAATAAAAATTTTGATATAATAGATTTAAATAAGATATTAAAACATTTTTGTTTGATATATCAAACTTTGTCTTAATTGTATTATACGTTTGACATATCAAACTGTCAAGGCGGTTTTCTATGTTCACAAAATTTTCACAAAATTTACGTACTTTACGTCAAAGTCATTATTTATCACTATCAGAAATGGCTATGATAATTAATTTAAAGAGCAAAGGTTCTTTAAGTACATTAGAAAATGCTAAAAATCCTCCATCATTTGAAACCTTAATTAATATTGCAGAAGTATTTGCTGTAACCATTGATTGGCTTGTCGGTCGTTCATCACAACCCTATAATGAAGAAATCATTTTAAATTTAGAAAACCAAATAATGGACATAAAAGTAAATTCCGGTACCGTTTTTAAAAAAATTCTTCCACCTTTATATGCTAACATTGAACAAAGAACCATTTTTTTCTCGGTAGCTGAAAGAGCAAATTTAATATTTCTATTGCAATATATGAAAATTATTACTGATAATGAGCCAGAATTATTACATGGTTCTCAAAGTTCAAATAAAGCAAACATTATGGAATATCTATTAGAAAAAGTAAATTTGAAGAAACCTCGTTTAAAAAATGCTCAAGAAATATATTTTTACTTACTACGCGCAATAGGTGCTATATTATTAAACGATATACGAAATCCTATACCATTTGATGCAAATCAACCTTGTTTTAGACCAGAACCATTATTTGATATAACAAAACTCCCCGAAAATTAATAAATCAGTTAATATAAAAAGCGTTACAGCCAGCTTAAAGGCGCTGTAACGCTTTTTATATTTATATTATTATTAGAACGTTACGTTACACAATCCACTAACTCCACGCCAGAAGTGTCTTATAAGAGTTATCCACAGCGTAACGAAAATCGTAACGCGTTACGTAACGCGTTATATAAAATATTAAATACAATATCTTAATATCGTAATTTAGTTTAAAGTTATCCACAAGAAATTTAGTTTAAATTACTATAGATTAATAAGGTTTAATGATAAACGACTAATTCTGTCGTGAAATTAAATTCTGTCTTGAATTTTGTCTTATCGCCAAAACTGTATTAAAAAACGCACCTGCGAAAATCCGCAAGTGCGCATATTTACTGGTGATCCCGGGCAGATTCGAACTGCCGACCTACCGCTTAGGAGGCGGTTGCTCTATCCTGCTGAGCTACGGAACCGAATATTAACTTATTAAGTGTATCACAGTTTTAAGCAGCGGGCAATTATAAATTATCCATTGCTCCGGGAGGCATGCTCCACTCTACCCTTACATCGGTATTGAACCATAATCTGCCAAGGCAGTTTTTAAAGTTTTCCAAACTGTTCAGCGGCATTAAAGTTTTTGTAACAAACTGACGGATAGTTTCGCCTTCAGGCAAATCAAGCGTTAAGGGTTTGCTTAAAAATTCTTCTACCCTTGCTTTGGCTTCCGGAACATCCAGCACGACATTGGCGGTTTTGGTTTCCGGGTCATATTCTACATAACCATAATGAGCATGGTGGTTTAACGTAACAGTAAATTTTTCCATAATATACCTCCGTTCTGTATATTATAGCAATTTATCGCTTATTCTACAATAGGGCACTTCAATTAAAGGCTGTTTACAGCCGAATTTTGCAGTATGCTGCCTTTAACAGATATTTTTACGGCATTTCACAAAAATTTTAATGTTAGCAATCTCTAACAATTAATAATAATTATTGACAACTTGCCGGTGCTGTGTTAAAATCATTACAGTAAGCGGTTAGAACGAACCGCCATGATAATTTTAAAATTTGTACTTTATGGAGGAATGAATAATGAAAAAATGGGTTTGCCAAGTTTGTGGCTATGTTTATGAAGGTGAAGCTGCTCCGGAATACTGCCCGCAGTGCAAAGCTCCGGCTTCCAAATTTGTAGAAATGAAAGGCGAAATGACCTGGGCTGCTGAACATTTTGTTGGCGTAGCTAAAGACGTTCCCGAAGATATTAAAGAAGACCTGCGCGCTAATTTCAACGGCGAATGCAGCGAAGTAGGCATGTACCTTGCTATGAGCCGTGTTGCTTTCCGTGAAGGCTATCCGGAAATCGGCCTGTACTGGGAAAAAGCTGCTTTTGAAGAAGCAGAACATGCTGCTAAATTTGCTGAACTGCTTGGCGAAGTTGTTACCGACAGCACCAAAAAGAACCTTGAAATGCGCGTAGAAGCTGAAAACGGCGCAACTGCAGGCAAAACCGACCTTGCAAAACGCGCTAAAGAACTCGGTCTTGACGCTATCCATGACACCGTTCATGAAATGGCTCGTGACGAAGCCCGCCATGGCAGAGCATTTGCAGGCCTGCTCGCTCGTTACTTCAACAAATAATTAAACAGTTGTTTAAGCAATAAGCAAAAGAAACTCCTGTTATCCACGGATAGCAGGAGTTTTTATTTTGCCGTTTTAATACGGATAATAGTTGATGACCATAAATTTTACTTTAATCTTGCCATCGTTAATATAAGTATGGTTAACGGAAGAATTAAATACCAAAGAATCACCGGCACTGAGTTCATAGACGGCGGTATCTGTTTTAAGAGTGAGTGACCCTTCGATAACATAAATATATTCCTGCGCCCTTGGCGAATGAGCAATTGAAGCATTTGCGCTTTCTGCGTCAAGTTCGCAGTAAAACAGTTCAAAATTGCGTTCCGGAGCGGTAGAAAAATAGCAGTGAACGCGGTATACTCCCGTTTCGTCACTTTGCTCCGCCGTATCGCTTCTGCGCACAACGGTTCCGTCCGGCTCTTTAACTTCCATCAGGCGTGTGTACGGCACGTTCAGCCCGTTGGCAATTTTCCAGATAGTGTTAATAGTAGGGTTGCTGCCCCCTTTTTCAATATCCGACAAAATCGCTTTGCTGATGCCGGATAGTTTTGCCAGCTGCCCCAGCGTAAGGCTGCGCTCCGTACGCAGTTTATTTAAGTTAAACGCGATAATTTTCCCTAAGTCCATAAATTCACCTTTAACATCAAAATTCGTCAATAATTGCCATAATTTTTTTATAAAACAGCAAACATAGTATTATAATCACTTATAACGTAATACACTTATATTTTCACTAAGATCTTTTACTATTAAACTATTATTTTCATCGCATATTCTGATAATAAATACTATTAATAAATAATATATGCTTTTATTACAATTCAAGTTAAACCTTGTAAAAATTTACAATATTCTCCGCAAAGCAAGGAAGTAATGTCACTTAAATTAAAGTACGTAAATTCTCTACCACATAATAATATTAAACTTTAAAAAATGTATAAATGGTATAAATACTACTGTTTGTCATTTGCCCTTATAGCCTCTAACCGCATCATTAATATTTGTTATCGACACCCATTTTTACAAAACTTCAAATATTTTTCATATTTAATTTTTCATATACATAATTATTGTTTCCTAAAAAATATTCCTCTATAATATTCCATCTTTCTTCTGTTGTAAAATCTTTATCAAAAAATGCAGCTAATAAATATTGATTACGTATATGTTTCTTGTGAATATAGTCTAGAATAGAATTTCTATAATTATTCATTGATAAATTTTTTATTTTATTGGGATCATTTATTCTTATAAATACTTCTGCTTTCTCTCCACCTCTAATTTCATATGTTGCCAATCCTATCAACTCCAACAATCGCAATAACGGCATACAATCGATACTTTTATCTTTACTTAACGGATAATATCTGTAAAATATATTATTTTTCTCTGGATTACATTGTTTTAATTTTTTCATAAAATATGCTGTCAATCTTGAATATGCGGAGCTACTAACAAAATAAACTGTTTCATCAAAATTAGTTTGTTGTCTTTTTCTTATTACGCGCAATTGTTTTTTATCATTATTATAATTTGCACTTTCATTTACTGACTCTGTGAAAATATCTAATAATAAACTTACTTTATCGTGGGATATAATTTTTTCTTCAAACATTGTATTTAATTCTTTTTCAAATTCTTTTAAAGTAAATAATTTATTATTTTCTGATTTTTTATGCTTAGCAAAAATATTTACAATAGAATACACAATATTTTGAACTTTATTACAAACATTTTCAAATTTATCTTCATATTTAATTTCTACTCTTACTCGAGGATTAAGTTTATAATTTTCTCCATTAATTTCTACTACTTCTTCAAAGAATTTCTTCTTAAACATTCCAAAAGTTAAATCAGGATAAAAATTTTCCCAAATTTTTGCCATATCAATAACATATATATTACCACTATTAGAAACAAAAGTATCTCTTGCTTCTCCAAATTTATCATAATAGGTAATAATATGATGTTTAGTTATATTATTTTGCTTTTCCATATAATTGCCATATTTTTTTAATATAACATCTTCTATTTCAAAAGGTACATTCACATAATTTTTAGATAACATTAGTTTAGGTTTAACTATAAGAACTGGAAACGTATATTTATATAATAAATCTTTAGCTAAAAGCATTAAACCTGTTTTTGTTTTATTTTCTACATCATTTTCTTTAAAAAGATATTCAAAAGTTTCTACAGATAACAAAATATTTCTTTTTTTCTTTAACTCATAAATAGACGAAATCTTTTTCAATATACTCTGTAACTGATATTGCCTCATTTCAGAAAGACTATTTAAAATACGAACATAGCGTATATCTCCTTTAAAATAATCCATATGAGCTATACCTTCCATATTCTTATTTCTCGCAGCACGTCCTATTTCTTGTACATAGTCAGCGAGAGTACCTGTTGGAGCAAAGTGTATAACATGCTTTATATCTCCAACATCAACTCCCATTCCAAATGCTTTTGTACAAACAAGCCCTAATACATTGCCTTGTTTATATGCTAATTCTGTCATTTTTCTAACAATAGCAGGTACTTTACTATGATATCTACTTATTCTCATCCTTTCATAATCATCCATGAGTGTATATATCTCATCGACTTGACGTCTATATGGAAAATACGCTAAAACTTTTTCTTTATTAGAATTTATATATTCCCTTAATCTTTCGATGGTCAATTTATATTTTTCACTCTCAATTTTTGTATTTAATCTATCATTATTATGACAAACTATATCAAAACTTATATTTTCTCTTTTAACATTACCTAAATGTATAATAGTTTTTTCTAATCCCAATTCATCTATTGTATCATTTACTACGTCATCATCTCCAGAATAAACAGCTGTAGCCGTTAAACACAATGCAGGAAAGTCAAACCCATTACGTTTAGCTTTTTTTAAAAAATCACCTAAAAACCAATAATCTGCTCTAAAATCTTTTCCCCAACTTGTAACTATATGGGCTTCATCGATAACGACTAATCCTATTTTTCTGCCACCTAAAAAAGTTTTCAAATCTACTGTTAATAAAAATTCAGGAGCTAAATATAATAATGATTTTTTACCATTCTGTATTTCTTCTATAATTTTTCTACGCTCATCTATAGTCATTGTAGAATTTATACAACAAGCAATTTTTATTCCCTGTTTTTCAAGCTGAATAACTTGATCATTCATTAGTGCAATTAATGGAGAAACAACTATAACAACACAATTATATTTTTCTGTCAAATAAATAGTTGGTATTTGAAAAAGTATTGATTTGCCAGATCCAGTTGGAGCTGTAATAAATATATTCTTATACTCATAGTTATTCAACGATAATTCACACTGTTCTACTACTTCAGCAATTAATTCCCCTTGAGAAATATTTATTATATCTTTTGAAATATCCGGATCTTTATAAAATTTTAATTTTCTAAATTCAGCCGATTCACCCCAATACTTTTTTAAAATTTTTACAAAAGGAGCAGTATCATTAATAATCTTCTTATTAGTATTTTTTATTTCAATAATTTTAAATTTTATATCAAATGTTAAAAGAAGTCCTACTAATCCTTTGAAACAATTTTGAAAATTCTTAGATTGATTTTTCAAAAATACTACTGGATAAAACATTCCTTCGGAACAACTTAAACAGTAGTTCCAATATTCAATCGAACCGACTTCTATTTTTTTTACTATATCATTATCATTATCGCACTCCAATAAACCATTTATATCTTCATATTCTTCCCAAAATTTCTCATAAATAATATTATTTCCCTCTAAAATTATCGGCAATGCTAATGCTTTTTCATTATGCAATAATTTTATATCACAGTAATATTTTGATAATAATTTTATTGTAGAATCCTCGGTTTCATTTTCAGATTTCAAAAAATCAAAAATTTTTTCATTAATTTCACTTGATAAAAAAGAAGGAACCCATGGTGATAAAATATTATTTTCAATTATAATAAACTTATTTACTGGCAATTTAAGTAATTCATCTTTTATTACCAACAATTCTTCGTAAAAACCAATTAAAGTCTTTTTAGAAGTACTAATATTACTAATTATAGTAATCCATGAAGAATTTATAACTTCTAAATTCAACTCATTTCCATTAAATAAATTACTATCATTTAATAAACTATTAGGATGTTGTATAATCCATTTTATTTGATTAATAGAAAAGCCTTTAAAAATATAGATTTCACCTTCTTTTGAATTTTTTATTATATTTTCAACTTTTTTCTTAAAGATTTCATCTATATTCATTTCTTTTCCTCCATAAATATTATTTTAATCGTCATCTCTGTCCGCTTTAGCAGCGTCGTTGGCATTAGCTACCGGCGCCCATTCGCGCAAAAGCTGTGCACAGCCGTTGGCGTAGCTGCCTGCATCGCCAAAGCCTGCGGCATAGGCATCCTGGTTATATACGGTTAAAAGCTGAACGTCTTCATAGTACAGCGTTGCGCTGCTGCCGTTGTCGTACACAATAAAACGGTACGGGTCAACAGGCCCGCGCTGACGCGCTACATACAGCGAACCTGCCAGCATATAGGCGCGGTATTCAGGCTTATCGTTGCCCACGGTCTGAGTAATGTTAAAAGTCCAGTCACCTTCGTGTACGGTTGCCGTGCCGTCTTCATGCACCGTAATATCGGGATGAGGGTCTAACTTTTTAATCTGCTTCATTACGCGTTTCAGGCGTTCTTCCGGTTCCGGATGGCTGCTGAACAGGCCATAGCCCGGATTGCCTTTTTCTTTGGCCAAATCTTCCAGTTTATTAATGGTAAGCACCATGCTGTACGGATTGTAACCTGCCTTAACGCACAGGTTAAAACCTTCCTTATCGGCGCCGCGTTCATCGGTGCGGCTGTAACCTGCTGCCAGTGCCTGCGAGGCGAGACCTGTAAGCCCCATATCGCCCTTGGTGGCAACAGCCAGCAACAGCGTTGTTAAAAGCTGTTTTTCAATCTGGTGTACGGTATGTTTTTCAACAATATGGCTTACTTCGTGCCCTAAAACGCCTGCCAGTTCAGAATCGCTCGGCATGTAATCAATAAGCCCTTTAAACACATATACAAACCCGCCGGGGCAGGCCAGTGCGTTAACCTCGTCGCAGTTAAGCACCTTAAAGGTATATTCCAAATCCTGACGGTCGCTTACAGCTACAAGGCTTTGCCCAATACGGTTAACACGTTCCTGCAGTTCGTAATCCTGCACAACGCCGTACTGCGCTTCCAGCGCCATGGCGGTTTCGCGCCCCATCTCAATTTCCTGCTGCTTGCTTATAATGCCGGCTTCTGCCGGAAAAGCAGTGCCAAGCAGTAAATAAAAGGCAAACAGCAAACCGGCAAATAACTTAAAAATGTTTTTTAATGCCATTTATATCTCCCCTTTTTCGTGCATGGCAGCAATTTCTTCTTTGGTATAGCCCGCGCTTTCCAGCACCTCCTGCGTATGCTCGCCCAAATAAGGCGCGCGTTTGCGGATAGTGCCCGGTGTGTCAGACAGCTTCGCCGCAGGTTTTACATAAGTATAATTTCCGAAATCTTCTTTTTTGGTTACAAGCATCTGCGACTGTTCCGTCGTCAAACTACTGTCCAAAGCCTCCTGCAGGGTGCGGATTGGCGTTACGCAAAACTCGTCTTTGCCGATAAGTTCCAGCCACTCGGCCTGAGTTTTCCCTGCAAAAGCAGCTGCCAGTTTCTCTTTTATTTCTGCCGAATGGGCAAAATCAAACTGACGGTTTTCAAGCTCCGGCAGGTCAATCAATCTGCACATTTTCTGCCAGAACTTCGGCTCAATAGTGCCGATGCTTAAATAACGGCCGTCCTTTGTTTTGTATACGCTGTAATAATGCGATGCCGTACGCCCGAAAGAAGGCATGCCGGTTTCGCGGCAGCCGATGACGCTGCTGATGGCGGTAATTTCCGCGCTGATTGCCGAGCTGTACAAATCAACATTTACAAGCTGCCCTTTGCCGGTGTGTTCGCGGGCATACAGTGCCATCAAAATGCCGCTGATGGCGTTTAAACTGCCGCCAAGGGCCGCCACCTGCACCGAAGGCACGCTTATATCCGTTCCGTCTTCCGGCGCTGCCACACCGGCAAGCCCTATAACATTAAGGTCATGCGAAGGCATGTGTTTATATTTTCCTTCCGGCCCGAAACCGGTAATGGAACAATAAATAAGCCGCGGGTTAATTTTGCTTACGCTTTCGTAATCAAGCCCCAGCATTTTTAAATACCCGGGGCGGAACCCTTCCAGAAATACGTCTGCCTCTTTTAAAAGGCGCAGCAAAACTTCGCGCCCGGCAGGCGTTTTTAAATTTACGGTAATGCCTCGCTTGTTGCGGTTCAGCATTAAATGCCAGTAGCTCATGCCCGGTTCTTTAGCCGGCGTAAAGCCGCGGGTAACGTCGCCCTTTACATCTTCAACCTTAATTACGTCCGCGCCGAAATCGCCCAGAACCATGCCGCAGTACTGCCCCGGCAGCCATTTGCTGAAATCAATTATTTTTATTCCTTCCAAAGCCTGCATAATTACTACCCCTTTGTACAACAAACAATTAATATGCTATATACTTCTACACCATACGGTGTTTTCCTTTTTATCTTGCGGCAGATATTACAAACATGTATAATATTATTGTATGAATTATTATAAAAAATATTTTTGTCATTTTCATGTTCCGGAGTGATTTTTATGAATATCCATAAATTAACGCTGGCGGCACTGCTTGTTGCCATAGGCACTTTAAGCGCGCATCTGGTTTATATACCGGCAGGCGCTTCCAAATGCTTTCCGGTTCAGCATGCTATAAATGTACTCTGCGCAGTTATTTTAGGGCCTAAAGAAGCTGTTTCCGTTGCTTTCGTTATTTCCTGCCTGCGCAATATGGCAGGCACAGGCTCGCTGCTGGCATTTCCCGGCAGCATGATTGGCTCCTTTTTAGCCGGGCTGGCCTCCCGCCGCTGGCATAATACCGGCGCAGCCATGCTTGGTGAAATTTTCGGCACCGGCATTTTAGGCGGGCTGGCAGCATGGGTTATTGCCTGGGCAATATTAAACAGCAAGGCGGCAGCCTGGTTCTTCGTGCCGCTGTTTTTAATCAGCACCATGGGCGGCAGCATAATTGCGGGGCTGCTCATTAAAAGCGGTATTCTTACTCATCTTATGCCGGCTTCATTTTCCGGCAGGGCAGGTAAATAATGGACTTTAATCTTGATAATTTTCTTTCACAAATTTTATATGTTTTAAGCGGCTTTTTATTCGGCATTTTTGCATCGCGCTACAGTGTGCTGTCCTGGCGCACCATCCGCGCGCGCGGTATTTTTGCGTCGCTTTTGCAGGTATGTATTCTGCTCATAGCGTTTATTGCTTTTCCGCTGCTTTTTTCTACCCGTACGGTAATGGGCAGCTTTGTATATTACGCTGTTTTGCTTTTCTTTTTCAGCAAGGGTTACAACAAGAGGTGAAATTATGAACGAAAATACTGAAGGTAAACTGCATAATTTAAAACTGGATGTGCCCATTGCAGAAAAATTTGTACAGCCCATGGCCGATACTTTTAAAGTTCTGGGCGACCCCACGCGTATCCGTATTTTGGCTTTGCTTGCCGAAAACGAATCCTGCGTAACGAATATTGCCGGAACACTGGAAATGACGCAGTCCGCAATCTCGCACCAGCTGCGCCTTCTGCGCCACGCAGGGCTGGTTAAATTTACAAAAACCGGCAAGGAGGTTATTTACAGCCTTGACGACAACCACGTTTTAACCCTGTTTGCCCAGGCGCTGGACCATATCAAGCACAGGGTATAATGCCATAAACACAAAGAGCGTATGCTTTAGCACACGCTCTTTTTATTTTACCTGTATTTTTTCACCGTCCGGCGCTGTCAGCCAGATATCATTAATATGCACGCGCCCCTTAACAATTTCGAAAGCGTCGCTTGTAACTTCGCCAAGCGGCGTTTTTATTTTTACATCCGTAAATTTCAGCACTCCATGCCTGTCATTAAATTTGCCGGAAATCTGTTCAAACGGTATCAGGCTGTATGTGCCCGCGCCGCTGGTAAAGCTGCCGTAAGTAAGCACATTTTTAGGGTTTCCGTCGCTGCGCATTTTTAAATCAAGCTCCACGCGGCAGTTAATTTTGCTGGTTTTGGCAGCAATGGACGCCATTAAATCATGCCCAAGCGCGTCAATGCTGTAACCGCGCGTATCTACGTCATAGGTTCCGGTTGCTTCCACCGTGCCTCCGTAAATGCCGCCTGTTACATTGCTGAAGTCAATTTTGCCGTCTTTATAAAAGAAATCGCCGTTAACTTTGTAAAAACGCAGTGCCGGTATATTAAGCTGTAAAAATTCAATTCTGCCATCGATAGAAGGGCCGGAAAGCGGCCCCGTTGCATGCCCGTAAACGCTGGCGGTATCTTTAACCTTGCCAAGGCCAAGCGATTCCGGCACAACATTTTTCATGGAAATATACAAATCGCACTGCGGCTGCCCGCCGTTAAGCAAAAGTTTGCCGCTTATGCCCAGTTCGTCGCCAATCATCATGCCGCCAAAACCGGCTGCGGTAATTTTAAGCGCCGCCTCCTGCGGATTAACCGTGCGCACAGCAGCGTTAACGCCGCTTAAAACAAAATAACGGTGCCTGTAACTGGCGGTAATAGTACAGTCATTTATTTTTATGCTGCTTTGCGGCAGATTTTCGGGCAAATTGATATGCAGCCCTTTATGACGCTTTTTGGTTTCCTGCCCTGCGTCCTTTTTCTTTTCCGGCAAAAAATCCGGGCGCATATCCTTATTGAAGCGGATGGCTATTACAGGGTGGTTAAGTTCCGCTTCTTCCAGGCTGTTTAAATTTATACTTCCGGTAACAACATCCAACGGTTTAACTTTAAAGCGCCCGTCCGGCACAAATACAACCGGTTCGCCTTCAGCGTCCAGCCATTTCAGCCCGCGGAAGCCAACATTGCCCCACATATCGGCCGTAATGCTTTCAACGGCCACGCTGCCTTCAAGCGTTTTCTGGCGTGCCATTTCGGCGTTAAAAATTTCGGCCGCATGTTCGCCCGCAAGGCGGCACAGCCAGAAATATACACCGGTTACAACAAGCGCAACAATAATAATGCCAATATACAGTTTAGGATGGTAAAATTTTTTAAGCATACTTACCTCAATCAGTTTTCCTGATTACAGTATAAGGTATTTGCGCCGGTTAGTAAAATTTTTAAACAAAAAACGGGCCCGCATTTAGCATTACTGCCGAAACAGAGCCCGTTTAAATTATTTATTTTTAATTATTTATTTTTAATTATTTATTCCATTTGCAGTGGTCGGTTGCGCCGCTGAACTGGTTCAGGCGGAAGGAATTTTTAAGTGCCACCGTAATAAATTCCTTGGCTTCCGCCAAAGCGTCCTTAACACTCAGTCCTTTGGCAAGCCCTGCGGTAATGGCTGCCGAAAAAGTGCAGCCTGCGCCGTGGTTAAAGCAGCCGGGAATTTTCTTTTCGGTATTAACAACATAGTTTTTGCCGTCATACAGTACGTCTACCGCTTCATCGCTGTTATTGCGCGAGCCGCTTTTAATAACAACATAGCCTGCGCCCATTTCCTGAATGCGCGCCGCAGCTTCTTTAATTTCGTCAAGCGTTTCCACCTTATCCATACCGGCAATATACGCCGCTTCCAGAGTATTCGGCGTAATAACATCGGCACGGCTTACCAGCACTTCTTTAATGGCTTTGGCTGCTTCCGGCACCATAATTGCGTCAATGCCCTTGCACACCATTACCGGGTCAATAACAACGTTCTTCAAACTGTATTTATCAATGGTATCGGCCACCAGCTGCACCAGTTCCGCACTGCCGAGCATGCCTGTTTTCATGGCGTCAATGCCGATGCCTTCCACAATGGTTTTTATCTGTTTTTCAATAACATCCATGCCGATTGGGTACATCTCGTGGTCCCAGTTGAGCGGGTTCTGCGCCACAATAACCGTCAGCGCCGTCATGCCGTATACACCCATGGCGGTAAATGTTTTTAAATCTGCTTCCATGCCTGCGCCGCCGCTTGTATCGCTGCCGGCAATGGTCATAGCCTTATGTAATGCCATTTTAAAGCCCCCTGTAATACAAAAAATTTATGTTTTTAACACAAATATTATGATATACTAAAACTGTTATTAAAAAAATATCCAGAATTTCCAATTTTAAAGGGGACAGTTTATGCTTATAACCTTGCCGCAGGCAGAAAAAAAAGATTTTCCGCTTTATCTGCGCTTGATAAATGAAATAAAAAGCAAAATACACTGCGGTGAAATTGCAGCCGGAGAAAAAATGCCGTCGCTGCGTAAACTGGCACACGATTTGGAAGTAAGCCGCACCACGGCAGAAGCGGCATACAGCCAGCTTGTTGCCGAAGGCTACCTTATTGCCAGCCCCAAACGCGGTTACTTTGCGGGCAGCATAGTTTCCCGCAAGCCGCAGAAAATTCTACCGCCGCAAAAACCTTCTGCCGCAGTCATACGGTACGACTTTGGCAATAATTATATCGACAGCAGCCTTTTTCCCGCTTCGCTTTGGAAGCGCTGCCTTGGCCATGCCCTGCAAAATTCGGCGCTGCTCGCCGGTTACGGCAACCCGCAGGGCGAGCCCTACCTGCGCAGCACACTTGCGCGTTACAGCCACGAAGCGCGCAGCGTTATCTGCACGCCGGAACAGATAGTTATTGGCGCCGGTATGCAGAGCCTGCTGCAAATACTTATTGACGTGCTTGACGCTTTGCCGCACACAGTTGCTTTTGAAGAACCCGGCTTTACCAAAGCGGAACATATTTTTGCAATGAGCGGCTGGCAGGTGCGGCATTTTAACACCGAAAACCTGCACAACAAACTGCCGCAGCTGCTTTATGTAAGCCCCTCCAACCCGTACAAGGGGCGCTCGCTTTCGCCGCAGGGCAGGCTTGATTTACTGCGCTGGGCACAGCAAAACAGCGCCTACATTTTAGAAGACGATTACAACGGCGAATTCCGTTATTTTTCGCACCCCATTTCGTCACTGCAGGGCATGAGCGGCGGGCAGAATGTAATTTACTGCGGCTCTTTCTCGCGCATTCTGCTGCCAAGCCTGCGCATAAGCTATTTGGTGCTGCCGCAAAACCTGCTGCCTGTCTATAACCGCATCAAGCATTTATATAACCAAACTTCCTCCAGCATTGAGCAGTTTGCCCTGGCGGAATTTATTGCCTTCGGCGGGCTGCGCCGCCACATAAAAAAAATGCGCCGCCGTTATGCCGTAAAAAACACTTTGCTGCGCACTGCTCTTGCCAATATTTTCGGCAGCAAGGCAAGCATTATGGCTTACGAATCCGGCCTGCATATCCGCCTGGCGGTACACGCCGCTGCCACGGCAGAAGAACTTGCACAAAAGGCCTTGTTAAAAGGCATTCACATTCTGCCAGTTAAAGCGGCCGAAAGCAGCAGCCCGGAAATTTTGCTTTCGTTTGCAGGCATTGCCGAAGAAGATATTGAACCGGCGCTTTTGGAATTAAAAAAAGTATGGGGGTTATAAAAAATGCTCTCTTGTAAGCACGCAGCTTACAAAGAGAGCATTTTACTTTATTTAATAAATATTTCCCAGCACAAAACCGCAAGCAGGCCCGGCACGCCGAAAATACCGGCGATAAGCGCTTTGGCAACAGTTATTTTCAGCCCGAAGCCCACGGCTGCACCGATAAGGTTTACCAGCCACAGCGCAGCGGCGCCGATAACGCCGTTCCACACCAGCTTAAACGGCAGCGATAAAAATTTAACCGCGATCAGTAAAATTAAAACGCCGGCAATAAACGGCAGCGAGCCTTCTATCGTTGCAGAATCGAGCCCCTGCACAGCGTCAATAGCTGCCGTGCCGATTTCCCTGACTGCGTTTTCCGCATCCTGTATTTCCATTTTTTAATCTTGCCTTTCTTACAGACGCAGCCTGTTCTCCAGCGCGCGTGCCAAAGTCAGTTCGTCGGCGTACTCCAAATCGCCGCCGACAGGCAAACCATGCGCAATACGGCTGGTTACCACGCCCAGAGGTTTCAGCAGCTGCGCCAGATAAGCCGCCGTTGCTTCACCCTCCACATTGGAATTGGTCGCCAGAATTACTTCTTTTACTTCGCCCTGCTGCAAACGGCGCAGAAGTTCCTTAATCCGCAGGTTATCCGGCCCAATGCCGTCCAGCGGCGACAATGCGCCGTGCAGGACATGGTACAGGCCTCTGTACCCGCGGCTGCGTTCCATGGCCATTACATCCTGCGGCTGTTCCACCACGCAGATGGTGGTTTTGTCGCGCCCGGGGTCGCTGCATATGCCGCATTCCGGCTTGTCGCTTAAATTATAGCAGGTACGGCACAGGCATACCTGGCGTTTGGCATCAACCAAAGCAGCAGCCAGCCGCTGTACATCCTCTGCCGGCATATTAATAATATGATAGGCAAGGCGCAGCGCCGTTTTGGAACCAATGCCCGGCAAACGCCGCAGCTGTTCATGCAGGTTTGCCAGCGGGCGTATCAGGCGCGCCATATCAGAACATGCCCGGCAGTTTCATCCCGCCAGTAATTTTGCCCATTTCTTTTTCGGTCATTTCGTCTACTTTGCGCATTGCTTCGTTAATGGCAGTAGTAACCAAATCCTCCAGCATTTCCACGTCTTCGGGGTCAACTGCGCTGGGTGCAATGGTAACCTTTTCAACGGTTTTGCGGCCGGTTACAACAACGGTAACGGCACCGCCGCCGGCAGTTGCTTCAACAGTGCGGTTTTTCAGTTCCTCCTGCATTTTCAGCATATCCTGCTGCATTTTCTGTACTTTTTTCATCATACCCTGCATATTTGCCATTCCGGGATTAAACATAAATAAATTCCTCCTTAAATTTACTGATTACAGTTTCTGCAATGTTCCGCCAAAAGCCGCCATGGCTTTTTTAACCACCGGCTCAAGTTCCTCTTCCTGCTCTTTTGCAGGCGCCGGTGCAGGCGGTTTCTGCATAAGTCCGGCTTCTTCAACGCAGTTTAAGCGCACCTCACAGCGTGCAAGGCGCAGCAAAACGGCTTCAAAAGCCTTTTTATAATCATCGGCATTCATGCGTTTGCAGTTAAACTTGTTTTTAAAAGCAACCGTTAAAATACCGTTGACATAGCTTACTGCACGCCCACCGGCAGCACAGGCCACCATGGAGCGTTTCTTTTCCGTTTTTAAAATTTCAAGCACCTGCTGCCACAAATCTCCGGCAGCAGCATCTGCTTCTATAATTGGAGCAGACTCTGCATTCTGCACCGGAGCGGCTTTTTTTACAGGCACAGCTTTAACAGGTTCAGCCGCGGGCTGATAATTTTCTGCTTCCGCGGCAGCCTTCTGAGGCTGCGGTTCCGACGCTTCGGTGTGAATGCCATGCCCTTCGTCAAGCACATAGCCGAATTTAGGCCCGGTTTCCGGCGCAGCGGCTGCTTGCTGGGGATACTCCTGATGCACAGGCGCAGCAGAAACCGTTTGCTGTATTACCGGTATTCTTCCGGCAAGCATGGCTTCCAGTTTTTCCACGCGCGCGGTTAAAGCTGCCAGCGTGCTGCCTTCCACACGGCACAAATCAAACAGGCACATTTCCGCGGCAA
>UMKK01015832.1_pt1 | contig 41148 bp, 28 predicted proteins | sample 1966281 | NCBI WGS metagenome assembly UMKK01 (sample SAMEA4836175, study PRJEB28245) | human gut metagenome | biome: gut microbiome; material: fecal sample | place: Denmark | collected 2008 | reverse complement strand
TGTATTTACAGTGTTCCTAATAGGAAGTAATCATATGTTTTTTGCAATTTTCTTATTAATTTAAACTGCTTGTTTGTTTCCCATAACAAGAAAAAAGGTGACACATTGACTTTGTTAATTTTAAACCATTTATTAAAATGATATATAACATTACAATCCATAATATCTGAAATATTAATTATGTTTTTTAAGTTCAATTCTAATTGTTGGCTATCATTTTTAATTATTGTACTCAATTCTTCAATAGTGCATATGGTGCCAATTCCTTGAGGTTTATAGTTAAGTAATTCTTTATATGCAAATTTCTTATAACTGTTTTTTGAATAAAAATAGCATAATGTTCTTATTGCCAGTTCATGAAGTTTCTTTATACCTTCACCATTAACGATTGGAAAAGAAATTAAATTGAACATATGCGATTTATATGATACTTCAGTTGTTTCAAAAGCATATTTCAAACAATTTGAAGCATATAACATACACAAAACTGCTGTAATATCGCTTTGTGTTTCTTTAAATTTCTTATTTAATAAATTTAAAATATTATATTCAACTGTGTAATCAAATTCATGAGACTTTTTATCTATACCATAGCCATTTATCAAATAAACTTTTATGCTTTCTGGATTGCTACTATTCTTGTTGACATATTGAACAAATAGTTCAACTGAACTATCCAAATTACTAGAATACTTATAACCCGTTAAAATTTTCAATATATTGTCATCCTGTGAAGAATTGTTTTTGCTAAACTGATAATGCAATATATCAATTTTATTAATTTGAATGTTAGAAATTTCTGCTTTTATAAAAAGTAGCACCTCATCTTCAATAAGATTATGAAAACATTCTGCATACTTATAGGCTAAATCTTTATTTAAAATAATTTCTGACCAAACGTGCTTCACAGAAGTTTTCAAATAATCTAACATGTCATCTGAATAAAACAATTGAAGTGTTGTACTTAAATGATAAGTGACTTTTTCCGGCGCATAAGGAAATACTAAACTTATTAATTTTTCTAATTTTATATCTTTGCTTTCAAAAAATATATAATAGATAACATAATCACATAAATTTTGATCTGAAAATTTAACTGCTAAATTTTCATAAACATCAACTACTTCAAAATTATGAAATTTTTTACATGTTTCTATAACAAAATCATTAGTAATTTCTGCAACATTTGCAAGTTTATATACAAGTGATTCATTATTTTGAATTTCAAAGCTTTCAATAAAAGCAGTTATTGCCATTACAATTAATTCACTGTCATTTAAATCTTTAAATATATACTTAAAGTATGAAGAAAAAATTTCTGCTGAATTTTGAATATTAGCATAATAACCTTCTTGTTTTGCACTTATACCTGCCATAAATGCAAGTCTAACATTCCCTTTAGAAATTTTGGAGATTTGTTTTAAAAACACTTGGTTTTTTATTCCTAAATTGTCAGCTATAATTTTTGTTATAATATCTTTGTCTATCGGTTTTAATTTATATTCATAGGGAATTACAAAGTCTTTTATTTTTGAAATTGTATCTTTTTTTGCATAATCTCTTACAGTCAGCATGATTTTAAATACTTTATCCTCATCGGTATCTTTTAACAATTCCAATACTAATTCCAAATCAGTAAGTTTATTTGCATCATCAACTAAAATCAAATATTTATCATTATCCGAAAAATAGGCTCTTAAATCATCATAAATTGATAAATTTCTGTTTTTAATAATATAAAATTTGCACTTATGTTTGTCACAATAATACTTGCAACATTCATAAGCTAATTTTGTTTTTCCAACACCGGAAGGTCCTTCAACAACGATAACATCATTATTTTGGAGTGTTTGGATCAGGTCATTAAATTCATCTTCACGTCCAACTAAGTCAACATCAAGAGGAGTTCTAAAAACCGACTTGTTATTATCAATAATAAAGTCTTCTGGAGTTAAAATTTGTTCTGTATCTATTTCAATTGATAAATATTCTTTGGCTAGACGAGGATAATTATATAATAAGTCATTTGCTAATGTGTTTATTCCTATAAGTGTAATGGTTTTAAATAATGAGTAAATTTCTTTATCTTGCTCAATTGTAAAATTTGAACTTGTATGACAACATATAATCTCAGATAGGTCTTTATTATCAATTCTTTCTAAACACGACAATATATCACTTTTAACTTTGTTGAATTTTGCAGTTTCATTTGAATATGTACCATACATAATGGCAATATACTTTCCATTTGGAGTTCTAACATATGAATCAGGAACTCCCTTTGTTGTTTTATTTGTTCCTTGTTGAGAACCTAATGATTGAATGTTTGTAAATTTATATTTTAAATAAAGGTATTGATTAACTAATTTTTGAAATTTTCCACCTTCTAGTTGCAAAATGGCATTTTCAATCTGATTTATTTTTGACATCTAATCACCTCTAAACATCTTTTTTACATTTTATCACAATAAATACCTATATACAATTATAGTACTAAAAAGAATTTTATACTTAACTGTACGATTGCCTCGTTCATTAACAGCGTATGCTTCTTCAAATTTAATACCCCACTTGAAGAATAATTGCAGTTTTACCTTCATAGGATAAACGCCCATTTTCATAACAATAAATTGTCCTTTGGGCATTGATTTAAGCTCATCGGCAGTCATTAAAGGTCGTTCAATCATTTGAAGTGACTGTGAAGGATCATTAACACTGCGACTAACTGAACCGCTCATAACATTCCTGCTGCCAAGAGCCTTTGACATTGACTCGGCAGTAACAGAGTTTGAGCAAAGCCACCAAATATAGTGAGCTGAGTATTATCAACAATGATTGCGGCACCTTCCTTGCCGTAGTTCTTTTCAAGCTGTTGCAATGATTGAATAATTGCAACGATTTGAAGTCTTCGAGAACGAGATGCAGAGAACATCATCTCAGCTGATTCAATCTTTGATAATGTTCCGTACTCATCGCGCAAGAATACACAGCGATTCTTTAATTTGCCCCTTGCTCATCAGCAACCGAAAGGATTTCTCTGTATAGCTGTTGAATGATAAGTGAAATCATAAAGAACTTGTTTGGATCTTCCTCTGGCATAATAAGAAATATTGCACTTTTTTGATTGCAAAATTCCTCTGCATCAATTTCGGTGTCAAAACAAAGAATCTGGAAAATGTTATATCAAAAAATTCCAAGCGGAAGATTTTGGATTATGCCAAATGACTTTTTTGAAAAATACAAAGGTATCTGCAAGTCAAATAGATTGTTAACAAAACAAATTGCCATCACTCTATTATAGAGCGATGGCAATTATGCTTAGTCTTTTCTAAACTCTTTATAGAAAACGCCAGCCATAACATCCATGACATTTTTGTAGAATTCAGCATCAGTAAATAGCTTGTTGTAGGACTCGGTACTCTGTGTGTAACATCGAGTTGCAATCTCTTGAAATTTATCAGGGAATAAGCTGTTGACAAACATTTCTGCGTTTGAACCTTTGGCTTGCTCTCTCATTTTTGCTTTAACTTCGGGATCAGCCATAAACATTTCGTAAACCCCTTTGAGAATGACTCTATCGCCTTCGGTGAAATTGCCAAGATATCTCTCGTTAATTTTATCAATAATGCTTTGCAAGGTATCTTTTTTCTTATTCGGCTTTTTCGGCGCAAGATTACTTGTTGGAATCAGTTCCACACTTGCGTTATCAAGTTTTATTGAGCCTCTGAATGTTTCGTTAAGTGAAGCATATTCAAGACTGATTTTATCATCAATGTCAACAATATCTTTGGAAGTTCTCGGTAGGAATTTAACCAACTGAGATGTAAAAAGATATTCATTGAATAACTCTTCATCGTGAAGTTTAACAAGTTGAGTAACATAAGAATATGCGTTGTTGAATTTTCTGAGATAATCTCTTGCAGCATATTGCCTGTCTTCTTCAAGCTCAGAAAAGCGATCAACAACCGGTTTCAGTATTGCAGAAAGTCTTCCGAGTCCGGTTTGTGTTTGCTTTTGTTTTGATTGAGCGTCCATAAGTGTTCTATACTTTTGAACATCCTCCATATTATAAAGCAAATAGTCTTGAATCTTTGCACGCAGATCATAAACCCGGTTTATATCAACTTCGCCATCAAGCGTAGTACATTCAAAGTATGGCTGGAAAGAATCCTTGATATCATCAACTGTGTTTTCAAAATCAAGAACAAAAACTTCATCTTTACCGAAGCAGGTTCTGTTAAGTCTTGAAAGTGTTTGAACCGCATTAACGCCCTTTAATTTTTTATCAACATACATGGACTGAAACAACGGTTCATCAAATCCTGTTTGATATTTGTTTGCTACAACTAAAATATTATAGAGCGGGCTGTTAAATACTTTTCTGAATTTCTTATCAGTCGTTATGTACTTACCATTCTCGTCAACATTCATTTGTGACTCACGATATTCAATGCCGTCAACTTCAACAGAGCCTGAAAATGCAACCATAACATCCGAACCAACGCTCTCTTTAGGATGAGACTTCAAATAATCCTTGATTGCAAGATAGTATCTAACCGCATTGGCACGAGAGTCGGATACAATAATAGCCTTACCTTTACCGTCAATGGTAAATCTTCCTTTTGATAGGAAGTTAGACATTATCATGTCCGTTTTTTGCTGAATGGTATATCCGTGTTGCTTGTAGTATCTAAACAAGGCTTTTGCGGCAGCACCTTCTATAAGCTCAGGATTTTCCTGCGTTACTCTGACAAGTCGAAAAGCCTCTTGAATTGTAGTATAGTTTTTCAATACATCAACAATAAATCCCTCTTCAATTGCCTGTCGCATTGAGTAAACATGAAATGGTGTTTTACGCATTTGCGGTTGTCCGTTCTCATCTAAATATGGATGAGGTGTGCCAAACATTTCAAGCGTTTCACCCTTCGGTGTGGCGGTAAAGGCAAAGAATGATTGGTTATTATGCTTACCTTGACCTACCAGTGCTCCGATATATTTATTTTGTAAATCTGCTTCGTATTCTTCAATATCTTCGCCATCGGCAATTTCTCGAACAGCAACATTCAAATCCACAAGTGCTTTTTTCAAAGTTTTTGCACTTTTGCCGTTTTGCCCCTGATGAGCCTCATCAACAATAACAGCAAATTTTTTGCCTGAGATTTTTTTCATTTTCTCATAAGCAAATGGAAATTTCTGAATGGTGCAGATAATAATCTTTCTGTTATCGTCAATAGCATCTGCTAAATCTTTTGATGTCTTTTTATCATCGATCGCAGCAACCAATCCGGCTTGGTGGTCAAAACTGTTTATAGTTTCTTGCAACTGTCCGTCAAGCACAACTCTATTTGTAACAACAATAACAGAGTCAAATATAGGCTCGTCATATTCATTATGAACCGATGCAAGGCGATACGCTATCCATGCAATAGAATTTGATTTACCCGAACCTGCTGAGTGTTCAATCAAATAATTGTTACCCGGTCCGTTCTCTTTAACATCAGCAAGTACCTTTTTAACAACATCATATTGATGATACCTCGGAAAGATAAGTTTCTTCTTTGCCTTGGTATATGACATAAATCTATGCAAAATATCGAGCAATGAATCACGCTGTAATACTTCTTTCCAAAGATATGAAGTCAAATAATCCTCTCCATCTTTTACAGGGTTTCCTGCTCCGCCCGGATTTCCTGCTCCGTTTGAACCTTGGTTAAACGGCATAAAGTATGTTTTGTCATCTTTAAGAACAGTAGTCATCCATGCTTCGTAATGGTCAACAGCAAAATATACAAGAAATCTGTGGTTAGGTCTAAAGCAAAATTCCTTTGAACTTCTGTTTTTCTTAAACTGCATTTTGGCATTGTTTACATCTTGTCCTGTAAACTGATTTTTGAGTTCAAGGGCAACAACAGGAATACCATTGACGGATAAAACCATATCAATCGTGTTGTCAAGTTTAGGGGAATATTTGAACTGTCTTGTGCATCCAAGAATATTGGCATTGTATTTTTCCATGGTCGACTTGTTTAGATTGCTTTCAGGTTTAAAATAGCAAATCTTAAAATTATGTCCCATGTCAGTTACACCGTTGCGCAAAACATAAAGAAGTCCTTCTTCGCTGATAACCTTTTCAAGTCGCATATAGAGTTTGTCCGGTGCAGCTTCGCCATAGTATTTTTTATACTTTTCCCATACTTTAGGCTGTGTCTTTTCGATAAATTCGATAAGAACATCCATATAGATACATTTTTCCACATCATGTTGACGGTTATGTATCCACATAGATATGCCTGACGGGGCATCATGCTTTTGACCTGCGAATTGTTCATATCCGCCTTTGGTGATAAGATACTCCTCAATATCGTATTCAAATCTCTTTTCATTTGTTTCCATGATAAACACCTTAAAATATTATAATGATCTTACATCAAAAAATTATTTCTAAATAGATTGTTTATTTCATCAGTGGTAAATCCAATTCTGCTTAAGAAAAAGCAATATACTAAACCCGATAGTCCATAAGCAATATCAACTATTTCTGAATTCAAAATTTGATGTCTGCCATGTGTTGTACCATTTCTGTGCTTAACAAACTTTTCGATAGATGTTTTACAATGTGTCGGTTCACAATTCAGTAAAATGCCCATTGCCTCTTGATATTGCAAAACCATATACCAAATTCTTTCAGTTTCTGACATTTTCCAATGACTAATATTGTTAAAAATTGATGTATATGTGCGTTCTTCTAAAGAACCGCTTTCTCTTTCGTGTGCTTTAACTAGTTGCTTAACATTCTCGATTAAATCATTTAAATCATCATTTTGTTCTTGTGGAATTTCTATAAATTCCATTTCACATTCTAATGCTGACGCAATATTTCTGATTTTCTCAGAAGTATAATAATTTGAATCTTTATCATTATCAGGAATAAAGCTAAAATCATAATTAGGTTTATTTTCCTTTAAGTTGTAAACTATTTCAAAAAACTTTGAAGCACGATTTCCCAATTTCATAAAAGTCAAGTTATTGAATAAATGTTTTTTGGTAAACTCCTGATCTTCGTGCAAAAAAACATTTGCAGTATTAGTCTTATATATTTCATCAACATTATCTCCAATGATAATTTCATCAAATCCTACATTTTTTCTATATGTTAATATTGATAATATTTGTTTAATCCGTCCAATATGAAAAGATATGGTGTCAAGTGCCTGTTTTTCATCAAATTCAATAGTTAATATTATATCTTCATTTTTTAGTCCTATCCCAGTAACTCCGCTGTGTTCTGAAATGTTTGAGTAAATGGTTACATGACATTTTGAGTTGTCAAAAATAAAATCAAATTCAATAGCATTATTTTGAAATTCATATATGAATTTTCCATCTTCCATCTGTCCTAAATCGTGTTTTAACGCATTACAAATTTGAAGCAAATTCAGTGTTCCACCCTTGAATACAATAACATTAAAATCATCAATTTCAGTATTGTTGACATTATTGTTTCCATAAATATACATATATGTTTTTAATCTAAAAACAGAATATAAATTAATTTCAGAATGATAAGGAATTAGAACGCTATGATTATCGTGTGTTTTCCCATGAATATATCCACCTTTTGGTTTGATAACATATTCATTATTAGATAATTCGCTCCTCATGAAAGTAAAAATATAATTATCCTCAAAGAAACAAATATTGCCTTCTTTACATTTGACAATACCAGTTATATGCTCTTTCTTTTTAGACATTAACACACCTCTCTTTTACCGGTCACATATTCGTAAATGAGCGACTTTTTATAGTCATTTAATTTGTCAATTTTTTCTTGTTTGATTGCTATAAGGCGGTCGATTTTAGCACATTTATCATCAAGAAAATCGGCGATTTGCTGTTGCTCATGTTTGGCATATGTTACTGGTACAAGTATTTCTTTTGAACGCTCAATATTCAAATTAAGTTGCGTACTCACAATTGATGCATGAATGAAACTTTCTTTTAATGATTTAAATAGATAATAGACATAGTTTTCACTGAAACCCTTTTCTACTGCAAATCCGACAACACTATCAGGAAAATATGCATCAAATCCGAGAATCGCTATATCTCCAACATTTGCAGCAATCGTCATAGTCATAGTACCTTTAGGAAACAGCTTGCTTACACTTGCACCATTTTCATTTAATGTTTGGGAATATGTTGTAATATATTTTTTTGCACGAGCTACATCACCAGTTTGAATAAATGGATACTTCCCATCGTACAATCGTGGGTCATTTCTTGGACGATGATTAAAAAGTCCACGCGAAACATCCGTAATATACTTAAGCTTTATAATTTCCCAATTTATAGGCATACTTCCAATCCAATCCACACCGCTATCTTTCATTGGAACATCGGGATTAAGTCCTTTTGTTACAACTTCGGTAATAAGTGATTGCTTATACTGCGTCAGCTTTTCAATCTGTGTCTGCTGATTGACAATCAGTGAGTTAACCTTGGAACAGGCGGTATCGAGATAGTCGGCAATACGGTGTTGCTCTATCTCAATAGGATAAGGGATAAGCAACATTCCCATATCTGAAGAATTTAACGCACTTCTAACCCCATCGCCGCCGAGGTTATTAAACACACAGTTGTAATACATACTCACGAGAAAGTAGTATATGAATCTCGGATATTGTTTCTTATTTTTGGGACAAAATCTAATATACGCAGGCGATACAAGTCCTGTATATGGAGATAGTCCAACACGGCTTGTACTGATGTTTTGTAAATCAATCATTTTGAAAACAAAGTCGTTTTCATGTAGCACTTGATATGTATCAAATTCTTTTGGCTGAAGTCCATCAGAATCGTCTTTAGGTCTCTTTACAACTCCGTTCAAAGTCAACGCAAGTCTCTCATATGAACGAGATTTATCACCTGCAATTTCTTTTGAATTCTTATATTTATCCTTATATCGAATTAGTCCCCATGCTTTTGGAATATTCCCAATCCAAGCAACTCCGCTATTTTTCATTTCTCTCATAATTTTCGCGTTCTCTTTCTTTTGATGACAGTTATCAATATTGCTATCGCCACAATTCCGGCAACGATGCATAATGCTGTTATCCAATTTGATACAATCAGTCTGAACAGCCAAATTGCAACTCGTGTTACAGCCCACATAACTACATAGCAAACAAGGCGTATAGTCCAGTGAGCAATCTTGCCGCCGGTTCTCGTATGAATAATATCAAAATCATATAATTTGCCGACAGAACCGTACGCAAGATGATATGCAATTTCACCAATAACAAGCAAAATAGCCCATTCTTTCCACCAATCAAGTGGCAATCCTAAAGGGTCTGTCAGCGATCCAAATAGAAATCTTAAAATTTCTGTCATCAATTCTCCTTACCGAATAATTCTTTCATTAGTGTTGTTTCCTCTTCCTCTAAGGCTTTGATCTCTGCAAATATATCCTCGGACGGAGTAGGCGGTACGAATTTATAAAACAATCTTGTAAACGGAATTTCGTAACCGATTTTATCTTTCTTCCTATCAAGATAAGCAAATTCATTATAAGGCAAAACATTCTTTTTAATGAATTCATCAATGTTTTCATTCAGCGGAATAGATTCTGTATCCGTTTTTGCTTTGTCGGGTTGAGGCTTGCCTTTTTTCAAAATCGGCTGTCCGTTTTCATCAAGAATAGGAGTTAAAACGGTAACCTTTGTATAACCGAAATAATCATTATCAAATACCTTTGATTCAACAGAAAGGTCACCGTTTTGATAAGTATCATTTGAGAAATCGTTATAAGCATTAACGATTAAATCAATGCAGTTTGATGAAAGGTCAACTCGCTTGTTACCGATGTTTTTTCTACGCTTTTCAAAACATTTAGATGCATCGATAAGTTGAATCTTGCCTTTTCTTTCATCAGCCTTATTTTTTGAAATAAGCCAAATATATGTAGATATGCCGGTGTTGTAAAACAGGTCTGTTGGAAGCTGAACAATGGCTTCAACTAAATCCTCGGTAATTACATATCGTCTGATTTCAGATGCACCGGATCCTGCATCACCTGTAAATAACGATGAGCCGTTTTGAATGATTGCCATTCTGCCGGCGCCTTCTTTTAATTTCTTTACGCCGTTAAGCAAAAAGAGCATTTGACCATCAGAAATTGCAGGAAGTCCGGGACCGAATCTACCGTCATATCCGAATTTTGCTTCGTCTTGAACTGCTGTTCTTTCCTTTTTCCAATCGATACCAAACGGTGGATTAGAAATAATATAGTCGAATTCATAACCACTGAATTTATCATCACTCAAGGTATCGCCATACATCATTCGAGAAGCGTTGCTTCCTTTGATAAGCATATCAGCTTTAGCGATAGCAAAAGTTTCAGGATTGAATTCTTGTCCAAAGCAATCAACCGTAGCATTATCGTTAATATCTTTGAGCTTTTCTTCAAGACAACCAAGCATTTGTGAAGTACCCATTGTCATATCATAAGCAGTTTTAGAACAACCATGTGCTTTGATATTGTCTTTTTCAGGAGCAACAAGAAGCTCGGTCATAAGATAGATAATATCTCGGCTTGTAAAATGTGCTCCGGCTTGTTCGTCATAAGATTCGGAAAACTTACGAACAAGTTCTTCAAAAATATAACCCATATCGGCAGATGTAATTTTACCGAGTGACATATCGCCTTTTTCAGAATTGAACTCTTGAATCACTACATAAAGCACATTACCGCTGTTCATTGTTTTGATTTCATCTGCAAATTTAAAGCGAGTCAATATATCTTGAACATTCTCTGAAAAGCCGTGAATATAATCCTCAAAATTTTCTTCAATATTGTCAGGCTCTGCAAGAAGTTTTTTGAAATCAAACTTACTTTTATTATAAAACTGATAACCGGAAGTTTGAGAAAGAATGCCATCCATAAGAGCAGGAATCATACCTTGTGCCTGAAGTTCCTCAGCCTTTTTAACAACGACTTCTTTGGTAGGGGCAAGAATATCATCAAAGCGTTTAAGTACGGTCATCGGCAAAATAACTTTGCCATATTCGTGTGGCTTATATAAACCAACCAAATGTGTTGCGATTTCCCAAATCAAATTGGCTTTTACTCTGATATTTTCTGTGGTCTGCTTTTCGATTTTATCGATATTCATAATTGAATACTCCTTATTTCTGACTGGCAAATAAGCACAATAATCAGATTGCATTTCCAACAAATTCTAATCAATGATTATAATATTACAATTTTAATTATATCGTAGAAAAAGCATAATATCAATAAACAAATAGCAATTGTCCCAAAAAGCGGACTATTACAAACAAAAATTCGATAACAACATCAAAAAGGATCTGCCTTTGCATTTTTGATGGATAAACAATATGTAAAGGGCAAACTTAAAACGAGGGTTTAAAGTTTTATTACTTTAAGCCCTCATTATTTTTTGAAAAGTCTCTCAAATTTTTTGCTCATTTCAATTCGTGTTACGATTTTGATTTGAACGTTGTCTCTCAAAAGTCTCAGTCATAAATGCCCCAAATCGCACTAAAATGACTTCGGAATTTTAAAATTTGCCGGCTCTTAGAATCTCTCAAAGACTCTCACGGTATTTTAAAGCAAAGAAAAAATGCCCGAATGCTGCTGTAAAAAGCGGTATTAGGGCATAAAAAATCCTCGGAACAAATTGTTCCGAGGTATTGGCTGGAAAATAACAACCTGTCAAGTCACGGTAGTATTTGCTTTGCAAATCTCCACCTTAAAGACTTGACAGAACGTTTTTACGGGTTTAATTGCATTATAAACCCGTAATAAGGATTCGAACCTAAAAATGGCGGAGTCAGAGGCTCGCAATCTTTTTTCAAAACCGCCTATTTAAGCCGTTTTTCAGCCTTTGCGTCTCTCAAAAATCTCTCAGAATTTTATTTTTGCTTTGCATAGCAAATTCGTATGAGGAATTGCGAACCTTACACTGAGGTGTATTAAGAAACTCTAAATCCGCATTATTATTTACAGCAGGATACTGCGCAATTTGATGACGAAGAATATAAAAGCTCTTTATTCAATCAGATTTAAACTGAATGCCGGTCTCATATATTCTATTGCTTCCTGTTATATATATTCATTGATAATATTTGATATATTGTCATTTATACAGATGGATTTATGCCGTATTTCGGGCGGACAAACGGGCGATTCGATAACTTCTTGGCATAAAAAATCCCTCCTGATGTATATTCTACATCAAGAGGGCTCTTTTTCTATTGTCCATTTTTTACGGACTTGTTCAAAATCTAATTCCGTCCTTTTTGTATGTCTTATCACTTTTAGGCTTGTATGAGAATTTTAAGAAATGTTTTTTAAAATCTTTGATTTCTTAACAGTGCTTACGGTTGCCTGAATTATCGGACCGGAGAGCAAAACGGTGGCAATTGTGCAAATTCCGAATTTACCGCCGAGCAAAACGCCGATAATTACCATTATAATATCAAGAACCATTCGTACGATTTTGATTTTCCACCCGTTTTTTTCGGCAAGCGAAAATGTGACTGCTTCATATGATCCCCTGCCGAAATCAGCGGCGGAGTAAAGCCCCGTTCCGAACGAAAATACAGCAATGCCAAGCAGCATTATAACAAAATTAACCGCTTTAATATCTGTATAATGCTGAATTTTTGTGAATACATCCACGAAAAAACTGTAAATGATTTGGTAAAGAATTGTGCCGACATTGATTTGCTTTCTGTCATAGAAAAAGGCAAAAATTATCATTGCCACAGCCACAACAAGCGACGATGTGCCGATTGACATACCTGTCACATTCGTCAGCCCTTGCCACAATATCGCAAGTGTTGCGCCGCCGAAACCTGCGCCTATTGCAAGCGTAATTCCGTATGCGGATATTATTGATCCGATAACAATCATCAGCGTTTTTGTTGCATATTTTTTAAATTTCATATTATCGCCTACAAAAAAATAAGACTGTAAACTCTGCTGTTGTGTTCAGAAACAGCAAAATTTATAGTCTTCATCAGCCGAGACAGCTTTATTTTTTTGATTATACACCCGAGATTTTATAAAGTCAACGGTTATAAATATGATTTTCTGTATTCGCTCGGAGTTTTTGCTCATTTCAATTCGTGTTACGATTTTGATTTGAACGTTGTCTCTCAAAAATCTCTGCCAATTGTGTATCACAAGTTTTCAACAAATTCGTATAAGGAATTGCAAACCTTACAATGAGGTGTCGTTCGAACACAAAGTCTACTAATTTATTTTTCTATTTTGCAATCTCTATTGAAAAAGTACCATTGTTATTAAGCGCCGGCTTAAAGCAAAGCAGCTCCACAACCTTTGCGTATACTCCGTATTTCAGCACTTTATTCACCTGCGATTGAGATAATTTTCGTTCGGTTACAGTATGTATTCCATCATTCTTTTCTTTGTTTTCAGCCCCATTTTTTCATAGAATTTTTCTGCCGGAGTGTTCCCTGTCCATACATTCAGTGTTACTTCGTAGCAGTCCATCCTTTTTGCCTCTTTTTTGACATAATCAAACAGAGCCTCGCCGATATGCTTTCCTCTTTGTTCCTTGTCTACGCACAAATCGTCGATATACAGTGACTTAAACGGTACTGTATTGTTAGAAACAGACTGTTCCTGTAACTGACAAAAGGCATAGCCCACACAGATGCCACTGCCGTTTACGGCAACATAAATCGGCTTTTTGTCATCATTTATCATTTTCACCAACTCGTCAGTCGTGTATTTGGTGGTACCGGATATAAAAATATCAGGGCGTATGTCGGCGTGTATTTGGAGCACCTGCTTCAATAACTCGATAATCCTCGGTATATCCTTTTCTTCCGCTCTTCTGATATTCATGCTGTATTAGCTCCTAATGAATAAATTTTTGAATTTATTATATAAAGATTATTCTTGTCAGTCAATTTAAAAGTTAATACCTGAATATACCCCGTAGTGGTCGGACACATACCCGTTGTTCAGGTCGTTCAGCACGGTATAATCTACTGCTTTTCCGTCGGTAAATATAAAATCGATAGGCTCATTACCGGTAGAGCGATAGCCCCACTCTTGATATGTGGCTGTCTTTTTTGCTCGGTTCGTGCAGTCGTTCAGCTTGGACGCAACGAGCTTATAAGCCGTTCCGTCTTGGGTTTCGTTGAAATCACCGGTCAAAACGGTGCCGTCGGTATTGTTGTATTTTTCTTTTAGCTCATTGAGTTTGTTCATAACTACATTTGCACCGAAATCAGCTGCCTGCTCCGATGCGTTATCCAGATGAGTGTTCAAAAAAATGATGTTTTTGCCGTTCTGCTTATTCAGCAGAACAACATAGCTGCAAATTCTGTAGCATCCGGCTTCACAGTGATTACCGTCTTTGTCGGTGTAGGTGTATTTGCTTTCCTTTTCGGGAGTTTCGCTGAGCCAAATTGTGTTCTTTTCCACAGCGGAAAACTTGGTTTTGTTCCAAAATACAGCATTCATTTCGCTGTTCTTTTCTTCGCTGTCGCCGCCTCGCTTTACTCCGTAGTTTTCATAATCCGGCATAGTAGATTTGAGCTTTTCCAGCCAAATAGAATTCATTTCCTGCGTGCCGATTATGTCCGGTTTTATACTGTTCATATAGCTTGCAAATCGGTCGCAGCGTTCTGCACTTGAAGTGCCGTCTAATTTTTCACCAAAAGCGGCAGCAACATTGAATGTTACTGCGCTTATGTCGCAGTCAGCGTTTTTCGGAGGTGTATATGTCACTTTAGGTGAGCGATAAACGAAGCAAGAAGAAGCGATAACAGCACCGACGATTATCAGAGCTACTACGGTATTGTAGGTATTGACTCCCTTTTTGTGAACTGCGTTCTGCAAAATGAATCTAATGAAATATATCAAAAGAGTCAAAATCAATCCTGCCTTTGCCCTTGCGCCAAATCCGACAGAGCAAAATGACATCAGTACCGTCACACCGAAATTTACGCTGAATGCAATAATATCACGCTTGTATCCGCTTTTGGCAGAAGTGAAGAAGGAGCAAATTATTTCTGCAATACCAAAAATCACAGCACAGAGTATTGCCGACACAGCAAACAGATATGCCCTGTCGCTCAATATGGCGGTTAGGTCTATTCCGTGGTTGTGTATGCTTGCCGCAAAAGTGATTAGCGAAACATTTTTGTGACCTGCATAAAACATCGGCAGGCACAACACAGCAAGGGATGCTAAAAAAGAGAGCAGCCGCATTATGTGCCACGGGGTTTTAGCCTCAGAATCTTTTAATATGCTTCCGAATTTTTTGTTTGTTTTTGAATGATTATCCATTTTTATTCTCCAAAATAAACAGTAGCGTTTCTGTCGCTGTCCGCACCTCTGTTTACCAGCGGCAAAACAGCCTCACTAATACTCGATAGGCCGATTGAATTGAGCTTTTTACCGAATGGTTTTGCAAGACGGTCGGCTTTCTTCAACACCGAACATATCATTTTGTATTCTACGGAGGAAGTAGGTATGTTTCCGTCGCCTCTGTAAAGATTTGCCGCAATGTTGATAACAAAGGGGACTACTTTTTTTGAGCTGATTTTGCTTATTTCGCTCTTGCTTACACCACTCGAAAAACGAACGAAGTGCCATACCTTTCCGAATGTAAGATGATTTAGAAATTTAGCAAAACGGTGAATAATGGGCTTGTATTTTTTACTCGTTTCCTTAGAGATACTCATGCCTACGGCAAAGTCGGCAAAATTGTCGTAGTCATATTCGGCATCGTACAGTGCTTTTGATACAACGCCCAAAAACAAGTCTTTTGTGTACTCCTCGAGGGTAAGCCCGTTTGTATCGATGCTGTCTGCGCAGTCTGCACAAATGGTTTTTATTTCTGCTTTTTTCTGTTCTTTGTTCAGCACTATTTGGCGATAATACGGCGGAAATCCCGTTAATGCCGCTGTAGAAATGTCATAAAACTTTTTGTTTCCTATTTTGCAATAAGAAATATTGTGCATATGCGTGTGACCGGTAAGCACAAAATCAAAGCCTAAGTCGGAAAGCTGCTTACTGCGCAGCTCATATTTATTCAGCATATCACCCTTTGCAACAGCCGCATATATAGGCGACGGCGGCACAAGAGGGTGATGTGTCATTGCTATAATGTATTGACCGTCTCTTTTTGCATTGTTCGCTTCTGTTTTTACCCAATTCATCAGTTCGTCGCTGAATCCGCAATCGGGATCGCCGTAGTCATCGTTGAGTGCAAACAGGCGGTATCCGTCTGCAAGCTGTGCCACATACGACATTGTGCTTTTGTGCTTTGCGATGGCGTTGTTATAGCCAAAATCGCCGTAGTATTTCAAAAGTTGTGTTCGTTTTACTGACTCAACCTCTATATACTTGTCGTTTTTGTCTATGCCGTATGTGGGCATACGAGGAGTGGTATAGTCGTGGGTTGCGGTTATGACATACACTCTCTTGCCCTTTTGCTGCAGCTTTTTCATAGCGGCTTTCATCTCGTCGTGAGAGGTCATTTCGCCGTTATATGTAAGGTCACCGCTTATGAGAACAATGTCCGGCGTATCATTTTTGCACAAGCAGTCAAAGGTGTGCTCAACGATTTCTTCGCTCCTGCTGAAAAAGAGCTGGCCCGGCTTTGGCTTTTTGTTTTTGTCAAAGCCGTCCACAAAATTCTTTTTTGAATAGTAATGGATGTCGCTGATAACCGTGAATTTCAGTTCATCATTCATTCTTCTTTACCTCTGTTATTGGCTTTTATGAACTCGTCTTTGTCGTTTAGATTCCATACACATTTACCTAAGATGTATTCAGCCTTTTCTTTCTTGCTCATTTTGAATGTAAAAGGTCTGTTGTTTTGGATTTCGTCATAGACAGGAGCGGCGAGAGTTGCTTTTCCGTCGTGCAGTGAGCAAGCCGCCAAAATTACAATGTCGCTGTCATTAGGCAAAATGACGGTGCTGTTTTTAGGCACATCAAATTCGACAATGTAAAAGTACAGACTTTTTGCAATTTCATCCTTACCGTTTTTGTGACAATGGGTTGCTTCATATGCGATTTTGCCTTTTTTGATATATGCGGTTTCACCGAAGTCGTACAAATCCCATCTTGCAAAACGCTCAAAGCAGGAATTTACCTTTGCCTTTACTTCTCTGCCGTTTATGACAAATTCGGCGTCTTTATCCCCGACCAATGAGGCACAAAGGAATGCAATTTTGCTGTCTTTACTGCCCGTATTTATCTTTTGTGCAGAGGCAGTAAGAGCGTTGTTTTCATTCTTGTTAATGATGAATTTGTATCCGTTTGAATTGATTTCATCAGGCACAATTTCAAACGGAACAGTGTAGTCATAGTCGCCGCATTTGCCTTGCTTTGTGATAATATTTTTGTCGAGAGGCAGTTCAATCGGTACAGCCTTTTCCGCTTTTACCTTTTCACCGCTCTTTAGCTTGAGTGCAAAACTTTTGATTTCGTATGGTTTAAAGCTTGTAATAAGTTTTCCGTCCTTTATTTCAGCCTTGCCCTTGTATTCTTCACTTGCAAAAACTTCTTTTGCATCCTCTATGCCGTTTCCGAGTGTAAGCGAAAATTTGTTTATGGTTTTGTTTGCGCCCTCATTGAGCCTTATGATAATTTCATCGCTGTTTTCGGCTTTTTTGATAGCACGAACAATGACATCATTGGAAGAAACACCGCCGAAAGAATAATTTGTACCCAAAGCTCCGTTGTGCTTTTTGCAAATATATGCAGTCATAGGAGTAATGAATTTTCGTGCCTCAAGCTGTGTGTCTGTGCCGACATCTCCCTTGTGGCTGAAAATTGCGAATGAATATCTGTTGAGCCCCAAGTCCATCATTGACTGCATAGAGTCGATTCGATAGTTGTGCTTAGGCGTGTGCAGAACGGTAAATCTCAGCGTACTGTCGTTGAATTTGTCCCAGCCGTATTTACATTCGCTGATTACGGATACACCGCTTTTTCCGTTTTTGTCTGTAATGTCTGCCCAATTTTGAGCAGGTACCTCATAGAGTTTGTCGCACATATTCTGCCTTTTTATTGCACCGAGTCCCAGGTCAAATGTGGCTGTGCCGTTGCTTACATTAAAGCTGAATTGCTCTTTTGCCAATGTGCGCAGAGACTGCCATTCTATTTCGGAATATACCTCTACACATTTTCCGCCGTCCGAAAGTGCAATAATGTTTGTGAAGGTACTCTTTTGGGCACGCTGTGTAACCTTGAATGCGACACGGCATGGGCCGTTTTCGATTATTTGCATTTTAGATTTAACAGGGATTCTGTCTGCCGCATTTTTGTTTTCGTTATAATCCATTTCCCACGCAGGCCAAACGCGTGAGCCGTTGTACTTGAGCAGTCCGAGAGAAACAGGCTCTTTCAGAATTTGGAAATTGTTTTGTTCCTTGTCAATAATTGACTCAATATCACCGTTTGAATTTAGTGTGACGATATACTTTTGATTTTCCATTCTGTTCTTCGAGATGGAAACAGCACTTTCTGCGTCGCACGGTATATCGCTTACTCTCGCATCATAAATTCTTGTACCGAGACTCTTTACATCTGCAATGAACAGAATTTCGGTATAAGTGTTGGTTCGGTTTATAACTTGACTCTTAATCTCGTTTCCGTCATCATCGAACACTCTCACATTTTTATTGCCTATACCGCTCAGTCGGGCAGTTACGGGCTGCTGCCTTTGGGACTCAATCGGGTTGTATACCATAATAGGTGTACCCTTGCAAAAATCTGTTTTCATATTCAGTGCCAGTGCCGATGCAGAAGCTTCCAGCTCGTTTGCAAATTGATTCATTGACACGGCATAGTCGTTCCATGAACGCTTGTAAACTCTTTGGCAGCTTGTACCCGGAATATCATCGTGGAATTGGTGAGCAATGAATCTTTTCCAGGCTATGTCGATAGCGCTCTTGTTATATTCTTTGATGCCGAGATAAGATGCTGTTACACTTGCTCTTTCTGCAATGTCAGCCAGTTCCTGACATCTTCTGTTCCAGCGTTTTCCCACCGCTCTGGAAGTGTAACCGCCTACTGCGTGGTCTTTCATGACCAGCTCATTGTTCCAGACAGGGAGCTTCGCCTTTTGCTCCGGTGTGAAATTTTCGTCAATATCGTGATAAATTCGGTCGGCTGAAGATGCCAAAACCTCAATATCACTGCTGTTGTTTTTGCTTATTTCTTCTTCAACAAATTTTACGCTTTTTTCCTTGGGTGCGCCGCCACGGTCACCGATTCCGTGGAAAATATAAGTCATATCGAGATCGTATTTTTCATTCTCTTTCAGTTTGTTTTGGACAAAATCCCAGTCACGCAATTTTTTGAGCGTAAAGTAGTAGTCGTGGGGATTTACACTCGCATATATCTCGTTGCCGTCTACGCCTCTCCATCGACCTATGTCAAACGGCACTCCGTAGGCACTGCCCCAAGCGAGCTTTTGGGTGGTGAATCCCATCAGATTGGCGTGACTTGCGATGCTCGGCAATGCCCAGCCGAAGCCAAAGCAGTCCGGCAAATATATATCAACGCTTCTTTTTCCGAATTTTTTGTCAAAATATGAGTTACCGAAAAGAATGTTTCTAAACAAAGCCTCAGGTGACGGAATGTTTACGTCTCCGTTTTCAAATGATGAACCGCAAACATTCCATCTTCCTTCTTTTATATATTCTTTCATTTTGTCAAAAAGTTCCGGATAATACTCCTCCATCAGCTCATATCTGTATGAGCCTTCAAATGAAAAAGTGTATGTAGGATATTTTTTGAACAACTTGAAGTTGTCAACAAGTGTGTTGTAGACATATTTGCTTACGGTAGTTTCAAAGTCCCAGCTCCAAACGGTGTCGAGATGTGCGGTTGCGACTGTATATATTTTCTTTTTATTGCTCATTGTTTTTATTTTCCTCGATACTTTTTTTATACTTTTTGTGTAGGTACAATGTGAGTATTTGGAGCAGAATTACTGCTGCCGCCCCTGCAAAAATGCTTGCCCCGTTTATAACGGCGGCTGTGCTTAAAGCTATAAATGTGCAGATTTGTATGACCGACAAAATTATATTTCGCTTATATCCGTTTTTTGTATAAGAAAACAGGGCTATAACCGCACAAACCAGCGAAGTCAAAATAACTGCCGCAAATGATATAAAGCAAAGCAGCATCGCTTTATTTTGGAACACCGATGCGGAATCCGATATGATACTTTTAATTATTGATATAAGATTTATGCCTGCACCGTTCACTTTATATACAGGTATCAGCAGTGCGACTATCGGCAGAAAAAACGATATGAGTCTGACGATTGCTATGGGCGAGCCGATGGAGGACTTCTTGAGTCCGTTCAAAAAATTATCGAATCGTTCCCATTCTTTTTCTGCCCTTATTTTGTCGTTTTCGAGCCTTTCGTCAAAGCCGTATTGCACGATATTCACGCGGCAGCTCGGACAGTTTGGCTTGAGATAAAACGGGCTTAACCTGGCACCGCATTTAGGACATTTGTTACTCATTTTCGTTGCCTCCTATCGCCTGAACTTTTGCTTTTTCTTCTCGTCTGTTTTTTAAGTCATCACGAATTTGCTTTAGCTTTTCGCCATTCAGATTATAGAATGCGTACGGAATAAGAGTAATAAGACCTAACAGTTTAGGTATCAGAATAAACAGCGCCCATATCCACAAGTCAGTGTGTTCTCCTTTTACGGCTACCGAATTACCGACCGTGTCTTTAGTGAAAGTTAAACCTATCAGAGGCAGCAGTGCAGTACCGATAGAGGTGGACAGAGAACCGGTCAGCTTGCCTACAAAGGTGAGTACGGAAAAGCTGACTCCCTCATTTCTTTTTCCCGTTTTCCATTCCATATAGTCTACCGTGTCGCCTATCATCTCAGTAGGAATGACATTGTTGACAGTTTGGAAAAAGGCAAAGAAAAAGTTTTGGAGCATAAGCAGAACAGAGATGGCAACAACATTTGTTTTATAAAATCCGAGGCCGCAGAAGAATACTGCCGTGCCCAAAACAGCGTTGAAAATAATATTCATCATAACTATATGCTTGTTGTCCATTTTTTCTTTCAGCTTTGGTATCAGCAAATATGATATAAAGCCAAGCAGAGTACCCGGCAGTGTTATCCACAAAACAGCAGAGTTCAGGTCGAGTACCTCCGAATAGTAGTAGGTCTGAAAAACATTTGATATACCGCCGAGACTTCCGAGCACATTCGCAACAATAATCAGGAGCAGCGGCTTGTTTTTAATGAGAACTTTGAAATTATCAAGCAGTGACGGCTCCTTTACGCTTTGACTTACTCTTTCTCTTATTTTCAGTCCTGCAAGAGAGAACAGCCCCATACCGAACACACCTGCTATACAAGCGAGAATCAAAAAGTCCTGTGCAAGTGTGATATTCCAAACACCTTTGTTACTGAAATCCATCATAACCACAAGCATTGTTGTCGAAAGGCCGCCGATAAGGCCTGACAAAAATCTTGCAGTTGAAATAACCCTTGTTCTGTCACTCGTCGACGGCGAAATAGCCGCACTCATACTCCAAAACGGAACATCACCGAGAGTATAAAACAGTTCCCATATAAAATAGGAAACATACATATAAATGATTTTTACGGTCGTCGATTTTGCATCTGCCAATATTTCGGGACCGGCAAACAACATAATCGTAGTTATTGCAAGAGGCAGCGGCACAAACAAAAGATAAGGCCTCAGTTTGCCGTATCTCGTTCTCGTTTTGTCAATTATTCCGCCCATAAGCGGATCGTTTACTGTGTCCCAAATGCCCAAAAATAAAATCATTGTTGACACTGCAGCAGGAGGAATTTCAAAAACCTTTGTAAAAAACAGCGAAAGGTATCCGCCGGCTATCAGATTGTATCCGAACACCTGACCTGCATTTGCAAGACCGTATGACAGCGTTTCTTTTACGCCTACATACCTTGTTTCTTTTTCCATAAAAATTGCTCCATTCAATAATTTTTATCTGGTTTTTTATTTCCATCCGCCGCAATAGTTTTTATTGTGCTCTATAAATTCATCTACAAGTTTTACCGCTATCGAGTAGCTGTTTACGAGAGGGTGGAGTGTAAGCGCCTGAATTGCGGCAGAGCGGCTCCGCTCCCTTATTGCTTTGGAGGAGAGTCTTTCATAGTTTTTGACTCTGCGTATCAGCTCGAGATTTTGCTCGTCTACCTTGCCGATACGGTGCGGTGTACAACCGTTTTTATCGACATCACAGGTGATTTCGACCACATCGTCGTTCCTTAAACCGTCAATAGAGCCGTCGTTTGGAATACACATAATCATAGTACCCTTTGTTCCGCTTTGAGCAGTTTCGATAAACTTGAGTGCAACGCCGGCATATCCGCCGTCATCTTCTTCGTAAATGTCAAAGTGCCATGGCTGAGTACGCTTTTCACCTGTTTCACTTGCCATATAACTGCCCTCACGCATACCGTACCATTTGCTGAAAATCTTTAAGCAGTTTTCAAAATCGTTTTCTATATCCATTTGCGAAAGTTCCGTCGTCATGGATTTATTTATATCTCGTATTTGTTCGCCACGGGTTTGGGCGGCTTTGAGTATGTTTTCAACAGCTTTTTCACGATAGTAAAAATAATAGAGATATTCGTTCAAAACGCAGCCTCTGTCTCTTAGAAGCTCCTTTTCGAAATAACGCATATCACTCTTTTTGTATGCCTCGTCATTTTCGATTAGTTCCGGCATTATTTCTCTGCCCTTTAGCTTTATACTCTTGAAATATGACAGGTGATTAAGGCCGTAACATTCGCCCGTTATGTCATTGGGACTTTCGCCGTACATGAGTGCAAAGGAGCGAAGCATTCCCGATGGAGCGTCGCATATTCCGTATGTAAAATTATATCCCATATCACGCAGGGTTTGGCTCACTACACCGGCAGGATTTGTAAAATTAAAAACTTTTACATTGGGTTTTGAAAATTTTTTGATAAGTTCGCAATATTCGGCAAGAGCCGGTACGCTCCTCATTGCAAAAGAAAGTCCGCTCGCTCCCGTTGTTTCTTGACCGAGGACACCGTGATTGAGTGCAATTCTTTCGTCCTTTGCTCTCATTTCATCTTCGCCTACACGGATTGTGGTTATAACATAGTCGGCATCCTTTACTGCCTCAATGCTGTCCGTCGTCAGCATAAATTTCATTTTAGGACAAAGGAGATTTGCAACATGACTCGCCATACCGCCGTAAATTCTTAATTTTTCTTTGTTGTTATCCATAAAGCAAAGCTCGTCTATCCGCAGCTTTTCTGCTTTTTGTGCTATGCTTTTTGCGAGGAACATTGAGCGGACTCCGCCCCCTCCGATGACTGTTATTTTCATATACATATACCTCCGGCTGCTGTTCTATATACATAATTATAGTATTGTTGTGCCGCCAATAAAAGAATATAATACGACAATAAATTAAATATTGTGTCGTATTATATAAAGTTTTTATTGAAATAAATTTCGGTTTGTATTATATTGTTTGTATAGACAGAGAGGACTTTAATATGATTTTATCATTTAATTATAACGGCTGCCGAATTCAGCTTTTCAAAATATTTTCAGATACGCTCGATTCCGTGGTTCAGATGCATTCTCACGCAAAAAACGGGTACGAGATTCATTATATTGCCAGGGGCAAAGGTGTACTCGAAACAGAAAAAGACCGGTATGACATAAAGAAAGATTCTCTCTATGTTACCGGTTCCAATGTGCTCCACAAACAACTTTCCAGTAAGGATGCCCCGGTGTTTGAAATCAGTGTTTATCTGAAAATTCTCGGCAATACTGATGATGCGGCAATACGTTTTTTTGCCTCCAAGTTTTTTTGGATAGGAAAATGCAGTCCTCAGCTGCGTAGGATATTTAATCAGCTCGTCTCCGAAAATTCAAAAACAGGGCTGTGGAGAGAAAGCATTCTGTCCGCCCTTACCCTACAGATGATTACGGAGATGACACGCCTCTACTATCCCGACAATGCCAGCTCTCTGCTCCCTCCTGAAGATTGCGACCTGAATGAAAATCGCTCATGGATACTTGATACTCTTTTGCTGGAGGATTGCAGTGATGTAACCCTTAATGACTTTGCCAGAGGTATGGGTGTGTCACCCCGTCAGGCAGAAAGAATTATCAAAGATTATTACGGTTCATCTTTCAGAAAGCTGCGCTATGAATCAAAGATGGCTATGGCAGCATCGCTCCTTGAGAGCGAAAACATTACTATAAATGAATGTGCCGCAAAATGCGGCTATACGAGCCTAAGTTCCTTTGCCGCTGCGTTTAGACGAAAATTCAATATCAGCCCAAACGAGTATAAAAAATCTATAATTGCCAAACGAGACAGTTCAAAATTATAGCTCTCCGCCGATTTTTCTTCTTATTCCCAGCTTGTCAGCAATGAGTCTCAAATTGTTCACGTCTCTCTAGACGAGCCTGCCGTTTTTGTTCGGAGGCAGATTTATTGCCATAAGATTGTTTGTCTTTTCGAGAATACGGTAGTTGTTGGCTATTTCGTCTGCGTCCTACAAAGTTTTGCTGTCGTATTCGTCCGAATAGAACCAAACTCTCTCCTTGCGTGAACATATTGTTTGTTCAAACGGCATAATTGTTTTGAGACTAATTAACTGTAATTTGATAGGAAAAACTAAAACATTTATATTAGTTGACCTAATATAAATCGCAAGTAAAAAGAAATCTGTTCATTACGGATCGCTTTAGTTTTTTATTGATGTCTATTGTTGGTTTTAATCACGGGATAGCATATGGATTAAAAGGGTGAAATAAAATCACTTGAAATTGCGATTTTTTCCTGCTATAATAAAAAAATAACGTGTGGCATTTCTGCGTAAATCCAGTTGCAGAAGTCACACGCTTTTTTTATGAAATCGTGTGAGAAACGATAAATAAAGCACAATTACATTAAAAATCGAGTAGCAGAAATGCGTAAGTCCGGATTTTAGGGCTTGCGTGTTTTTATTTTTTGAAAGAAAGGTGATTTAATATGGAAACAGGAAATCAATTTTTAGGGACGGAGCGTATCGGCAAGCTTATGCGTCAGTACGCAATCCCTTGCATCATATCATTGTTGGTTGGTGCGCTTTACAACATTGTTGACCAAATTTTTATTGCAAATGCAAGTTACCTCGGCTCTTACGGAAACGCTGCCAACACAGTCGTTTTTCCGTTGACGGTTGTGGCTCTCGCTATCGCCGTAATGGTTGGTGACGGTTGCTGTGCTTTTGTAAGTATGGCGCTTGGCAGAAAAGAATCAGACAAAGCAAAGCGTAGCGTGGGCAATGCTGTTGTGCTGACCGTTGCAGGCAGTGTTATTTTGACGGCACTGTATTTGATTTTTGCAAACCAAATCATTGCTATGTTTGGCGGAACGGTCAATGAGGAAACATTTCGCCATTCGCAGGAATATTTTTTCTACATCACTTTGGGTATTCCGTTTTATATGTTCGGTCAGGCTATGAATCCTGTAATTCGTGCAGACGGAAATCCAAAATTTGCTATGGCTTCAACTTTGGCAGGTGCGGTCATCAATATCATTCTTGACCCTATTTTCATTTTCTGCTTCAAATGGGGAATGATGGGTGCGGCTGTTGCCACGGTAATAGGTCAGGTAGTGACTGCAATTCTTGCCGTTTGGTATATTGTGCATATGAAAACAGTCAAGCCTTCACGCAAAGATTTTGCTTTGCAACGGAACATTTGCGGAAGAATGTTGTTGCTCGGAATTACAAGTTTTTTGTCTCAAATCAGTCTTGTTGCGGCAATGGCTGCAATCAACAATATGCTTCGCAAATACGGTGCGCAAGACCCTGTTTTCAAGCAGGAACAGTATGCGCAAATCCCAATGGCGGTAGTTGGAATTGTTATGAAATTCTTCCAGATTGTCATTTCAATAGTAGTCGGTATGGCGGCAGGCTGTATACCTATTATAGGATACAATATGGGTGCAGAGAAAAAATTGCGTGTAAAGGAACTGTTTACCAAGTTGCTTGTTGCCGAAGCGTTGGTGGGTGCTGTTGCACTTGTGTTGGCAGAGGGCTTCCCTCATCAGCTTATCGCCATTTTTGGTGCAAAAAATGAGAGTGTTTATTATACCGAATTCGCAATCAAGGCATTCAGAATTTATCTTTGTATGATGATTTTGGCTTGCGTCAACAAAGCTTGCTTCATCTTCCTGCAAGCAGTCGGCAAGGCATTGTCTTCAACTATGTTGTCAATGTTCAGAGAGGTTGTGTTCGGTGTGGGTTTTGCATTGCTCTTGCCTGTGTTCTTCGGCTTGGACGGAGTGCTTTATTCAATGCCTGTGTCCGATATTTTAACCTTTATCATCTCGGCAATTATCATCGTGAAAACATATAAAGAATTGAATACGAAAGGAGCGCAGAGCATATGAAAAACAGAGTTATAACCATCAGCCGAGAGTTTGGCAGCGGCGGACGCACAATCGGCAAAAAGGTTGCAGAAAAACTCGAAATTCCGTGCTATGATGCAAAAATTATTCAAGAAATGGTTAAAGAAACGGGCTTTGCACCCGATTATGTAAAAGAGGCAGGAGAATACGCACCCGGCGGTTTTCTATCTAATGCTTTTTCTAATCGAATGTTCGGACCGACAAATGAGGATATTCTGTGGGAATATCAGTATAAAATCATCACACAGCTTGCAGAAAAAGAGCCGTGCGTAATTGTCGGTCGTTGTGCGGATTACATTTTGCAGGACAATGCAGATTGCTTGAAAGTGTTTGTTCACGCTGATATAGATTTTCGAGCAAAGCGGATTGTTGAAGTGTACGGCGAGCGAGAGCAGTCTCCCGAGGAGCGATTGAGAGATAAGGATAAGCGCCGTGCGGCATATCACCGTTTCTACACTAATATGAAGTGGGGACACGCTCAAAATTATCATCTGACTTTGGACAGCGGAGTCCTCGGAATTGATAAGTGCGTGGACATTATTACCGAATTATTTTGACCTAAAAATGAAAAAATCGATTTGAGCGATGTCTCTCAAAAGTCTCAGTCATAAATGCCCTAAATCGCACTAAAATGACTTTGAAATTTTGAAATTTGCTGTCTCTTAAAATCTCTCAAAAACTCTCACGATATTTTAAAGCAAAGAAAAAATGCCATAATGCTGCTGTAAAAAGCAGTATTCGGGCATAAAAAAGCCTCGGAACAAATTGTTCCGAGGTATTGGCTGGGGAATAGGGATTCGAACCCCAACAAACAGAGTCAGAGTCTGTCGTGCTACCGTTACACAATTCCCCAATAGCGACAACTTCTTTTTCGTTGCGAATGATATTATACTATGAGGCACAGACAAAGTCAACATTTTTTTACGGTAATTTTAAAAAATCCAAATTGTCTAAATTGCAAGATTAAATAGGACACATCGAAAAATATAAGCAGAGGGCGGCATCCGTAAACTACAAGAGGAAAACGGCAGGCTTAATCAACCTTGGTACTGCTGTGCCGCGCCGAAACAATATTAAGTACAGGCAACCGCCGCGGCATGAAATACCGTTAATCGCACTTTATGTTGGGATGATAAAGCTTAGCCATACCGCCGGTGCTTGTTTCGCGGTACTTAGCGGAGAGGTCTCTGCCTGTTTCATACATTGTTTCTATTATGAGGTCAAGCGAGATCTTTCGCGTTGCGGTAAGGAAATTGGCAAGGTTAATGGCATTTATGGAACGCATTGCGGCTACGGCATTCCGCTCTATACACGGAATTTGCACGAGGCCGTATATCGGGTCGCACGTAAGTCCCAAATGATGCTCTATGGCGTTTTCGGCGGCATACTCTATCTGCTCAAGGCTCATTCCGAAAAGCTCGCCGAGAGCCGCTGCGGTCATGGCACACGCCGTTCCGATTTCTGCCTGACAGCCGCACTCTGCACCGCTTATCGATGCATTTGTTTTTACCAAAAGCCCGATAATCGCCGCCGTAGCGAGTGCTTGTTCTATTTCTCTGTCACTGTATCCCCTCTTTTTTTGGAAATACAGCATTACGGCAGGCAAGACTCCGCTTGCACCGCACGTGGGCGCGGTAACTATGCGGCCGCCCGCGGCATTTTGTTCACCCACAGCGTAAGCATACGCGCAAACAATGCGGTTTTCACGAGTTTCGGGAGATTCGTCAATATGGTTCTGCCTGAATAAAAATCCCGCTTTTCTCGACACGCCGAGTCCTCCCGGCAAAATTCCCTCAGTATTTAGTCCATCTTTTATGCAATCACGCATACAATCCCAGACTTCGCCGAGAAAATCCCATATATCGCTCCCCTCGGTCTTTTCGACATACTCCCATATACGTATATCGTTTTTACGGCAATGCTCCGCAATATCCTTAAATGTGCTGAATTCGTATATCGGCTTGCTCTCAGCCATTTTCATACCCTTGATTGTGACTTCGCCGCCACCTATGCTACAAGCGAGCATACTGTCGCAAAGCTTATCATCCTTATAGGCAAAAAGCTCCATAGTATTCGGATGCGGAAGGTCGGTTTTTGCAAAATCAAATTCAACGGTTGTGTCAATCGGAGACAATGTTTCCTTGACTATGCGGTCGGTGCCATGACCTCTGCCTGTTAAGGCAAGGGAGCCGTATAATATCACCTTGAATTTATCGACATCAGGGTTTTTCTTCTTAAAAATACGGCAGATTTTTTCCGGTCCCATAGTATGCGAGCTTGACGGTCCTCTGCCTATTTTATACATCTGCCTAATTGACTGAAGCCCCTTTGGCAGCTCTTTTTCGGCTTTTTGTGTACCCGAACCGAATGCAAAATCATCAAGTGACAGATGGAATGCGCTGCAAAGATTGCATATTGCATCAAACGATGGGGATGTCTCACCCTTTTCCCAACTTGAGAGGGTATTCACGCTGACGCCGAGAATATCAGCCAAAGCGGTTTTGGTTATGCCATGCTGCTTCTGCAGGGTCGCTATTTTTTTACCGAAAGAATGATTTTCCATTTTAACACTCCGAACCTTTAACTCAATATTGAAAAATTGCTGTACCGCTCGTTTTCGAACACAGTAAGAAAACCTACAAGTGCCGAAACGTACAGAATAAGAGTAAATATAATATAAGCCGTGAATTTAAGAGCCTTTTGATTATCCGGCACAGCCGAATAGAGATTTATAATTATAAGAGTTCCGAAAAGCACGGCAATAAACGCAATATCGGCGAGATACCGTATATTGACGCCTCCCAAGCACATATCGAGAAAAGCCACCGCAATGGGCATTATCACGCCGAGCAAAAACGTTGCTCTTTTCCAATTCTCCGTTTTTTTCGTAAGAACACACGGAAATCCGAAAAGGCCGAGTGAAGCGGGCAAATTAAATATACCCATAGTTCTTGTCAAATAGATATATCCTTTATAGCCGCCTTTGTACGCGCTCGCGCTGAGGTGAAAAAACGGAAATTCGGTTTTAAAGTCCGGTAATTGCAGAAAGTAATGATAAATCGCAGGCAAAAACAGGACCGGAGTCACAGCATATTTTGAAACGTCGGCAACGGTCAGCTGATATGCAGAGCCGAAGTCGAACACCGACGAAAAGCGCGCGTAATTGTACCACATCTGAAATGCCGCTCCGACAAAAACCGGTAACGCAAAAGACAAAACGGATAACAGCTTCACTTTCGTTTTTATATCCTTACGGCAAAGGACATTTAAATAAAGCGGCACCATAACAACAGACATAAGTGCCATATTGGGTCTTGACATAACCGTAAGGACCAATGAAATACCCGCAAAAAAGAAATCGGCACATTTTGCCGCCGTCTTTTTCTTCTCGTAAGCAGCAAGCGAGAACATCATAAACAGAGATAAAAAGCAAACTCCGCTAATCACAGCCGTATAATACATATCGGCACTTGTTAAAAGCATAAACAAAAGGCTTCCCGACTCTACCGCGGCAAATCCGAAAAACACAAGAGCTTTATTCGGTTTTTCGCAAAATATTCCGACTGCTTTTAAATATGTAAGCGCGACAGCAGTTACAGCCGCCGTAAACAGTATGAAGCACACCGTCGCCGCCGACGGCACCTTTCCTGTTATAAAGTAATAAGGATAATAAACCGTTATAATGGGTGTTATTCCGAAATAAGAATAATATTTACCGTCGTACAGTGCTCTGTCCCACAGGAAGCGTATACCCGTTCTGCTCGCTCGGTCATATGGGTTTGAAAGAGCCAATAGTTCCTTTGCCGGTTCAATATCAATAGATAGCCGATGCTTTAAAAAGGCGTCGAACTGCTGCTCATAAGCATTTTTATTGTAGAGCGTTTCAAACGGATACGTTGCCGCGGGCTTGAAAATACCGACATATATGAAAACTCCGAATATAATACACAACAGCCAAAGAAAAACAAAGGCGATGTTTGTACTCTTTTTGTTTCGGCCAAGTACGCACGTGTGAAGACGCGCCTTGCCGCTGAAAAAATAAAACAGCACAAAGCTTAATACCTCTACCGTGACAAATCCAGAAAAGCTCATTTGGCTATGCACTCCCGTTTTCGCTCATACTTTCTCAAAAATCCTATCGCTATTGTAACATATCGAGGCGAAAAATAAAACAGTAAAAAAGCTTTAAGTGCGGACAATATTTAATTGCACAAGATAAGCTGTTATGATACAATATTTATAACTTATATGAGAGGTGATTATTTTGGAAGATTATATAAAGGCTTCCGATCTTGCTCTGCTGACCGAGGGCTATGAGCTTACCATGGCAGACGGGTTTATGGGCGCGGGTATGAAAGATACCGTAGCATATTTTGATTTATTCTTCAGGCGCGTTCCCGATAACGGCGGTTTTGCCATCGCGGCAGGCCTATCAAAGGTTATCGATTATCTTGAACATCTGCATTTTCGCGAGGAAGATATAAAATACCTCAAATCAAAGGGCATCTCCGACGAGCTTGCAAGCTATCTCAAAGATTTCAAATTCACCTGTGACGTATGGGCAATACCCGAGGGCACTCCGATTTTTCCGAACGAGCCTATCATAAAGGTAAGAGGCCCGATAATAGAGGCTCAGCTTATTGAAACAATGCTCTTGCTTTCAATAAATCAGCAAAGTCTTATAGCCACAAAGGCAAACAGGCTTGTAAGAGCGGCGCACGGAACAGCGGTCGCGGAATTCGGCACAAGGCGCGCTCAGGGCGTTGACGAAGCGGTTTACGGTGCAAGAGCCGCTTACATCGGCGGCTGTGTCGCAACCTCAGGCGTAATACCCGAAAAGGAATTCGGCATACCGTCGGTCAATACAATGATACACTCATGGGTACAGCTTTTTGACAGCGAATATGACGCATTCTGCGAATATGCGAGACGTCACCCCGACGACTGTACTCTTGTGGTTGACACATATGACACCATCCGCTCCGGTATTCCAAATGCAATAAAGGCCTTTGACGATGTTTTGGCTCCGCTCGGCAAACGGCCGAAGAGCGTAAGAATAGATTCGGGCGACATCACATATCTTTCAAAGAGAGTCAGAAAAATGCTCGACGTTGCAGGCTATCCGGACTGTGACATTATGGCGTCAAATTCGCTTGACGAGCACCTCATAAGCGATATGGTATCGCAGGGTGCAAAGGTGGACTGCTTTATAGTCGGCGAAAGACTTATAACCTCGGCCTCATCTCCCCTTTTCGGCGGCGTTTACAAGCTCTCCGCGATAGAAAAGGACGGCAAAACGGTGCCGAAAATAAATCTTTCGGAAAACGTCAGAAAAATTACCATTCCGTCATCAAAACAGGTATACAGGCTTATAGACAAGGATTCAGGCAAAGCGATAGCGGACGTACTTACTCTTGATGACGAAATAATCGACGAAACAAAGCCGTATGTACTCTTTGACCCGGATTTCACCTGGAAGAGAAAAGAAATAGAGAACTTTGTAACGAGAAAGCTTCTCGTACCGATATTTGAGGGCGGCAAAAAGGTCTACGAGGAGCCATCACTCAAAGAAATACGCGAATACTGCCTGAGACAGACAGATACGCTTTGGGACGAAGTAAAGCGTTTTGAAAATCCTCATAAATACTATGTCGATCTCTCAAAAAATCTTTGGGCGGAAAGAAACGGTCTTATAGAGAAATTTAAGGGCATTAAATAATTTTACGGAGGGTTCACTATGAATATATGGCATGACATAAGCCCGGACAGAATAACAAAAACCTCGTTTGACGCGGTTATAGAAATCAGCAAGGGCAGCAAGATGAAATACGAGCTTGATAAAGAAACCGGTCTTTTGCGGCTTGACAGGGTTTTGTATACATCTACCCACTACCCTGCCAACTACGGGTTTATTCCGAGAACATACGCAAAGGACAACGACCCTCTTGACGTGCTTGTTCTCTGCTCTGAGCAGATAGAGCCGATGGCCCTCGTCAAATGTTATCCGATAGGCGTTATAACCATGCTTGACAACGGTTTTCCTGACGATAAAATCATTTCGATTCCGTTTGATGACCCGATGTATAACTCATACACCGACATAACTCAGCTTCCTGCCCACATTTCCGATGAAATGAAGCACTTTTTCTCAGTTTATAAAACACTCGAAAACAAAAAGACGGTTATTGACGAAACAAAAGGCGCTTTTGCAGCGGCTGATATTGTCGAGGATTCAATAAAGCGCTATACACAGGTATTTGAAAAGTAGTTTTTGGTGTGGGGTGAACAAGTGAAAAACAAGGCTGTAAAAATTTTTATGGTGCTGATTGTGGCGGTCGTAGCCATATTCGGCACAGTGGCAATAGTAAATTCTTCAAAAAACGGTTGGGAGCCGTCTGTTAAAGAAACCAAAGAGCCAAAAACCAAAAAAGCGGCACCTGTTGCCGCGGTTTCCGATGAAACCGTGACTGCGGAGAAAAAAGAACCGGTTAAAATCAGTATGCTCTCCGTTGGGGATAATCTCATACACGACGGAATTTACGAGCAGGCAAAGAAGCGTTCAAAAAACGGCGGTTATGATTTTTCATACGCATACAAAAATATTGCCTCCACAGTGGAAAAAGCTGATTTGGCTACCATAAATCAGGAAACGATAATAGCAAAAAGCTATGAGCCATCCGGCTATCCGCTTTTCAACTCTCCTCAGGAGGTCGGCGAAGAAGTTAAGAAAATAGGCTTTGACGTTGTAAACCTCGCAAACAATCATATGCTTGACAAGGGTGCTAAGGGACTTTCGGAGGCTATTGATTTTTGGAACAACATAGGCGGCATCACAATGACCGGTGCTTACAAGGACGAAAACGATATGAACCGCCTCGAATACATAGAAAAAGACGGCATTAAGATAGGCCTTGTAGGCATAACCCGCTATACAAACGGTCTGTCATTGCCTAAAGACAGTGCTCTGAAAATAATATACACCTCAGACGAGGACACAATCAAATCAAAAATTCAGAAAGCCAAGGCCGAATGCGATATTGTTTTGGTAAACGTTCATTGGGGTGAAGAGTACACGACAACCCCCAACAACGACCAACGCGAGCTTGCAAGCAAAATGGCGTCGTGGGGTGCAGACGTAATTATAGGGCATCATCCTCACGTCATACAGCCCGTAGAATGGATAGACAACGGGAACGGCACAAAAACACTTGTGGCATATTCTCTCGGCAATTTCATCTCGCAGCAAAACACGGCATCGAGAGTTATAGGCGGTATGCTACACTACGACTTGACAAAGGACTATGACACCGGAAAAACAACGGTTGACAATGTGGTTTTTGAGCCTATCGTGACCCACTATGTGCGAGGCAGCCACGATGTTCAGATCTATCCCCTTTCGCAATACACCGATTCGCTCGCAAAAGCCCAAGCCTCGAGACTCAAGCAAAACGATTTCAGCATTAAATATATAAACGACTTTGTGGGAAAGGTCATTGATAAACAGTTTTTGAATCAAGCGTAAAAGATAAAAGACGGACTGTAAAACATACGGTCCGTCTTTTTATATCAGGCTATTACATAAGCGTTAGTTAATTTTCATCTAACTCTTTTTCGGCTATTCCGACGATTGCACTCGTACCGAGCCTGTCGGCTCCCTCCGAAAGGAACTCCGCGGCATCCTCCAGCGTGTGAATACCGCCTGCCGCCTTTATTTTTACGGACGGAGACACGTGCTTTTTAAAAAGCTTTATGTCATCATGCGTTGCGCCGGCATTGGAAAAGCCAGTTGAGGTTTTGATATAATCCGCTCCGGCCGCACTTACAATGCGGCACATTGTTTTCTTTTCGTCCTCGGTCAAAAGACAAGTTTCGATTATTACCTTGAGGCATTTGTCGCCGCAAACCTCTTTCAGCGTTTTTATCTCATTTTCCACATAGTCTGCATTTCCGCTTTTAAGCGCGCCGATGTTTATTACCATATCTATTTCGTCCGCACCGTCAAGCAGTGCCTGCTTTGCTTCAAATGCCTTGACCTCGGTCGTGTTATACCCGTTAGGGAAACCTATAACGGTGCAGATACGCATTTTACCGACTGCATATTCCGAAGCAAGCTTTACATAGCACGGCGGAATACAAACGCTTGCGGTATTATACCTAACTGCCTCATCAATCAGACGTTTTATGTCATTCGGAACGGCGGTCTGCTTTAAATTTGTGTGGTCACAATGCGATAATATTTCGTTTATATCCATTTTTATCCTCCATCGGTCAGATACTGTAATTATTTTACCATAGACTTTAGATACTATCAATTATAAAAAGTCGCCGCAGAAGCTTACCCTCGGGGCCCCTACATAAGGAAATTACCCAAAAATACATGAAACAGCAAAGTCCGTACCCTGAAAAGGGTACGGACTCTTACTTTTACGGTGTCACAATCCGATGCTTGCTAAACCTGTGGACACAGTTATTTTGAGAGTGAGCTCATATGTTAACCTCTAAGCCAACTACCTAAAACTATAATATTGTTGACTTAACAAATAGCTGGTCAATTGAGCCATATATTGTTTCATAATCACCTAATTTTTCGAAGCCGTATTTTTCATATAAACCGATTTCTCCGCTCATGATATATATTTTTTCATATCCCAGCTCACGCGCATATAAAATTGCGCTTTGAATCATCAACTCTGATAATCTCTTACCACGGTATGGTTCATCAACAAAAACGAATCCTATAAATGGTGTAAACTTGTATTCCTCCGGCAGCTCGTCCTTTTCAGCAAATGTGCAGAATCCCGCCACTTTTCCATTTACGCAAGCAACAAACACCCTTTCCCATGTATTAAAGTCATTGTTTTTCATTTTTTGAGCCAAATAGGGACCCGCTTTCCACGGGCATTTTTCAGCTAAACAAATGGTTTCGTTCCAATATTTGTGTTTTTGGGTCATGCAATAAATTTCAGTCATATATTCCCCTAATAAAAATTTCTATTTATCATATTATAAGTGTAGCACATAATAATAGAAACAATACTGCTTCGGCAAGTTATCATGTATTCTGGACCGCTGACAGAAGTGTAAAGGGACACTTCCTTATGAAGTGTCCCTTTCTGCGGCGACTTTAATATTCCGACATTACTTCGTCATAAGATTGCAAACAAGATTTGAAAGCTCCACCGGGTCGTCAACCGACATACCGCCTATAAGACGCGCCTGAGCATAAAGAATCTTTGCGTAATCACAAAGACTGTCTTTATTGTCCTTATAAAGGGACTTGAGCTTTTCGGCTATTGGGTGATTTGCATTTATTTCAAGCACTACCGTAGCCTTGGCGTCCTTACCGTCGGGCATCGCATTCAGCACCTTTTGCATTTCGAGAGAAATAGCACCCTCGCTCGATAGGCAGACGGGATGGTCCTTGAGCTTATCAGTAAATCTAACCTCATGAACATTTTCTCCGAGAGCCTCTTTCATTTCTTTGAGCATATCGGCGTTATCCTCGTTTTCCTTTTTGAGGGCTTCTTTCTCCTCTTCGGTTCCGAGGTCAACATCTTCCGTGCAAACGTTAACAAAGGTCTTTCCGTCATATTCGCTGAGTGCGCGAAGGGCAAATTCATCGACATAATCGGTGAGATAGAGTATTTCATAGCCCTTGTCCTTAACCGAGTCCACCTGCGGAAGCATATCTATTTTGTCGGTTGTTTCGCCTGCTGCGTAATAAATGTCCTTTTGGCCGTCCTTCATACGGGATACATATTCCTTTAAGGTTACGGGCTTCTTTTCGCTCGACGAATAGAACAATAGCAAATCCTTGAGGCTGTCCTTGTGAATACCGTAATCGCTGTATACGCCGAATTTAATCTGCATACCGAACGCTTTAAAGAATTCTTCGTAAGCTTCACGGTCGGTTTCGAGCATTTTTTTAAGCTCGGAATCTATCTTCTTTTCTATGGTTTTTGCAATAAGCTTTAGCTGATGGTCATGCTGAAGCACCTCACGCGAAATGTTAAGCGAGAGATCCTCGCTGTCTACAAGGCCCTTAACAAAGCTGAAATGGTCGGGCAAGAGGTCCTTGCACTTGTCCATTATCAAAACGCCTTTTGAGTAAAGCTGCAAGCCCTTTTCGTATTCCTTTGTATAATAATCAAACGGAGCGTGTGACGGAATGAAAAGAAGCGCGTCATATGTTGCCTGACCCTCGGTTTTATAATGAATAACCTTGAGAGGCTTTTCATAGTCCATAAACTTATCTTTATAAAAAGCTTCATATTCCTCGAGCTTAATCTCTTTTTTATTCTTTTTCCAAAGAGGAATCATACTGTTTAATGTCTCGTCCTCTTTTACAGTTTCGTATTCGTCCTCGGTACCCTCCTTAAGACGTCTCTTCTCTACCGTCATTCTGATAGGATAGCGAACATAATCCGAATACTTTTTAACTATTGTCTTGATAGTGTAATCCTCAAGGAACTGAGAATACTTTTCTTCTTCCGTATCATCTTTGATATGGAGAGTTATCGTAGTGCCGACTTCGGGCTTGTCGCATTCCTCAACGGTATAGCCCTCAACGCCCTTAGACTGCCAGCGGTAAGCCTCGCTTTCGCCGTAAGCGCGACTTTCAACGGTTACACAGTCGCTCACCATAAATGCCGAATAAAAGCCTACGCCGAATTGACCGATAACGTCTATATCCTTTGCGTCGGCGTTTTCCTGCTTAAAAGCGAGAGAACCGCTCTTTGCGATAGTGCCGAGGTTTGCTTCAAGTTCCTCCTTGGTCATACCTATACCGTTATCGGAAATTGTCAGAGTTCTGTTCTCCTTATCCGGCGTAATTCTGATTTCAAAATCACCGTGCGACATTCCGACATTTTGGTCGGTCAGCGAACGGAAATACAGCTTATCAACGGCATCACTTGCATTTGATATAAGCTCTCGCAAAAATATTTCTTTATGCGTGTATATGGAGTTTATCATTAAATCAAGCAGCTTCTTTGATTCGGCTTTAAACTGTTTTGTACGCATACAAATCACCTGTTTCCATAAAAATAGCCCTTTTTCAAAGAGTAATAATATTATATCACCGCAAAATTAAAAGTCAAGAAAAGTCAAACAGAGTTAATAAACAGTTTACATATTAACAGACAAAATTCTATTATTTTGTTTTGGGCAAAACTTTTCAAAAAAAGGCTTGACTTAGAGTAAACTCCAAGTGTTAAATTATATTTAAATGTAAGCACACGTAACATCATCGCCCACAACTGGCTATGACGATACTGCAAAAGGAGCTGACTGCAATGAATAAAAAGGTTCTCATTGTTTCATCAAGTCCGAGAAAGCACGGCAACTCGGATTTACTCTGCGATGAATTCGCACGCGGAGCAAAAGACGCAGGAAACGAGGTCGAAAAGGTCTTTCTCGCCGACAAAAGCATAAATTACTGCCGCGGCTGCGGAATATGTAATTCTACGCATAAATGCGTTCAAAAGGATGACATGGCGGAGCTTAATGACAAAATGGTCAAAGCCGACGTTATTGCTTTGGCCTCCCCCGTGTACTTCTATACTGTTGACGCACAGCTTAAAACATTTATAGACAGGTGCGTGCCGCGTTACACAGAGATGTCGGACAAGGATTTCTATTATATTCTGACTGCGGCGGATTCCGATAAATCGGCATTTGACAAGTCGATAGAATGCATAAGGGGCTTTACGCTCGACTGCCTTGACGGTGCAGAGGAAAAAGGAATAATCAGGGGTGCCGGTGTATTTGAAAAAGGCGAAATCAAAGACAAATCGGAATACAAAGAATGCTACAATATGGGCAAAAACGTTTAAAACAATTTAAGGAGACCGATATTTATGGAAAACACCTTGACAAGAAAAAAGCAAATCATAACAGCTAAAGCTCTCACGACGGTAATAGGAATAACTCTGTCGGTTGCCATACCTCAGCTGTTCCACGTTATAGGTATCGTAAGCGGTACCGGCAGCTTACCCGGCTCGGCATTTCTGCCGATGCATCTCGGCGTATTCTTCACAGCTCTTTTGGCAGGTCCCGCGGTGGGTGCCGTAACGGGAGCGGTAAGTCCCCTTTTGAGCTTCGCGCTCACGGGTATGCCGTCGGCGGCACTTCTTCCGTTTATGATGATAGAGCTTACCGTATACGGCGTCGTATGCGGACTCCTCAAAAACAAAAAAATGCCCGTCATTTTAAAGGTACTCACGGCTCAAATACTCGGAAGAGCCATACGCGCGGCTGCTATTTTAATCGCGTTTTACGGCTTTAAAAGCACGGCGGTTTCACCGACAATAATACTTTCAAGCATCGCTTCGGGTCTGCCGGGTCTTATTTTACAATGGACGCTGCTTCCGCTTCTTATATACCGCGTTAAGGGGTTAAACAAATTCTATGAATAATATCGAAAAAGCAAAGGAGCGTCTTAAAAACGGTACTTCGCTCGTGCTGTATGACGGCAAAGAGTTCATCGAAGAAAACGGCAAGGGGCTGTCCCCTCTTTTGAAGCTGCTCAGCGAAAAAAACGATTTATCGCGTTTTTGCGCCGCCGACAAAATCATAGGAAAAGCCGCCGCCATGCTTTTTGCGCTGCTTAAAATCAAAAATGTGTACGGTGAGGTTTTAAGCCGCAAAGCCATACCGATACTCGAAAAATACGGTATAAAGTATTCTTTCGGCACCGTAACCGACAGCATAAAAAACAGATATGGCACGGGGATTTGTCCGATGGAGCAAACCGTTGAAGGCATAGACGACGCCGACACGGCATTAAAAGCCATAAAAGAAAAAATTAAAACTATGAGGATGAATAATATGAAAAAACTCGGATTCGGTCTTATGAGACTGCCTGTTCTTGACAGTAACGACCCCTCTAAAATAGATATTCCGCAAGCCGAAAAAATGGTAGATAAATTTTTGGAGCGCGGTTTCACGTACTTTGACACAGCATATATGTATCACGATTTCAAGAGCGAGAAAACCGCAAAGAAAATCATAGTTGACCGCCACCCGCGTGACAGCTTCACACTCACGTCAAAGCTGCCCACTATGATGTTGAAAACAAAGGATGACAACAGCCGCATATTTGAAAAGCAGCTCAAAAACTGCGGTGTTGATTATTTTGACTACTATCTTCTTCACAACCTGAACGTATCAAATTACGAGACGGCAACAAAGCTCGACTGCTTTGATTTCGTGGCTCGCATGAAGGAAGAGGGCAAAATAAAGACCGTCGGATTTTCGTATCACGATGACGCAAAGCTCCTCGACAGAATTTTAACCGCGCACCCCGAAATTGAGATAGTTCAGCTTCAGATAAACTATCTCGATTGGGATAATCCGGGTATTCAGTCGCGCCTGTGCTATGAAACGGCGGTAAAGCACGGCAAAAAGGTAATTGTTATGGAGCCTGTAAAGGGCGGAACACTCGCAAAAATACCGGACGAAGCCGAAAAACTGTTTAAAGACTATGCTCCGGACGCGTCAATTCCCTCTTGGGCGGTAAGATTTGCAGCAAGTCACGACAGCGTTATGACGGTACTCAGCGGAATGAGCACATACGAACAGCTCCTTGACAACACCGGATACATGGAAAACTTCAAGCCCTTGTCAAAGGAAGAATTCGAAATCATAGGCAAGGCAGTAGACATTATAAAAGCTTCTATAACCGTGCCATGCACAGGCTGCAGCTACTGCACGGCAGGCTGTCCGAAGCACATTCCGATACCAAAGTACTTTGCTCTTTATAACGAGGAAAAACGCGCTACATATAAAGATTTTTCGGTTAACGGCCAATACTACGAAAATCTCGCTAAGGAATACGGAAAAGCCTCGGACTGCATAAAGTGCAGGAAATGTGAAAAAGCGTGTCCGCAGCACATTAAGGTAAGCGAGCTTATGCCTCAAGTTGCAAAAACTTTTGAAGAATAAGGGCGCACAAAGAGAATCGCAGAGCTTGAAAGCACTCTCGCAAGACTCAACAGAAAGATTGAAAATCACGAGAGCAAATGCATTCCGTTCGAGGAAAAGCTAAAAGCGAAAAAGACAGACCGATAACTAAAATCACCAAAGTACATTTTGCTTTTGCCGCTCCGAAATACATTGATACAAACGACTTATTGTGTTAAAATGGAGTTTATATCAATAGTTTTTCGGGGTGGCATTTTTTATGTATATAAAAAGTCAGAATTTGAAACAGCTCTACCGCATAATTTTTTTATTGTGCTGTGAGGCAGGGATGATTTTACAATATATTGACAGTCTGCGACGCGGCAACGCCGACACGCTTTTATATTACTACACGGTACAAAGCGGCATACTCTGCTTTTTATACTTCTTTTTTCTCGCTGTTTTCAACCCGAAAAAGGAAAAGGCCGTAATCAGAGGTGCCGTAACCATGTGTATAGCCGTGACCGCAATAGCCTATTTGTTTATGCCGAACGGTGCCAAAGATGCAGCGGCCTCCGATAAGGCTTTTTACACAGGCTATATTCTTATGCACTATATCGTTCCTCTCATGGTGATACTCGACTATCTGCTGTTTTTCCCGAAAGGGTTATACAAGGCTTTGCACCCGCTTTGCTGGCTGATTTTGCCATATCTTTATATCGCATTTACAATGATTTGCGCTAAA